>Ga0136633_1001455_pt1 | contig 17445 bp, 15 predicted proteins | sample AntDrymeUQ832206_2_FD_105494 | JGI IMG/M metagenome (GOLD analysis project Ga0136633, IMG submission 105494) | Polar desert sand microbial communities from Dry Valleys, Antarctica - metaG UQ83 (22.06) | ecosystem: Environmental > Terrestrial > Soil > Desert | place: Antarctica: Dry Valley...
CCGAGGTTGTCGACGAAGAAGCGGTAGCCCTTCTCAGTGGGGATCCGCCCGGCGCTGGTGTGGGGCTGACGCAGGTAGCCCTCCTGCTCCAGGGTGGCCATGTCGTTGCGCACCGTGGCCGAGGACACCTGCACACCGGAGGACCGCACGACGTGCGCCGACCCCACCGGCTGGGCGGTGTCGATGTACTCCTCCACGACGGCCCGGAGGATGGCGGCCTTGCGTTCGTCCAGCATGGGTCCTTGGCACTCGATGCTACCGAGTGCCAGCAGCGCGAAGCAGGTTGGAGCGACACATCACCGCGGCAGCGCGTCGACGATCCGATCGTCGACGACCTCGACCCCCTCGGCCCGCAGCCGCCGCCCCTGTTCCCGCGGCTTGTGCGCGGCGAGCCGGCCGTCGGCCCGCACGACCCGCCACCACGGCAGATCGTCCCCGTGGGCGGAAAGGAACCCACCCACGGCACGGGCCGCCCCGCGTTGGCCGGCACGGCGCGCCACCTCGCGGTAAGACACCACCTCGCCGACGGCGAGATCGGCCACGACGGCTCGGAAGCGCTCCTGCAGGGGCGTCACCGCTCGATCCTCGCGCGACCCGCCTCGGCGGGTGGGCCGCCCTGCTGCTGTTTCTCTGCATGTACCCCGCCTACAAGCCAGCTCACCGTCACCACCTCTTGGCCTTGCGGGCTCGGTTGGATCTTCCAGCCGTTACATGTAACATTTTGGCCGTGGCTGCACCACATGAGAACCGGGGAGTCAGCGGTCGGGTCCGCGATTACCGCGCTCGTCTTCGGGCGCAGGGCCTGCGCCCAGTCCAGATCTGGGTCCCCGACGTGCGGTCACCCGAGTTCGTCGAAGCCGCCCGTCGTCAGTCCGCCGCCGTGGCGAGCAGCAGACACGCCCGCGATGACCAGGCCTTCATCGACGCGCTCAGCCTTGACGAAGAGTGAGACGCAGCGAGATCTGGACCGCGGCTGCTGGCAGCGGCTACGTCGGCAAGCCGAGGCCCGTCGTGATCGTTCAGGATGATCGGTTCGATGCAACGGATTCGGTGACGGTCTGCGCCTTCACTACCGATCCCATCGAGGCCCCGCTGATCCGACTTCCTGTTGAACCAGACGACATCAACTGCCTCCGCGAACGCTCCAGCCTGATGGTCGACAAGATCACTACCGTCCCGCGGGCGAAGCTTGGCGAGCGCATCGGTCGACTCAGCGATGACGACATGGTTCGCCTCGGCCGAGCCGTCTTGGTCTTCTTCGGCCTCGCAGGCTGAGATCGCTCGACGCGGAACAGCGCCCTACGCGCCGATCGGTGCTCAAGACCGGCCGGGAGGCGACGAGATTCGGGGCGGCCGTTAGGTGCGCCTCCCGCGTGTCGGTGCGCGAAGGTCGGTCCGTGCGGCCAGCGTGCGTGAGATGGTTAGAGGGCTGTGCCGTGGAGTCGAAGGAGGTCGTTCAGCGCAGCCTTGTCGTGGCGCTCGCCGATGGCGAAACGCTTGATGATGAGCGCGCACGGCAGCCCGAAGGTTCCGCCGGCAAAGTCCCTCGGACGACTGGCGTTGATGACGAGGCACCACGGGGGAACGACGCCCCGCGAGACCTCCTCGCCGGTCGCCGCGTCGATCACCGGGATCGAAGGGTTGAGGATCACCCCCGCGCCGAGCATCGCTCCCGTGCCGACGCGAGCACCTTCGGTGACCATGGAGCGGCTCCCGATGAAGGCTCCGTCCTCAATAACCACCGGTGCTGCCTGCGGGGGCTCGAGCACACCGCCGAGACCCACCCCGCCGGAGAGGTGGACATTGTCCCCGACCTGGGCGCACGAGCCAACGGTTGCCCAGGTGTCGACCATTGAGCCGGACCCGACTCGGGCGCCGATGTTGACGAAACTCGGCATCAACACGGTGTTCTGACCAATGAAGGCACCCCACCGGACGATCGCTCCAGGTACCGCCCGGACACCGGCGGCGGAGAACCCCACCTTCAGTGGCACTCGATCGGCCATCTCGAACGGTCCCACCTGGCTGGACTCCATCGGCGCCGAGGCGAGGTACAGCACGATGGCGTGCTTGAGCCACTGATGGACGACCACGACGTCCTCGACGATCTCGGCAACCCGGGCTCGACCCGTGTCGAGCAGATCGATCGCCGCTCCAAGCGTGGCCGCCGCGTCCGCGCCCGCAAGATCCAAGTGCTCTCGGCCAGACCAGAGGGCTTCGACATCTGCTTCGAGATCTGCCACGACCTGACCGTACGCGACCGGCAAGCTCGGAGTGACCCACGGTCACGGGTTCTCGCTGGCGTGAGGGCGCTCCCGAAGCGCCTGCGGCCTACCGCGAAGGACGCGTGGTGTTCGGCGCGCACGATAGGAGTGTCGTTCGCGGGCACGTTGAGGGCAGCCACTGATGGAGGTGCGAGCGCTGCTATCCGCCCGGCCTCGAACGCTCTGCCCTGCCAGGTCGGGATGCCGCAACGTCGTTGACGGAAAGCCGCGCGGTCCGCTCCGGGCAAGCGGCGAGGATGTCGGGCATGGGCCACCAGATCCACGACGACGAGCCGGACACGAGCGAAGCGACGCTTCGAGCGCTCCTGCAGGCCGAGTGCAGTCAGTGGTCTGACCTTCCGGCGGAGTACCTGCAGACTTCCGGGACCGACAACGCGATGTGGCGCGTTCGCGTGGATGGAGGCTCGGACGTCGTGGTGCGGCTGCCGCGCCGCCCCCGCGCCGCCGGGCTGGTCGCGCAAGAGACTGCACTCCTGCGGGCACTGTCGGCGACCCGAATCGGAACCGTGGTGTCCACGCCGAGGGTTCTCCACGTCGGCGAACCGCATGAGGTGTTCCCGCACCGGTGGTCGGTACTTTCCTGGCTCGAAGGGACAGATGCCTGGGCTGCGAGGAACACTCTCGACAATGACCTCCGTGGACTGGCCAGCGACCTGGGCGAGGCCGTGCTCGCGATTCGGGACGTTAAGGACCTCCCGGCACCCCGACGAGTGCCCGGGGAGCGAGGTGGTCCGATCGAGTCGCTCGTCGCAAGGCTGCACTGGTGGCTTGACGACCCGAGGTGGCGGGCGCCCGAACTCGTCGACGTTGACCGGGTGAAACAGCTCGCCGCCGAGGCGCTTGTCGTCGACGACTCGCCGTCGTCTTGTTTCGTGCACGGCGATCTCATCCCTGGGAACCTCCTCACGCGCGCAGGGCGACTCTCCGCGATCATCGACTGGGGTAGCGCCGGCTGCGGCGACCCGGCCCAGGACCTCTCACCCGCCTGGTCGGTTCTGGACTCCGCCAGCCGGCGCGCCTTTCGAGCGATCGTCGGTCCCGACGACGATGCTTGGATTCGGGCCCGCACCATCGAGCTCGAACACGCAGTGGGCGGCGTCCTCTACTACGTGCCGCGTGATCACGCCCTCGGTGACGTCATGGCTCGGACGCTGCAACGAATCCTCGAGGACGAATGAGCCTTGCGCATGTCTCACGACTGGCTGCTCGTCTGTCACCCACCGGCGGGTCGAGGGCACTCCCGAAGCGCCTGATTGGAGCCTTTGAAGCGCGCACCTCGCGAAGGGTATCGAGCGCATGTTCGGAGCGCGTTACCTATCTTGACGCCGTGGCCATTACGCGCGAGTCCGGTCGAGCGGTGGTGCTCGATGAACTCGGTCGCGTCCTCCTTCTGCACGGACGCGTCCAGGAGCGACCTGAGAGGTACGCGTGGTACACGCCGGGGGGACGGCTCGAGGCGGGCGAGTCGTTTGAGGACGCCACGTCTCGAGAGCTCGCCGAGGAACTCAACCTGTTGGACACGGAGATCGGCCCGTGGATCTGGACCCGACACGGCTGGCGCTATCGAGGCGGCGAGAGAGTCCGATCGACGGCAAGGTTATTCCTCGTTCGGACGACGTCGTTCGATCCTGATACGTCTGCGATTGGCCCCTCTGAGATCGGCGTCGACTGGCGATGGTGGACCGTCGACGAACTCGAACACGAGCCAACGGCAAACCTCATTCCGCCTCGCCTCGCGCCGTTGATGCGCTCCCTCGTCGAAGGCGTCCTGCCCGACACACCGTTGGACGTCAGCGACCCCGCCTGAGCGCGCGAAGCGCCGATCGGGACTCAGTGGTTCACGTCATCGAGCGGAGTTCGGTGCTGCGGATAGGGACGACCCGGAACGGCACCTTTGGGGAGGATGCGGTGTGCACCGCTCGAGGAGATCAGAGCGTGCGGTGATGCATGTGGACGACACCGTTCCCGAACCACCGCTCATCGAGCAGCTCAAGGTCCGCCCGAACGTCCTGGGGCACGCCCGGCTTGCGACGGTCCCGGCGACGACCATTCCTCCGACGGTGCACTCGGGACCTGGTCGATCGAACAGATCCTCGCTAACCCCGACGGCCACGACGCGTGGTACCTCGAGGTCCCGGTCGACCTGGCCGCCTCGGCCGACGCGGGCGACGTCGTCGCCACGTTCGACGGTCTGCGGCGGCGCTGAAGTCGAGCGGCGGCAGGAAGTCAAGCGTCACCCACCGAACGTCCCACCGTGGGAACCCGTCATGTCCTCGCCGTTGTCGCGCTCGTGGGGGTCGCCGCCGCGACCTCTGCAACCTCAACGGCGGCCCAGACCGACGACCCCGCCTCGGAAACGCAGGGCAGCTTCACCGCACTCACCTACAACGTCGCCGGTCTCCCCGAGCAGATCTCGGGCTCGTCGCCCGCCACCAACTCGCCCATCATCAGTCCGCTGCTCAATGGCTACGACGTGGTGGTTCTCCAGGAAGACTTCGCCGATGCCCTCCAACCGCTGCGCGATGCTGGCGCCACCGACCTCCCACCAATCTCCGGCTACCACCATCTCATCGTCGGCCAGGCCGACCATGCCGACCGATCGCAGCCCGCATCGCCCCCGTACGGCACCGACTTCTCTCGGGCGCCGACCGGACCGGCCATCGCTGCCGACGGTCTCAACCGGCTGTCCGAGTTCCCGCTCGGTCCCCTCGACCGCCAGCAATGGACCGACTGCAACGGCGAACTTCCCGTCGAGGTCCTCGAAGCGGTCACCGACGCCGCCGGCCTCGCCGATGCCCTCGCCATGATCGGCCTCGGCGAGACCATCGACGGTGGCGCAGCCGACTGCGGTGCGCTCAAGGGCTTCTCGTTCGCCACCATCACCGTTGCACCCGGCGTCGAGATCGACCTCTACAACCTCCACGCCGATGCCGGCAGCGGGGCAGGCGACATCGAGGCCAGAGCCAGGAACTTCGCACAGCTCGCCACGTACATCAGCGAGAACTCGGTAGGCAACGCGGTCATCGTCGGCGGGGACACGAACCTGAAGATCAACCGGCCCGACCGGGCGAGAGACGCTGAGACGTGGACCACGTTCCAGGCAGCGGCAGATGTCACCGACGTGTGTGCCGCCATCGACTGCGGCGACGACGATGCGGTTATCGACAAGTTCGCGTTCCGGGCCAGCGACACGGTCACCCTCGTACCGACGACACACCGGTTCGAGCGCGACGTGTTCCAGCGCGACGGCGAACCCTTGTCCGACCACGACGCACTCGCGGTGCAATTCTCGTGGAGCGTCGCAACTCCAGCACCCACTGCTGCGGCGACCGCGACCCCGACCGAGGCCGCGACGCCTGCTGCCGCACCGAGCAGCGCCGCGGCGCCCGCCACTCTCGCTGCCACCGGCGCTCGCATCCCGCTCGGGATCTCGCTCGCCGCCGCGCTCACCGCGCTGATCGGCATCATGGTCGGTCGCGCCGGGTTCGGCGGACGGCGCACCTACTGATCGTCCATCACACGCCGTCGCCGGCGCTGCACACCATGGTCGGCGCAGTCGTCGACACCGCCGACGCGTCGCCGTCGCGCAGGGCGCGCCGCGAAGGTCGTCCCCGTCCGAGCCTCGCTCGCTCCCCAGAATAGGCGTGACGACCAGCGGCATATTCGCGGGCCATATCGAAATGGGCTACTTCACAAGACGCGCCCTATCCGGCGTTATCCGCGTCGCCGGAGGGCGGTACGAGTCGTGGTGATGGTCGTGCCAAGGGTCGTGCTCGCTCACGGTGGCTGCCTCGAACCACAGAGCACCGTGTGCCTTCCGACGCGTGAGGACCCGGCCACGCAACGCTTGTCGCGGCCTGACCAGCCGGAGACCACGCCCTCAGGAAGCCGAGCGGCGAACTCATCTCGCCCAGGCCTCGGCTGCGTAGCTGAACAGGCAGATCCGGCGCGCACATGTAAGCAGCCTCGGTGCTTGATCACGCCGTGGTCCCAGGGTTGCATTGGCTTCCCGGCTGGTCCGGGGGGAGGCGAAAGTGAGTACACGGAGGGAAGCGTCCGGTGACGGGTGTGGGGCCTCGGAAGTGTGAGTGCCTCTCCCTGTCCGGCCACGGAGGACCCGAATAGGTTCGTGGGCCGGCCCGGTCGAGGGCCGTGTCCGGTTGGACAGCATGTGTGGGTGCGACCTTCCCCGCACCTCAACCCTCCGCGACATCGCCCGGACCCTCGTCTGGCCCGGCGATCTCGACCTTGCCCCGGAGGTCCTCCACCTAGAGGCCGCGACCCAGTGCCCGGACCCGTATGGCAACTCGGATCCGTCGGCGCTGACACGCTGGGTCGTCGCGCATCCAGCGTTGTGGGCGATTGTGGCGGCAGCGGCGGCATTCGCGGTGAGCACCATGAACTTCGGCTTTGCCTACTGGGGAGCGTGGGCGGGCGCGGCCGTCGCGTTCGGCGTTCTCAACATCTGGCTCTGGCGCGAGAACGGCGCCGGACACCACCTCCGGTCCCTCATCCTGCGCCGGTAACCGAAGGTCGACGATCCCGCCAGGTGGCGCGGCGGGTGGCCAACGCTGGCGCGGTCAGTCGTCGAGACGGAGGGCGGAGATGAAGGCTTCCTGGGGGACCTCCACGCGGCCGATGTTCTTCATCCGCTTCTTGCCCACCTTCTGCTTCTCGAGGAGCTTGCGCTTGCGGGTGATGTCGCCTCCGTAGCACTTGGCCAGCACGTCCTTGCGCTTGGCCTTCACCGTCTCGCGGCTGATGATGCGCCCGCCGATGGCGGCCTGGATCGGGACGTCGAACATCTGGCGTGGGATCAGCTCGCTGAGCTTCTCCGACATCCGACGGCCGTACTCCTGAGCCTTGTCCTTGTGGAGGATGTTCGAGAAGGCGTCGGCAGGAACACCGTTGAGGAGCACGTCGACCTTCACGAGGTCGGAGCGCTCGTAGCCGGCCGGCTCGTAGTCCAGCGAGGCGTAGCCCTGGGTGCGGCTCTTGAGCTGGTCGAAGAAGTCGCGCACCACCTCGGCCAAGGGGATCTTGTAGATGAGCTCCATGCGCTCTGGTGACAGGTACTCGAGCTTGCTCATCTCACCACGCCGATGCTGGCAGAGCTCCATGATCGTGCCGGTGTAGTCCTTCGGCGTGAGGATCGTGCACATGAGCATCGGCTCCTCGATGAACTCGATCGACACCATCTCGGGCAGCGCGGACGGGTTGGCCACCTCGATGACCGCGCCGTCGGTCTTGTGCACCAGGTAGGCCACCGAGGGCGCGGTGGCGATGAGGTCGAGGTTGAACTCGCGGACCAACCGCTCGCGGATGATCTCCATGTGGAGCAGGCCAAGGAACCCGCACCGGAAGCCGAAGCCCAGGGCCCCCGACGTCTCGGGCTCGTAGGTGTAGGAGCCGTCGTTGAGGCGCAGCCTCTCGAGGGCGTCGCGCAGGTCGGAGAACTGGTCCCCGTCGATCGGGTACAGCCCGCAGAACACCATCGGCTTCGGCTCTCGGTAGCCCTCCAGGGCGGCCGAGGCCGGGTGGAGCGCGTCGGTGACCGTCTCGCCAGAGCGAGCCTCGCGCACGTCCTTGATGCCAGCGATCAGGTAGCCCGTCTCCCCCGGCCCGAGCGAGGCGATCGGCGTGTGGTCAGGCCGACGCACGCCGACCTCGTCGGCGTCGTGCACCGCGTTGGCCTGCATGAACTTCACGCGGCTGCCCGTCTTCAGGGTGCCTGTCATCACCCGCACCGAGGAGACCACGCCTCGGTAGCTGTCGTAGTACGAGTCGAAGATCAGGGCCTGGAGGGCCCCGGCGGGGTCGCCGGTGGGAGCCGGAATGTGCTTGATGACGGCGTCGAGGAGCTCCGGGACACCGTCACCGGTCTTGGCGCTGATGCGCAGGATGTCCTCGGCGCGGATCCCCAGCACCTGCTCGATCTCCGCCGCGCATCGGTCGGGCTCGGCGGCCGGGAGGTCAAGCTTGTTGAGACAGGCCACGATCTCGAGGTCGTTCTCCAGGGCCAGGTAGCAGTTGGCCAGCGTCTGCGCCTCGATGCCCTGGGCGGCGTCGACGAGCAGCACCACGCCCTCACAGGCTGCCAGCGACCGAGACACCTCGTAGCCGAAGTCCACGTGTCCGGGCGTGTCGATGAGGTTGATGACGTGGTCGCCATAGTGCAGTCGTACGGACTGCAGCTTGATGGTGATCCCCCGCTCGCGCTCGATGTCCATCGAGTCGAGGTACTGGGCCCGCATGTCCCGGGGATCCACGGCGCCGCACAGCTCGAGGAGGCGATCAGCGAGCGTGCTCTTCCCGTGGTCGACGTGCGCCACGATGGACAGGTTGCGGAGGCGGCTGAGGTCCATGGGGAGCCCACAACGGTACCGGTGGGTCCGGATGTGACGAGAATCCAGGCCTGCGGGTACCCTCTCCGGGTTCGATCCCGAGCAGATGAGCAGGACTCCGTGGCCAACATCAAGAGCCAGATCAAGCGCAACCGCCAGACCGTCAAGCGCACCGAGCGCAACAAGGCTGTGCGCAGCGAGCTGAAGACGCGCACGAAGAACGCCGCCCAGGCCGCCACCGAGGGGGCCGAGAACGCCGCCGAGCTGGTCCGGGCCGCCCAGAAGCGGATCGACATGGCCGCCACCAAGGGCGTCATCCACAAGAACGCCGCCTCCCGCCGCAAGTCGCGCCTGGCCAAGAAGCTCAACCGAGGCGCAGCCTCCGCCGACTGAACCACGGGTCGCTAGAACCTCACCTCGACATCGTGGCCAGGCGGGCGACCAGCACCTCGAGGACCAGGTGGTCGGGCCAGGCCTTGCCGCCGCGCAGATCGAGGTCAGCCTCCGCCAGCAGGTCGATGGCCCGGACCATCCGATCGTGGCCGAGGCGTCGGGCCTGTCCCATCGCCTTCTTGGCGGGGAACGTCGACCCCTTCATCCCGAGGAGCTCGGCGGCCTGCTTCTCGGTGGCCACGTCGGCGCCGTCCAGCCGCAGCATGCGGGCGTAGTGCGACTGGAGGGTGCTCAGCACCTGGAACGGGTGCCGCTCGCCCTGGCCGATCATCCGTTGGAGCAGGTGGAGGGCGGTGCTGCGATCCGCCCGGTCGATGGCATCGGTGAGGTCCCACGGCGGGACGCCTCCGTCGTCGCCGAGGAAGGGCTCGATCTCGGCCGCGGAGATCCTCGTGCCCGTGCCGTAGGTGGAGCGCAGGAGGTCGATGAGGCCGAGCAGTCGGCTGGGCTCGTCGCCCACCCAGGTGACCAGGCGCGCCCGGCCTTCGGCGTCGACCTTGAGGTCCGCTTCAGACAGGTGTTGGGTCACCCACTCCGCCACCTTGCGACCGGGGCTGGTGTCCACCAGCGCGCCCCCGACACGGGTGACGGCCTCGAGCAGCGACTTCGGCACCTTGCCGCCCCGCCACTCCAACACCAGGAGCGTGGAGGGCAGCGGATCGACGAGGTACTCGACCAGCGGCAGCACGAGCTCAGCCCGCTCGCGCTTGTCCGTGACGCGTCCGAGCACAACACGGAACTCGGTGAGAAACGGAGGCGTCTGGGCGGCGTCGACGAGGGTCAGCAGCGGATCCCTCCCGTCGTCGTCGGCGGCGCCGACGTCGATCTCCTCGACGACCAGCGATCGATCCTCGTCTCCGACCAGCTCGTCCACCAGGAGGCGGACGGCGTCGCGCAGCACCACCTCGTCGTCGCCTCGGAGCAGCGTGATGGGGATGGTGCTCATGCGCTTCGCGCCTCGCGGGCCGAGAGGACAGCGGCCATGACGTCGGCCGTGCGGCGAGCGCCGCGCACGTCGTGGGTGCGAAGGACGCGCACACCCAGAGCGATGCCGAGGGCTTGTACGGCGTACCGTCCGATGGGGACGTGGCTCCCATCGCCGGGCAACACAGGGATGAGAGGTACGTCCGAGGTCGAGATGACGATGGGCCATCCGAGCTCGGCCAGGCGGTGGTGGGATCGCAGCAGCTCTAGTGGACGCGGTCCGAAGGACATCCGGTGCAACCCGGCGTCTAGCAGCACCCGGTCTCTGGGCAGGCCCGCCACCTCCGTCGCCTCACCCCACACCGTGAGGGCGCGCCGGGCGGCGTCGATCGGCGGCTCGCCAGGCCGCTGGGAGATGGTGCCGCTGCCGGTGACCAGCACCGACGCTCCAGCGGCCGCCACCACCTCCAGGTAGCCGGCGTCGATTGAGCCACTGGTGTCGTGTCCGACCACCGCTCCAGCGGCGAGGGCGGCGCGCAGGACCTGTGCGTGCGGCGTGGTGACGGCCAGAGGCATGTCGAGCCGGGCGTGAAGGGTCTCGATCATGGGGATCGTCCGGTCGAGGTCTTCCTCGATGGGCACGCACGGCGACGAGCAGTCGACATCGAGGGCGTTGGCGCCGTCGGAGCGGAGCCGCTCGGCGCAGGTCATGAGGCCGTCGATCTCGGTCGAGCGGGAGACGGTTCCCATCACGAGGGCACGATGGCGAACGTCGAAGCGATGCCGGCCGAGGGCCACCTCCGGACAGGGCACCTCCCACACCACCGACCAGGGCGCCATGTGGGCCGAACCTACTTCGGTCACGGCCCCGCCGGTCGGGGTCAGGGGGGCCGTGGCACTGCGTCGACGACCAGGCGATCCGGGACCACGATCAATCGGACCGTCAGGGCACCCAGAGGGACCACGGCCCCTTCGCCCGGCACCCGGATGACGGCCGTCGGCACGGCCTCGAGCAGGGCGGCGCCCTGCGCCACCACCTCCGCGGTCGGATGGTCCCGCCGGACGACATCCACCACCGAGGGCGGTACCGACGCGTCGGCCACTACAAGCAGGTCGATGCCACCCACCCGAGCTCGTCGGAGGGCCTCCAGCACCGTCTCGGCGCCGAGGCTGGTGCGCCCGCCGACCCCACCGAGCACGACGACATCGGTACCCCCGGCGTGCCAGCGCACGACACCGGCGACCAGCGCGGAGCGCAGCGGTGGCGGCGAGTGCGCCGACAGTACGGCCGCCACCACGGCCAGCCCGGCGGTCAGCTGTCCAGCCCGTCGCAGCCGCTCTCGCCCGTCAGCCAGCGTCGCGATGCCCAACCCGACCCCGAGCCCGACGAGGTGCACCAGGCCGAGCTCGCCGAGCGGGGCCCGTGCGGATCGCTCCGCGACCAGCGCCAACCAGCCGAGCCCAAGGCGGGTGGGCGCGTGCAGGAGCGAGACGAGCGACTCCCCCACCACCCCTGCCACCAGCCCGGCGGTAAGCCCCCACACCATGACCATGCCGGCCACCGGCACGGCGAGGAGGTTGGCCGGCAACGACGCCACCGGAATCGGCCCGAAGGTGGCCAGCAGCACCGGTGCCACACCGAGCTGGGCGGCCAGGGTGACGGCGAGGGCCTCGCGCAGCGCCGCAGGGCCCGGGAGCACCGGCGCCAGGCGCGGCGCCAGGACGACGATGGCCAGGGCGGCGGACACGGAGAGCCGGAACCCCACCGACCTCACCAGCAGAGGGTCGACCAGGACCAGCACCGTGACGGCGGAGGCGATGATTCGCACTCGCGACGTCGGCCGGCCCGCCATCGCCGTCGTCGCCGCCAGCGCCGCCATGGCCGAGGCCCGTAGCACTGACGGCTCGAACCGGGTCATCACCCCGAAGAGGAAGATGACCCCGAGGGTGGCCAGCCACCGCGGCCACAGACGCAATCGCCGCAGGAGCGGCCCGACCAGAGCCAGCACGAAGGCCACGTTCTGGCCCGAGACGGCGAGGAGATGGGTCAGGCCGGCACCGAGGAAGTCGTCGGCCAGGTCGGCCGGCTGCTGCCGATCGTCGCCGATCACCAGGCCCGCGAACAGTGAGCGCTGACGCTCGCTCAGCGGGGTGGTGCCGGCCATCAGAGTGCGCCTCAACCCGTTGGCCACGCGGGCGCTCAGGTCTCCGGGCCGCCAGCCCTCGACCCGCAGCACGGTGAGCCGGCCGGCCACGTGACGGGCCACCAGCCAGGGCTGGTCGGTGGACCCTGGCTCCACCTCGCCGCGCAGCCGCACCACGTCGCCGGCCAGTCGGTCCTCGAAGTCGAGCACGGCCACGCCGTCGATCCGAGCCTCGAGGCGGCGGCCAGCGAGGCGCACGTCGGCGCGCAGCCCCCCAAAGGACGGAGTGGGATCGCTGAGCAGCGTGACCTCCCCGGCCACCGTCTCCGCCACCACGCCGTCGAGCCCGTCCAGCGCCCGCTGGGCCGAGCCGCTGGCCAGCAGGGCGGCGGCCAGGCACAGGAGGGACGGCCGGCGCCAGCAGGCCCAGATCGCGAGCGCCAGTCCACCGAAGGCGAGCGCCTCCGCCGACGGGTGCAGCGCGCCGACGACGGCGGCAATGGCCACGAGGAGCGCATAGCGGTCGGGCACGATCACACCGTGACGAGGTCACGCAGGGCTTCGAGCTTCGCCTCACCGATGCCTGGCACGTCGAGCAGCTGCTCCACCGAGGTGAAGGCACCCACCTTGCCGCGGTGCTCGAGGATGGCGGCCGCGGTGGCCGGTCCCACGCCGGGCAGCTCCTCGAGGGCCGCGGCGTCGGCGGTGTTCAGGTTGACCGGACCGGCGGTCGCCGACCCGCCCGCACCCGGCGAAGCCCCACCCGCGACCAGCGGGGGCGAGGCTTCGCCGGCCGCCAGCACGTACACCCGCTCGCCGTCAGCCACCGGCGCGGCCAGGTTGATCCGGGTTGTGTCTGCCGCCGAGGTGATGCCGCCAGCGGCGGCGATGGCATCGGCGACGCGCGCGCCCAGCGGCAGGCGGTGGATGCCCGGCGAGGCCACCGCTCCCGCCACGTGCACCACCAGCACCTCAGGCTCGGGGGCGGTGGCGGAGGTGGGCGACGCAGAGACCGTGGTGCTCGCGAATGGGATCGACGCCTCGGGTGGGGCGGCTGGCGGCCGCATGATCCAGAGGGCCGCGGCGATGCCGGCGGCGGCCAGGACGGCGCCGACAAGGATGCGCCCGGGCGACGAGCCGGTGGCATCGGCCAGCCCCTCCAGACGCTCGCGCCAGGTCCGCGGCGGGGGCGGTCGTCGGAGAGGACCATCGCCGGCGATGGGCGAGGTGGTGGGGTTGTCGAGCACTGTCCCTCCCGGGGGGCGCGACGAGGCAGCCGGAAGGGGGAAGGCCTGGCCGATCGTAGTGAGCCCACCGCCCGGGGGGAACGGCCTACTGCGGAACGCCCTTCCTACGAAGCGACGCCCGCAGCACGCATCAGAACAGGCGGGCGGTGAGCTGCTTGCGGTAGCCGACTGTGCGGGGATCGTCGGCGCCCATGACCTCGAGCAGGTCGACGTAGCGCTGGCGAGCGTCGTCGTCGTCCTTCACCCGGTCGAGCAGCCCGTCCAGCTCGTCAGTGACGTCGTCTCGGGTGTCGACTCCGAGGCGGGCCAGGGCCGCCACCCGGCGGGTGTCGGCCGACTCGGGGATCCTCCCCAGCAGGGCCAGCGCCTCTGCCTTCGGCTCGCCCTCGCCCTTGGCCACGAGGAGCTCGGCCAGGGCCAACACCGCCTGCTCGTGGCCCGGCTCGGCGTCGAGCACCTGGCGGAGCGAGGCTTCGTCGCCGGCCGCCAGCAGGCTGGCCACGGTGGCTTCCTCCTCGGTGGGCAGCAGGGACGCCACGAACTCGCGCACCTTGGCCTCCGACTGGGCCCCAACGAAGCCGTTCACGACTTTTCCGTCCTTCATCGCGTAGACGGCGGGGATGCTCTGCACCTGGAAGGCATCGGCCGTCTGGCGGTTGGTGTCAACGTCGACCTTGACCAGCACGACCTTGCCCCCGGTCTCGTCGATCACCTGCTCGAGGATCGGACCCAGCGTCTTGCACGGGCCACACCACTCCGCCCACAGGTCGACCACCACGGGAACCTGCTTGGAGCGCTCCACCACGTCGGTGGGGAAGGTGGCGTCGGTGACGTCGATCGACATGGGTGGCAATCTAGCGGCGGCGGTACCCTCGCCCACCTGGGGCAGGAGGTGTCCCCGCGAGGACGGAGCCACAACGTGGGTGACAGCATCAAGGGCGTCGATGTCGAGCGGGTGACCCTGTGGTTCGAGGCCAACGTCGCTGGTGCCGAGGGCCCGCTCACCTTCGACCTGATCGCCGGCGGGCACTCCAACCTCACCTACGCCGTCACCGATGCGGCGGGCGTCCGCTACGTGCTCCGCCGCCCCCCGCTCGGCCACGTGCTGGCCACCGCCCACGACATGGGTCGCGAGCACAAGATCATCTCGGCCCTCGGGCCCACCAACGTGCCCGTCGCCCCAGCATTGGGCCTCTGCACGGACGACGCCGTCAACGGCTCCCCGTTCTACGTCATGGACTTCGTGGCCGGCCGCGTGCTGCGCGACGGCGCCGCCGCCCTCGAGATCAGCGCCGATGCTCGACGCCATGCCAGCCTCTCCATCGCCGACACCCTCGCCAAGATCCACGCCGTCGATCCGGATGCCGTCGGCCTGGGGGACCTCGGCAAGAAGGAGGCCTACATCCAGCGCCAGCTGAAGCGGTGGTACGGCCAGTGGGAGAAGTCCAAGACACGCGACCTACCCCTCGTCGACCAGATCCACGACGAGCTGCTCGCCAAGGCGCCCGAGCAGGGCCCCGCGACCATCGTCCACGGCGACTACCGGCTGGACAACTGCATGACCGACGACGACGGCAACGTGATCGCGGTCCTCGACTGGGAGATCTGCACTCTCGGCGACCCGCTCGCCGACGTCGGCCTGCTGATGGTCTATTGGACCGAGGCCGACGACGCCGTGCCGATGCTGCTCACCGCCCCCACCGCGCAGGACGGGTTCCTGTCCCGCAAGGAGGTGCTCGACCGCTACGCCGAGCAGAGCGGCCGCGACCTCTCGCAGATCGACTACTACACGGCCTTCGGCTACTGGAAGCTGGCCTGCATCGTCGAAGGCGTCTACGCCCGCTACCTCGGCGGCGCCATGGGCAGCAACGACCCCGCCGCCTTCGAAGGCTTCAAGATCCAGGTCGAGCGGTGCGCCGAGGCGGCCGGCGAGGCCATGGGCCGGCTGGGATGAGAGCCTCACTCCGATGACCTCCCTCTACTCGATGATCGCCGAGCCCGACCTCGAGTCCCCCGTGCTGATCATGGTGCTGAAGGGCTGGATCGACGCCGGCCTCGGCGCCGATGGGGCCGCCGAGGTGCTGGCCGCCGAGCTCGACCACCGCACCGTCGCCCGCTTCGACGCCGACGCCCTGCTCGACTGGAGGGCCCGACGCCCGACGATGCGCCTCGTGGAGGGCGTAAACACCCAGCTCACCTGGGAGGAGACGGAGCTGTCGTGGGCCAAGGACGCCAGCGGCAACGACGTGCTTCTTCTGCTCGGCAACGAGCCCGACCACGCCTGGCTGGCCTTCTCCGAGCAGGTCGTCGACCTCTCTCTCGACCTCGGTGCCCGGCTGGTGGTTGGCCTTGGTGCCTTCCCCAGTCCCGTGCCCCACACCCGTCCTCCGCTGCTGGCCGCGTCGGCCTCTAGCGAGGAGCTGGCCCAGGGACTGCTGCAAAACACCGTGGAGGTGCCTTCCGGAGTCCAGGGGATGATCGAACGACGGGCGGCGCTGCGCGAGTTGCCGGCCATCGGGCTCTGGGCCCAGGTGCCCCACTACGTCGCCGCCATGCCCTACCCGGCGGCTTCGCTCGCCCTGCTGCAGGGCGTAAACCGCATCGCCAGCCTCGACCTGCCGCTCGGCGACCTGCCCGTCCAGGCCGAAGCCAGCCGCGGTCGCATCGACGACCTGATCCGCCAGAACCCCGAGCACACGGCCATGCTCCACCAGCTCGAGGAGCAGGCCGATCACCAGGCCACCAGCAGCGAGCTGTCGGCCACCAGCGGCGACGAGCTGGCCGCCGAGCTGGAGAGGTTCCTCCGAGAGCAAGGCTGAACCCGCCTCTTGACCGCGCGGTCTAGTCTCCTTCCATGAAGGTCGACGGGGGCATCGGTGGGGATCTGCGAGGGGCCGGCGCCGCCGCCAAGGCGCAGGAGGAGCAGGGCTACGACGGGCTCTGGACGGCCGAGACGGCGCATGACCCGTTCTTCCCGTTGCTGCTCGCGTCGCAGCAGACGGAACGGGTCGAGCTGGGCACCGGGATCGCCGTGGCCTTCGCCCGCAACCCGATGAACCTGGCCCAGATCGCCTGGGACCTGCAGGCGGCGTCGGAGGGTCGCTTCATCCTCGGCCTCGGGAGCCAGATCAAGCCCCACATCACCAAGCGGTTCTCGATGCCGTGGTCATCTCCCGCCGCCCGCATGCGGGAGATGATCCTCGCCATCCGGGCCATCTGGGCCTCGTGGAACGACGGCACCAAGCTCGACTTCCAGGGCGACTTCTACACCCACACCCTGATGACGCCGTTCTTCAACCCCGGCCCCAACCCGCACGGCAACGCCAAGATCACGCTGGCCGGCGTGGGCGAACGCATGACGGAGGTGGCCGGCGAGGTGTGCGACGGGTTCCTGTGCCACGGCTTCACCACGGAGCGCTACCTGCGCGAGGTCACCCTGCCGGCCCTCGAGCGAGGCGCCGCCAAAGCCGGCCGCTCGGTTGCCGACATCGAGATCTCCGGGCCGGCGTTCGTCGTCACCGGCGCCAACGAGGAGGAGATGTCCGCCTCCATCGTCGGCACCAAGCAGCAGATCGCGTTCTATGGCTCCACCCCCGCCTACCGCGGCGTGCTCGAGCTCCACGGGTGGGGCGGCCTCCAGGACGACCTGAACAAGATGTCCAAGGAGGGGAAGTGGAAGGAGATGGGGGAGCTCATCACCGATGAGATCCTCCACACCTTCGCGGTGGTGGCGGAGCCCGAGCAGGTGGCCGCCGGCCTCAACGCGCGCTACGGCGGCGTCGTGCAGCGCATCAGCTTCTACGCCCCCTACGCCAGCGACCCCGACCGCAGGCGCGCCGTCATGGACCAGCTCAAGGCCCTCTAGACGGGCTGGAGCTCCTTGCCCAGGTAGCGGAGCTTGCAAAGGGAGCGTTGGAGCTTGCCTGAGCTGGTCTTGGGGAGACTCCCGGGCTGCACGAGCACGATCTCCTTGGCGGGCAGTCCGATGGAGTCGCGCACGCGCTGGGCCACCGATCGACGCACCTCGGCGTGGTCGTCCGACTTGCTC
>Ga0136633_1001456_pt1 | contig 17433 bp, 20 predicted proteins | sample AntDrymeUQ832206_2_FD_105494 | JGI IMG/M metagenome (GOLD analysis project Ga0136633, IMG submission 105494) | Polar desert sand microbial communities from Dry Valleys, Antarctica - metaG UQ83 (22.06) | ecosystem: Environmental > Terrestrial > Soil > Desert | place: Antarctica: Dry Valley...
CGGCGACCGTGAAGGTGGCGGCGCGGATCGCGTCGAGCTCGGCCTCGGTCGGCCCCTCCATCGCCTCGCAGGCGGCGACCTCGACCCGTCGCCAGGTCTCCATGCGCGCTTCGTCGGTCCAGAGGGCGCCCATCTCGGGGCGGGTGTAGCGCTCGATCACCGGCTCAGTATCGTCGAGCCGGGGCCGGGCTCAGCCCAGCAGCTCGGAGACCGGCACGGGCGCGGCATCGACGAGGATCGGTCGGACGGACTCCCCGTCGGCGTAGAGGACGACATCTTCGTAGATTCCGGCCAGAGGGCTTCGATGCACGGTCACCCGGCGCGCCGCGAGGTCGACGATCCAGTACTCCGGCACGTCGGCGGCCGCATAGTCGCGTGCCTTGTCGCGATCGCGCTCCTGTGAGGTCTGCGCGACCTCGACGACGAGCAGCGCGCTCGTCGGCTGCTGCGTGCGCGGGAGCGGCTCGACGAGCGCCAGGTCGGGGAGCAGGTAGCCGCCCGCGACGAGCAGCGTGCTCTGCACGCGAACCGCCCAGGCCGCGCTGTCGATGCGCGCGAAGTGCTTGGTGAGCCATGCGAGCGCCCCGTCGTGCTCCGGTCCGATCGGGAGCGTGTCGACCAGCACCCCCTGGACGAGCTCGATTCGGGCGTCCTCGTCGAGCACGCCGGCCGCGACCATCCCGTAGACGTCGTCGACCGACAGGCGGTGAACCGAGACGGTTGCCGGGACCATGCGGGCAAGAGTACCGGGGCGCGGGAGGCGACGATCGAGCGTCAGGCGATCAGGACGCACCACACCTCTGATCGTCTCAGGCGGGCCGCCGAGCAGAGCGGATGTGCGATCGCCCCGGGTCAGATGGCCTGAAACGCAACGTGCAGGCGGCGGTAGGTCTCCTGCGCGCGCCGGTCGAGCGACAGCAGCACGTGCCCGTGAGCGTGAGCTTCGAGCGCTACGAGCCCGTCGTGGCTCGCGCCGCCGCGGACGCCGGCGCCGGCGAGCGTCTGCAGGAGCAGCCCACGGTCGCGGTCGGGGAGGCGCAGCAGCTCGACGCCGAAGCGGCTCTAGGGCGTGGCCGCGTTGGTCGGGGTCGTCGTCGTCGCGGCGCCCGCGTCGCCCTGGGCCGAGCTGCGCAGCGGCGAGCCGACCGTGACGAACACCGGCACCTTCCGGCCAGCGATGCGCAGCTGCCCCTTGCGCTCAGACGTGAGCTGCGCGGTGAGGCGGCCGGCGGTCTCGAAGCGCAGCGTTACCGTCTGCGTCTCGCCGGCGGCGAACGGGCCGAAGTGCGTGCGGGGCGCGTCGGCGGCCGAGTCGGTCTTCACGCTGGCTCCCGCCGCGGTCAATGTCGGGCGCCCGAGCGTCACGGCGGTCGCGCCGGTGTTCTCGGCGCGCACGCGCACGACCACGCGGGCGCGCTGACGTCGTATGCCGGACGGCGTGCTGGCCGCGTGCAGCACGGTGCCCAGGACCCGCACGCGCACCTTCGCCAGCGCGCTCGACGGGCTGGCCCGGGGCGTGGTGCCCGTGGCGGTCGCGGCGGGGACGCTCCTGGTCGCGGGTGTCGCCGGCGGGGTCGTCGCGGCCGTCGTCGCGCCGGTGCCGAGCGCGGCGGGGGGCGGGACATCGTCGTCGCCCATCAGTGCGGCCAGCCCGACCCCGACCCCGATCCCGACCGCGCCCGCCGCGACCACGACCGCCAGCAGCTTCGCCACGCCTCGCAGCAGCAGTCGTGCTCGTTCTCTGCGCGGCATCACCGTGAGGAGAGCATAGGAGCCCGAAACTCGGTGCCGCTACGACGGCGGTTCGACGGGCGCGCCCACCGTCAGGCGAAACGCCAGCGCGCGGCCGGCGATGACCACCCGCGCGCGGCGGTCGATGGTGACCTTCTCGGTGGCCTCGCCCTGCAGCTCGAAGCGCAGCGTGACTGTCTTCGTCTCACCTGCGGCGAGCTCGCCGAGCCGGGTGGCGGCGGTCTCGGCGGCGGCGTCGGTGCGGATGCGCACCGAGCCGACCGCGAGCACGGGTGTTGCGATCGTCACGGTGCTGCCCGACTCGTTGATCGCCTGCACCCGCATCGTCAGGCGCGCGCGTCGGCGCCGCTTGCCCTCGGCGGTTCCGGCCGGATGGAGGATCGCGCCGAGGACGCGCACGTCGACCTGGCCGAGCGCGCCGGCGGTCGTGGTCGTCGCGGTGGCCGGCGGCGGCGGCGGGTTCGGGGCGACGCTCGTGGCGACGCCGGTGAGCACGGTCGAGCCTGACGTCGGCGCGTCGCTCACGCCCGGCGCCACGGCGTCCTCGTCGGCGAGCTGGGAGAGCCCGGCGCCGAGCGCGACGCCGGTGCCACCCGCCACCGCGATGAGCGCGACGAACCGGATCAGCCCGCGCAGGAACGCGCGGGCTCTGGGCTGGCGCGGCGCCACGGGCCGTCAGCTTCGCAGGATGCGCAGCGCCAGGTGCCCCGCGTTCTTCGCGTTGTCGAGGCCGACGCCCGCCACCGGCACGCCCGGCGGCATCTGCACGACCGACAGGATCGCGTCCAGGCCGCCCATCGCCGACAGCCGGCTGGACAGCGGCACGCCGATCACCGGAAGGTCGGTGTGCGCCGCCGCGACGCCGGGCAGCGCGGCCGACAGGCCGGCGCCGGCGATGAGCACGCGCAGCCCGCGCATGCGCGCGTTGCTGCAGTAGTCCGCGACGGTCTCGGGCTCGCGGTGAGCGGACATGACGCGCACCTCGTGGCGCACGTCGGCGTCGCGCAGGACGCTGGCGGCGCCGTCCATGACGTCCATGTCGCTCTTGGAGCCCATGATGATCCCCACGAGTGGGAGATCGGTCTCGATCTCCGCCAGCTGCACGGCGATGTCGGTCGCGGTGACCGGATCGGCCTGCTCGGTCATGTGTCCGTCCTCTCCTCGATCACAGGCCGGCCGCCAGTTCGACGCCGGTGCTGCGCAGCGCGCGACGCACGCGCGCGTCGAACGATGCCACGCTCGCCCCGCGCGCCTGTGCCGTCGCGATCGCGAACCCGTCCGCGAGGCTGATGTTCAGGCCACGATGGCGGGCCGCGTCGCGCGCGATCGCCGGGCTCGGGGCGACGAGGCGGATGCCGAGTGCCGCCAGCGCGCCGATCGCCGATCGCAGCGTGGCCTCACTCTCGGCGGGCTTGGAGAGCGTCTCCGCGTAGTTGACGAGCGAGAGCAGCAACTCCGTCTCCGCGCCGATCATCGCGGTGATCGCCGCCGCGGCGTGAGCGTGGTGCGCGTCGCGACGATCGAGTGCCGCGATGACGACGTCGGTGTCGAGCACGCATGCGCTCACGCGCGCTCACCCGCGCGCAGGCGCTCGAGGTAGTCCGGTTCGTACAGGCCGTCGAAGATGCCCAGGCCACGGCCCGGCTGCGCCGGCGTGCGCCGCACGACGATCCGGTCCGGCCCTTCGGCTTCGAAGGTCACCTCGTCGCCGGCCTGCAGGCCGGCGAGCTCGAGCATCTCGACGGGCAGGGTGACCTGGTGCTTGCTCGAAATCCGCGGCACGCCTTTACCCTAGCGTAAAGGCAGCAGTCCGCGCAGCGTGCGCGCGACGCTGCCCGGCTCGAACATCACCTGGCGCCAGGTGAAGCGGACGACGCGGCCAGCCGAGCAGCATGAGCCGCTGGTCGCGGCGGCGGTCGGATTCGAAGGCGCGGCGGGTGGTGTGCGGGTCGCGGCCGTCGACTTCGACGATCAGCCGTCGCGCGCGCCACAGGAAGTCGGCCTCGGCGCCTGATCCCTCCGGGAAGGCGATCCAAATGCAGCTCGGCCAGGACGGCCGCGCGCTCGGGCTCAGATCGCGATTCCCGCGGCGCCGTACGAGGCGGCGAGCGATCAGGTCCCGCCGGGAGCGTCTTCGCGGCGCAGCTGTCGCGGACGATTCGAAGTCCGGGCCGACGAACGCGATCGACGGTCAGCCGCGCGTCACCGGTGTTCCTCAGGACAACCTGCTGCGGACGCTCGGAGTCGCGAGAAAGGCGTAGAACGTCAGCCCGTCCGGCGCGATCGTCGCGAGGGCAATCGGAGTCGCTGCCGCTCAGCGAGCGTCTCGTGCCCCGCCGGAACGTTGCTGACGAAGCGCAGTACGGCATCGTGCTGGCCGTATCGCCCTCCGACGGAGCAGCTGGTTGTCCCGGTTTCGCACCTGATTCCCTTGGCGCTCGTTCACTCCGCCCCAGCGAGCATCCGACGTCCTACCGCCCTGTGCGTGATGCTTTCCTGGCCCCGTTTCGCTGCCATCACCGACGGCAGCGCGCGGCTTGGCGCCCGGACCGGGCCGCGGGATCAGTCAGACGTCAGATCGGCGATGTGGAGCGCATCGTCCGGCGCGCGGCGAGGCCGCCGGCAAGGAGAGCGAGGCCGCTCAGCGTCAATACAAGAAGGTCGAAGCCCGTGAACGGCAGTTGCGACCGGCCAGGCCCTTCGAGCTGGCGGGCTGTTTGAACGTCGTCCTCGACCGGCGTCTCGCCAGGGCTCGGCGCCGGGGTCTGGATCGCGTCATCGGGCTGTGCCGGCGCCGGGGGCGGGGTCGCGTCATCGGGCTGTGCCGGCGCAGCGGCCGGAGTCGGCACGGCAGGCTGCGCGGCAGCGGGCGTCGACACCGGCTGCGCAGCGGCAGGGGTGGGATTCGCGCCCGATCCGGGCGGCGGCGACGAACCCGGTCCCGGATCGGGTTTCGGCGTCACCGGTGGCACGACGACGCCGCCGCCACCACCGCCGTATTGCGCGACTTGGGCATTCGTCCCGTCTGTCAGCGCAGTCGCGCCGAAGGCGGCGCTCGCCGTAGAGGCGAACACGGCCAGAGTCAGTGTGGTGCTGAGTATGACGCGCGACCTCATCGAGCAGCCCCCCTCTAGAGCATAATCGGTGTCTCATGCCAACCGGCCTTCGACTCGATACCTTGCCTGCTTCGCCCCGATCATGCGCGGACGCGAACAGCAAGCGTACAGCACGGCTGGTGTAACTCAAATCGTTTCTCGACGCCGCGGCGCTCCAGCCGCTGATCTCATCTCAAACATCAGGGGCCGGCGGGCGTCGATGGCGGACATGACGCTGCCGCTGGCCGCGGGATCGATCCTGGTCGTCTTCAGCTTCAACGCCGGAGGCTTCTTCGCCGGAATTGCGGCGCTGGTGGCGACTGGGCTGCTGTTCGTCATCGCGCTCACCACCGCCTTGGCCCGTCGACCGTTCGCCGGGCTCAGCCGCGGATTCGTCGCGGGTCTGGTCTTGCTTGCGTTGTTCGCGCTGTGGACGTTCATCTCGATCACCTGGTCGGACACGCAGGCGCGGACCCTCATCGAGCACGACCGCGTGCTCGTCTACCTCGCGGGCTTCGTCCTGCTCGGCGCGCAGGGTCGGACGTCCAATCGCATGCGGTGGATGGTCAGGGCGATTGCGCTGGCGGCTTCCGCGGTCTGCGTGTGTGGTCTGCTCACCCGGCTGTTTCCAGATTATTGGCAGCTTGCGCCGGAGGTCGCCAACGAGCGACTCAACTATCCGTTGACATACTGGAACTCGCTCGGGTTGTTGGCGGCGGTCGGCATTGTGCTGTGTCTTGCGCTCACGTCCGATGGTCGCGAGGCGCCGACGGGGCGCGTGCTGGCTGCTGCCGCGCTGCCGGCGCTGGCGGTCACACTGTTGTTGACCTTCTCGCGTGGTGCGCTCGCCGCTGGGGCAGTCGGCCTCATCGCGCTCATCCTTCTCGGTCGGCCGCGTGCTCTGCTGAGTGGGCTGATCGTCGCGATCCCGACGGTCTTCGCGGTCGTTGCTGCCTATGGCGCAGATCTGCTGGCCAGCGATCGGCCGACGACCGCTGCTGCTGCGGCGCAGGGCCACGAGCTGGCGCTGACCGTCGCGCTCTGCACCGTGCTGGCGGTCTGCGCAAGGCTGGTCCTGCTGCTGCAGGTCGATGCGCGACTGCTCAGCAGGCGACGGATCGTCGTGCCGCGGCGCCCGGCCATCGCGGCGGCCGCCGGTATCTGCGTGTGCCTCGTCCTGGTCTTCGTGGCGACGAGCGGTTCGGCCTACCTCGGCCGACAGTACGACAGCTTCGTCAAGGGTGACGCGGTCAACAGCGCGGATGCTCGGTCGCGCCTCGGCAAACGCGGCAACAACGGCCGTATAGAGCTCTGGCGGGTGGCGCTGGACGAACTCGGTGAGCGGCCGCTCCACGGTACGGGCGCCGGAACGTTCGCGCTGCGGTGGGACCGACGTGGTACCGGGTTTCAGGCGGAAGACGCCCACTCGCTCTACGTGGAGGTCCTGGGGGAGCTGGGGTTGATCGGTTTGCTGCTCGTGGGAGGGGTTGTCGCGTTGGTGCTCTGCGGGTTTCTCGCGCGCGCCCGGGGACCGGACCGGGTCGTCGGCGCGGCGCTGTTCGGTGCCGGCCTGACCTGGGCAGCGGCGGCGGGAGTCGACTGGGTATGGGAGATGCCTGCGGTGACGTTCTGGTTCTTCGCCGCGGGCGGGCTTGCGCTATCGGCGCAACAGTCGCCGCAGCACGAGGCGAGCGTCGCACGCAGCCCGGAGTGGCCAATGCGCTTGGCGGTGGCGGCATCGTGCGGGCTGCTGGCGCTAACACCAGCGCGTATGTATCTCTCGGACGGGCCACTGCGCGCGAGCGCCCGCGCCCTCAAGCGCGGCGACTGCCGGACGGCGGTCGACCGGGCCTTGGACTCGATCGCCGCATTCGGCGTGCGCCCGGAGCCGTACATCCTGCTCGGGTACTGCGATCTGCGCCTCGGCCAGCCGCGGCTGGCGGTGGGCGCGATGAAGAACGCGGTGCGGCTAGAGCCGGACGGCTGGGAGGGCCATTACGGCTTGGCTCTGGCCCGCGCCGCGATGGGCTCGGACCCCCGACCCAGAATGCGGATTGCCCGGCGCCAGAACCCGAGATCCCCATTGCCCCTCGCCGCGTTGCGCCGATTCGAGACGGATGACCCAGGCGCTTGGCAGGCGGCAGCCCCCGGCGCGCCCCTACCCGCAGATTGACGCGCTAGGTTTCGCCCTCGGTCGTCAGCGCGCCGCCGGGAAGCGCCGGGGGCGCCGGCTTGCTCGGTACCACGGTGGGCTTGGGCTTGGACGCGGCGACCGGCGGTGGCGGGGAGGCCTGAACCGGTGGCGCGGGAGTCCGCTGCCGGACCGGCGCCGGCGCCGACGGCGACGGCGCCGGCGCCGACGGCGCCGGCGGCGTCGGCGTCGCACGCGTCGGCGTCGCTTGGGCGGACGAGCCCGAGGCCCCGGCCGAGGAGGAGCGCTTCTTCTTTTTCGACGCCTTCTGCCGTGACCTCGTGCTGGAGGCCCCCGAAGAGGATTTCGAACTGGTTCGCTTGGGTTTGGTGGTGCTTTCCCCGGCGTCCGACGTGGAGGGCGTGTCCGTCTTCGTCTCCGTCCCACCGCCGACGAGGCCGGGCGCATCGTCCGGTGTCGAGACGGAGGGGCTGTCCGAGGACGAGGTCAACACGAGTGCCGATAAGGCGATGACGCCGACCAGACCGGCGACCATCGAGAGCGCGAGACGCTGCTTGCCGCGATCGCGATACCCCGCGTGAACGCGGCGAGTCGGGAACTTCAGGCCGAAGTGCGCCGCCCCGCCGCGGGCTGCGGTGAACTTGGGGGACCCGTCGCGGGTGCGTCCGCGCGCTGCGGCCCAGCCGTCGGCGAGCAGCCCCCGAATCGTGGTCGACTCCCGGGGCGCAACGCTGACCTCGCCTGCCGTTGCGGTACCGCCCATACTTGCGATCCGTCGGCGGGCGCCAGGCGATACGTCAGAAGGTCGCACCGTCTGCGGCGGGGCCACCTGTGTGAGGGCGGGCGCGAAAGTGGCAGCCGCAGCCAGGCGCTGGCTCGGGATCGTCTCGCTCGTGGCCGGACGAGCGTCGCGCGCAGCGGGAGCGCGGCGGCGGAGGTTCCCGCCGTTCGGGATCGGCTCGGAGACGGTCCGGGCTCGTGCGGTGGCCTGCAGCGCACTCTGCGCGGCGATCCGCTCTTCTAGTTCGGCGCGATGTTCGCGGCGACGCTCGGCCTCGGCTCCAGCGGCTGAGCGCCCGTTCTCGGCGTGCTTCCGCGGGGCGTCGATATCGACCACGCGAGGCGGGTCCGCAGCCCGGCCGCCAGCGCCGTAGCGCACGAAGATCGTGATGATCGACTCGTCGGTCGCGGCGCTGAGCGATGGCGCGACCGTCAGCCCGACCGAGGCCAGCCGCGACTCGATGGATGCGGCCGTTTCGGGATTCAGCTCGGTGTAGCCGAAATCCCGCAGGAGCCGGCCGAGCTTGAGTTTGTTCGGTCGCCCGCGGCTGTCGATCGTGCGCCGCGAGCGTTGCTCGGGCGATCTAGCGGTCGGCTTCATGGCTATGCCGACGGGCAGCCGGTTGCATCGTGGATCGCAGAGGTGCCGCTGTGCGCGACGATCGAGCGTCGCTTTGTCCATGCAGGAAGGTCATGCCCCGACCGATGCTACATGTGCTTCTGCAGCTTGGCGAATTCCTGGTCGCGGTGAAAATCGATCACGTCGGAGAGGATCGTGTCGAGGTTGCGGGTCGGGTGCCAGCCCAACAGGCTCTCGATTCGGCTCGTGTCCGGGATGCGGCGCAGCATGTCCTCGAACCCCGCCTCATAGGCCTCTTCGTAGCCGATGAAGCGGGCTCCGCCGGTAATGAGATGGCGCACGGCCGACAGGCTATCGCGCCCCCTCGCGGGCAGCTGCTCATAGGGCACTGTAGGCGCGCAGCAGGACCTCCGCCGATCGTTCCCACGTGAGCGATCGTGCGCGCTCCAGCGCACGGGCGCCCAGTTCGGCGCGCCGCGGAGCGTCCGCCGCGAGGGCCGCGATCGCCGCCGCGATATCCACCGGCGAACCGTCCGGCACGAGAACACCCGCGTCACCCAGCGTCGCGCGCGTCTCGTGCAGGTCGCCTGCCACGATCGGCTTGCCCGCGGCCATGTACTCGGCGATCTTGATCATCGTCGAATGGTGGTTGAGCGGCAACGTCGGAGCAGGGTCGACGCAGACGTCGGCGCACCGGATGCGCACGGGCACCGCGGCCGGTACCACCCAGCCGGTGAAGGTGACGCGGTCGAGGACGCCTTCGCGACTGAGCGCCGCGACGAGCTCGCCCCGCGCGTCCCCGTCGCCCACGACCTCGAGCTGTGCCTTCGCCAGACCGTATCGGCGGACGACCAGGCCCATCACCTCGGCGAGCGCGCCCACGCCATCCTGACCCGACAGCGGGCCGACGTACACGAGCCGCGGGTCGAGCAGTGCTCCGGGGCGGCTCGCCGGTTCGGACACGAGCGTCGACGCGAGCGGTCCATCGCGCACGACGTGAATGGCGGACGCCATTTGTGCCCGCGCTCGCGGGCGATCCGGGCGTGAGACTCGTTGGCCGACAGCACGACGTTCGCGACGGCGAAGGTGGCCCGTTCGGCCGCGCGGGCCACGCCGACCCACGGGCCGCGGCCGAGCTTCTCGACGACGAGCTCGGGGAACAGATCGTGATGGTCGAACACGACCCGCCGGCTCAGCGCCCGCGCGAGCGCGCCAAGCCCGAAGAGCATGTCGGGCGGGTTGTGCAGATGCACGATGTCGGTCCCGGTCGCCAGCTCCCGAACCGCGGCCGCGTGCAGCGCGGCGCCGGCGATGAGGTACTCGAGAACGAGCGAGGCGGCGCCTGTGCCCTGGGGGAGCCGGAACCGGCGGACGTGCACGCCGGGCGACCGTCTCACGTCGTGGCTGGCCGCGGCCGCGCGGGGCGGTGACGTGGACGCGGTAGCCGACGGCGACCAGCGATTCGGCCTCTTGGCGCACGCGCACGTCGCCCGGGTAGTGGTTGTTCTCCAGGAGCATAGTTACGCGCCGGCGGCGCGGCGCGCCCGCTACAGTCGTGCGGCCGGTCGGCGTCGAGTTCGTGGCGACATGAGCGGAGGGCGCATCCATGTCGCTACACGTCCTTTTCGTCACGAACCCCTGGCCCTCCGAGACCCGGCCGTGGCATGGACCTCGTCCGGCGACAGGCGCCCTCGCTCGAGGCCGCCGGGGTGTCGCTCGATGCACTCGTCATCGGTGGCGACGAAGGCCCATCGGCCTACGCGCGGGCCGCGCGGCGGATGGCCCGCCTGAACATTCACTGTCCGTACGATGTCGTCCATGCGCATTACGGACACGCCGCGGTGCCCGCGGGCTTTCAGGTGAGAGCGCCCCTCGTCGTGACGTATTGGGGCAGCGATCTGCTGGGCAAGCGCGGGCCGACCGGGACGGTCGCGCCGCAGAGCCGGGTGGAGGCGGCCGTCATGCGCCGGCTCGCCGCCGCGTGCGATGCCACGATCACGCAGTCGGTCGAGATGGAGCGCGTTCTCCCGGCGACCGCCCAGGCGCGCAATCACGTGCTGCCCGCGGGCGTCGACCTGGCGCGCTTCCGGCCGATCCCGCGCGCAGACGCGCGCGCTCGCCTGGGCTGGACCGCCGACGAGCGAGTGGTGCTGTTCGCCGCCAACCCGGACCTGCCGGTCAAGAACCATCCGCTGGCCGTGGCCGCGGTGGAGCACCTGCGCGCCAGCGTACCCGACGTTCGCCTGCAGGTGGCGTGGGGGCGGCCGCCGGACGAGATGCCGCCGCTGCTGATGAGCGCCGCCGACGCGCTGGTCCTGCCGTCGCGGTCGGAGGGATCGCCCAACGTCGTCAAGGAGGCGCTGGCGGCAGAGCTGCCGGTCGTCGCCACCGCCGTCGGCGATGTCGAGCAGCTGCTCGACGGGCTGCCCGGATGCCATGTCTGCCCGCCCGACGCGGTGGCGCTTGCGAGTGGGCTGGAGGACGCGCTTCGCGCGGACGGGTGCCCGAAGGTCGCGTGGCGATGGCGCCGCTGGACATCGGTGCGGTGGCACAGCGCACGATCGCGATCTACGATGACGTGATCCGCGCGAGGCCGCGACGCCCGCGACCGTGGATCAACCACTCGCGCCAGCGCGCCGGCGACTGAAGGAACGCGACGATGCAGAACGGGGTGGCGCGCAGCGCGCAGACGCCGGCGGCGAGCAGCCGGCGATCGGCGAGCGCGCGCAGTGCCAGCTCGCGCTCATGCAGCGCGAGGTAGTGACGCCGACGCGCCCGGACGGCCCGCTGTTGAGCGGCGGACAGGGCGCCGCGGTGCAGCGCGCGGGCGTAGGTCGCCAGGGCGCCGTCGATCATCAGCACCTTGTTGCCGGAGAGGTTCGTGCCGTGCAGGCGGTAGACCGCCAGCGGCTCGGTGATGGACAGGACCTCATGTCCGGCCTCGATCATCCGCAGCCAGAGGTCGTAGTCGTCGGATCCGGGGCAGACGGTCGAGAACCCGCCGACCTCGTCGTAGGCGGCGCGGGTGAACAGCGCGCGCGCGCAGATGCGGTTGCGCTGGATCATGCTGTCGAGGGTGATGTCGTCGACGCCGCCGAAGCGAGTGGCGTACGTCTGCGGCGGGACCCCATCGGGCGTCTCGACGATCGCATCGCACGCCACGATGCCGGGCCGCCGACCGGCCGCTCGCGCCTCGTCGACGAGCGCGATCGTGTGCTCGAGGTAGTCCTCGCGCCAGCGGTCGTCGTGGTCGAGCAGGGCGACGAGCTCGCCGCGCGACCGCTGGATCGCGACGTTGCGCGCCCCGGCCACGCCGACGTTGCTGGTGAGCGGGACGACGCGCATGCGCGGTTCCCGGCGCGCGAACGCCTGCGCGCGCTCCAGAGTGTCGTCGTTGGATGCGTCGTCGACGAGGATCGCCTCCCAGCCGCTGTACGTCTGGGCGACGATGGACTCGAGTGTCTCGATCAACCGCGGTCCCGAATCGTACATCGGCACGATGACGGCCACGCGGGGGAATCCCATCGGGCTGATGATACGCGCCACCTACGGCCAGCGCGCGCGTTCGTCCAGCATCCAGCGGGCCTCGCGGGCGACTGCTGCGGCGAAGCCGGAGCCCGGTGCGAACCCGAGGACGCGGCCGGCGGCGCCGACGTCCACGACGAGTCGCGACGGTGCCCGCGGGCTCGCAACGAAGCGCGCGGCCGCTTCCACGCCGAGCGCGGCGGCCACGGTCTCGACGATGGAGCGTGTCGTGCGCCCGACGCCGGATCCGACGTTGAGGACCGGTGCCGCCGTGGTGTCCGGCGCCGTCGCGTTGACGATCGCGGCGGCGACGTCGATGACGCCGACGTAGTCGCGCAGGTCCGATCCGTCCCCATGCACCGTCGCTGGGCGGCCGCTCGCCAGGGCGCGCACGAACGCCGGGATGGCCCGTGGCCCGAGCTCCCCCGGTCCGAACACGGTTGCGAGCCGCAGGCACCGCGCGTTCGGCGTGTCGAGCACGAGGTGCTCGGCAGCGAGCTTGGCCTCGCCATACGGCGTGGCCGGTGCGGGCTGCACCCGCTCGTCCACCGGCTCGTCGTGCCAGTGGCCGTAGACGTCGGCCGAGCTCGCGAACACGAGTGCTGCCCCTGCTGTCGCGGCTCGCGAGGCGATGCGGCCGGCGGCCGCCGCGTTGACCGTGTGCTCGTGCTCGCGGCGCCCGGTGGCGTCGAGGCCTGCGTCCGGAGGTGCGTATCCCAGATGCACGAGCGCCGAGGCTCCCTCCAGGGCACGCGCGAGTTCATCGTGCTGGGCCGCCTCCCACCACCGTCCGCCGGGCACGGGGTCGAGCCGCAGCCGCTCATCCGCCAACCCGTCGAGCCGCCACGGCGACTTGACGCACAGACCGATCACCCGCGCGCCCGCGGCGAGACCCAGTCGCACCACCCAGTTGCCGATGAAGCCGTCCGCGCCGAGCACGACGAGCGTGCGATCGTCCGCCGGCTGCAGCCACGCGGGCGGTGGCGCATCTACCAATTGCGTACGGCGCCCGTCTCGACCGGGCCCTCGGCGCGCAGCCACTCGACGTAGCGCTTGAGGCCCTCCTGGATCCCGATGCTCGCCTCGAAGCCGAGCACCTCGCGGGCGCGGGCGGGATCGGCAAGGTGATGCATGACGTCCCCGGGCCGCGCGTCGTCGCGCTCGGGCGACAGGGCCGTCGCCCCGAGGACGTCGAGCAGGTGGTCGGCGAGCTCGGCCACGCTGACGCCCTCACCGCGCGCGATGTTGATCGCCTCGCCGACTAGGTCGTCGCTGGCCACCGCCGCGACGATGCCCACGGCGGTCTCCTCCACCCAGGTGAAATCACGCGTCTGCGATCCGTCGCCGAAGATCACTGGAGGCAGCCCGGCGAGGATTCGCGCGGCGAACTTCGGAATGACCTCTGCGCTGTTTCCGCTGATGTGCTCGCGCGGCCCGTAGGAGTTGAACGGGCGCACGACGGTGGCTTCGATGCCGTAGCGCCGCATGCATGCCTGCGCGTACAGCTCGCCGGCCGCCTTGGCCGCGCCGTAGACGGTCGTGGGCAGGAGGGGGTGGTCCTCCGTCATCGGAAAGGTGCGGGCGGAGCCGTAGGCCTCAGAGGACGAGACGTAGACGAACCGCTTGACGTCCTGACCGACCGCGGCCAGGCAGGTCGTCAGAGTGCCTGTCGCGTTGCGATCGTGTGAGTCCATCGGTTCCGCGAGCGACGCCCGCAGGTTGCCGCAGGCCATGTGCACCACGACGGACGCGCCGGCGAGCTCGGCGTCGAGCAGGTCCGCATCGCGCACATCTCCGACGACGAGCCGGGCGCCTGCGGCCTCAGCCGCGACGAGGTTACGTCGGCTGCCCACGCTGAGGTCGTCGATCACGAGGACATCCGCGCCCACGGCGAGCAGGCGATCGACGACGTGGCTGCCGATGAATCCGGCTCCTCCGGTGACGACGGCGTGCTCGCCTCGAAGCTTCACGGCGCGTACGGTAGCGCTGACCAGCGTCGGTAGCTGATCTCGTCGCAGCCGATCGCGACGAGGCCCTCCAGGCAGCGCTCGTCGAGGTGATCGGCGACGACCCTGCTGACGATCTCGCCGACCGTACTCCAGCCAACCCGCAGGAGGCGCGTGATCTGCGTCTTGGCCATCTGCTGGGCCAGCCACGCAACCATGTCCTCGAAGTCGCGGGTGTGATGGGAGCCCGGCCGCGCCCACGCGACCGGCTCCAGATGGATCCCGCACGCCGGGCAGCGCAACCGACGCAGCTCGCACTCGATCACGCACCGCGTCGACCCGAGATCGAGGTGGCGCTAGCGCTTGCACGCCGGACGTGGATCTGCAGATGACGGCCGGTCTGCCCGCAACCCGCGCAGATCCGCCGGCGGCGTCGCAACCTGACGGTCACGATGATCGCCTCCATGCTGATGCTGACGTCGGTGACCGATGCGCCACGCAGACGCAGCATTTCAATGCCGTGGTGATGCGCACGTCGTCCTCCCGGTGAGCCGCTTGCCTTCGACAGCCCGCAGCCTGCCGGACGGGGCGACGGCGCATCACCGAACCCTGCGCAACTTTCGGGCCGGCGTCGTAGCGGGGCCGCGCGGTCGCCCCAAGCGCTCGCACGCGCACCGCCGCGCCGACCGTGAGCACCGAAGAACCGCTCGTTTGCAGGCACGTCCCCAGCGCGCCTGACCCGCCCGCGCGGCCCCGCTGAAGACTCGGTCAAGCGGGGGCTGACGCCCCGGACGCCTTCAACTCACCACCAAACGGAGAGGAGACCCTCATTTCCCACCCTCGCGCGTACCCGTCGACTGCCGAAGCAGAGCAAGCCCTACCCGGACCGTAGCTTCTCGGCACCATGCTCGGCGGCTGGGCGTCCGGCGCGATCTACGCATCCAGCGCCGAACGCACCGCAGCCCTTGACGGCTGGATCTACCGCTGCTACAACCATCACCGATGACACTCAGCCATCGGTCGATCACCCGCCTGAACAATCTGCTCGGGCCCTACACTTAGGCGAGGTCATCACTTCGGGACTGTAAGGCAGCTCCCACTCCAGTACTGTCGCACTTGCGAGAAAGGTGCCGTAGGTGCGCGTGCTCATCGTCACAAACATGTTTCCGTCCCCGGAGACCCCTGCGTTGGGAGTATTCGTGGCGCAGCAGGTCGAGTCAATCCGCGCGCTTGGAGTGGAAGCGGACACGATGACCATCGAGGGGTGGCGCGGACGTAGCAAATACATGTCAGCTCTGCCGACGCTGCACCGACAAATGCGCCGCGTCAATTACGACGTCCTCCACGCCCATTACATCTTTGCCGGTCTGGTGGCCCGTGCGCAAACCAGGGTCCCGGTCGTGCTGACCCACCACGGCCTCGAGGTCTTCACCACCTGGCAAGCTCCGGTCTGCCGGTTCACGCGGGGATGGTTCCAACAGATCATCGTCCAGTCGGAAGAGATGCGCGTACGGCTTGGCGCACCCGACGCCCATGTAATTCCTTGCGGCGTCGACCTCGAGCGTTTCGCTCCGCGGCCGAGTGCCGAAGCGCGGCGAAGGCTCGGGCTAGCGCAGGACGAGGCGCTGATCCTCTGGGCAGGGGCCCGGCGGCCCGAGAAGCGGTACGACCTCGCCGAGCAGGCTGTTGCCATGCTCGCCCAAAGACGACCAAACGTACGCCTCATCCTTCTGGAGGGCAGGCCGCACGAGGATGTACCGCACTATCTCGACGCCTGTGACCTGCTCCTGCTCACCTCGGATGCAGAAGGATCACCGAACATCGTCAAGGAGGCGCTTGCCAGCGGCCGACCGGTCGTCTCGACACCGGTCGGCGATGTCCCCGAACTCGTCCGAGACGTGGAGGGTTGCGCGATCGTCGACCACGACCCGGCGCTCCTCGCCGACGCCATGGAGCGTTCATTGGCCTTCAGCGGACCGTTCGCGGGACGAGCCCGCGTGGAGCAGCTGGGATTGGATGCGGTCGCGCGACGTGTGATGAACGTGTATGAGCAGGCGGCCGCGACATGACGGCGCGCACCCCGCTCAAGCTTTGCATGGTCCACTACTATGACTTTGACATCGACAACCGCGTCCAGCGCCAGGCGGTGTCCCTCGCCGCCCGCGGCGACGAGGTCCATGTCATATCCCTTGCCGGACCGCGTCGAATCGCGGTGGGGGCGGGGGTCATCGTGTTGCATCGGATCGATATGCCGAAGCGTCGGGGCAGCCCTCGCGCGTACATCGGCGGATTCCTGCGCTTCTTGCATGCTGCGGCGGCACGCGTGCGGAGAATCACCAAGGGGCGCCGCTTGGACCTCATTTCCGTGCACAACACCCCGGACTTCATCATCGGAGCAGCGCTGTGGCCAAAGCTGCGGGGAGTGCCGGTCATCTTGGACGTGCACGACACGTTCCCCGAGTTCTTCATGGAGACGTTCGCGCTCGCTGACCACCACCCGCTCGCCCGCGTGATCCTAGCCGAGGAACGGCTAAGCATCCGAGCGGCAAACGCGGTCGTTGTGGTGACGGAGACCGCCAAAGAGTGCCTCGCTGCCCGGTCCGATGCTGATACCGATATTCGAGTGATCATGAACACCCCGGATGTCAAGACGTTCGGGCCAGCCCAGCAGCCGCTACCGCCTCCCCCGAGGGGCCCGCTTCGCATCGCGTACCACGGAGGCATGGCCCGCCAATACGGCGTGGAGAGCCTCATTCGAGGAGTCGGCCTCGCGCGACAGCGCGACGCGAGAATCGAGCTCACGCTTTTTGGACTCTTCGGCGCATTCGACGAGCTTAGTCAGCTGGCGCAGCGCGTCGATCCGCACGGCATCCGCGTTTGGCCAAGGCCCGTTCCTTACACACAGATGCATGAACACCTGTGCGAGCACCACGTCGGTGTAGTACCGACGCTGAGCAACCGGTTCACGGACATGCTGTTGCCCGTGAAGCTGCTGGAGTATGTTCACTTAGGGAGGCCAGTCGTGGCAAGTCGCCTCGACGGCATCATGCGCTATTTCGATCAGCGGATGGTGTCGTTTTTCGAGCCCGGCTCGCCTGAGTCGATCGCACAGAGTCTGGTTGATCTCAGTGTCCGGCCGCAGCCCGCGCTGCGGCGGGCCATCCGGGCCGCCGAACGGCTGGAGCCGATACGGTGGGGGGTTCAGGAGGCTGCGTACTTCGAGCTCGTCGACGAACTCGTCTGGCGAAGCCGCACGAGATCCTCGGTGCGGCGGGCAAACTGGCGGCCGAGGTCCTTGAAGTCCGAGGGTCGGCGCTCCTTGAAGGGCGTCTCGAAGTAAGCCCTCCCCCCGTCGCTTCTCGTTGAGTGTTCTGATCAGCGAAGTGAGGGCTGGTCGCGGTCGTCGGTGATCGCGCGGCGAGCGGCTCGAGGCCGGCCGTTGTTGGCTTGCAGCCATGCTAGGATGTCTGTGGCATAGACCTGCTGGTCGTCCTGGCGATTGGCGTGCATCTGCATGAGCATCAGCAGGCGGTTGGTGCGCTCCTGGTTCTTCAGTCCGTAGCGGCGCGGGTGCAGCGCGTCACGGATCGGGTGGATCAGGCC
>Ga0136633_1001457_pt1 | contig 17432 bp, 16 predicted proteins | sample AntDrymeUQ832206_2_FD_105494 | JGI IMG/M metagenome (GOLD analysis project Ga0136633, IMG submission 105494) | Polar desert sand microbial communities from Dry Valleys, Antarctica - metaG UQ83 (22.06) | ecosystem: Environmental > Terrestrial > Soil > Desert | place: Antarctica: Dry Valley...
CCCGCACCTGCCGCTCCAACACAACCCGGTCTCGCTCGGTCACCGACAGCACCCGGACGTGGTTGGCCATGCATCCATGATCCCGCACCAAACACTAAAGAGACTTCAGTGACACGCCACTAGCGGGGCGGAAGCGGGTTGGCGTGCATGGCCCACAGCAAGATCACGATCAGCCCGACGTAGAGCCCGCCGATCTGCAAGCGCTGCTGCGCAGTGAGGGTGAAGTAGGCGCGTGCCGCCTCGGTGTTGCGACCCTTCCACCGGCGATAGAGCTCGAAGCCGCCGATGAGCAGGATGAGGGGGATGACGGGGCTGGGCCGCCAGACGGTGTATCCAAGCAGCGCGAGGAGGCCGACGAACCACAGCTTCGGACTCAGCGCGGCAGCGGTCCGACCACCGTCCAGGGGTAACACGGGCAGCAGGTTGAACAGGTTGAGGAAGAACCCGGCGTAGGCCAGAACCCGGAACAGGTCGCTGTCATAGGCGGCACCCGCGGCCAGGCAGGCGAAGGCCCCCACCGCCCCGAAGATCGGGCCAGCGATCCCCGACAGCGACTCGTCGTAGACGCTGCGAGGCTGGCTTTTCATCGAGACGAAAGCGCCGAGGAACGGCAGGAAGACCGGCAGCCCAGCCTCGATCCCCCGGGCACGCAAGACCACGACGTGGCCGATCTCGTGGACGAGGATGAGGAGGACGAGGCCGAGGGCAAACTTCCAGCCGTACAGCAAGGCGTAGGCGCCGAGCGAGACGACCATCGAGATGACGACGGTGAAGAACTTGAGCTTGACGATGAGGGCCCCGTACTTCACCAGCGTGAAGCCGAGGGCGGCGAGAGGGACCAGCAGCTTGCGGGCCGTGTCCACGAAGGACGCAGGCTTCGGCTCGGGGGTCGTCACCGGCTCAGGATGACACCGGGGTTGAGCAGACCGGTGGGATCGAGGGCGTTCTTCACGGCGCGCATAGCCGCGATCTCGACCGGGCTGCGCGACAGCCCGAGCCACGGGACCTTCGCCCGTCCCACGCCATGCTCGGAGCTGATCGAGCCGTGCAGCGCAGAGACCTGCTGGAGCACCGCGTCGGTCACCTCCTCGTGCCGGTCGCCGGTGTCGAGGACGTTGACGTGCACGTTGCCCTCGTTGACGTGACCGAACAGGATCGGCCTGGCACCAGGGCAGGCCGCCTCGATGACACCCGGCAGTGAGGTGATCAGCTGAGGGAGCAGACCCAGAGGCACCGACACGTCGAGCTTGACCGGCACCCCCTCGGCGCTGATCGCCTCGGTGTGCTTCTCCCGGTAGGCCCACAGCGCACGCTGTCCCGCGGCATCGGTCGCGACCGTCGCATCGACCAGCCCGGGTAGCTCCTCGACAACAGCAGCCAGCTGCTCCAGCGGATCGCTTCGGTCCATGCACTCCACCAGCAGGTACGCCGGATGGTCGGCGCGAAACGGCGCCGGCAGGCCGGCGTGGCGACGCACCAGGTCCAACCCCGCGGGCAGGAAGAACTCCACCGCCGACAGTGAGGGCAGGCCCGCCTGCAGGTGAGGCAGCATCGCGACGACGCTCTCGGCCGAGTCGGCGGCGAGCAGCGCGACGGCCCGGGCTGGCAGCCGTGGCCACAGCCGCAAGCGGGCCTGGGTAATGACGCCGAGTGTCCCCTCAGAGCCGGCCATCAGACCGACCAGGTCGTAACCCGTGCCGTCCTTGTCGAGCCCCGGCATGCGTGACAGCACCGAGCCGTCGGCGAGCACCGCCTCGAGACCGACCAGCTGCCGCCGCATCGAGCCGTACCGCAGAACCCTTATCCCACCGGCATTCGTGGCCACCATCCCGCCGATCGTGCACGACTCGCGGGCCGCCAGGTCGACGCCGAACTCCACACCGGCGGACCGCGCGTGCTCCTGCAGCGCGGCGAGGGTGACACCGGCGCCGGCGGTCACCTGACCCGTTTCGACCGGGCCCAGGTCATCGAGCCGCGTCATCGACAGGACGACCTCGCCGCCGGCCGGTACGCCGCCGCCGACCAGCCCGGTGTTGCCGCCCTGCACCACGACCTTTGCGCCGGCCGAGAAGCAGTCGCGCAGGACGGCCGCGACCTCTTCCGTCGTACGAGGTCGGACGACTGCTTGGGCGGTGCCGGTGAAGCGGCCGGTCCAGTCGGTCTCGTAGGAGGCCCTGACGTCAGGGTCTGTGAGCACATGCTCGGCACCGACGATGGCCTGGAGCGAACCGATCACGGCAAGACCCGGAGCCGCACGGTCTCCGGCAGTTCGCGCAACGCCGAGATGACGTCGGATGTCGGGTCGCTGCCGATGTCGGTGACGGCATAACCCAGGGACCCGCGGGTCGACAGCTGCTGGCCTTCGATGTTGACGACGTGGTCGGCGAGCAGGCCGTTGACCGTGGCGAGCACACCAGGGGTGTTGACGTGCAGGTGCAGCAGCCGCGCGGTCCCGGAGCGGGGAAGGGTGACGGGCGGCAGGTTGACCGACAGCGACGTGCTGCCGTCGAGGATGTAGTCGCGCAGCTTGCCCGCGACGAAGTGGCCGATGTCTTGCTGCGCCTCCTCGGTCGACCCCCCGACGTGCGGGGTGAGGATGACGTTGGGCAGCCCCCGCAGTACCGACACGAACTCCTCGCCCTTGGCCTTCGGCTCGCGCGGGAAGACGTCCACCGCTGCCCCGACGAGGTGGCCCGACAGGATGTGCTCGCGCAGCGCGTCGTGGTCGACGACGAACCCGCGCGAGAGGTTGAGGAAGATCGAGCCCTGCCGCATCCGCGCGAACTGCTGCTCGCCGAACAGGTCGTTGTTGGATGACCTGCCGTCGACGTGCAGGGAGACGACGTCGGACTCGGCGAGCAGCTCGTCGAGGGTGCCGCAGCGGCGGGCGTTGCCGAGGGCCAGCCGGTCGGCGGTGTCGAAGAACAGGACTCGCATGCCGAGCGACTCGGCAAGGACCGACAGCTGCGAGCCGATGTTGCCGTAGCCCACGATGCCGAGCCGCCGACCGCGCACCTCGTGGCTGCCGGCTGCGGACTTGTCCCACTCGCCGGCGTGCATGGCTGCGTTCTTGTCGGTCAGCCGACGGGTCAGCGCGATGATCTCGGACAACGCCAGCTCGACGACCGACCGGGTGTTGGAGAACGGTGCGTTGAACACCGCGACCCCCCGCGCCGAGGTGGCGGTCAGGTCGATCTGGTTGGTGCCGATGCAAAACGCGCCGACGGCCAGCAGCTCGTCGCCCGCGTCCAGCGCGCGCGAGGTCAGGGCGGTGTTGGACCGCAGCCCCAGGACCTGGACCCCGGGCAGCTTGGCCACCAACTGGTCCTCGCTGAGGGCCCGGTCGAGGCGCTCCACCTCGAAACCGGCGTCGCGCAGGGCGAAGGCGGCGTCGTCGTGGACGTTCTCCAGCAGCAGCGCACGCACCCGGCCCAGGCTAGTTGCCGCCCTTTCAGCGAGATCCCATCCCCCGCACAGCAACCTCCCAGGTTCCTTGTGACAATGAAGACATGACTGAAGACTCCCGCGACATGCCCGACGCCCCCTGGTGGTCCACACCCGGTGCCACCGCCGTCCTGGCGCCCGTCACCGCACCTTTGCCGCAGCCCTCGCCGCCACCCCGCAAACCCCTCCGGCTCGGTACGGCGGGACTGCTCGCCCTGGCCCTGGTGGCAGGCGGGGCTGTTGGCGGGGCCGTGGCCATGGCCATGGACGAGGACCAGCCCTCAGGCGGGAGCGTCGTGTCGCAAACCAGGGTGGTCGGTTCGCCGGACAAGACCATCAGCGGGACCCCTGAGTCTGCGGCCGAGCTGATCGCCCCCTCGGTGGTCACGGTCGAGGTAAGTCGCCAGGGCAACGACGCCTTCGGCGGCCAGAGGTCCACCAGCACCGGGTCGGGCGTCATCATCCGGGACTCCGGCTACGTGCTCACCAACAACCACGTCATCGCCGCCGCCGTTGGTGGCGGCACCGTGCACGTGACCCTCGACGACGGCCGCACGGTTGCGGCGTCCCTCGTCGGGCGGGACCCCTCGATCGACCTCGCCGTTGTGCGCATCACGGGCGTCAGCGGGCTGAAGGCGGCGACGTTCGCCGACTCCGCCCGCTTGCGCGTCGGGCAGGCGGTCCTGGCCGTAGGTGCTCCGCTCGGGCTCTCCAACACCGTCACGCAGGGCATCGTGTCGACCCTGCAGCGACCGGTGCGGACCGGCGATAACAACTCGTCGCAGGCCGTTATCGACGCTGTGCAGACCGACGCGGCCATCAACCCGGGCAACTCCGGTGGGGCCCTGGTCGACCTGGCCGGCCGCGTTGTCGGGATCAACAGCGCGATCGCGACCACCGGCGGTGGCACCGGCCAGGCTGGCAACATCGGGGTCGGGTTTGCGATCCCCTCCAACACCGCGGTCAAGGTCGCTGACCAGCTGATCGCGACCGGAAAGGCCACGCACTCGCAGATGGGCGTCGGAGTCGCGGACGCCCCCAACAGCACCGACGGCGCGCCCGGCCTGGGCGCCAGCATCCAGTCGGTCACCCGAAACGGCCCCGCCGAGAAGGCTGGGCTCAGGGCCGGCGACGTGGTCACCAAGGTCGACGACCGTCGGGTCACCGATGCGGACAGCCTGATCGTGGCCATCCGCAACAACGACCCGGGGTCGACGGTGACCCTGACCGTGCGGCGCGGCGCCGACACAGTGACCCTGAGGGTCACGCTGTCCGGGGTCAGCAGCTGAGGCGACGTTTCTAGCTGCCCATCAACGAGGTCGTAGGCGGGTGATGGCCACGCGGCGGCACGACAGAGACGATTGGGCGGCGCGGGCCTCGGGCACGACCTGTCGCACCCTTCGTAGAAGAATGGAGTTGCCATGAGTGACGAGCTGCACAGAAGCGAACGCCGTCGCACGGCCGACCCGATTAACGTGCCGACCCCCGTTCCTGAGCAGGCGGACCTGGTTACGGTCGATACCACCTGGGGACAGCTCCAGCCGCTGCACCCGTTCCCCACCGTTCCCACCGTGGGGGAACTCGAAGTCCTTGACCTCCTGCACAACGGCGCGATCCTCGTCGACACCCGCGTCCAGGACTCACGCAGCGGCCGCACCCTTCCCGGGGCTGTGCACCTACCGCACGACCAGCTCGCCGACCGCCGGGACGAGCTCGACCCAGACCAGGTGAGCATCCTGTTCTGCAACGGCCCCCAGTGCCCGCAGACACCCGACGGCATCCGCACGCTCCTCCAGGCCGGGCACCCGCCCAACACGCTCGCCTACTACCGAGGCGGGTTGCACGATTGGATTACCTTGGGACTGCCCACCAGCCCAGTCTGACCTACAAACCTGAGCACCCAGAGTGAGAAGGAGTGATCACGATCTGCTCGCCTGCTACGTGTTCCCGTTGCCGCAAGACGACCTGGCGAGGATGCGGCCAGCACGTCGACACCGTCTTGGCCCACGTACCCCCAACGCAGCGTTGTAGCTGCCCACCCCCCGAGCCACGCGCGTTCCTGAAGCGGCTCCTTCGTCGCTAGGCTGCGGCGCCTCGATCTGGCGGACTACCTGCTGAGCGCTTAGCCGTGGTTGCGGGCGAAGCAGTCGCGGCACAGCGCTGCGGCCGGTGTGACGACGGTGCGGCCGATCAGCCGGAAGAGCTCGGCGGCGCGGTGGCACTCGTCGCAGGTGTGTGTCGCGTGCGGGACCGGGGCCGTGAGGTCGATCGTCATGCCTTTTTCATCGGTACGGCGGAGCCGACCTAGCGCGCCCGGCTGGCGTCACTTCCCGGTGGCGTCCGGGTCAGAGGTACTGCGCCGTCGAGCCGCCCAACGGGATCGGGTCCATCCCCATCTTGGCGTGGTCCCAGGAGCGGATCCGGTCGACCTCCACGCGTACGGCCACCCGTTTGTGCAGCATCATCTCCACGAACGGGCGAAGCTCCTCGGCATATGGCCCTGTGTAGCGCTCCCAGACGTTGACCCCGACGGCCCACAGCGCATCGGCGTCGTGGACCACCACCCCGCGCCCCTCGAGCGAGACGCCCTTGAGGGTGTCGTAGGTGTGACCGCTCTCGATCAGCACCGTCAGCCGGTCGTCCCGACCCAGGTTGACCGCCTTCTGGGAGCGAGCCTTGGTCTCGAACCAGATGACGCCGTCAATCACGGCGTACCACATCGCGACCAGGTGCGGCAGGCCCGTGGGACCGATCGTCGCCATCGTGGCGGTGCGCTGCTGGCTGATGAACGCAGCGATCTCGTCGTCCGTCATGGTGATCTGCGCCCGCTGGTTGGTCCCCATGATCGCGAAACTAGCTGAGCTTGAGGTTCTGGGCGATCCCACCGGACAGGACGCCCGCGGAGGCCGGCATGTGGCGGGCGGCCGTCTTCAGCTTGCCGAAGGCGGACGGGTCGCCCGCGACGGCGGCATCGATCGCCTTGACCAGGCTGTCCACGTGCGGGATCAGCTCGTCAGCGACCGCGTCGGCAGAGAGCTCCGGCACCACCGAGTTGATGAGCTGGCCGAACGAGACGCGGTAGCCGTTGAGATCGGTCTTGGCCATCGCGACCTTGGCTCGGTCCTTCGCCTTCCTGCCCAGCGCGTAGTCGACGAAGTAGCCGATGTGCTGGCGCCACGACACGAGGAATGGTGCCTCGGTCTTCGGGTACCCCGAACCGACGGCCTTGCTGAGGGCGACCGAGTTGGCGTCGATCGCTGCTACGGCGCTGGTGACCATCGGGTCCTTCAGGTTGCCGCCCTTGGCGACCGCCGTGCTGACGGCGATGCCGACGGTGTACACGTGCTGGGTGAGCAGGGCGGTGAGACCCGAGCGCAGGTCAGCGGCGGGCGTGTCGGTCCTGCCCAGCTCGAGGTTGGTGGCGATGCCACCAGCCAGGAACGCGGCCGAGGCGGGAACGTGTCCGGCCGCCTTCTGCAGCAGCGCAAACTGCTCCGGGTCCCCCGCCACCTGTGCGTCGATCACGAGCAACAGGCTCGCGAAATGCGGGATCACCTCATCGGCGACGGCCTTGGCGGGGAGCTCCGGTACGAACGAGTTGATGAGCCGACCGAAGGAGGTGCGGAAGCCGGCGAGGTCCTTCCTGGCCTGGGCGACCTTCACGTCGTCCGCGGTGGCCTTGCCGAGGGTGTAGTCGAGGTAGAAGTCGATGTGCTGGCGCCACGACACGAGGAACGGTTCTTCAGCTTTCAGGTAGGCGACACCGACAGCCTTGCTCAGCTCGACCGAGTTGTCGTCGAGCGTCTTCACCGCTGCCTTGACCGCGGGGGCGTCCGGGTCACCCTCGTCGGCCAGCGCGGTGTGGGTCGCGAGACCGACCAGCTGGATGTGCTCCCCCAACAAGTAGGTCAGACCGGCACGTAGGTCGGCGGCCTTGGTGGTGGTCGCGGCGACGCCCACCACGGTGGAGGCGCTGGGTGCGGTGCCCGCGTCGGTGCTGGCCTCGTCCGATCCGATGCACGCGGTCGCCGCCAGGGCCACGCCGGCAGCGGCGGCCGCCAGCTTGAGCGAGCTGAGCCTCATGACGGCTCTCCTCTAGTGGGCGTGCAGGAGCAAGGACGGCGCGGGCCTTGCTTGTTCAGGTGTTCGGAGCAGACCGGGGATCGGATGCCCTTGCCGCGTAGCGCTCCGGGTAGGCGACAATGCCCTCGTGATCGACGTCCACAACCTCACCAAGCAGTACGGCGCGAAGCGCGCTGTCGACGGGCTGACGTTCTCCGTCCAGCCCGGGGTCGTCACCGGCTTCCTGGGCCCAAACGGTGCCGGCAAGTCGACGACGATGCGGATGATCGTGGGTCTCGACCACCCCACGGCCGGTTCGGTGACGGTCAACGGCAAGCCCTACGCCCAGCACGCAGCGCCGCTACAGCAGGTCGGGGCGCTGCTCGAGGCCCGGGCGGTGCACACCGGCAGGTCCGCCTACCAGCACCTGCTCGCGCTGTCGCAGACCTGCGGCCTGCCGCGGTCGCGGGTCGACGAGGTGATCGAGGCCGTCGGGCTGCAGGGGGTCGCCCGCAAGCGAGCGGGGGGCTTCTCGCTTGGCATGGGGCAACGCCTCGGCATCGCCACCGCCCTGCTGGGTGATCCGCGCACCCTGATCCTGGACGAGCCCGTCAACGGTCTCGATCCCGAGGGCATCCGCTGGATCCGCGACTTGCTCAAGTCCTTGGCCGCCGACGGCCGCACAGTCTTCGTCTCCTCGCACCTGATGAGCGAGATGGCCCTGACAGCGGATCACCTGATCGTCATCGGCAAGGGCAAGCTGATCGCCGACACCACCGTCGCGGCCTTCATCGCCACCGCCTCCGGCAGCCTGGTGCGGGTCCGGACGACCGACCCGCAGGCCCTCCGGCAGGCCCTGAGCACATCGGACGTCGCGGTGCGCGACCTCCCGGACGGTGCCCTCGAGGTCAGTGGGCTCACCACCGACGCCGTCGGCATCATCGCCGCCGAGAAGCAGATCGTGCTGCTGGAGCTCACCCCGCTCCAGGCGTCGCTCGAGGAGGCCTTCATGGACCTGACCCGAGATGCCGTCGAGTTCCACGCCACCGCCGCCCCGCACACCGGGGCTCCCTCATGACCACCCCCTACCGGGTGACGCTGCCCCGGGTCATCCGCTCCGAGTGGACCAAGCTCCGCAGCCTGCGCTCGACGGTGTGGAGCCTGGCCTTGGCCGTCCTGCTCCTGCTGCTGCTCAGCCTGCTGATCCCGCTGGCTGTCGTGGCGCAGCTCTCCCAGATGAAGGCCGGGGATCTCGCTCGGCTGGAGGCCGTGGGTCCCAGCCTGGCTGGCTCACTGTTCGCACAGCTGGCCATCGGTGTCCTCGGCGTACTGCTGATCTCCGGGGAGTACAGCACCGGCATGATCCGGGCGACCCTCGCTGCCGTACCCCGCCGCCTGCCCGCCCTCTGGGCGAAGGCGATCGTCTTCGCGGCAACAGTGCTCGTGCTGATGACCGCATCCTGCCTTGGCGCCTTCTTCATCGGGCAGTCGGTCTTCGCCAGCAAGGACTTCGAGAGCGGCTTCTCCGATCCGGGCGTGGCCCGCGCTGTGCTCGGCACCGCCTTCTACATCACCAGCGTCGGGCTGCTCGGCATGGCACTGGGTGCACTGCTGCGGCACACGGCCGGCGCCCTCGCCGCGCTGTTCGGCATGCTGCTCGTGCTCCCGATCGTGTTCGGGCTCCTGCCCCAGAGCTACGGCGGTTCCCTGGCCAAGTACCTCCCGATCCACGCTGGCGAGGCCTTCGCCTCCGTACGCGGCACCCCCGAGGCGCTTTCGCCACTCACCGGCCTGCTGGTCGTGTGCCTCTACTGGGTGATCGGCCTGGCCTTGGCCGCGTTCCTGCTCAAGAAGCGAGACGCATAGCCCCCGCTCACCTGGGCACGACCCAGGCATGACCAACGACAACCCGTGGTACCCCGACCGGACCGGCGAGAGCGTCGAGGCGGGTGGCGCCGAGATCCTCAGCCTCGAGGAGATCGGTGAGGAGCAGGACGGACTGGCCGTCGAGCAGGACGGCGTCGACTCCCTGCGCGACACCCAGGCGGAGGCGAACGACGAGCAGGGCCTGCGCGACAGCTCGAGCGTCGATGCCCTCGAGAACCGCGAGCTGGGCCTGAGCCTGGACAGCACGGGGCAGCCCGAGCCAGATCTCGACTAGCGGTGACCTACGTCCAGCCCGGCTCTGAGTTCACCCGTGATCAGCGCTACATCAGCACGCGCATCACCGCAGACGGTCGCGACGGCTACCAGGTCGAGGCCGGCCGCTACCGCCTGGTCGCGGCTCGCGCCTGCCCCTGGGCCAGCCGCGCCATCGTCGTACGACGGCTGCTGGGGCTGGAGGACGCGCTCTCCCTGGGGGCACCTGGGCCGACCCACGACGAGCGGAGCTGGACGTTCGATCACGACCCGGTGAGGTCGTCACTAACGACTTCGCGCAGATCACCCTCGACCTGTCGACCGAGTGGACGGCGCATCACCGGGAGGGCGCCCCAGACCTCTACCCCGCCGCTCTGCGGGCCGAGATCGACGAGGTCAGCGCGAAGGTGTTCAAGGAGGTCAACAACGGCGTCTACCGATGCGGCTTCGCGGGATCGCAGCGGGCGTACGACTCGGCCTACCGCCGACTGTTCGACGGGCTCGACTGGCTCAGCGAGCGGTTGGCGGACCAGCGGTACCTAGTCGGGGACACCCTCACCGAGGCGGACGTCCGGCTGTTCACGACACTCGTGCGGTTCGATCCGGTCTACCACGGCCACTTCAAGTGCAACCGGCACAAGCTGGCCGAGCTGCCGGTGCTCTGGGCCTACGCCAGGGACCTCTTCCAGACACCCGGCTTCGGGGACACCGTCGACTTCCTCGACATCAAGCGGCACTACTACGAGGTGCAGAAGGACATCAATCCGACCGCCATCGTCCCGGCCGGTCCTGATCTGTCAACCTGGCTCGATCCGCACGGGCGCGAGTCACTCGGCGGGCGGCCTTTCGGCGACGGCACCCCGCCGGGTCCAGTGCCCGACGACGAGCTCCTGACGCCGGACCGGAATCCGCTGTTCGCGGACTAGCCCGGCGTGCCCTCGGTCAGAAGCACGACCCGGTCGCCCATTCAACAGCGAACTACGATGGAGAGCCCGAGTCGGAGCCACGTGCCGCTCCGCCGAGCCCTGGAGGCAGAGCCCTGAACGAGCAGCGCTGGCCTTTGGTCGGCGTGCTGGGCGACCTCCGCCCGCACTGGCGGGGGCTCGCTGTCAGCTCGGTCGCGGGACTGGGCGTCGTGGCCACCGCGCTCGCTGTTCCGCCGCTCACCGGCCATGCGGTCGATGCTGCTGGCGGCGGCGATCGGGACCAGGTCCTGTTGCTTGCCTCGGCCCTGTTGGTCATCGGTGTGGTCGAAGCGGTGCTGATCTTCGTGCGCCGCTACACGGCCAGTGGCTACGCGATCAAGGTGGAGCAGGACCTGCGCCGGCGCACCTTCTTCCACCTGCAGCGGCTGCCGCTGCACGTCCACGACTCGATGCCCTCCGGCCAGGTCATCAGCCGGTTGGTCGGCGACCTGAGCCAGCTCCGGCGGTTCCTCGCCTTTGCCGGACCGTCGCTGATCATGAACGCGCTGCAGGTGGTGGGCGCCCTGATCCTGATGGCCCGGCTGCACCTGCCCCTGACCGCACTGACCGTGGTGCTGTACCTGCCCACGGTCTACGCAGCAACGGCTTTCATGCGTCGCTACAAGACGCTGGCCCGCAACGTCCGCGACCGCAACGGCGACGTCGCCACGTCCGTCGAGCAGTCGGTCGCCGGCATCCGCATCATCAAGAGCCTGGGCCGTGGCCCGCACGTCACGTCGCTGTTCGAGGGCCGGGTCGAGGACCTGCGTGGCGCGTCGCTGCTCGCCGTCCGGGCGCGGTCGAGCTTCTTGACCACGCTGAGCCTGGTCCCCAACCTCAACCTGGCGATCGTGGCGTCGGCCGGGGCCTGGGGTGTCGCCGACGGCCAACTGACGGCCGGCGACCTCGCCGCCTTCCTTACTGCCCTGCTGATTTTGAGCGGCCCGATGGCGATGTTCGGCAACAACCTCGCCTCGGTGGAAGAGGCCAACGCGGCCTACGACCGGGTCGCCGAGCTGCTCGACACGCCCCGCGAGATCCTCCAGTCCTCCGACGCCTCCGAGCTGCCGCCGACCGACGCGGTCGAGCTGTCCTTCCACGACGTCTGCTTCCGGTTTGACGGCAGCGGCGAGTGGGTGCTGCGCGGGGTCGACCTGACGGTCCGGGCCGGCGAGACCATCGCGCTGGTCGGCAGCACCGGTTCGGGCAAGACCACTCTGGCGATGCTGGTCCCCCGCCTCTACGACGTAACCAGCGGCAGCGTCCGGATCGGCGGCGTCGACGTCCGCGAGCTGACCGCGCACGCGCTGGCAGACAACGTCGCGGTGGCGCTCGAGGAGCCGACGCTGTTCAGCCGGTCGGTGCGGGTCAACCTCACCCTCGGACGGGTAGACGCCACCGACGAGGAGATCGACGCGGCGCTACGGGCCGCGGGCGCCGAGTTCGTCTTCGAGCTGCCGCAGGGCCTCGACACCCGGATCGGCGAGCAGGGCGTGTCGCTGTCCGGTGGTCAGCGCCAGCGGGTGGCGCTGGCCCGCGCGATCATCGCCCAGCCTTCGGTGCTGGTCCTCGACGACCCGCTGTCAGCCGTCGACGTGACCACCGAGCAGCGGGTGCACGCCGCCATGCACGAGGTGCTCCGAAACGTCACGACGCTGATCGTCGCCCACCGCCCCTCGACCCTCATGCTGGCCGACCGGGTCGCCTGGCTGGAGGACGGCCGGGTCCGCGCGGTCGGCACCCACGCGGAGCTGCTGCAGCACGACGAGTACCGCAACCTGCTGGCCGCGCCCACGCCGGAGCTGGTCCGATGAGGCGCACGAACACGACGGGAAGCATGCGGCTGCTCGCGCAGATCCTGCACGAGCAGCGCTGGCGGATCACCCTGTGCTCGGTTCTCGTCCTGATCCAGACCAGCGCCAGCCTCGCCCTCCCGGCGCTCGTCGGCTGGGTGGTCGACAGCGGTGTGGAGGGTGACCGGCGAGCGATCGAGATCGGGCTCGGCATCCTGTGCGCGGTCGCCCTGGCCGAAGCCGCCGCCCGCTTCACGTTCAACCAGCAGAGCGGCCGCGTCGCCCAGGACGGGCTGTTCACCCTGCGGATGAAGACCTTCTCGCACGTGCAGGGGCTGTCCGTCGGCTTCCTCGAGAAGTACACGTCAGGACGCGCCATCGCCCGGCTCACCTCGGACGTGGAGTCGGTCGCGGACCTGCTGTCCAATGGCATCGTCGACCTGGTCACCAACACGCTGTTCCTCATCGGCGTCGCCGTCCTGCTGCTTCGCATCGATGCGGGGATGGCGGGCGTCGTGTTCGCCCTGCTGCCGGTCGCGCTGCTGTTCGTGCGCTGGTTCCGGGCCCGGGCCAAGGTCACCTACCGCGAGGTGCGCCAGGCCAACGCGTCACTGGTCGTGCATGTTGCCGAGACTGCTGCGGGCATCCGTGCCGTCCATGCGTTCGGCGCCCAGGACCAAGGCGACGAGGAGATGGCCCGCCGCACCGGCGACCACGGCCGGGCGGTGCGCGAGTCGGTACGCCAGTTCTCGGTGCTGATGCCCGGACTCGGGATGCTGGGTCGGGTCGCCGCGGCCATCGTCCTGGTGGCCGGGGCCTACCGGATCGACGCGGGAGCCCTCACCATCGGGGAGCTGGTCGCCGTACTCCTGTATGTCCGTAGGTTCTTCGACCCGCTGACCGAGCTGAGCCAGGTCTACAACTCGTTGCAGACCGCGACCGCTGCGCTGGAGAGCCTGGCGGACCTGCTTGACGCCGAGCCCGAGGTGCCGCCGAGCCCGTCGCCGACGCCGCTACCGCACGCGGAAGGCACCGTGTCCTTTGACGCCGTCACCTTCGGGTACGGCGACCACGAGGTCCTCCATGACCTCAACCTGACCATCCCCGCAGGCCAGACCGTCGCCCTGCTCGGGCCGACCGGTGCCGGCAAGTCCACGATCGCTCGACTGGCCGCGCGGCTGTGGGACCCGGTCGACGGCGCGGTCCGGCTCGACGGCGTCGACCTGCGCGACCTGTCCGAGGCAGACCTGCGGCGGCACGTGGTGATGATCAGCCAGGAGCCCTACTTGTTCACCGGCAGCATCGCCGACAACGTGCGGTACGGCGCCCCCGACGCCACCGATGCGGAGGTCGAGGCCTCCCTTCGCGCGGCCGGGGCGTGGCCCTTCATCGCGAGCCTGCCCGAGGGCGTGGACACCAACGTCCAGTCGCGTGGGGCGCGGCTGTCGGCGGGTCAGCGGCAGCTGGTTGCACTGGCCCGCGCGTTCGTCGCCGACCCGGCTGTCCTGGTACTGGACGAGGCGACCGCGGCCCTCGACGTGCCGACCGAGCTGGTGGTGCAGGAGGCGCTGGCCCGGCTGCTGCATGGCCGAACGGCGCTGATCATCGCCCACCGCCTGAGCACGGTCGCGATCGCCGACCGGATCCTCGTGGTCGAGGACGGCGTGGTCACCGAGGACGGCTCGCCCGACGAGCTGCGGAAGGCCGGTGGCAGCTTCGCCCGGCTGCACGACTCCTGGCAGGACTCGATGGCCGGGCTGTCTTTCCCTTGACGCCTTGCGACTTGCCGCTGCCGGGCGGTGAGTTCGTCATGGGCGACGAGAGCACGTGGAGCTATCCCGACGACGGTGAGGCGCCCAGCCGGGTCGTGCTGGTGAAGCCGTTTGCGATCGACTCGCATGCCGTCAGCAACGAGCGGTTCCGCACCTTCGTCGAGGACACCGGGCACGTGACCGACGCCGAGCAACTCGGTTGGTCCTTCGTGTTCGCCGGGCTGCTTCCCGACGACTTCCCCGACACCCGCGCGGCAGCGGACGCTCCTTGGTGGCGGCAAGTGTTCGGCGCAAGCTGGCAGCAGCCTGAGGGGCCCTCGAGCTCAGTGTCAAAGCGACTGGACCACCCGGTCGTGCACGTCAGCGCGGGCGACTGCATCGCTTTCGCGGCCTGGGCCGGCGGGCGACTCCCGACGGAGGCCGAGTGGGAATACGCCGCCCGCGCCGGCTCGACGACCACGTTTCCGTGGGGGGAGGACCTGGTCCCTGACGGGGTGCACCAGGCAAACGTGTGGCAGGGCGAGTTCCCGACGACCAACACGATGGACGACGGCTGGCTCGGCACCTGCCCCGTCGATGCCTTCGGCCCCAACGCCTTCGGCCTGTTCAACCTGATCGGCAACGTCTGGGAGCACACAGCTGACGGAGTGCTCAAGGGCGGGTCGTACTTGTGCCACGCGTCCTACTGCCGGCGCTACCGCCCGGCTGCCCGTCTGCTCGTTGATGCGGCGAGCACCACCGGCAACACCGGGTTCCGCTGCGCTCGCTAGGTTTCCCTGCCTTGTGCCGACACCGCCGGTCGTGGGATCGTCGGTCTGGTGAAACGTGTTCTAGTCGCGCTGGTTCTGCTGTCCCTGGTCGCGGGTAGCGCTTGGGTGCCGCTGGCCGGCGCGGCCCCGAAGAGCCCGGTCCCGACCCCCACGCTGTCGGTGCCGCCGGTCGGACTGCACGGCCATCCGATGTGGGACAGCTGGTATGACCTCAAGCCGTTCGGCTACACCGAGCAGGAGCTCTTCGTCTCGGGCACGGCCACCGATGCGAGTGGGACGCGGGCGCCGTACACGACGAGGTTCGTCGTCTTCCGACCCTCCAGCCCGCGCCGATTCAACGGCACCGTGCTGCTCGACTGGACCAACGTGACGGCGCAGTTCGAGAACGCCGTGGACACCATGGAGGCCCGACAGCAGCTGATGCGCGAGGGCTTCGCGTTCGTGCATGTCAGCGCGCAGAAAGCCGGCCTGTGCTGCTCCCCGCTGACGCCGAAGGTGTGGGATCCGGTGCGCTACGCCGCGATCAACCACCCCGGTGACCAGTACGCCGACGACATCTTCAGCCAGATCGCGCAGGCCTTCCGCAAGCCGGCCAAGGGGCCCGATCCGATGGGCGGGATGCGGCCCAAGGCGATCATCGCGGCCGGTCAGTCGCAGTCCGCGTCGAAGCTCTACTCCTACGTCTCGTCGACCGCCGCGAAGGCCCGCGTCATCGACGGCTTCCTGATCCACGGCGGCGGCGCCAAGACCTTCCCCAAGCCGCTGACGGCCAAGGTGATCCATCTGCTGAGCGATCGCGAGGCCGCCCCCGCGGCGCCGTCGCGCGATCCGTTCTACCGGCTGTGGGAAGTTGCCGGCACCGCGCACTCCGACTACTTCATCGGGTACCAGTCGGTCTTCGGCCTCGGGCCGCGGGTGCTCGCGCACCGCCCCGCTGCGAACAAGGCGTCGTACGAAGCAACCATGAACAGCGCCGGCACGTACGGCGAGAAGGCAGCCGATCCGTTCTACGCGACCTGCATCTTGGCGGGTTCCACGATGCCGATGCACTACGCCACCAGCACGGCCATCCACCAACTCAATCGGTGGGTCCGGAAGGGTGTCCCGGCTATCAGCACACCGCGGTACCGGTTCACCGGCGGCGTGCTGGCCGCGGATGCCGACGGCAATTCGCTCGGTGGGATGCGGCTGCCGCCGATCGAGGTGCCGGTCGCGTCCTACAAGAGCAACGTGTGCCCGCTGGGTGGAAGCACGGTGCCCTTCACCAACGCCGAGCTGGTGTCTCGCTACCCCACCTTCGCTCACTATTGGGCGAAAATGCGGGCGGCCACTGATCGTGCAGTGCGGGCTGAGTGGGTGCTGGCCCCGGACGCCATCGACATGATGCGCCGGGTGTGCGGGGCTCGGACCCGGTGGGGATTTGCGGGTTCCTGTCCCTCGTATCGGGCCCCTGCGTGAGCTTTCGCTCATAGCAAAATGAGCCTGCTGCATAAGGGATCTCGCCGGTCCGAAACTGTCGGACGTCGGTTCTAACGTGGGCTGATGGATACCTCTCTGGATGATGTTGAGCGTGACCTGTTGCTGTGGGCCGGTCGGGTGGCCGCGGGTGAGGCTGAGCTGTTGCGGCTGATCGGTGAGTGGGATGCGCGGGAGGGCTGGGCCGCGGCCGGGGTTCTGTCCTGCGCCCACTGGCTGTCGTGGCGACTGAACCTGTCGCCGAACGCGGCTCGTGAGCGGGTGCGGGTGGCCCGAGCGTTGCGTGCGCTGCCCGAGACCACGGCCGCTATCGCGTCGGGGGCGCTCAGCTTCTCGCAGGTGCGGGCGATCACGCGGGTGGCAACGGCCGAAGACGAGAGCGTCTGGCTCAAGCTCGCTGGCAACACGACCGCCGACCAGCTGGAGAAGGCGGTGCGCGGCGTTCGCCGGGCCCTCAAACCCGCAGAGGATGCCGTGGATCCTGGCACGGCGGCGTTTCAACGTCGGCCGCGTGTGCAGTGGGATGAGGACGGCACTCTGGTTGTGACCTTCCGGATCCAACCTGCCCACGCCCCAGCGGTGATGGCTGCGCTGGAGCAGGCCCAAGCGGCGGAGCAGGCAGACCGCGATGCGCAGATCGCTGCGGTCGCGACCTCACTGGCCGTGGCCGATGCCTCCGCAGAAACGCGCGGTGGCGTTACCGCGGTAACGCCGCAGGAGTACTACTACGTGGAGCCGGACTACCCCGGGATGGCCTACCTGGGGTGGCTGCCGAGCGAGAAGCCGCCTGGGTTGGACGCCAAGATCCAAGGGTGGGACGAGGAGAAGGACCGGCTCCGCGCAAAAGCGCAGGCCTGGGCCGACCACCAGCAGCGCATCCTGCAGGCCGCCGAGCGAGCCGGCGCGCTCACCCGCAAGGCGACGCTGACCGACGGGCTGATCCGGCTGCTCACCCAGGATTCGGACGGCCAGACCAAGGTCAAGCCGATCCTGTTGATCGACCCGATGAGC
>Ga0136633_1001458_pt1 | contig 17427 bp, 15 predicted proteins | sample AntDrymeUQ832206_2_FD_105494 | JGI IMG/M metagenome (GOLD analysis project Ga0136633, IMG submission 105494) | Polar desert sand microbial communities from Dry Valleys, Antarctica - metaG UQ83 (22.06) | ecosystem: Environmental > Terrestrial > Soil > Desert | place: Antarctica: Dry Valley...
CCCCCGCATCCGCAGGTTGAGCGCCTCGACCAGGATCGAGAAGCCCATGGCGAAGTAGATGTAGCCCTTCGGGATGTGGACGTCGAATCCCTCGGCGACCAGCGACATCCCGATGAGCAACAGGAAGCTCAGGGCAAGCATCTTCACCGTTGGATGCCGGTTGACGAACTCGCTGATCACCCGGGCGGACAGCAGCATCACGGCGACGGCGGCGATCACGGCGGCGATCATCACCCCGATCTCGTCCGCCATGCCAACGGCGGTGATCACCGAGTCGAGGCTGAAGACGGCGTCGAGGGCCACGATCTGGACGATCACCGCACCGAAGGAGGCCACCGCTCCGGTCGCGGTGTGCGCATCCTCGCCCTCGAGCTTCTCGTGGATCTCGAAGGTGGCCTTGGCCAGCAGGAACAGACCGCCGCCGACGAGGATGAGGTCGCGTCCCGAGATCTCCTGGTTTAGGACCTCGAACAGGGTCGCGGTGAGACCGATCACCCAGGAGATGCCGAGCAGCAGGACGATCCGCATGAGCATCGCCAACCCGAGGCCCAGGTTGCGGGCCCGGGCCTGCTGCGCCGCCGGAAGCTTGCCGGCGAGGATCGAGATGAACACGACGTTGTCGATCCCAAGAACGATCTCGAGCACGGCAAGGGTGAGGAAGGAGATCCAGATCTGGGGGTCGCCGATCCAGTCCATCGGCGGGAGGGTACCGTGCCCCGGTCCCGACTCCCTGGATCTCCGCCGACCGGGCACAATGCGGGCGGTACGGCACAGCCGCAGCAGGAGGGGACGCATGACAGGCATCACCGTCGCCGGCCAGGGTCGGGCGGCCGCCGGCCTCACCCTGGGGCGTCCGGTCAGCATCGACGAGACCGTTGCCTCGCCTCCGGGCCCGTTCCCCAAGATGGCGATGGCGCGCATGGATGCGGCCACGCCGATCGCCGCAGGCGAGCAGACGGTCACCGTGTCGATGACCGTCAGCCTTGCCATCGACGGCTGACCCGCCCTTGCCCAGGCCTCGCTCGGAGTTCCGGAACCGGTTCTCGTTCCTGTCCGCCATCTTCGCCGTGGCCTGGGTGGGGGCGTCGTTCTTCAGACCCGACGCCGACTACGTGGTGCTCCCGGTGCTCACCGCCGCCGTCTTCCCGGTGAGCTACCGGCTGGCGATTGGCCCGGTGCCGGTGCCGTTCGCCATCGGTGCCGGGGTGGCCGGGGTGATCAACACCGTCTTCGTCGCCCTGGTCATGAGCGTTGCCGGGCTGCTGGCCCAGCCCAGCCTGTTCCCCTCGTTGGGCCCGATCGGCCAGGCGATGGCGCTCGGCACCGCCGGGGCGGTGATCGGGGTGGCGGCGGCGACGGTCAAGCCGGGTCGGTGACCATCGCCGCCCGCATCCTGGCCCGCTCCCACACGACGAACACCGTCAGCCCGGAGAGGATCACCACACCGACCATGCGGAAGGTGGTCGGGTAGCCCGAGGCCACGATCATCAGACCGACCAGCGGCGCCCCCACCAGATAGACCATGTCGATCAGCCCCGAGAAGATGGCCAGCCCGGTGCCCCGCTCCTCGACACGAGCCCGGTTCACCAGCGCCGTCGTGATCAGCGGGAACAGGAACCCGTGACCGAACCCGCCGAGAACGGCGGCGGCGACCAGACCCAGTACCGAGGAGGTGTACCCCAGCACGAGGAACTGGACGCCGACCAGGGAGCCGGCGGTGGTGAGCAGCGGCAGCGGCCCCATCCGATCGATTCGGGCGGAGCCGAACAGCCGCACCATGATCGCCACCGCGGCGTAGGTCCCCAGGTACAGGCCGACCGAGCCGAAGCCGGCCTCGTCGACATAGGTGCGCATGAAGGTGAACAGGGTCATGATCCCGGTGGCGAAGGTGCAGGTGAGCAGCCACAGGGGCAACAGGTCGCCCTGGTGGAGCACGCGCCGGAACCCGCGGTGGATCTCCCGTTCGGGATCCTGGGAGGCGATGGGGGGCAGCCGCCAGGCGATCAGCCAGCCCACCACGGCAAGCACCGCCGCCAGGACGAAGAGCCGCTCGAAGTTCCCCTCACCGACCACCAGATCGCCGATCACGGAGCCGAGCCCGATGGGGAGCAGCCCGGAGATCCCGAGCAGGGCGAAGCCCTGGGTGCGGCGCTGCTCGGGGACGATGTCGGAGCCGAAGGCGAGCAGGTTGGTGAACAGCAGGATCTCGGTCGAGGTGTACACCATGCGGACGGCGAACGCGGTGGGCCCGTCGTCGGTGACCACCAGCCATGCCGCCGACGCCAGCGCCAGCACCGGGGCACCCATCAGGAAGATCCGTTTGCGCCCCACCTGGTCGATCACCCGGCCCATCAGCGGGCGGAGGGCGAGGGCGACCACGGCCCCCGAGGCGTAGATCACACCGATCCTGGCCTCGGTGGCGCCGACGCTCTGCAGGAACCCGGGGAGATGGATCATCAACCCGAACGACATCTCCTGGCAGAACCCGACCACCCACAGGGTGATGAACACCGGGGTGAAGAGTGCGGGTCGTTCCTCCGGCGTGTTCATGCCCGGTGGGTCGGCGGCAGGCTGGTCACTGGTCGACGGCCGGAGTGGTCAGCGGCTCGATCAGCTCGGGCAGGTTGTTGGCGACCTTGTTGACCAGCGTCGACACCGGGTGGGCGCTGATGGCCACGTCGGGCGCCACCGTGAGCAGGGGCAGCAGGACATCGGGGTCACCGATCTCGGGATCGAGCCAGGTGGCCCAGGCGTCCTCGCCCAGCATCACCGGCATGCGATCGTGGATGGGGGCGACGACCTCGTTGGGCTTACCGGTGATGATGGTGCAGCTGCGGAGCCGCTCCCCCGTCTCGGGGTCCTTCCAGGACGCCCACAACCCGGCCAGGGCGAGGGGGGCGCCGTCGTCGCGGTGGACGTAGTGGGGCAGCTTGCCCTTGGGACGGACCTGCCACTCGTAGAAGCCGTCCGCCGGGATCAGGCAGCGGCGCCCGGTGAACGACTGACGGAACGCCGGCTTGGTGTCGATGGTCTCGACCCTGGCATTGATGTTGCGGGCGGCGATGCGCCGGTCCTTGGCCCACCACGGGACCAGCCCCCACGAGAACGATCCCAACAGCCGCTCCCCGTCGTGCTCGGCCACGGCGTACACCTCGTCGGTGGGGGCGACGTTGTACGAGGCGGGGAGGATCGAGGCGACGATGCGGGCGGTGGAGAACAGGTCGGCGTACACCTCGGGTTCGGCTGCCTGGACGAAACGACCGCACATGGGGGCCAGTCTGCCAGGCGTCCGGACGCCTCGAGCCGCGGGACGGATCAGGTCTCGTCGACCGCCACGGGGGTCTTCCGACCCACCCGCTCCCCTCCCTTGGGCTCCCAGCGGAAGAGGCGGATGGCGAGCAGGACGGCGCCGATGCCCCATGCCGCCATCACCCCGAGCTCGGGCCAGTGGACATGGCCCAGCCATCCTTCGGTGGCGGCGATGACCTGGGGGTTGAAGGCGTCCTGGAAGGCGGTGGCGAACGGTTTGAGCGGGAAGATCTCCCCCACCGTCGTCACCCATCCCGGGGTGTTGGGGCCCGGCGGGATGAAGATGTCCGAGATGAAGGCGAGCGGGAGCAGGGTGGCGTTGGTCACCGCCGGGGCCGACTCCCCGCTCGGGCTGAGCGCCGCCGCCAGCATCCCCAGCGCCGACCAGCAGGCCACCCCGACGGCGAAGGTGATCAGCAGCGACGGCACCGCCTCCGGGTAGATCCTGACCCCGAAGAAGGCGATCCCGAACCCGAGCATGATCGCCGCCGAGATGGCGGCGAGGTAGGCCGCAGAACCGATCCTGCCTGCGAGGTACATCCACGGGGGCAGCGGGGTGCCCCTGACCCGCTTGAGAATGCCCAGGTCGCGGGAGATGGCGGTGCCGATGGCGAGGTTGGTGTAGGTGGCGGACACCGCCCCGAAGACGGCGAGCGCCGGGGCGTAGAACTGGGCCGTGGTGACACCGAGCTCGGGGATCTCCTCGTTGCCGAAGATCAGGGTGAACACGATCAGGAACATCAGCGGGAACGCCAGGGTGAAGAAGGCCGCCACCGGCGTCCGCCAGAAGATGGTGTTCTGGTAGCGGATCTGATCCCAGATCAGGGCGCGGTCGGACGGGCGGCTCATTCGCCCTCCTGCGACCCGACCAGGTCGAGGTAGACATCCTCGAGGCTTGGCTTGCGGACCTCGATGTGGTCGAGGGTGAAGCCGCCCTCGAGGGCCCAGCCGGTGAGTCGGTGCAGGACCCTGGTGGGCTCGGTGGTGGTGACGGTGAGCGGGCCGTCATCGGAGCGGTTGACGGCGAGGTCCTGGGGAAGGTCGAACGGCCGGCTGGCCCCCACCCGGAAGCTGATCACGGAGGCGGCGGAGGCCCGGCCTCCGAGCGTGGCCGGGGTGCCCTCGGCGATGATCCGCCCCGACGAGATCACCGCCAGCCGGTCGGCGAGCTGCTGGGCCTCGTCCATGTAGTGGGTGGTGAGCAGCACGGTCTTACCCAGGCTGCTCAAGCCCTCGACCACGGTCCACGCCTGGCGCCGGGCGGAAGGGTCGAACCCGGTGGTCGGCTCGTCGAGGAAGAGCACATCGGGATCACCCACCATCCCCAGGGCAAGCTCGAGGCGGCGCTTCTGCCCGCCCGACAGCGTCCTGATGCGACGTTTGGCCTTCGGCCGCAGCCCGACCAGATCGATCAGCTCCTCGACGCTCCGCTGCTTGGGGAACATGGACCCGTATAGCTGAAGCGCCTCCCGCACCGTGAGGACATCCTCCACCGCCTGTTGCTGGAGCACGATGCCGATCTGCTCGCGGAAGGGGCGTCCACCGGTCTGGGGATCGAAGCCGAGCACCGACACCTCCCCCGAGGTACGGGGCCGGTGCCCCTCGAGGATCTCCACGGTGGTGGTCTTGCCCGCCCCGTTGGGCCCGAGCAGGGCGAAGACCTCGCCCTCCTCTATGGTCAGATCGACCCCGTCCACCGCGGTCACGTCGCCGTACGACTTGTAGAGATGGCGAGCCTCGATGGCGGGGGGCATGGCCGGCAGCCTACCGCCCGCCGGACAAGGGCATCCTCCCGCCCTCGGGGAAGCACCACCCCGGCTCGCCGGTCTCGCCGCCCGACCTGGCTAGCTTGCGGTTGTGGGTGACACGGGGTTCTTCGGACCGGACTCGATGATGTGGCGGGTCAACAAGGAGGTGACAACGCTGTTCGGCGGGGCGCGGGCGCTGCTGATGCAGGCGGCGCATCCGCTAGTGGCCGCCGGGGCCCGGCAGACCGGTGCCTACCGGCGGCATCCCTGGGCCCGGCTGATCCGCACCGCCACCATGCAGAGCCAGCTGACCTTCGGGACCAGACGCTCGGCGCTGGAGGTGGCCGACCGTATCAACCGCCTCCACGCCGTGATCAAGGGCATCGACCCGGTGACCGGCGAGTGGTACGACGCCCTCGACTACGACCAGCTGCTCTGGGTCCACGCCGCCCTCGAGGTCAGCGTGCTCGACTTCTACCGGCTCACCATCGGCGAGTTGACTCCCGACGAGCTGGAGCGGTACCACCGGGAGAACCTCACCGCCGCCGAGATGCTCCTGCTCCCCCGTTGGTACGTGCCGGGGACGTACCGGTCCACCCGCCGCTATGTCGAGGACATCATCGGGAGCGGCCGGCTGCTGCGCACCGATGTCGCCGACGAGGTGTCCAACCTGATCGTGTCGGGGGCGGTGCCGACCCGGATCAAGCCGCTGTGGGCGTTCGTCTCGCTGGCCGCCATCGGCACGCTCGATCCACGGCTGCGCCACCTGTACGGGCTGTCGTGGTCGCCGGTCAAGGCCACCGCCCTCGATTGGAACCTGGCCGCCATGCGCCGGGGCCTGCCGTTGGCGCCTCGCCGTCTGCGCACCATCAGCCCGGCCCGCTGGGCGGAGGCGCTGGCGTCGCCACCACACGCGATCCGCTGAAGTTGAACCTGAGGTCGTGGCGTGTCGTGGCGACACGCGATCCGCTGAAGTTGAGGCGGATCACCGAACCTAAGGTTCTGCGTACCCCTGACGAGTACCAATCCGCTGAAGTTCGGTGGGGCCAGCCCGGCCCCGGCCTGGTGGGCGGAGGCGCTGGTCGGGACCTAGTCGGCCCAGCGGGGTACCCGGTCGGCCAGGCTCTCGAACCCGTATCGCTCGCAGAACGCATCGAACGGTTCATGGGGCACACCGCGCCATTCGAGGTCGGCCACGGTCTCGGTGATGGGGACGTCGCGGCGCAGCGTAGCCAGGAACCGGTAGAGCAGGGCGTCACCGATCTGGGAGCGCAGGGTAGCGCACAGCTTGTCGGCGCCCCGCACGGCGACGTCCCACCGGGAGGCCTCGAGCGGGATGTCCTCGAGGTGCCCGTACCGGGCGAGGATCGCTCCCGTCGACTTGGCGCCCCACCCGGGGAGCCCCGGATAGCCGTCGGCGCTGTCGCCGACCAACCCCAGGTAGTCGGGGATCGACTCGGGGACCACCCCGAACTTCTCGATCACCTGCAGCTCGTCGACCTCCTTCTGGTTGCGGCGCTCGTACCCGATCACGTTGGGATGGCCGTAGAGCTGGGCCATGTCCTTGTCGGGGGTGAGCACCACCACCTGGTCGACCTGGTCAGCCCAACGGTGCGCCGCCGTCGCCAAGGCATCGTCCGTCTCGAACTCGAACATCGACCACACCACGACACCCATCGCCCGCAGACCCTCCTCGGCGAGAGGGAACTGGTCGAGCAGCTTGGGGTCGATGCCGGCGCTGGTCTTGTACGCCGGGTAGATGTCGTTGCGGAATGACTCGATGACGGTGTCGAACGCCGCCGCCAGGTGGGTCACATCGGCCTGGCCGAGCAACCCGAGCGTCGAGGCCATGATCCCGTAGGTTCCGCCCACCTCCCGTCCGTCGGGCGAGGTGCGGGGCGGCGCCCCGAAGTACGAACGGAACAGCTCGTAGGTGCCGTCGAGCAGATGCAGCTTCACGGTCGGGACACTACCGGCGACCGTAGAGACGACACACCGGCGGGGACCGGTAACTACCGTGACGATGTGAACGATCGCCGTTCCGTCTACGTCACCGGTGTGCTCGAGATGAGGAGCCCGCTGTTCTCCAGCGACTGGAGCCTGCGCCAGCACGACGCCGAGCTGGCCAGCATCAGGCGCCGCCGCTACACCAGCGTCGTCGACATCACCCACGGCGACAGGATCGTCATCGAACCCGTCGCCCAGGGCACCGTGCGGGCCATCACCGGTAACAAGGAGGTGGCCCGCATCACCCGCGAGTCTTGGCTGGGTCGGCGCTGGGAGGTCACGGGTCCCGGCTTCACCTACGATCTGGTGAGCCAGGCCAAACCGCGGCGCTGGCGGTTGACGCTGGCCAACGGCCAGATCAGCGAGCTCGAGGGTGGGTTCGGCTCGTACAACAAGGTGAGGATCGTCAACCAGGTGGCGGTGCCGCTGGCGGCCGTGCTCCTGTCGTGGCATGTGGTTGCCCGGCCCTGGGAGGCCGTTGCCGAGCCCCAGATTTTCCTTCCGGCTCCCTGACCATCCCGGCGGACCCGGTTCCGTGCCGTGCATCGATGCGGCCGATCCACCGGGCTTGTTGAAAGGTTCGGGTGCTACGGGCTAGGTTCATCAATGGATCTGCGTCGCTGTGACGTGAGGAGGATTTCCGAATGAGACAACCAGGTTTTCGATGGGTGACCCTGTTGCTGGCAGTCGTGCTGGTTTTGGCCGCCTGTACCGGCGACGACGATGCCGTCGACACCACGGCCGGGTCGGAGACGACAGCGGTAGGTGACACCACGGCGGCGCCGGTCGGAGGACCCGCCGGCGAGTCGCTGGCCACCGTCGTCGCCAACGACGTGGTCAGATGCGGGACCCGTGACGCCCTGCCCGGCTTTGCCGTGCTGACGCCGGAGGGGGACCACGAGGGCTTCGACTCGGACTTCTGCCGGGTCATCGCCGCCGCCGTGCTCGGCGACGCCACCAAGGTCGAGCACATCGACCTGGAGACGGCGGACCGCTTCACCGCGCTCCAGGCCGGCCAGATCGACGTCCTGGTGCGCAACACCACCTGGACGGCGCAGCGTGACGGCGCCGAGGGTGCCACCTTCCTGGCGACCACGTTCTACGACGGTCAGGGGATGATGGTCGCCTCCGACAGCGGCTTCGCCAGCGTCGCCGACATGGACGGGGTCATCGTGTGCGTGGCCACCGGCACCACCACCGAGGGCAACGCCTCCGCCGAGGCCGCCCGCCTCGGTCTCGACTGGGAGGTCCGGCCCTTCGACGACGTGGAGCTCATCCAGGCGGCGTTCATCGCCGGCCAGTGCGACGGGTGGAGCTCGGACGTGTCCCAGCTCACCGGTCTGCGCTCGGTGTACCCGGACGGGCCCGAGGCCCTGACCATCCTCCCCGAGGTGTTCTCCAAGGAGCCATTGGGCCCTGCCGTCCGTGACGGTGACACCCAATGGGCACAGGTCGTCAACTGGGCCATCCTGGCCACCATCCAGGCCGAGGAGTTCGGGATCACCTCGGCCAACGTCGACGACATGCTCACCTCCGAAGACGTGAGGATCCAACAGTTCCTCGGCCAGGAGGTCGAAGGAGAAGAGGGCACGGCGGTGCTCGACCCCGGTCTCGGTCTGCCCACCGACTTCGCCTACCAGGTGGTCAGCCAGGTGGGCAACTACGGCGAGATCTTCGAACGCCACCTCGCCCCGCTCGGTCTCGAGCGCGGCCTCAACGAGCTGTGGCTCAACGGTGGTCTGCTCTACTCGCCGCCCTACCGGTAGACGGCAAGGCACAACGAGAACGACCGGTGATGCGGGGTGGGGATCCCCACCCAGCATCACCAACCGCACCCCATGACAACACCCACCGTCACGGTCCGCCCGCCGCCGTGGAGGAACGTGCGGGTCCTGAGCTGGGTGTTCCAGCTCGTGGTCTTCGCCGTGGTGGCGGTGGTGTTCCTCTGGCTCTACGGCAACTACGAGGAGAACGTCGCCAGAACCGGCATCCCCACCAACTTCGACTTCCTCGACAACCCCACCAGCTTCGAGATCCCGGGCAACGACTTCTCCCAGACCCAGCCGGTCCGCGATGTCCTCGTCGAGGGCTTCCTCAACACGTTGCGGGTATCGGTGGTCGGCATCGTGCTTGCCACGATCCTGGGCACCCTGATCGGCATCGGCAGGCTGTCACGCAACTGGGTGGTGCGCCGCATCTCCACCGTCTACGTCGAGGTCGTCCGCAACGTCCCGCTGCTCATCATCCTCACCTTCATCTTCCTCGGTGTCGTGCTCCAGGCGCTTCCCACCATTCAGGAGGCGTGGACCCCCGGAGGCGTCGCCGTGCTGTCCAACCGGGGCATCGGGGTCCCCTGGTACGAGGGGGGGTCCGGGTTCCAGTTGCTGCTGCTCGCCGTGATCGGCCTGGTCGGATGGTGGGCCATCGCCCGATGGCGCCGCGGCGTCTCGGGTCGCACCGGCGAACCGTCACGCGCCGGGCTGTACGGCGGCGGGTTCTTCCTTGCGGTGACGATCGGGGGCTGGTTCGCCTTCGGCTTCGGGGTGACGACACCGGTGGTGGCGGGACGCCAGATCGCCGGTGGGATGCGGATCGACCCTTCGTACTTCGCCCTGCTCGTCGCCCTGGTGGTGTACACCGCCAGCCACATCGCCGAGATCGTCCGCGGCTCGATCCAGGCCGTGCCCAGGGGCCAGGAGGAGGCGGCACGGGCGCTGGCCCTCAGCCCCTCCCAACGGATGTGGAACGTGGTCCTCCCCCAGGCGATGCGCATCGCCATCCCCCCGCTGGGCAACCAGTACCTCAACCTGATCAAGAACTCGTCGTTGGGCGCCGGCTTTGCCTACTTCGAGTTGACCAACGTGACCAGGGTCACGGTCGGTAACGGGTCGCCCGCCGTCCCCGCATTCACCCTCGCCCTGGCCATCTATGTCGGGCTGTCGTTGCTCACGTCGGTGCTGGTCAACATCGCCAACCGCCGGTTCATCCTGGTGGAACGATGACCACCTCCGCCGCCCCGCGCCCGGCCGCCGTCTGGGTGAAGCGCAACCTGTTCCGCTCGCCCTTCGACGCGGTGCTCACGGTCGTCTTCGGCCTGTTGGCGGTGTACGTGACGTTCCAGCTGGTCCGCTTCGTCTTCGTGACCGCCCGGTGGGAGATCATCGGAACCAACCTCAAGCTGCTCATGGTCGGCAACTGGACCATGATCCACCTTCCCCGCATCGCCATCGCCATGATCATCCTTGCGGTGTGGGGAGGGTCCATCGGCGGGCTCATCCATGCTCGCCAGGTTCGCCGGGGCACCTCCACCCTGGCGGAGATGTCGCTCCCCACCCGCACCGGCGATCTCGTCAGGCGGTTCGGGATCCTCATCGCCACGGTGCTGCTGCTGTTGCTGCTCACCACCACACCCGGACCGTGGTTGATGGCGGCCGGTGCCGTGGTCGGCGCTGTGCTCGGCCGGGTCATCGGAGGCGTGCTCGGCCGGCTCCACTACCCGCGCCCCGTCGCCGTCCCCGGCGCCCTGGTCTTCGCCGCGATACCGATCGCCATGTACTTCTACCTCATCGACGCCGTTCCCCTTGCCGAATGGGAGGGGTTCCTGTTCAACATCTTCGCGGCGATGGCCGGCATCATCCTCTGTTTCCCGCTCGGCGTCCTGCTCGCCCTCGGTCGGCGCTCGAAGATGAAGCTGCTCCGGTTGATGTCGACCGCCTACATCGAGATCGTGCGCGGATCGCCCCTGTTCGTGCTGCTGCTGCTGGCCAACGTCTCGCTCGAGTTCTTCGTCCCCTCCTCCATCGCCCCGAGCAAGCCGGTGCGCGCCATCGTCACCTTCACGCTGTTCACCGCCGCCTATCTCGCCGAGATCGTGCGGGGAGGGCTCCAGTCGATCCCCCGCGGCCAGGTGGAGGCGGCCCGGTCACTGGGGCTGTCGCCGGTCACCCAGCTCAGCCGGATCGTGCTCCCCCAGGCGCTGCGCAACGTGATCCCCGCCCAGATCGGGCAGTTCATCTCGCTGTTCAAGGACACCACCCTGGCCGGGCTCGGTCTCGGGATCCTCGACATGCTGGCGGTGTCCGAGGCGATCACCCAGCAGCCGGATTTCCGCGGCCAGGGCCTGATCATCGAGACGCTCGCCTTCACCGCCTTCCTGTTCTGGGTCGGTTCGTTCACAATGTCCAGGGAGAGCCAACGGCTCGAGAGAAAGCTGGGGGTCGGGACCCGATGACAGATTCCGAGGAGCTCGTCTTCGCAGACGCCACCCAGGTGGCAGATGCCGTCATCGAGCTCGAGCACGTCGACAAGTTCTTCGGCTCGTTCCAAGCGCTGAAGGACATCAACCTCAAGATCGGGCTCCAGGAGGTCGTGGTCGTCATCGGTCCCTCCGGATCGGGCAAGTCGACGATGATCCGCTGCATCAACCGGCTCGAAGAACACGACGCCGGGCGCATCGCCGTCGACGGCATCGAGCTGACCGAAGACATCAGAAACATCCAGGAGGTCCGACGCGAGACCGGGATGGTGTTCCAGCAGTTCAACCTCTTCCCGCACCTGTCGGTGATCGACAACGTCACCCTCGCCCCCCGCCAGGTGCGCCGGGTTCCCAAGGCAGAGGCGGAGCGGCACGCCATGGAGCTGCTGGCGCGGGTCCGCATCCCCGAGCAGGCGAAGAAGTACCCGGGTCAGCTCTCCGGTGGGCAGCAGCAGCGGGTCGCCATCGCCCGGTCGTTGGCGATGCGCCCCAAGGTGATGCTCTTCGACGAGCCGACGTCTGCGCTCGACCCGGAGATGATCGGCGAGGTGCTCGACGTCATGAAGGACCTGGCCCGGGCCGGGATGACGATGATCGTCGTCACCCACGAGATGGGCTTCGCCAGGGAGGTGGCCGACCGGGTGGTGTTCATGGCCGAGGGCGAGATCGTCGAGGTCGGCACCCCCGAGCACTTCTTCACCAACCCCCAAGAGGAGCGAACCAAGCTGTTCCTCAGCCAGATCCTGTAACGCGTCGTGCGTCGGGACCACCGGTGAGCCCCAAACCGACGGACCGGTCGGTCTACGGCTCACCGGTCAGGTCGAGTGGACCACCTCGCCGCCGACCATGGTGAGGTCGACCGTGCAGCCATACGGACCCTCGGTGAAGGGGTCGGCGTTGACCACCACCAGGTCGGCCAGCTTGCCCGCCGCCAGCGAGCCGGTGTCGTGCTCGCGGTGGTTGACCCAGGCCGAGCCCAGGGTATACGCCTCCACCGCCTCGGCGAGGGTGATGCGCTGTTCGGGGTGGAAGGGCCGGTCCGAGGCCTCGGGGTGCATCCGCTCGACGGCGACGTGGAGGATCTTGAACGGGTCCGGGGACGACACGTCCCAGTCGGAGCCGATCGCCAGCCGGGCACCGCCGTCGAGCAGGCTCCGCCACGGATACTGCAGCGGCGACCGGTGCTCGCCGATGAAGGGGATGGTCAGCTCGTCCTGGTAGCTGTCGTGGTGGGCCCACAGCGGCTGGGCGTTGGCCACCGCACCGAGCGGACCGAACCGGGCCCGGTCGTCGGGGTGGACGAGCTGCAGATGGGCGAGGTGGTGGCGCCGGTCGGTCGGCCCGTTGGCCGCCAGCGCCGCCTCGACGGCGTCGAGGGCGAGCCGGACGGCGCCGTCGCCGAGGGCGTGGAAGTGCACCTGGAACCCGGCGGCGTCGAGCCGGGGCACCGCCGCCAGCACGGCCTCGGGCTCGACGAACAGGATCCCCGAGTTGGCGGTGGGCGCCCCCCGGCCATCCAGGTACGGCTCGAGCAACCGGGCGGTGTGGTTCTCGCACACGCCGTCGAGCATCATCTTCACCGAGGTGGGGCGGTACCGCCCGACGCCTCCGTCGCCGCGCATGGCGATGAGGTCGTCGAACTGGTCGAGGCCGCGCCGGCGATCCCACCACAGGCAGCCGACCACCCTCCCCTGCAGCGAGCCCCGTGTGTCGAGCGCCCGGTAGGCGTCGTGCCCGGTCGCTTCCACCCAGGCGTCCTGCCACGAGGTGATCCCCCGCGAGAACAGGTAGCGCTGGGCAGCCAGGATCCCCGCCTCGACCTCGACCCTCGACATCGGGGGGATCAACCGGCGCACCAGCTCGGCCGCTCCCTCCTGGAGGGTGCCCACCGGCGTCCCGTCCTCGGCCCGCTCGATACGACCGTCGGCCGGGTCGGGGGTAGAGCTGTCGATCCCGGCGAGTCGCATGGCGACGGTGTTGACCCAGGCGCCGTGGCCGTCCCGGTTCATCAGCAACACCGGCCGGTCCGGCACGACGGCATCGAGATCGACCGCCGGGGCGATACCCCCAGGAAAGGACGACATCGCCCATCCCTTGCCGACGATCCACGGGATGCCCGGATGGGCGGCGGCGTAGAAGCCGACCTCGGCCAGGTAATCGTCGACACCGTCGAGCCCGAGCAGGTTGCACCGGTTCAGCTCGGGGCCGGCCAGGCAGGGGTGGACGTGGGCGTCCTGGAATCCGGGGAGCACGATCCGACCACCCAGATCGAAGACATCGGCGGAAGGCGACGCCTCCCGGCGGACCTCGGCCTCGGTTCCGACGGCAGCGATGTGCTCGCCCCGCACCAGCAGCGCCTCGGCCGCCGGCGCCCCCGGCTCGACCGGGTGCACCACACCGCCGGTGAACACGACCTCGGCGGTCACGGCCCTACACCCGGGGCGGCGGAAAGAGCGCAGTACTCGATTCGGGCACCCTCACCGACGGTCGCTCGTTCACGGCCCCTCGTCGTCCAATGGGGGCAGACCCAACGCCGCCTCGGGTCCCTCGAGTCGTTGCCCGCCGGCGAGGACGGGGGCGAACAGGTCGCTGTAGCGGCGCAGCCGTTCCCACACGGTGGCGATGGTCGACATCTCGGGGCGGAACCGGTCGAGTTCGTCCCACAGGATCGGGGTCGACACCGGCGCTCCGGGACGGGGCCGCACCGAGTACACCGAGGCGATGGTCTTGCCGGCGACGTTCTGATTGTGGTCGATGAACACCTTTGGTCCCCGCTTGGGGATGTCCCACTCCATGGTGGCGTTGTCGGGATCGGCGGCGGCGACCATCCGCCCCAGGGTCTCCACGAACCGGCGCACCCGACGGTACGGGTACTCGGGATCGAGCGGGACGTAGAGGTGGATCCCGGTCGCCCCTGAGGTCTTCAGATAGCCGGCCAGACCCAGCCGCTCCAGCAGCACGTTGAGCAGCCGGGTGACGCGGACCACCTGATCCCAGGTGGCACCCTCCTGCGGGTCGAGGTCGAAGATGGCGAAGTCGGGCCGGTCGGCCTGTGGGGTGCGACTCAGCCACGGGTGCATCTCGATGCATCCCATGTTGGCCAGCCAAACCAGCGAGGCCGGGTCCCGGGCGGTGACGAAGTCGATGGGCTCGCCCCTGTGGCTGGAATGGATGGGGGCGGTGACGATCCAGTCGGGGGTGTGGACCGGCCGCTGCTTCTCGTAGAACATGTTGCCTTCGATCCCGTCCGGGTAACGGGACATCGACAGCGCCCGGTCGGCGAGGTGGGGCAGCAGCACCGGGGCGATCGAGGCGTAGAACTGGATGAGGTCGCCCTTGGTGAAGCCGTCGTCGGGGAAGAACACCTTGTCCGGGTTGGTGATCCTCACCTGGCGGTCGAGCCCGAGCGTCACCCAGGCGTCGGCGTCGCGTTCGATGGTGAGCGGGTCGGGGAAGCCGATCGGCGCCGAGGCGACCGGACGACCCTCCCCGGTGGGCTGGGGACGACCGTTCTGCTCGCCGAGGCGGAGGTCGGCGAGGATGGCGTCGTGGCTCGGCTCCTCCTTGGCCTCCGAGATCACGATCATCGACAGCCCCGCCTCCACCGCCGCCTGGGCCAGCGGGGCGGACCGCAGCGAGCCGGCTCCGTACGGGACGTGGCGGATCTCGCCGTGGACCCCGAACTCGTTGTCGGTGAACTGGGTGTGGAGCGGGTCGATCGCCCACCCGGGGAACTCGCTGCGGAGGAAAGCGATCACCGAGGCGAAGGCCTCCTTGGTGGTGAGGGCGCCGCCCGACTTGGCGTGGACGTGGGCCCAATCGATCACCGGACGCACGAAGCTGAACCGGCTCGCGATGAGGGCGATGTCTCCCAGCGACCCGAAGGCCCGGTCGCTGCCGCTGGTCTCCAGACCGAGGGCCACCCCCAGGTTGCGTACCTTGGGCTCGATCCTCGAGATCCCCTCGTCGACCAACTCGTGTAGCTGCTGCGCGGTCCGGTCCTTCACATACCCGGTGTGGGCGACGATGGTGTGGGCGCCGAGAACCCGACCCAGCTTGAGGGTGTGCTCGAGAGCCGACAGCGTCTTGACCCGCTTCTCGTCGTCGTCGACGGTGAGCACGGCGAAGTAGGGGGCGTGCACCGACACCGCCATCTCCCGCTCTGCCGCCGCCTTGGCGAACCGGGCGCACCGCTTCTCGTTCCAGGGGAACCCGTGGACGAACGGCAGCTCGACGGCGTCGTGACCCCGCGCCACCAACGAGTCCAACCAGGCACCGTCGTCCACCCCCTCGGGCGGCATACGTGAGATCCCGAACCGCAACATGGCCCCATTCCAGCAGGGACGGGCCGGGGGTCGTACACCCGCCGCCGGCGACCGCGGCGACCCGCCCCTATGTCGCCCGGCGTGGGGGGACCGTTGGTGAGCTACGCACGGTGAGTGCGGTCAGACCGCCGACGATGACGGGGAACACCAGCATCAGCAAGGCGATCAATACCCACGGGATGACGAGTGCGTCGGCGGGTTGGGATCCGAACGGTCCGCGGTGCGTCCACTCCTGGCTGCCCGTGGTCACCTTGAGCAGCAGCAGCCCGAGGGGTACGGCGAGTACCGCGGCGAAGACAGTGTAGTACCCGGTCTGCAAGCCGAGGAAGCGGCGCCGCATCGACGGCGGGGCGCCCACGGCGGTCATCACCACCAGATCCTGGTTGGACTCGGCGGCGCTGAGCGCGGTCACCATTGCGGTGATGACGAGCACCACCACCAGGGTTGCCGCCAGCCCGACCAGCATCCACTGCGGGGACGACAGCAGCCCTCCGGGTGTGACGTACACGCTCAATCCTTCGAGGTCCCACAACGCATAGGCCTCGGCGTCGGTCAATCGGTGGTCGACGACGAACAGTGCCCTGTCGCCACTGCGCTGCCACCCGTGGTCGGCCGCCATCGCCTCGGGGACGAGGAGTCGGGGCACCGCCCAGATCACGGGGACGGGCAGTTCCCGCGCCGTGAAGGACGTCCCGTCGACGGTTACCTCGGTCGGTCGATCCTCGACTCCGAGCACCACGGGAGTTCCCGCGGCGAGATGCGTTGCGATCGCGGGGCTATCGAGCGCCATGGCGAGCGTCTCGGTGCCGATCGCCATCGCACCCGATGCATCGCCCAACGGATCGGCGGCAAGCGGGTCGCCATCACCGCCGGTCCCGAACACGACCCGCTTCCCCAATGCCTCGATCCACACCGTCTCGGCGCCGGGGATGACCCTGTGCACCCTGGCCACATCCTCTTCGGTGACGTCGATGGACCTCCCAAGAGGATCCGAGGCCTCGATCATGACCTGATTGCGCGGATCGGGCAGACCGTAAATGAGGTCCCGCTCCTGCTGAGTGGCAAACGAGGCGCCGGCCACGACCGGTGCGAGCAGCACCACCATCATGGCGGCGATGGCGGCGGCGGCCCTGGTCCGCTGTCTGGAGGAGTCGCGCAGCACCAGGCGAGCGGTCGCCCGGAACCGATCGGCGAAACGTCCGGCCCAAGCCACCATCGGCCCGGTGAGCAAGGCGAACCCGCCGATCATCAACACCACCCCGAGACCGGCCTGGGCGGTGGCGGCATCTCCCAGCGCGGTCCGGGCCACGATGAGGAGGAAAGCCCCGAGCCCGGTGAGCCCCGCCCCCACCGGGAGGATCCAGCGGCGGGGGGCCGATACGGGCATCCGCCCCTGCAGCGCCGTCGTGGTGGGGACAACCGACGCGGTACGGGCCGGTAACCAGGCGGCGGCGGCGGCGGCGAGGACCCCGGCCGCGGCGGGAGCGGCAACGTCGACCACCGTCACCGGGACACCGGCGACAAGCTGGGAGGTGAAGCGCTGGAGGATGGATGCCCCGAGGACAAGGGTGGTGAGACCGAGGACGATCCCGATGGATGCCCCCAGCACACCGGCGACAAGGCCTTCACCGACGACGACGAGACGCACGTGGCGGTCGGTGGCGCCGTTGGCGGTCATCAGGCCGATCTCCCACAGCCGTCTCCGGGTCCCCGTGGCATATGCGGCGCCGGCGACCAGAGCCACCTCGGCGAGGAGCAGCGCCGCCACCAAGGTCCCGGCCAC
>Ga0136633_1001459_pt1 | contig 17425 bp, 20 predicted proteins | sample AntDrymeUQ832206_2_FD_105494 | JGI IMG/M metagenome (GOLD analysis project Ga0136633, IMG submission 105494) | Polar desert sand microbial communities from Dry Valleys, Antarctica - metaG UQ83 (22.06) | ecosystem: Environmental > Terrestrial > Soil > Desert | place: Antarctica: Dry Valley...
GAAACGGGTCGACTTCCCGTACGACATCGACGGCTACGCCGACTTCCTCGAGGCCTTCGCGACCCACCTCGGCCTGGACCGCGTGCGCCTGGTCTGCCACGACTGGGGGGCGGTCGCACTCAGCTGGGCGGCGCGGCATCCCGAGCGGATCGAGCGGCTGGTGGCCATCGACGTCGTTCCCTTCCTCCCCGGGTACCGCTGGCATGCCTGGGCGAGGATCTGGCGCCGTCGCGGCCTGGGCGAGTTCGCCATGGGGATCACGCACGGGTGGATGCTGCGCCTGGCCACGGGGATGCCGCGGGAATGGGCCGCACTCGTCGCCCGCCACTTCGACCAGGGCACCCAGCGGGCCATCCTCCGCCTCTACCGCTCCGCGCCACCTGAGCGCCTCGAGGCAGCCGGGCGCGACCTCGGGCGCATCGAGGCGCCGGCGCTCGTCCTCTGGGGCGAGCGCGACCCCTACCTGCCCGTGCGCTTCGGCGAGGCTCTCGCGGAGCGGCTTCCCGCCGGAAGATTCGTCGCGATGCCCGGGCTCGGACACTGGCCGTGGGTGCAGGACGAGAGCGTGATCGACGCCGTCGAAGAATTTCTCGGCTCCTGAGCCGGCTGCTCAAGAGCCTGAGGGGTTCCGGCGGCGCAGCACTCCCGGCGGCGGCCGTCGCGGCCGTCGCCGTCGCGTGGTGGGCGCTCGCGCCGCCCGTCGCCGACGTCGCCGCGCACGCCTACCGCGCGTGGCTGTTCGAGACGGAGGGGTTCGCGCTCGTCAACGCCCAGTGGTACGGCGGGCACCACGTCCCGGGCTACTCGCTTCTCTTCCCGCCGCTCGGCGCCCTGCTCGGCGCGCACGGCGCGGTTGCGGCCGCCGGAGCGGCCTCGGGAGCCATCCTCGTGGCGCTCGCAAGGGACGTCGCACCCGGCCGCCCGGCCGTGGCGTGGCTGCTGGCCTCGGGCGCCGCCGCGAACCTCGTTGCGGGCCGGGGGCCCTTCGCCCTCGGGATCGCCCTTGCGGCCGGCGCGCTGCTCGCGCGCCGCCATCGGGGCCGAGCCATCGCGCTCGCGCTGCTCACCGCCGCCGCGAGCCCGCTCGCCGGCCTCTTTCTGTGCCTCGCCGGCGCGGCGATGCGCTCGCCGCGCCTCGTCATCGCGCCCGCCGTGCTCGCGGTCCTGCTCGTCTCGCTCTTCCCCGAGGGGGGCGCGGAGCGGTTCGTCGCCACCGCGTTCTGGCCGATGCTCGCCCTCACCGCGGCCGCGGCGGCCCTGGTCCCGGGGCGCTGGCGGGTCGCCGCCGTGTTCTTCGCCTGCCTGCTCGTCGCCGCCTTCGCCCTGCGCACGCCCGTCGGGCAGAACGCGGCGCGACTGGGCGTCCTGGCAGGCCCTGCGCTGCTCGCCGTGGCCGGCCGTGGCCCGAAGCCGGCGCTGATCCTCGTCGGCGCAGGGTTGCTGTACCTCCAGTTGCTCCCGGCCGTCCGCGCGATCGCCGAGTCGCGCGGCGATCCCGCGACCACCGCCGCCTTCCACGCGCCCCTGCTCGCCTTCCTCGACCGCGCCGCCGCGCCGGGTGACCGCGTGGAGATCGCCTTCACCCGCAACCACTGGGAGGCGGCGCACGTGGCGCCGCGCCGGGCGCTCGCGCGCGGCTGGGAGCGCCAGCTCGACCTGCGCGTGAACGGCCTCTTCTACGACGGCCGGCCCCTGACCGCAGAGCGGTACGAGCGCTGGCTGCGGCGCGAAGGAATCCGCTGGGTCGCCCTGCCGGCCGCACCGCTGGACTTCAGCGCGCTCCAGGAGCGGGCGCTGCTCGAGTCAGAACCGGGCTACCTGCGCCGGGCCTTCGAGTCCCCGGGCTGGCGCGTCTGGGAGCTCCGCGACGCTCCCACCCCGGTGGACGGCCCCGGCCGGATCGTGGCCACCGGGCCGCAGCGCATCGAGCTGCGTGCGGCGGCCGCGGGCCGGCTGCGCCTGCGCACCCGCCACAGCCGCTTCTGGCGCGTGACGACAGGGCGCGGCCGCGTCGTCCGCAGCCGCGACGGGCGGCTGCTCGTCGACGTCCTCGCGCCGGGGCGCCTGGTCCTCCGGGCGGCCGCAGGCCCGGGTTAGCATCGCGGCAGTGCGCGACCGCCTCCTCCCCCGCGGTACGCGCGATCTCGCACGTCAGATCGGGCTCTTCTGCGGCGCCTACCTCGCCTACCGCGTAGTCCGCGGCCTCGTGGACGGCCGCGCGTCCCTCGCCTTCGAGAACGCGCGCACGCTGATCGACGCCGAGCGGGCGCTCGGCCTGTTCGTGGAGCCCGCGGTCCACGGCTGGGCGAGCGGTCACGGCGCGGTCATCGACGTGGCGAGCTGGCTCTACGTGAACTCGCACTTCACGATCACCACGGTCACGCTGGCCTTCATCTACCTCGCACGCAATGAGGCGTTCTACTTCGTCCGCAACATGTTCATGATCGCGATGGGAATCGCGCTGGTGGGCTACCTCGCCTTCCCCACCGCGCCGCCGCGCTTCATGCCCGAGTGGGGCTTCCGGGACTCCGTCGCCGACTTCACGGGCGTCACCGCCGATTCCGCTTCGGCCGACCTGCTCTTCAACCCATTCGCGGCCGTTCCCTCGATGCACGTCGCCTTCGCGCTCATGCTCGCGGGCCCGATGGCCTCGATGACTCCGCGCGGGTGGCTCAAGGCGCTGTGGTGGGCGTACCCCGGCGTCGTCGCCTTCGTCGTGGTGGCAACCGCCAACCACTGGTGGCTCGACGCGCTGCTCGGCGCCCTCACCGCGGCCGCCGCCGCGCAGGGGGCGCGGTGGCTGGCGCGACGGCGCCCGGCCTCCTGGGCGTTCCGGCCGCTGCTCGCCGACGCATAGACTCGCCGCGCATGCCGACCCCGGGGACCGAGCCACCTCCGCGACCCCGCCCCGGCGGCGCCCGCGAGTACCAGCAGGTGATGACGAGCCGGCTGATCGAGTCGCGCCTCACGCCGAACGCGATCTCGCTCACCGGGTTCGTCCTGTGCGTGGTGGCGGGCGTGCTCGTCTGGAACGACTTCTACTTCCTCGGCGGCCTGGCCTTCGTCGTCGGCTCGGTCTGCGACACGCTCGACGGCCGGTATGCCCGGGCTTCCGGCAAGGGGACACCGTTCGGCGCCTTCCTGGACTCGACGCTCGACCGGGTGGAGGAGGGCGTCGTGCTCACGGCGGTGGCGGCCAACTTCGCTGCGGCCGGGGACGACGTGGCGGTCGCCGCCGTGGTGGTGGCGGTGCTCGCGTCGCTGATGGTGTCCTACACCCGCGCCCGCGCCGAGGCGCTGGGCGTCGAGTGCAAGGTGGGCATCGCCGACCGGCCCGTCCGGGTCGTGATCCTGTCCGCCGGCCTGATTCTCGCGAGTCTCGAGCTGCTCGAGCCGTCGGTCTACCTGCTCGCCGCGCTCTCCGTCGTTACGGTCGGCCAGCGGATCTGGCACGTCAGGTCCCGGCTCGAGGCCTCCGCGCGGGAACCGGCGCTGTAACGGGCGTCCGCCCGCGGGGTCTTTTGCATCGCCAGAGACACGGGGCGGCCCGCCCCTGCTCTCACACTTTTCAATCTCCCGAAGAGGAACTCTTGAGCAAGACCAACGGTCACTCGGACGCGTCCGCAAACGGCTCGTCCCGCCATCAGGAGGACAAGGTCCGCGTCGCCATCATCGGCGTCGGCAACTGCGCGAACTCCTTCGTGCAGGGCATCCACCACTACCGCGACGCCGACCCCGCGGCAGCGGTGCCGGGCCTCATGCACGTCGACCTCGGCGGCTACCACGTGGGCGACATCGAGTTCTCGGCGGCATTCGACATCGACGCCGACAAGGTCGGCAAAGATTTGAGTCAAGCGATCTGGTCCGGCCAGAACAACACGATCAAGTTCACGGAGAAGGAGATCCCGAACCTCGGGGTCCCCGTGCACCGCGGCATGACCCACGACGGCCTGGGCAAGTACCTCAAGCAGAAGATCACCAAGGCCCCGGGCGAAACGGCCGACATCGTCCAGATCCTCAAGGACACCCGCACGGACGTCGTCGTCTCCTACCTGCCCGTCGGCTCCGAGCAGGCGACCAAGTGGTACGTCGAGCAGGTGCTCGAGGCCGGCTGCGGCTTCGTCAACTGCATCCCGGTGTTCATCGCACGCGAGGACTACTGGGACAAGCGCTTCCAGAAGGCGGGCCTGCCGATCATCGGCGACGACATCAAGTCCCAGGTCGGCGCCACGATCGTCCACCGCACGCTCGCCCGCCTCTTCCACGAGCGCGGCGTGAAGATGCTGCGCACGTCGCAGCTCAACGTCGGCGGCAACATGGACTTCTACAACATGCTCGAGCGCGAGCGGCTGGAGTCCAAGAAGATCTCGAAGACGAACGCGGTGACCTCGATCATGGGGCACACGCTGCCCGACGACGACGTCTACATCGGCCCGTCTGACTACGTGCCGTGGCTGACCGACCGCAAGTGGGCGCACATCCGCGTCGAGGGTCAGGCCTTCGGCGACGTTCCGCTGAACCTCGAGATGAAGCTCGAGGTCTGGGACTCCCCGAACTCGGCCGGCATCGTCACCGACGCCGTCCGCCTGTGCAAGCTCGCACTGGTCAACGGCATCTCGGGTCAGCTCGACGGGCCGTCGTCGTACCTCATGAAGTCGCCGCACACGCAGCGCCCGGACGACCTGGCGCGCGAGGCGACGGAGGCGTTCATCGCGAAGAACGCCCGGACCGCCGGCGCGGCGAAGGCCGCCCGTACGAAGGCCGCCGAGGTGGCCGGGGAAGGCTCCGCGGTCGCGCACTGAGGACGCCCGCGAGCGGGAACGCGTCGTGCGCGGCCCCCGGCCGCGGGCGGCGCACCGCGCGGCAGGTCTATCCTGCGCGTGTTGTCTGACGGCCCCTTCGCAATCGCGCAGGTCACGCCCTATCCGTGGGAGGCCGGGCACGAGGTCAACGGCTACGTCGGCGCTCTGTCGGCCGAGCTGCGCCGCCGCGGGCACACCGTGGTCGTGCTGGCTCCTTCTGCCTCGCCCGCGCTGGTGCGCGAGGCCCGCAGGACGATCCGGGCGGGCGACGCGCTGGGCGCCGAGGTGCTCGCGGTGGGCGAGCTCCTGCCCTCTATCGGCCCGCGCGCGCGGACGCGGGTCCCCACGCCACCCGTGGATATCGCGCGGACGATCGAGGAAGTGCTGACCACGACCCCGTTCGACTTCGTGCACGTCCACGAGCCGTGGGCGCCGAGCGCCTCGTCGGTCGCGCTGCGCCACAGCCACGCGCTCAACGTCGGCACCTTCCACGCGCCGACGGAGCGCGTCCTGTCCACGCAGGTCGCCCGGCGGTTCGTCGAGCTGTTCTTCGGGCGCATGGACGCCCGCACCGCATCCTTCCAGGCAACCGCCGACCTCCTGCGGCGCGTCTTTCCCGCCTCTTATGAGGTCCTCTGCCCGGGCGCGGTGGTGCACGACCGGCCCGTCGGCCCGGGGCCCGTGCGCATCGTCTTCGTCGAGGGCGAGGAGCGGGCGGCGCTGCGGCTGTTCCTGCGCGCGCTGCGGCGCCTGCCCGGCGACGGCAGCTGGGAAGCCGTGGTCGTAGCCCCAGGCGGCGCGGCACCGGTGTCGGCGGGCGGATCGCGCCTGCGCGACCGCGTCGAGGTGCTCGACGCGGCGGACGTGAACGAGGACGAGGTGCTCGCCGGGGCGGACGTCGTGGTCGCCGCGTCGGACGGGCAGACGCCGGCGCCCGGCCTGCTCGTGCGGGCGATCGCGGCCGGAGCCGTGCCCGTCGCCTCGCGGCTGCCGGCCTACGAGGAGCTCGTGGAGGGCCGCGGACTGCTCTTCGAGCCGCGCGACGTCGACGTGCTCGCGGCGCAGCTCGAGCGGCTCGTGCAGGACGAGAACCTGCGCCGGCGGTTGCACGCGGGCGCGGACGACCTCCGCGGGCGGCTCGGCTGGGACCGCCTCGCGGACGACTTCGAATCCCTCTACACAGACCTCGCCCGTCGCCGCCACGACACGACGGGGCTCCCCGCCGTGCGGGAGCGGCTCACCCGGCGCGAGCTCATCGACGTCGACCTGCACATGCACACGGACCATTCGCACGATTGTGCGACGCCGGTCGAGGCGCTGCTCGCAGCGGCGCGCGACCGCGGACTGGGCGCGATCGCGGTGACCGACCACAACGAGGTCTCCGGAGCGCTCGACGCCCGGGCCAAGGCCGCCGCCTACGGGGTTCAGGTGATCGTGGGCGAGGAAGTCAAGACCGCGACCCAGGGAGAGGTCATCGGCCTCTTCATCGAGGAGAAGATCCCGCGCGGGCTGACGCTCGCCGAGACGATCGCCGCCATCAAGGGCCAGGGCGGCCTCGTCTACGTGCCGCATCCGTTCGACCGCCTGCACAGCGTGCCCGACTACGAGCACCTGCTCCAGGTCGTCGACGACATCGACGTGCTGGAGGTGTTCAACCCGCGCATCGCCATCCCCGCCTTCAACGAGGAGGCCGCGCGCTTTGCGGCCAAGTACCGGATCGTCGGCGGGGCCGGGAGCGACAGCCACGTCGCGCAGGGACTGGGCAGCGTCCGCATTCGCATGCGCGACTTCGACGGTCCGGAGGAATTCCTCGAGTCGCTACGCGAAGCCGACATCCTCGCGCGGCCCTCATCGCTTTACTACGTCGGGGTACAGGCGCTGAAGTTCCTACAGACGCGGGCCACCCCGCCCGCAGCGCGCCGTGCAGCACGCGACCGTGCACGGCGTCGTGCGACCCGCAACCTCTGATGCAGCGGCAGGGACAAGCGCACCCGGAGGAGAATCCGGTCGGCGGAATGCCTGTAACCGATGACGAGATCCGCGAGAAGTACCTCGAGCGCGCCATCCGCGAGCTCAACCGCTTCACGCGGGACCTGCAGGCCTGCGAGCAGTGCGGCCGCGGCAACCTCATGCCCGTGCTCGGCTCGGGGCATCCGCAGGCCGACATCATGCTGCTCAAGCACGCGCCGCTGCCGAGCGAGGTCGAGGAGGGCGTCGCCTTCTACGGGCGCGCCGGCACGGCGATCATGAAGTCGCTCGAGCGCCTCGACATCGACCCGCTCACGGTCTACGGGACGCTGTGCGTGAAGTGCCCGGTCGGCGACGCGGCCATGGCCGCGCCCGAGTGCGTCTCGCGGCTCGTCGAGGAGCTCGCGATCGTGCAGCCGCGGATCGTCGTCGTCATGGGCGAAGACGCGCTGGGCACGCTCAACGAGCTCGCGCTGCCGCTCGCCACGACCGTCCGCGCCGAACCCGGCGTCGTGCAGAAGCTCACTCCGTCGATCGACGCCCTCTTCACGCCCGACATCGACGCCGCGCTCGACGAAGAGGACGCCAAGCGCGCGTTCTGGGGCGCGTTCCGCGTGCTCGGCGACTGGCACGCCGACCTGCCGCCGTTTTAGACCTCGAGGACGATCTTGCCGAGCTTGCCGCCGGCCTGGAAGCGCTCGTAGGCCGCGGGCGCCTCGCCCAGCGGGAACGTCGCCGTCACCGGCACGCTCAGGTCGCCCGAGGCGAAGCCCGGCAGGACCACCCGCTCAACGGCGCGTGCGCAGGCCGCCTTCTCCTCGAGTGAGCGCGCCCGCAGCGTCGACCCATGGATGCGCGCTCGCTTGCCCATGAGCGCGCGCAGGTCGAAGCTCTCCACCTTGGCTCCGGCACCGACCCCGATGATGCAGAGGCGGCCGTTCATCGCCAGCGCCTGGAGGTTGCCCGCGAAGTTCGGGGCGCCGACGAGCTCGAGGATGACGTCGAACGGCCCCGCGTCCTCGAAGCCCTCGGGGGCGATGGCGTTGACGCCGAGGGCGGCCACCTGCGAGCGCGCCTGCTCGTTGCGAACGGTGGCCGTCACGCGTGCGCCCGCCATCACGCCGAGCTGCACCGCAGCCATGCCGACCCCGCCGGCGGCACCGTGGACGAGCAGCCGCTCCCCCGTGGTCAGGCCGCCCTGGGTGAAGAGGGCGTCGTGGGCCGTCGTGAACACCTCGGGCACGCCGCCCGCCGCTGTCCAGTCGAGCTCCTCGGGAACAGGCATCGCCACCCGCTCGTGCACTGTGATCAGCTCGGCCTGCCCGCCCCCCGCGACGATCGCCATGACGCGGTCGCCGACCTCGAAGCGCTCGGCGCCCCGACCGGCAGCGACGACTTCACCGGCGAACTCGAGGCCCGGGATGTCCGCCGGCACGCCCGGAGGCGCCGGGTAGAAGCCCTTCATCTGGAGGATGTCGGCCCCGTTGAGCCCGGCCGCGCGCACGCGCACGAGCAGCTCGCCGGCCTCCGGAACGGGGTCCGGGTGCTCCGCCAGGACGATCGCCTTGTCTCGGATGGTGACTGCCTGCATGCCCAGTCGCATCGTATGGGTCCAGCCCGTCCGGTGGATGGCCGATACTGACGTTGCGTTTTTTCGGGCGTTTCCGGGCAATCTTTCGTCATGGACGTCAGGGCTCACCTCCCTCATCTCCCGCCCCTGTGGCGCGAAGGCCTCTTCGGGCTCGAGGCCGCGGCCCTGCTGCGCTCGCCCGTCTGGCGCGGCGAAGACCTCCCGCGTGGCGCCGGACGCCCTGTCCTGCTGATCCCCGGCTTCCTCGCCGGCGACAACTCCCTCGGCGCCATGACCCACTGGCTGCGCGGCCTCGGCTACCGCACGAAGAGCGCGGGCATCCGAACCAATGTCGCCTGCTCCGCCGCGCTGACCGACTCGCTCGAGTCGCGCCTGGAGTGCATGGCGGAGAAAACTGGCGACAAGGTCGCCATCGTCGGCCAGAGCCGCGGCGGGATCATCGCCCGGGCGCTCGCCGTGCGGCGGCCGGACCTCGTGTCGGGCATCGTCACCCTCGGCTCGCCGACGAAATCCATGCTCCACGTCCACCCGGCCGTGCTCGGCTCGATCGGCGTCGTCGGACTGCTCGGCGCATTGCACGTCCGCCCGGCGTTCACGCTCAAGTGCCTGCGTGGCGACTGCTGCCTGAAGTTCCGCGACGAGCTGCGCACCCCGCCGTCCGACGACGTCGGCTTCGTCTCCGTCTACTCACGGCGCGACGGCATCGTCGACTGGCACGCCTGCGTCGACCCGTTCGCGACGCGCAACGTCGAGGTCCGCTCCTCCCACTGCGGGATGTCGCTCAACGCCGACGTCTACAAGATCGTCGCGAACTCGCTCTCGGAGTTCGCCGGCGAGGACGACGCCGCGCTCGACGACGACATCCGCTGGCTCAAAGCTGCGTAGGGGCTACTCGCGCTCGGGGTTGCGGACGCCGTCCGGCCCTGCCTCCAGCAGCGCCACACACTCGATGTGGGGCGTCTGCGGGAACATGTCGACGGGGCGGATGCGCTTGAAGACGTAGCCCGCCTCGACGAGCTGCGCCGCGTTGGGCGCCAGCGTGGTCGGGTTGCAGGAGACGTAGACGATGCGCTTGGGCGCCGCTTCGACGATCCGCCGGACGACCTTCTGGGAGAGCCCGGCGCGCGGCGGGTCGACGACCACGACGTCCGGCTTGCCCGCCTGCTCGACGAGGTCGCGCAGGCTCGTACGCACGTCGCCCGCGTAGAAGGTGGCGTTGCCGACCTCGTTGACCGTGGCGTTCTCGGCGGCGTCCTGCACCGCCGGCTCGATCAGCTCGAGGCCGAAGACCTTGCGCGCTCGCGGCGCGAGCGTCAGCGCGATCGTGCCGATGCCGCAGAAGAGGTCGAAGACCGACTCCGACCCGCGCAGGTCCGCGTAATCGACGACGAGTCCGTAGAGAAGCTCGGACATCTCCGTGTTGGTCTGGAAGAAGGCCTCCGGGCTGATGAGAAAGCGCAGGTCGCCGATCTGCTCCTCGAGCTGCGGCGCGCCGTCGAGCAGCTGGGACTTCCCGCCCTGCGTCGACTCGCCGAGGCCCTCCGTCTGCGTCCACCACAGGCCCTCGCAGTCGACCGCCTCGCGCAGCTCGGGCACCGGCAGCGTGGCCGGCGAGGTGACGAGGCGCACCTGCAGCTGGCCCGTCCGCCGGCCCTCGCGCACCACGAGGTTGCGCAGGACGCCCTTGTGGCTGCGCCGGTCCCAGGCGGGCAGGTTCGCCGCGCGCACGACCTCGAGAACCTGGTCGCGCGCGGCGTTCGCGCGCACGGAGATCAGCTTGCAGTCCGTCATCGGCTCGATGACGTCGAAGCGACCCGGGGCATGGAACCCACACGTCAGCTCCCCGTCGGGCCCGGTGCCGAAGGAGAACTCGACCTTGTTGCGGTAGCGCCACTGCTCCAGCGCGGGGACGATCGGCTCGAGCTCGTAGCCCTCCAGCCGGCCGATGCGGGTGAGCGCCTCCTCGACCATCCGGACCTTCTCGGTGAGCTGGCGCTCGTAGGGGAGCACCTGCCACGGCGCTCCGGCATGATCGGCCACGGGCTCGATCCGGTCCGGGCTCGGTTCCATGATCTCGATCGCCCGCGCCTCGGCGTAGGCGCGCTTGCTCTTCTCCACCCGCGCGAGCACCCGGTCGCCCGGCAGGGCGCCTGCGACGAACACGACGTAGCCCTCGAGGCGCGCGACGCCCTTGCCGCCGTAGGCGAGCGAGTCGACGGTCAGCTCGAGATCGGTCCCCGGGCGTGGGCGGCTGGCGGCGGGAGTGGACATTGCGGTCCCAGGCTAGTTAGATCGAGCCATGACCATGACCTGCCCGAAGTGCCAGAACCAGATGCAGCAGTTCTCACGTTCCGGACTGACCGTCGAGCAATGCTCGAGCTGCAAGGGCGTCTTCCTCGACCACGGTGAGCTCGACCACCTGGTCCGGGCCGAGGGCGCCTTCTACGAGCAGCAGCAATCCCACCAGCCGCCACCGATGCCAGGCTCACCCATGGGGGGGCGCCACCGGGACCACGATGACGACGACGACGATGACGACGACGACCGGCACCGGAGCCACGACCGGGACCGGCACTCGAGCCACTCGTCGAAGAAGCGCAAGAGCTTCATGAGCGAGCTGTTCGACGTCTGAGCCGTTGACGAGGAGGCTTTTTTAGGTCGAGAGCCAGGTCTCGCCGTCGGCGAGGTCCGTCAGACCCGGGTACTGGATGAGCTTCTCTTCGAGCGCGTCAGCGACGCGGCCGATCTCGCCCTTGCTGCGCCGGTACTTGCCCGGCATGAACACCATGCCGTAGTGGCCGTCGCCGCCGGGAGAGACGGCAGCGTGGTGGAGCGGACGGAAGTCGCTGAGGTTGTTGGTGACCAACGCACGCTCTTGGGCCCGTGCGAGGTTCATGACCTCCTCGTCCGACAGTTGCTCGTGTTTGGAGCCGCTGATGGCGGCGGCGTCGTACCCGCGGTCCCGCAAGGTGACGGCGATGTCCTGCGAGAGCATCTCGTCGAGCAGCAGCTTCACTTCGAGAGGGCCGCTTGGCCTGCGAGCCACGTGGCGTGAGCCTCTTCGGCCTCACGTTCGTTGGCTTCAATCCAGCGGTCGATCTCGTCCGTGTGGGCGCCGTAATAGGCGACCGCTGCTTGGACCAGGCCCAACGGCATGGAGAGGTACTGCGCCGTCTCGTCCAGGTCGTTCTCGTTGTCGCGGACGGTGGCAACGACCTCCCACACATCCTTGCCCGTACCGGCGAGCCTCGCGCGGCGGCCGGCGGGCCCGTCGACGAAACGGACGAGCGGATGCTCGTCCATGCGCAGCCCCTCCTCGACGTAGCGCTGAGCTAGCGTCCGCAGCGGCACGGCGGCACGGTGAGCGCGGTTGCCCAAGCGCTCAATGGTCGTTTCGGCAAGGCGCAGACTGATGGGGTCGGGCTTAGCCACGAACACGACCGTAGCACGCTGTACTACGCGAGCTTGGACTCGATCGCCGCGAGCACCGTCTTGCGGTTCGCGTTGCGGCGCTCGTAGTCGCGGACCTTGCGCAGCTCGGCCGGGGTGAGGTTGTCGAGCTTCTCGCGCGCCTGGGCGGCGGTGAGGTCGTCGTAGCCGCCGATCGGGAAGGAGGAGCCGATGCCCGTCGCGCGTCGTGCCTTGTCGATCTGTTCCTTCGAGCGCCCGAGCAGCTGCTCGACGTCCGCGACGACCTCCTCGCCCGTCCGCCGGCCGCGGCTGATGAGCTCCGACGCGAGCTGGGTCGCGTCGTCGCGCGTCATGCGCCCGCGGCTCACGGCGTCGTCGAGCACCTCCGCCAGCTTCTCGCGGGTGATGATCACGAAGTCGATCGGGTTCAGCGAGGGGACGCTCTTGGCCTTGCGCTTGGGCTGGGGCATGTCGGCGGTGAACCTACCCAAGCAGCAGCTCGAGCAATGCCTTCTGCGCGTGGCGGCGGTTCTCGGCCTGGTCCCAGATGCGCTGGCGCGGCCCGTATAGGACGCCTTGAGAGATCTCCTCCCCGGGATGGGCCGGGAGGCAGTGCAGCGCGACGGCATGGGGTGCCGCGCGGTCGAGCAGCGCGTCGTCGAGCCTGAAGGGCGCGAGCGCTTCGCGTCGCCGATCGGCGCTCGCGGGGTCGTCGCTCATCGACACCCACACGTCGGTGTAGACGGCGTCCGCGCCTGACACTGCCTCGGCGGGATCGGAGAACAGCCGGGCGGCGGCGGCCTCGTGCAGCTCGAACCCGGGCGGGGACGCGACCCGCACCTCCATCCCCGCGATCGCCCCTGCGATGGCCAGCGACCGCGCGACGTTGTTGCCGTCGCCGACGTAGGCCAGCGTGCGCCCCTCCAGTTCCCCGAGCGCCTCCCGCAGCGTCAGCAGGTCCGCAAGCGCCTGGCAGGGGTGATGGCTCGGGGAGAGCATGTTCACCACGGGCACCTTCGCCCAGTGGCCCAGCTCGGACAGCGTGTCGTCGGAGGACGTGCGCAGGCCGATCGCCGCCACCTGCCGCGAGAGCACGTGCGCGACGTCGCGGATCGACTCGCCGCGGGTGATCTGCATCTCCTCCGGACGCAGGAGGACAGGGTGGCCGCCCAGCTCAGCGATGCCGACCTCGAAAGAAACGCGCGTGCGCGTGGAGGGCTGCTCGAAGATCAGCGCGACGGCCTGCCCCGCGAGCGCCTGCGAGGAAAGGGGCGCCGCCTTGAGCTGCGCCGCGCGATCCAGGAGCGAGCCCAGCTCGCCCGGGGTCAGCTCGGCTCCGGTGATGAAGTGCCGCACGGGAAGCGCGGCAGTCTACGTCGTGTCGCGCCGCGCGCTCAGGGCTTCTGGCGCTGCAGCCCGAAGCCGCGGAGCATGAGCAGGGCGCGCTCGCCCAGCGTGCCCGGCTTCGGCAGCACCCCGAGCTGCACCGCCGCGCCGTAGAGGTCGAAGAACACGCGCACGCGGAACAGCCGGCCCTGGCGCAGCTCGCAGTAGGCGGCGCCGTGGATCACGAGGAAGCGGCCCGTGGGGGTCAACCCCTCGAATTCGCCCTTGTGTGTCGCGACGAGCTTCATGGGCGCGCAGGCAAATTCCTTCTCCACGAGACGCGGCCCCGTGGCCTGCAGGCGGGCGTCGGGAAAGCCCACGCGCAGTCGGGCGCCATGCGCAGCAAGCTGCTCGGGCGTCTCGAGAACCGCGAACGGGTCCTCATAGTGAAAGTCGTGGGGGTCGATCAGCGGCGCGAACGCGGCGGCCTCGGGGGCCGACCAGGCGTCCTGCCAGGCATCGAAGAGCTCGTCGGGCGTCACGTCGGTGGAGGATGATGGCGCAATGCGCCGCGTGCTCGCCCATCGCGACTTCCGCCTGCTGTGGCTGGGCCAGGCGCTGAGCACGCTGGGCGACCGCATCATCCTCGTCGCGCTCGTCCTCTTCGTGAACGACATCGGCACACCGACCGACGTCGGGCTCGTGCTCGCCGCCAACCAGCTCCCCTTCGTGGTCCTGCTGCTGTTCGGCGGCGTGTGGGCGGACCGCCTGCCGCGCCACAAGCTGATGGTGGCCACCGACCTCGTCCGCTTCGCGCTGCACTTGCTCCTCGCCGTGCTCATCCTCGCGGGCGACGTCGCGATCTGGCAGGTGATCGTCATCGAGGCCCTGTTCGGCGCCTCGATGGCGTTCTTCCGCCCCGCCTACACCGGGCTGCTCCCCCAGACGGTGCCCGAGGAGGACATCCAGGCCGCTCAAGCGCTCACCGGCGTGACCAACACGACCTCCCTGTTCCTCGGGCCCGCGATCGCCACCGCGCTGGTGCTCGGCCTCGGCGCGGGGTGGGCGTTCGCCCTGGACGCCGTCACCTTCCTCGTCTCGGCCGCGCTGCTGCTGCAGATGCGCCCGCGGGCGCGCGGCGACGCGGTCTCGCGGACGTCCTTCCTCACGGAGCTCGCCGAGGGCTGGCAGGCGGTGCGCTCGCGCGCGTGGGTGTGGTCGATCGTCGGCGCCTCCAGCCTGATCCTCCTGCTCGTCGTCGGCCCGTTCTCGACGCTCGGGCCATCGACGGCGGAGGACCTCTACGGCGAGGCCGGCGTGTACGGGGGCCTGATGGCGGCGTTCGGCGGGGGGACGCTCTGCGGGTCCCTGGCCGCCGTGCGGTGGCGACCGCTGCACCCCCTGCGCACCGCCCAGCTGTTCATCATCCCCTACAGCGTGTCGATCGCCGCCTTCGCGACGGGCGCCCCGCTGCTGCTCGTGGGCGCGCTGTTCGTGGTCGGGGGCTTCGGGATCGGCGTCTTCATGGTGTGGTGGGAGACGGCCCTGGCCGAGCACATCCCGCCACACCTGCTCTCGCGCGTCGGCGCCTACGACTGGATGGGCTCGATGGCCCTGCTGCCGGTGGGCTACGTCCTCGCGGGGCCGCTGGGCGAGGCGCTCGGCGGGGCCGAGGTGCTGCTGGCCGGAGCGCTGGTGTCCGTGGCGGTCGAGGTCTGCGTGCTGTTCGTCCCCTCCGTCTGGGGGCTGAAGTCGGGCACCCCGTCGTCGGTGGTCGACGCCTCGGCATAGCGGCGGCGCGGGATCCGGCCGGCCTCGTAGGCAAGCCGTCCGCCCTCGACGCCGAGGCGGATCGCCCGCGCCATCGTCGTCGGATCCTCCGCCCGCGAGATCGCCGACGCGCACAGCACGGCGTCGCAGCCGAGCTCCATCGCGAGCGCCGCGTCCGAGGCGGTGCCCACGCCCGCGTCGAGGACGACCGGCACTCCGGCGCGCTCGCGGATGAGGCGCAGGTTGTACGGGTTGAGCAGGCCCATGCCCGACCCGATCGGCGAACCGAGCGGCATGACAGCGACGCAGCCGACGTCCTCCAGGCGGCGGGCGAGAATCGGGTCGTCGTTCGTATAGGGGAGGACCTTGAAACCGTCGTCGACGAGCTCCTCGGCGGCCTCGAGCAGCGCGGGCGCGTCCGGCAGGAGCGTGCGGTCGTCGCCGATCACCTCGAGCTTGATCCAGTCCGTCTCGAAGGCCTCGCGCGCGAGGCGTGCGGTGAGGACGGCGTCGCGCGCGGTAAAGCAGCCGGCGGTGTTCGGGAGCAGGAGGACGCCGGCGCGGTCGAGCACATCGACGATCGAGCCCTGGGCGGCCGGGTCGATGCGGCGCAGGGCGACCGTGACCATCTCGGTGCCCGAGACCTCGATGGCGCGCGCCATCGCCTCGAGCGAGCGGAAGCCGCCCGTGCCGAGGATCAGCCGGGAGGAGAAGTCCCGGCCCGCGATGCGCATCATCCGCCCTGCACCGCCTGGACGACCTCGAGCCGCGCGCCCTCGCGGATCTCCGCACGCTCCCACTCGCCGCGCGGGATCACCTCGGCGTCGATGGCGACCGCGACTCCCCGGTCGGGCGCCCCGAGCAGGGCGAGCACGTCGGCGACCGTCGCCTCCGCGGGCAGCTCGCGCGGCTCGCCGTTGAGGACGACGTTCACGCCGGCACCCCCGCGAGCATCCCGGCGACGACGTCCGCGGTGGCGGGGGCCATGAGGATGCCGTTGCGGTGGTGGCCCGTGGCGATGATGACCCCGTCGGCGCGCTCCTCGACGATCGGGAGATTGTCCGGCGTCGCCGGCCGCAGCCCGGCCGTGACCGCCTCGATCTCGAACTCGAGGATCCCGGGGAGCACCTCGCTCATGTCGCGGATGAGCTCGAACACGCCGCCCGCGGTCGGGGTGCAGTCGCCGCGCTCCTCCATCGTCGCCCCGAGGACGTAGCGGCCGTCGCCGCGGGGGACGAGGTAGGCGTCGAGCGTGCGAATCGTGCGGTCGACGAGGCGCGGGCCGCGCAGGCGGATGACCTGACCCTTCACAGGCCGCACGGGCACGCCGCCGAGTGCCGCGCTGCCCACCCCAGCGGCGAGCACGACCCGCCCGGCGCGGACGTCCTCCAGGCGCTCCACCCGCTCGCGCCGCACCGGCACGTGCGAGCGCAGCGCCGCCACGAGCTCCATCGGATCCACGGACCAGTCCGTCGGGACGTCGAGCGCCAGTCGCACGGTGGGAGCGAGCGCGGGCTCGAGCCGCCGCGCCTTCGACGGCAGCAGCCGCTCCGAGGCGAGGCCGAGCGACGATCGGTAGGCGTGCAGCCGGTCGAGCGCCTCGGCGTCGTCGGCGTCGCGCGCCACGGCGAGGGTCCCGTTCGTCCGCAGCGCGATCCCGAGCTCCTCCGCGAAGGCGGGCCAGCGCGCGTGTGCGTCGAGCGCCATCCGCAGCAGCGGATCCTCCCCAGGATGAGCCTCGGTGACCGGCGCGAGCATGCCGGCTGCGTGTCGGTGCGCGCCATCCTCGCCGCTGTCGAGCACGAGCACGCTTGCGCCGCGCTGCTGGGCGCGGAAGGCGATCGCGAGGCCGATGGGCCCGCCGCCGACGATGGCGACATCGGGAGCTGGATCGTGCATCAGGCAAGATGAACGGTAATGCTCGCGAAGCAATCGCAAGTTCCGCGAAGCGGAGACCTGTCGGGCTCGAGGCTCTACCTCGTCGCGGACGCCCGTCCGCTCGACTTCCTGCGGGCGGCGCTCGCCGGCGGCGTGGACATCGTCCAGTTGCGCGACAAGGCCCTCGACGACGACGGGCTGCGCCGGGCGGCCGAGCCGTTTCGGGCGGCCGCCGACGAATTCGGCGTCCCGTTCATCCTCAACGACCGCCCGGACCTCGTCGCCGACACGGGGGCCGACGGCGTGCATCTCGGACAGGAGGACGCGGGCGAGCGCCTCCCGGGCAAGCTCCTCGGGCGCTCCACCCACGCACCCGACCAGGCGCTGGCGGTACAGGACGCCGACTACGTCTCGATCGGCCCCGTGTGGGAGACCCCGACGAAGCCAGGACGGCCCGCCGCCGGCGTGGACTACGTCGGCTGGGCGGCCGAGCACGTCGATCGGCCGTGGTTCGCGATCGGCGGCATCCACGCCGGCAACGTCCACGAGGTGCTCTCTCGGGGGGCCCGGCGCATCGTCGTCGTACGCGCGATCACGGAGGCAGCCGATCCCGAAGCGGCCGCGCGGGAGCTGAAAGGGGCGCTCGATGGGGTCGCGTGAGCGCAAGCGGCGCGTCCGC
>Ga0136633_1001460_pt1 | contig 17418 bp, 18 predicted proteins | sample AntDrymeUQ832206_2_FD_105494 | JGI IMG/M metagenome (GOLD analysis project Ga0136633, IMG submission 105494) | Polar desert sand microbial communities from Dry Valleys, Antarctica - metaG UQ83 (22.06) | ecosystem: Environmental > Terrestrial > Soil > Desert | place: Antarctica: Dry Valley...
ACGTCGGTGTGCTCGTCGAGGTCGACGCCCTTCTGCCTGAGGATGTCCATGCTCCTGGGCTGCGGCTGCTTCTTGTTGCGAGCCGCGTGGTTGACCGAGCCGCGGTACTGCAGCTTCTTGTAGAAGAAGCCGTTGACCTTGTCGACCGGGCTCTGCGTCCCCTGGGCGATGCCCCAGCCCGTGGCGGCGTCTTCGGACCGGTCCCAGATCGGCTCCCGGTTCCTGCTACGCATCGACATGCGCCGCAGCCGGCGGATTCCCCCGCCGGTGATCCTGGAGACCCCGCCCGAGATCGCAGAGCCGGGCGGCGCTTTGTAGAACGGGCTGTACTTGTCGGGAAAGCCCGGCATCGTGCAGCCGATGCAGGCGCCGCCCGCGAGCATGCAGCCACCCATGTGATTGATCGCGCCGCGCTCGACGATGTTGCACTGAACCACGGGGCCCCAGCAGCCGATCTCCACGAGGCACTGGTCGTCGCCCGGCTCCTCCGAGAACACCCCCTCCTCGTAGTAGCCCGCCTTGGAGCAGTGACGGTGCACGGTCTCCCCGAAGAGCCAGGCCGGCCGGCCGAGCTCGTCGAAGGCGGGTAGGTCCCGCTTGCCGCCGAGGTGCTGGATGACCGACGTGAGCGTCTCGGTGAAGTTGTCGCCCTGCGGGGCGCAGCCCGGCACGTTGAGGATGGGAATCCCGCGCCGGGAGCGGAAGCCCGCCCCGACGAAGTCCATCAGGCCCATCGAACCGGTGATGTTCCCGGCGGCGGCCGGCATCCCACCCCACGTGGCGCAGGTCCCGATCGCGATGCAGGCCTCCGCTCCCGGGGCGAGCGCGACGATCCAGTCGGTGACCTTGGTGGGCTGATCGCCCGAGGAGCGGCCGCGCGGCCCGTCGGCTCCCGCGCCCATGGCGGAGAAGTAGCCCGTGCTGATCGACTGGTCGTCGGGAATCGATCCCTCGACCACCACGATGTACGGCGCGCCGAGCGTTCCGTTGGCCGCTGCGGCGTAGGAGGCCATGAGCTCGGCCCCGGACTCCTCGGCGAGCATGGGGTGATGGATCGCGACGAGCGGGAGGTCGGGCACCCGATCGAGCACGAGATCCTCGAGCGAGGGGTTCGTCGCGCCGATCGTCGCCACCGAGCAGCCGTCGCAGCTCATGCCCGACAGCCAGAAGACGTGCACCATGTCCCCGCTCACGTCGCCGTGGGCACCGCGTCCCGCAAGGTTGTAAGCCATTCTGCGTTTCTCCCTCTCCGCCGACTTGGTCGCCCGGCGAGCTCGTGACGAGCACTATGTGAGTGCACCATACACTTGGGATGGTGCTCGGGGCAACATCGGGCAAAAAACGGTGGGTCGGCCGAGGAACCCCGATCGATAGAGCGGGCGGGTAGCATGGCCCTTATGGGGATCGCGCTCGCCGATCGGACGGCCGGCGCGGTCGTCCCGGTCTCATGATGGAAATCCAGGCGCCCATCCCGGTCACCGTGATCACGGGCTTTCTCGGGGCGGGCAAGACCTCGCTGGTCAACCGCCTCGTCGGCGAGCGCGCCGGGAAGGAGCGCATCGGCATCGTCGTCAACGAGGCCGGTGAGATCGGTCTGGACGGGGAGCTGCTCGGAGACGCGACGGGTGACGTGGTGGAGATCGCCGACGGCTGTGTCTGCTGCACGAGCCAGGGTGAGCTGCTCGAGGCGATCACGCGCCTGCATCGCGCCGCGGGCCACTTGGACCGCATCATCGTGGAAACGAGCGGCCTTGCCGACCCGGGCCCCGTCGTCGACGCGCTCGCGAGCATCACGCACGTCCTGCGGCTGGATACCGTCGTCGCCGTCGTCGACGCCCTGCATGCGCTCGAGCAGCTCGACGGCCACCGCAGCCCCGAGGCGCTCCGGCAGGTGCAGCTCGCCACCCACGTGGTCATCTCGAAGATCGACATCGCCGAGCCCGAGGCCGTCGAGGCTCTCCGCGACCGCGTGCGCGGGCTCAACCCGGGCGCGCGGATCATCGTGACCGCACGCGAGGCGCTCGACGTCGCGGAGCTGCTCGACCGTTTCGGGCTGACCGCGGGCGACGAGGACGTCTCGCACTCCCACTCCCACGAGCACGAGCATCTCCAGGTGGAGATCTTCTCCCACGAGCTGCCCGGAGAGCTCGATCCGCAGCGCTTCGACGGATGGCTCGGAGGCCTGGTCATGCTCAAAGCGCCCGACCTCTTCCGGATCAAGGCGATCCTGGCGCTGGCCGGCGAGCCGCGGCGCCAGATCGTGCACGGGGTGCAGACCTACGTCGACTCCTCCCCGGGACGCGACTGGGAGCCCGGGGAGGATCGCAACAGCCGGATCGTCATCATCGGCCGAGACCTCGACGGCGCACGCTGGCGCGACGAGCTCGCGCGCTGCGTCGCGAGCTGACCGGGCGGCCGCGTCCGCCCGGTCATTCGTGCGCGGGGCGGTCCTTGCTCTCGTCGGGAGCCGCGTCGTGCTCGGCCGGCTCCTCCCACGTCTCGGGCACGCTCGGCATGCTGGGCATCTCCGAGGCCGGGTCGCGGCCTTCGTAGCCGCCCGAGCCGGGGGTGACGTTGAGCTTGCCTTCGGTGCCGGCCGGGTCGGGATCGCTGTCGGCGTCGTAGGAGAGATCGTCCTCCGCCGCGCTGTCGCTGTGGTCAGGAGTGGACTTCTCGTCGGCGTGCATGATCAGCTTCCTCTCGAGATATGTGCGTGGAACACATTGCGGCCGATACCCCCCGCCGCGTCCGCCCTAAACGTCGCCGATCCACCCACCGGCGCGCGTAGACGGGCCGGTGGGTGTCTGCTACACCTAACGAGAGCCGAAGGGTCGTGGTGCGTCAACCCCAGGAGGGTCGAGTGGGAAGCGGTCCCGGAGAAGTGATGCGGGCCGGGCCGCCGGCGGACTGCCAGCGCCGACGGCTCGACGTCGCCGGCGTCGTGCAGGGGGTGGGGTTCAGGCCCTTCGTCTTCGGGCTGGCCCGGCGGCACGGGCTTAGCGGCTTCGTTTTGAACACGGGAGGGGGAGTGACGATCGAGGCCGAGGGGACGAGCCGGCAGCTCGACGCCTTCGCCGCCGCGCTGGTCGCCGAAGCGCCGCCGCTGGCCCGCGTGCGCTCCGTCGCGGCGGTGCCCGTCGCCCCGCGCGGGCCGTCGGAGTTCGTGATCGCCCCGAGCCGCGCGGACGGCGGGGCCGCCGCCATCCCGGCCGACGCGGCGACCTGCGAGGCCTGCCTCCGCGAGCTCTTTGATCCTGCCGACCGCCGGTATCGCCACCCGTTCATCAGCTGCACGAGCTGCGGGCCGCGGCTCACCATGGTCACCCGGGCGCCGTACGACCGGACCAACACGACGATGGCGGGCTTCGAGCTCTGCCCCCCGTGCCGGGCGGAGTACGAGGAGCCCGCGGACCGGCGCTTCCACGCCGAGTCGACGTGCTGCCCGAACTGCGGGCCGCGGCTGACGATGGAGATCGCCGAAGCGGTCGCGCTCCTGCGCGGCGGAGCGATTCTCGCCGTGAAGGGCCTGGGCGGGTACCACCTCGCGTGCCTCGCCGGCGATGCGGAAGCCGTGGGCCGGCTGCGTGCGCGCAAGCACCGCGAGGACAAGCCCTTCGCGGTGATGACGGCGGCCCCCTCCGAGCTCGTCGACGCCGACGACCAGGAGCTGGCCCTGCTCGCGAGCCCCGCCCGGCCGATCGTCCTCGTGCGCCGGCGGCGCGAGGCCCCCGTGGCTGCCGCGATCGCACCCGGTGACCCGCTGCTGGGCGTCCTTCTGCCCTACACGCCCGTGCATCATCTGCTGCTGGCCGGCGTGGGCGAAGCGCTCGTGATGACCAGCGCGAACCGCTCCGACGAGCCGATCGTCACCCGCGACGACCAGGCGCGGGAGCGCTTGGCGGGGATCGCCGACGGCTTTCTGGCGCACGACCGCCCGATCCACCGCCGCTGTGAGGACTCGGTGACGCGCCGCGACCACGTCGTGCGGCGCTCGCGCGGCTTCGCTCCCGGCCCGATCACGCTTCCCGTCGCCGCCCGGCGCCCGATCCTCGCCGCGGGCGCGGAGCTCAAGAGCACCTTCTGCGTCGCCTCAGGACACGACGCGTTCCTCTCGCCGCACCTCGGGGACCTGAGCAACCCCGAAGCGCGCGCGGCCTTCCACGCCGACCGTGAGCTGTACCTCGAGATGCTCGGCGTGAGACCCGAGATCGTCGCGCACGACCTTCACCCCGACTACGCCGCGACGGCCTGGGCGCTCGAGCAGGAAGCCGAGCTCGTGGGAGTCCAGCATCATCACGCGCACGCGGCCTCGTGCCTGGCCGAGCACGGCCGCGACGAGCCGGCGCTCGCGCTGATCTTCGACGGCACGGGGCTCGGCGCCGACGGCACCCTCTGGGGCGGGGAGCTTTTGCGATGCGACCTTGCCGACTTCGAGCGGATCGCGCACCTCGCGCCCGTGGCGCTGCCCGGCGGTGAGCTCGCGGTGCGCCAGCCCTGGCGTGCGGCCGCGGCCTACCTCGAATCGGCCCGCCGTCCGGTCCCGTTCGCGCGCTGGCCCGTCGTGCGCCAGAGCCTGGGAGTCAACGCGCCCTTGTCCTCGGGCATGGGGCGGCTGTTCGACGCCGCCGCCGCGGTGCTCGGGGTACGCCACGAGGTCACCTACGAGGGCCAGGCGGCGATCGAGCTCGAGCGGCTCGCGGGTGCCGTGGCCGCCGAGCCGTACTCCTGCCGCCAGGAGGGGGGCGTCATCTACGGTGCCGATCTCGTGGCCGCCGTGCACGATGATCTCGCCGCGGGCCGCCACCGCGCGCAGGTGGCCGCCGCCTTCCACGAGGGCGTGGCGGCGGCAGCGGTCGCCGCGGTCGCTACCGTGCACCGTGGTGAGGTCGTCGTGCTTTCCGGAGGGACGTTTCAGAACGTGCGCCTGCGCGTGAGCGTGCAACGGCAACTCGCGGCCATCGGCTGTGAGGTTCTCACCAACCATCACGTCCCGCCCAACGACGGTGGGATCAGCTTCGGACAGGCCGCGATCGCGGCCAGGAGGACGTCGTCATGTGCCTAGGTATCCCGGGTCAGATCGTCGAGTGGGTCGACGAGCCCCACCACATCGCCAAGGCGCAGGTGAGCAACGTGCGCCGCGCCGTCAACGTCGGGTTGCTCGCCGAGGGGCCCGACGCGGTCGGCATCGGGGACTGGGTGCTGATCCACGTCGGCTTCGCGATGTCGAAGATCGACGAGGAGGAGGCCAAGGCCACCCGCGAGTTCCTCGAGCTGCTCGGTGACCCGTACAAGGAGGAGCTCGAGGAGCTGAAGGGCAGCGCGATCGAGTGAGCACGGCGATCGCTACCGGGCGCCTCCAAGCCCTGGTCGGCGAGCGCGAGCGCGTTCTGACGTCCTTTCTGGAGGCCGAGCAGGACCGCCTGGCGCGGGCCTGCCACGACCTCGCCCGCGCGTTTGCCCGCGGTGGCGTGCTCCTGGCCCACGGCGCGGGAGCCGCCGCGACCGACGCGGCTCACGTCGCCGTCGAGTTCATGCACCCCGTCATCGTCGGCAAGCGCGCGCTGCCGGCCCTGGCGCCCTCCAACGACTCGACGGGGGCGGCCGGAGTCGCCCAGCTCGGCCGCTCCGGCGACGTCGCGCTCGTCATCGCCCACGGGGCGGCCGACGAGCGCGTGGCCGACCTCCTGGCGCAGGCGCAGGCGCGCGACATGCTCACGCTGGCGCTCGTCGGCGCCGGCGGCCAGGCGCCGCAGGCCGATCACGTCTTCGTCGTCGCCAGCGACGACCCGCAGGTCGTCCAGGAGGTCCAGGAATCCGCCTACCACGTGATGTGGGAGCTCGTGCACGTCTTCTTCGAGCACCCCGGCCTCCTCGACGACGCGTGCATCACCTGCGGAGACGTCGCGGTCGCCGCGCGGGTCGCGGCGCTTTCTGAGCGCGGTGCGTTCATCGAGCTCGACGGGGCGCGCGAGGAGGTCGCCTGCGAGCTGGTCGGCGAGGTTGCCGTCGGCGACGTCCTGCTCTGCCACGCCGGCGTCGCCCTCGACCGCCTCGAGGAGGATGCCGCCGCCCCGGTCGCAGACCCGACGGACTTTCTCTACCCGTTCCTCAACAAGGCTGAGAGCGACCTCGACGCGGTCCTGGCCGACGTGCGGGCTTCCACCGTGGCCAAGGGCGCCGACGTGGTGGCGCTGCGCCGCGAGATCGCACTCGATGCGGTGGCGGACTGCGCCGCGGCGATGCGCGAGCGCCTGGACGCCGGTGGGCGGCTGATCGCCTTCGGCAACGGCGGCTCGACCACCGACGCCCAGGACGTCGTCGCCGACGCCCTCGGGCGCGGGTGGCCGGCGCTCGCGCTGCCCGACGACGTGGCGACGATCACCGCCGTGGCCAACGACGTCGGCTTCGAGAACGTCTTCTCCCGGCAGCTCATCGCCCTTGCGCGGCAGGCCGACGTCGCGCTCGCGATCTCGACGAGTGGCTCTTCGCCGAACATCGTCGCCGCCCTGACCGAGGCGCACGGTCGCGGGCTGCTGACCTGCGCCATCGTCGGCCACGACGGCGGCCGGGTCGCCCAACTTCCCTGGCTGGACCACCTGCTGCTGGTGTCCAGCGACTACGTGCCGCGCGTGCAGGAGGCGCAGGCCACGATCTATCACCTGATTCTCGAAGCCATCGGAGGGCGTTCATGAGGTTTGTCGACGAGTACCGCTCGGGAGAGGTCGCCAAGGGGCTGGCCGAGCAGATCGCCGGGCTCGTGGAGCCGGGCCGCCATTACAAGCTCATGGAGGTCTGCGGCGGGCACACCCACGCGATCTACAAGCATGGGGTCGAGGATCTGCTGCCCGACGAGATCGAGCTCGTGCACGGCCCGGGCTGCCCCGTCTGCGTGATCCCCATGGGTCGCCAGGACGACGCGATCGCGATCGCGATGGACCCCAACGTGATCTTCACCACCTTCGGCGACATGATGCGCGTGCCGGCCAGCAACGGCTCGCTGCTGGACGCCAAGGCGCGCGGAGCCGACGTCAGGATGGTCTACTCCCCGCTCGACGCGCTGCGGATCGCGAGGGAGAACCCCGATCGCGAGGTCGTCTTCTTTGCCATCGGCTTCGAGACGACGGCGCCGTCGACGGCGGTGACGCTGCTGCGGGCCCGCGAGGACGCGATCGAGAACTTCTCGGTCTTCGCCAACCACGTGACGATCATCCCGGCGATCCGGTCGATCCTGGACTCCCCCGACCTGCGCCTGCAGGGCTTCATCGGGCCCGGGCACGTCTCGACGGTCATCGGCAACCGCCCCTACGAGTTCATCTGCCGCGACTACGGGCTGCCGATCGCGGTGTCGGGCTTTGAGCCGCTCGACGTGCTGCAGGGCGTGCACATGATCATGACCCAGCTCGCCGAGGGCCGCGCCGAGGTCGAGAACCAGTACTCCCGCGTCGTGCGTCCGGAGGGCAACCCGATCGCGCTCAAGGCGATCGCGCAGACTATGGAGCTGCGTACGACGTTCGAGTGGCGCGGGCTGGGCTTCATCTCCCAGAGCGCGCTGAAGCTGCGCGAGGAGTTCGCCCCGTGGGACGCCGAGGTCCGCCACGCGATTCCCGGCGTCCGGGTCGCCGACCCGAAGGCCTGCCAGTGCGGCGAGGTGCTCAAGGGCGTCATCAAGCCCTGGCAGTGCAAGGTGTTCGGGACCTCGTGCACGCCCGATAGGCCGATCGGCACGTGCATGGTCTCCAGCGAGGGTGCGTGTGCGGCCTACTACAACTACGGGCGCCACGCCGGGCGCCGGAAGACCGAGGCCGCGGACGTCGAGGTCGAGGTCGCCGCGACGTGAGCGGCACCGAGGACGGCGACCCCAGCCGCCCCGTACGCCCCAGCGGCCGCACCGAGGAGGAGGTCCTCGACGCGATCGAGAAGCGCCGCCGCCGGCCGCACGTCAAGCTGATGGACAAGCAGATCACGCTCGCTCACGGGGCCGGCGGGAAGTCGTCGCACGTGCTCGTCGAGATGGTGTTCCTCAAGGCGTTCGACAACCCGGTCCTCGACGGGCTCGGCGACGCCGCGGTCCTGAGCGCGCCGGCGGGCACGCGGCTGGCGTTCACCACCGACGCGTCGGTGGTCAAGCCGCGCTTCTTCCCCGGCGGCGACATCGGGGAGCTGGCGGTCAACGGCACGGTCAACGACCTCGCGATGGCCGGAGCGCGGCCGTTGTGGCTGACGGCCTCGTTCATCCTCGAGGAGGGGCTGGACACCGACGAGCTGACGACGATCGCTGAGTCCATGGGCGCGGCGGCCAAGCGCGCGGGCGTCGCGATCGTCGCGGGGGACACGAAGGTCGTCGAGCGCGGCAAGGCCGACGGCGTCTTCATCACCACGGCGGGCGTGGGAGCGCTCGAGCGCGAGATCGAGCTCTCCGCCGCCGCGGTGCGACCCGGCGACAAGGTGATCGTCTCGGGGTCGATCGGGGACCACGGCATGGCGATCATGATCGCCCGCGGCGACCTCGAGCTCGAGACCGACCTCCGCAGCGACACCGCGCCCGTCCACGAGCTGGCGGCGGCGCTGCTCGACGCGACCGGCGAGGTGCGCTGGCTGCGCGACCCGACGCGCGGCGGCGTGGCTACCGTGCTCGCCGAGCTGGCGCTCGCGGCCGAGCTCGGGGTCGTCCTCGACGAGGCGGCGCTGCCGATCAAGGATGAGGTCAACGGCGCCTGCGAGATCCTGGGAATCGACCCGCTCTACGTCGCCAACGAGGGCAAGCTCGTCGCGGTGGTCGGGCCCGACGGCGTCGACGACGCCATCGCCGCGCTGCGCTCCCACCCGCTGGGGGCCGAGGCGGCGGTCATCGGCGAGGTCCGTGCCGAGCCGCCCGGGATGGTGCTGCTCGACACGGCCTTCGGCGGCAGCCGCGTGGTGGACATGCTCGCGGGGGACCCCCTGCCGCGGATCTGCTGAAAACCTGACGGAGGTTGCGTCCGCGCCTCATCACGTGACCTCGCGCAGCACTCCCGTGTCCACGTCGTAGATGAAGCCGCGCACCCGGTCGCGGTGCGGGACGAAGGGGTTCGTGCGGACGCGCTGCACCGAGCTGCGCACGTCGGCGTCGAGATCGGTGAAGGCCTCGGCGGCCCAGCTCGGCTTGATGCCGGTCGCGTCGAGCAGCTCGCGACGCAGCTCGTCCTCGGTGAAGGTGAGCATGCCGCAATCCGTGTGGTGGACGAGGATCACCTCACGGGTGCCGAGCTTGCGCTGCGAGATCGTCAGCGACCGGATCACGTCGTCGGTGGCAACTCCCCCGGCGTTGCGGATCAGGTGGGCGTCGCCGGGCTTTAGGCCGAGAATGCCGAACAGGTCCAGGCGCGCGTCCATGCAGGACACGACGGCCACCCGTCGCGCGGGCCGCGGCGTCCCGACGGGCGCCTCGGGCGCAGCCGCGTGCTGCGCCGCGCTGGCGACGAGCTCGTCGATGACCCCAACGTCTGCGTCGTCGTGGTTCGTCGGGTGCGGGGTCATTCCCGCATCATCGTCGGTGGGACGCCGACGTGCCGGTCGAGCAGATCGGCGCCGAGTCCCGCCGACGCCGTTTGCCGGTCGGGTCAAATGGCTAGTGCCCACGAGGAGATCACCGCCAGGCCCGTCATCTGGCCAAATGTGGACCGACACCCGACAGGAGCCGCGATGCCCACCCTGCAGACCGATACCGAGAACGGCAGCCCGATCGAGCTGTACTACGAGGACCACGGATCGGGTGCGCCCGTCGTGCTCATCCACGGTTGGCCGCTCAGCGGGCGTGCGTGGGAGAACCAGGTGCCCGCGCTCATCGAGGCCGGCCACCGCGTCGTCACCTACGACCGCCGCGGCTTCGGCAACTCCTCCCAGCCCTGGGACGGCTACGACTACGACACCTTCGCCGCCGATCTCAACGCGCTGCTCGAGCACCTCGATCTACGCGATGTCACGCTGGTGGGCTTCTCCATGGGCGGCGGCGAGGTCGCCCGCTACGTCGGCACCTACGGCACGGACCGCATTGCAAAGGCCGTGCTCGCGGCGGCTGTCCCGCCGTTTCTGTTCAAGTCCGACGACAACCCGGACGGGGGTCTCGACGACGAGACGATCGCCGGCTTCGAGGCCGGCGTGAAGGGCGACCGCGTCGCGTTTCTCGACGAGTTCACCACGGGCTTCTTCGCCGCAGGCGACAAGACCGACCTGATCTCCGAGCCCCAGCGGATCTACGCGCGCGACATCGCGGCGTTCGCCTCACCCAAGGGCACGCTGGACTGCATCGCGGCCTTCGGCCGCACGGACTTCCGCGACGATTTGACGCGGATGACGATCCCGACGCTGATCATTCACGGCGACTCCGACGCGATCGTCCCGTTCGAGGTCAGCGGCAAGCGCGCCCACGAGGCAGTCGAGGGCAGCGAGCTCGTGCTGATCGCGGGCGCTCCGCACGGCTTGAACGCCACCCACGCCGAGGAGTTCAACTCGGCGCTCTTGGAGTTCCTCGCGAAGTGAAGAACGCTTCCCGGCGCCCCGGCCGAGCGACTACCGTGAATTTTGATGTCCCGGACGCTCCGTGTCCCCATCGCGCTCCTGGCCGCGCTGCTCGTCCTCGGGGGAGCGGCGGTAGCGCTCGCGCAGCTCGGCGGCCGGGGCGGCCCGCCGGCGAGCAAGACGACGGGCCCCACCGGGCCCGCGGCGGCGCCGCTGCCGACTCCGCGCGCCGCCCTGGCGCGCACGGACGCCGGGCTCGCCGCGGCGCTGACGCGTACGACGCGCCGGCTGCGGGTCGCCATCGAGGCGTGGACCGCCCTGGGCGGCGCCAGAAGCGCAAAGCCGCCGCGCGCCGTGACGCTGTTGGCCCTGCACCAGCAGCGCCTCTACCGGCGCCTGGCCGACGATCCGGACCGCGCGGACCGCGTCGTGGCCCGGCTCGGCCCCGAGTTGCGGGCGGAGGCCCGCGACATCGTGCTCGCCCGCGCTGCGCTGGGGCGCATCAAGCGCTCGGGCCGCCCGCCCACCGTGCGCACCGCCGCCGCCGCGCCTGCGGAGGAGCTCCGGCGCGCCTACCGTGCGGCCCAGCAGCGCTTCGGGGTGCCTCGCGAGGTCCTGGCCGCCGTGAACTTCGTCGAGTCGGCCTTCGGACGCGTGCGCTCCGCGAGCGAGGCGGGCGCTCGCGGCCCCATGCAGTTCCTTCCCGCAACATGGCGCCAGTACGGCCTGGGCGGCGACATCGACGACCCGCCCGACGCGATTCTCGGCGCCGCGAACTACCTCTATGCCTCGGGCGCTCCCGGCAGGCTGAGACGGGCGCTGTTCGCCTACAACCGTTCGGCGGACTACGTCTCGGCGATTCTGCGCTTCGCACGCCGGATGGAGGCCGACGAGCGAACCTTCTACGCCTTCTACTCGTGGCAGGTCTACGTGCGCACTCCCGCCGGGGTCGTCCGGCGCGTCACGGGCCCGCGCTGAGCGACCTCCCGGTAGCAGTCGCATGAACCTGCCACGCTTGCTCGCATGAAGCGATCCCTCCTCTCGTTCAAGCTTCTCGTGATGAGTGCTGCCGTGGTGTTGGCCTTGGCGGCTTACGCCGTCGGCAGCCAGTCCGTCAACGGCACGGGGGCCGCCCCGTCTGGCACCGCGTCGGCGAGCGGGGCCCCCGTCGGTACCACCGCGGTCGCGGGCGTCGCCGGCCACCGCGGCCATCACGAGGCCCGACGGGCCCACCTGGCCGCCGCGGCGTCCGACCTGGGCGTCTCGGAAGAGCGCCTGCGCACGGCTCTGCACGAGCTCCGGCCCTCGCATGACGAGCAGGTCGACCGTCACGCCGCGCGCGTCGCGGCGCTGGCCGGGGCGCTCGGCGTCAGTCAGGAGCGCCTCGCGGCGGCGCTGAGGACCGTCGGTCGACACGGTCGTCGCGGCCGGGGCCACGGTCATCGCGGCAGGCCGGGTCCTGTCCACGGGGCTCACGGGCTCGACGCCGTCGCCCTCGCGAGGGCACTCGGAGTCGAAGAAGCCCGGGTAGTCCGAGCTCTGAGGGATCATCGCGCCGCGGAGCGCGAGCGCCACGAGGAACGCCGCGCGGCGTTCGTTTCCGCGCTCGCCGAAAAGCTCGGCGTGCCCGAGGCCCGGGTGGTCGAGGTGCTCGGGCGATTCGGTGCCGCTCATAGTCGGGGCGCGGGTCGCCCGTAGGGAGGCTCACGCGGTAAGCGGCAGCGCCGTCCCGCTCACCTTGACCCCGGCCGTCGCGTCCGCGACGTCCACGCGGAGCCGGCTAGGGCGGCCCATGTCCGCGCCCTGGAGCACGGTGAACGTCACGGGAGGGGTGATCAGGCCGAGGGCGCCGAGATAGCCGCCGAGGGCCGCGGCGGCCGCGCCCGTGGCCGGATCCTCGACGACGCCCCCGACAGGGAAGGGATTGCGCGCGTGGAACGTAAGTGGTTCTTCGCGCCAGATCAGGTTGACGGTCACGAGATCGTGTTCGACGCAGAGGACGCGGAGCGCGTCGAAGTCGTAGTCGAGCCGGGCGAGGCGCTCGCGGGTCCCGGCGGCGAGGACGAGGTGGCGCGCCCCCGCGGAGGCGATCCGCGCCGGAAAGGCCTCGTCGAGATCGTCCGTCCCCCAGCCCAGCGCGGCCAGCGCGCGAGCGACGAGCCCGGGTGGGGGGGACTCCACGCGCGGGGGGACGCTCGTGAGCGTCGCGATGGTGCCTTCCTGCCCCGCGGTGGTGTCGACGGGCACCGCTCCCGCGGCGCAGTGGAGCACGATCGATCCGCTGCCGTCCCGGTCGGCGAGAGCGACCGCGGTCGCGATCGTCGCGTGGCCGCAGAACGGCACCTCCGCCTGCGGGGCGAAGAACCGCACGTCGTAGGCCCGCCGCTCGGGACGCGCGACGACGAAGGCGGTCTCCGAGAAGCCGACGCCGGCGGCGATCTCGAGCATCGCGGGCGCGTCGAGACCCGACGCGTCGAGCACGACCCCGGCGGGATTGCCACCCCCGGCGCCAGCCGGGAAGGCGGCGTAGCGCAGGATCGTCGGCATACGGTGAGTCTCGCACGGCGGATGGTTCGCACAGATCGCCCGCTTCCGGGCCGCGGGTGCCGGGTAAGACCGAGCCGTGACCAATCCAGAACGACCTGATCAACCAGCCGGTGGGCTGCTGGGCAAGCTCACGGGCAAGGCCAAGGAGTCCGTCGGTTCCGTGACCGGCAACGAGGACCTCGCGCGGGAGGGCCGCCTCCAGCAGGCCTCCGTGGACGCCGAGTCCGACGCAGCCCGCGAGGCGGCCGAGGCCGAGCGCGGGCAAGCGGCCGTCGAACTGGAGGAGCAGCGCACGCAGAACGGGCTCGAGCGCGAGCGTCTGCGCGCCGAAGTGGAGGCCGACCAGCGCGAGCACAAGGCGGAAGCCGACCGCCGCGCCCAGGAGCAGCAGGCCGAGCAGAAGGCCGCCTCCGAGCAGGTCGGCGCCGACGCGCAGCGCCGCGCCACCGATGCTGCCGCCGACGCCGAGGTCACCGCGGCCGAGCGCGAGCGGATCGCCCGCCAGCAGGACGCAGCGCGTCTGGAGGACGAGGCCCGCCGGGCCGAAGCACGCGCCGCCGCCATCGATCCCGAGGAGAAGTCATGAGCGTGATCAGTGCCATACCGCGCCTTGTCCTGAGCACCACTCTGAGGATCGCGCGCCTCCCGGTCGCCACCGCGTTGAAGCTCGCAGGTCGCGAGCGGAGCCTGACCGCCGACGCCGCGGAGGCCGCGGTCAAGAGCGCGGCCGCGGGCGTCACGGGGGACGATCGCCTGAAGGCCGAGGCCACGGCGCAGCGCGTGGCCACCGACGAGCGGCGCCAGGCCGACGCGCTGCGCTCCGCGGCCACCCGGGCAACCGCGACGGCGGAGGCCGATCATGCTGACAAGCAGGCCGAAGTCGATCGGGAGCGCAAGGCCGCCGACGAGCGCGCCGCGGAGCGCAAGCGCAAAGCGGCCGAAAAGCGCAAGCGGGACAAGGCCGCCGCGACCAAGGCCGAACGCGATCGCAAGGCGGCGGCCGCCAAGGCCGAGGCGGCCAAGAAGGACATCCTCGCCGGCGAGGAGCGGAGCAAGCGCCTGAAGCAGCTCGATCGCGAGGCCGCGGCGCTCGGTGACAAGGAAGCGGCGCTGACCGCTGCCGACGAGGCACAGCGGCTCAAGGACGCCGCCGCCGCGGTGAAGGCTCAGCGCAAGGGGCGCTGAGCCGGTTCCCGGGACGGCATCCGCCCGCGCTGCACGCCGCCGCGGGCGGACGCTCGTCCCGGCAAGAACGCTCGCAGCGCCGGGGGAGAGGGTGCTGGCCGGGCTGCGAGCCGAAACGAGCGGGTCAAACTCGTCTCGCCGGTCGGAGTCAATCCAGCCGGGGGCCGCCTGGGGTGACCATCTTGGGAAGGGGGCGACTCAGATCTTGTCCGCGATCGACAACCGATCCGCCTCCCGGTTCGTAGAAGTCCTTCGAATACCCCCCGAACGAAGGACCACGAACTCCATGACCTTCCGCGCCCCCCTGACCCTGCTGGCCACCGCCGCGCTTGCCTTCGGAGCCGCCGCCTGCGGCGACGACGAGGAGTCGGGCAGCGCCTCCGGCACCGACGCTGCCGTCAAGCCCGTCGCCGAGGTCCAGAACCTCACGGGCAAGATGACCGAGGTCACGCTCGACGCGGGCTTCGTCGAGGCCCTCACCTCGCTCAAGGTCACTCCGGGCCCCGTCGGCGACGCCAAGATCTCCGAGGCCGGTGTCGCGAGCTTCCCGATCACGGGTGGAAACGTGAAGTACTTCACTCCTGGCACGGTCTCCCCGTTCGTGCAGGGCATCGTCAATCACGACGGCGCCGGGCTCTCGCTCGAGGCCGGCGGCAAGAAGGTCGAGCTCGAGAACTTCGACGTCGACCCGGGCAAGTCGGTCCTGACCGGTGACGTCTCCGTCGATGGCACGGAAGCCGCGCCCGACGCGCCGCTGTTCTTCCTCGACGGCCGCACGCTGAACCCGCTGCAAGCCAACGACGACGGCACCGCGGTGCTCGAGGGCACGACCGTCAAGCTCAAGCAGGAGGCCGCCGACCTGCTGAACATGACGTTCGGCATCGACGCGCTCAAGGCCGGCCTGGTCATCGGCGTCGCGAAGATCACGATCAACACGAAGTAGCCCCGAAGTCGGGGCACGGGCGTCGCGCGACGCCCGTGCCCTCGTCTTCAGCCGTACGGTCACGCGTCCCGCCGCTGCGACGCGCGCCGGCGCCGGCCCGGGTAGCGTCGGCGGGGTGGATCCCGATCTCCTCCTGTCTGACACGGCGCTCGACGCCGGGGTGGGTGCGCTCGCGCGGCGCAACCATCGCCACTTCGAGGCGATGACCGACGCCGAGCGCTCCCAAGCCATCGACACGTGGCGCGAGCTGGCGGTCGATGTGCTCGTGGCCGTCCGCTCGACGCTGGCTTCTGAGAACCCGCAGGCGCCGCCCGCGACCGCAACGGGCGGTCGGGCGGTTCTCGTCTTCGAGGACGCCGGCGAGGAAGATGTCGCGGTGCACGCGGCGTTTCACCCCGAGCTCGAGGAAGTCGGGCCCGACGAGGTCGCGGGCACTCCCGCGCAGCTCACCGCGCTCTCGCTGCTCGAGCAGCTCGCGCCCGACGACTCAGAGGAGTAGAGCGCAGGCCCGGAGGCGCGCGACCATCCGCCCCGACCGACCCCCTCAGCCGCTCAGCACGATGAGCCAGATGACTCCACCGAGCAACGCCGCGGCCGCCGCGAGCGCTGCGTCGTACGTGCGCCGCTCGACCGCCCAGGCCAAGGCGATGGCCAGGCCGGCCAGCGGCAGCGCGGCGGCGATGACGTAGGGGAAGATGGTCGTGGCGCGCTCCCGCATGTGACCCACCCTGCCATGTCGGTCGCTGCGCCCCACACAACCCCGGTGAAGCCGGCGGTTGGTCGTAGGGTCCGGTGATGCGAGCGCGACTGGACCCCTCGACCTTCCGCCTACCGGTAGAGAAGCTCCGGGCGGGCTACTACTCCGACGCGTACTTCTCGACGACAAAGGCGCTCCTGGAGTCCGAGGGGCGCCGTCCGGACGTCGTGCTGCAGCTGTTTCAGAAGCACGACGCGGTGCTCGGCGGCATCGACGAGGCGCTCGCGATCCTGCGCGCCTGCGCCGGGCGCGACGGTCGGGAGGGCTGGCAGCCCGGCTGGGCGGCGCTCGACGTGCGTGCCCTGTTCGAGGGCGACCCGATCGCGCCGGGCGAGCCCGTGCTGCAGGTCGCCGGGGACTACGGGCTCTTCTGCCATCTCGAGACGGTGCTGCTCGGTCCCCTGGCACGTCGGACGCTCGTCATGCGCAACGTCCACGAGGTGGTCGAGGCGGCGTGCGGCAAGCCCATCCTCTTCTTTCCCGCTCGTCACGACCACTGGCTCGTCCAGACGGGTGACGGCTGGGCCGCTCACGTCGCCGGGGCGATCGGCGTCTCCACCGACGCCCAGGCGTCGTGGTGGGGCGGGCGTGGGATTGGCACGGTTCCCCACGGCCTGATCGGTGCCTACGGCGGCGACACCGTGGCGGCAGCGCGGGCCTTCGCCGCGCGCTTCGCCCGCGAAATGAACGTCACGGTCCTCGTGGACTGGGAGAACGACTCCGTGGGCACCGCGCTCGCCGTCGCCGACGCACTCGGGGACGACTTGTGGGGCGTGCGGCTGGACACATCCGAGGCGCTCATCGACGTCGCCCTGGAAGGAGTCGAGGCCCGCGCGGGGGAGCGGCTGACGGGTGTCAACGCCCGGCTTGTCGGCTTGGTGCGAGAAGCGCTGGACGCCCGCGGCCACGCGCGCGTCAGCATCGTGGTCTCCGGCGGCTTCGACGCCGAGCGCATCCGTGCCTTCGAGACGGCCGGCGTGCCCGTAGACGCCTACGGGGTCGGCTCCTCGCTGATCCGCGGGCAGAACGACTTCACCGCGGACATCGTGCGCGTGGACGGGCGACCGTGCGCAAAGGCCGGCCGCGGTGAGCGGCCCGCCGCCCGCCTCACCCGCGTGCGCTGACGCGCGGAGCGTCGAATATTCGTCCAGCTCGCGGAAAAGCTCGCTTAAGGTGGGGAGCGTCGGCGTCGAGGACTTGCGCAGATGGCCTCGTGCGCCCCCGAGTCCCGCCTGCCCGCCGCCCGCTGTGCTGCCTGGCTCGCCGTGATCGCGACGGCCGTGGGCGCCGGAGCCGCGCCGGCCCTGGCGGCGAGGCCGGCCGACGCGCTGTGGACACAGCAGTGGGCCCTGCAGCCCGGCGGCCCGCTGGACGGGCAAGCCGCATGGGCGCTCGCCGACTCAGCCAAGGGGGCAGTCGTCGCGGTGCTCGACACGGGCATCGACGCCGGTCATCCCGAGCTGCGCGGCGCGCTCTGGACCAACCCCGG
>Ga0136633_1001461_pt1 | contig 17404 bp, 19 predicted proteins | sample AntDrymeUQ832206_2_FD_105494 | JGI IMG/M metagenome (GOLD analysis project Ga0136633, IMG submission 105494) | Polar desert sand microbial communities from Dry Valleys, Antarctica - metaG UQ83 (22.06) | ecosystem: Environmental > Terrestrial > Soil > Desert | place: Antarctica: Dry Valley...
AGACCCTGGCCAACCGGTACCTCGACGACCCGGCCGGTCGTCTTGACGGTGTCGCCCTCCTTGATCGACTTGTAATCGCCGAGGATCACCGCGCCGACGGTCTCCTCCTCGAGGTTGAGCGCCATGCCCATGATCCCGTTCGGGAATTCGAGCAGCTCCGAGGAGAGTGCCGCGGACAGCCCGTAGATCTGGGCGATGCCGTCACCGACCTCGATGACCGTGCCGACACTCCGTGCCTCGGTCTTCTCATCGAAGCCCTCGATCGCGGACTTGATGATCGTGATGATCTCGTCAGAGCGAATGGCCATCGGATCTCCGTGTCGGGCAGGCTGGTTCGGTGGAACGTGGGGTGGCGTGCCGGCTCACCGGCCGAGGCTCCCGCGGGCGATGAGCTCGTGGCGAAGTCGCTCGAGGCGACCCCGGATGCTGGCGTCGAGGAGGCGGTCGCCGACCCGAACGGTCAGCCCGCCAATCAGCGATTCGTCGACCTGGGCGTTGAGCTCGACCTTCGAGCCGGTGATCTTCTCGACCGTCTTCTGGACGGCGGCGCGGTCCTCCGGGCCGAGTGCCTTTGCGCTGGTCACGACCGCCTCGACGATGCCACGCTGCTCGTTGAGGACCCGGTGGAACTCGCGGCTGATTTCAGGCAGCAGCTCCGCGCGGCCCCGTCTGGCCAGGAGGCGCACGAGGTTCGCGACCGGCCGTGCGACGCGCTTGTCGAGCAGCTTGGCGAGGAGCTTCTCGCGGTCGTTGAGAGGGATCGAGGGGTTGTCGAGGACGCGGCTCACCCGCTCGTCGCCGAGGAGTTGAGCTGCCAGATCGAGATCGCGGGCCCACTTCTCGTGGGCATCGCCGGCGGTGGCCAGCTCGAATGCGGCCTCCGCGTAGCGGCGGGCGGACGTCGTGCGGCGGCGGGCCATCAGCCCCGCCGCTCCGTGGCGGCGGCCTCGCTGAGGAATTCCTCGACGAGACGCTTCTGGCGCGCGTCGTTGAGAGATTCGCCGAGGACCTTCGAGGCCGCGGCGAGGGCCAGGTCGGCAACCTCCGTGCGCAGCTCTGCGATCGCGCGCTGCTTCTCCGCCTCGATGTCGGCCGCGGCGCGGACGCGCATCCGTTCGAGCTCCTCCCTGGCCGCGGCGATGTCCGCGTCGCGCGACTCCTGGGCGACCTTCTGGGCGCGGTTGAGGATCTCCTGCGCCTCGCTGCGCGCCTGAGCCACCGTTGCGGCATGCTCCTGCTCCGCGGCCTCTCGATCGTGCCGCGCCTGCTCGGCATCCTTCAGGCCCTGCTCGATCCGCTGGCGCCGCTCCTCGAGGACGCCGCCGATGCGGCGGAACGCTGCGAGATAGATGATGACGAGGAACAGCACGAAGCTGGCTGTCTGGGTGAGCACCCAGAACAGGTTGATCTGGAAGGACGTCTCAGCGGCGGCCTCCGCCTGCAAAGGCACAACTCCAAGCGATTCCGCCGCTCGTGCGAGGCCCAGGAAGTCCACGGTCGTTGGTGCTCCTGCGGCTCAGGCAGGGCGCCCGAGGAAGATCACCAGCAGGCCGACGACGATCGCCAGCACGCCGAGGCCTTCGGCGAAGGCCGCGCCGATGATGAACGTGGCGCGGATCTGGGGCGTGGCGTCCGGGTTCCGCCCGATCGCGCTCGTCGAGAGGCCGGTGAGAATCCCGATGCCGATGCCGGGACCGATGACCCCCAGCGCGGCGAGGCCGGCTCCGATCATTTCCATCTGTCGTCGTTCCTCCTGCTAGCCCGGATCCACCGGGGCTTTGACTTGCCGATCATCCGCCCGCGTCTACCCGTGGGCCGGTGCGACCCCACCCTTGGGCATGGTTTCAACCGCGTCGTGCGCTTTCTCGGCGTGTTCCTCGCTGTGACCCTCCATGGCGATGATCGTGAACATGAGGGTCAGGACCGAGAAGATGAGTGCCTGCATGAAGTTCAGCAGGACCTCCAAGCCGAGCATGAACACCGGGATGACCGCGATCGTCAACCCCGTGATCACTCCGAGCGCGACCTCGCCGCCGTAGATATTGCCGAACAGCCGCATCGCAAGCGTGACCGGCTTGACGAACTCCAGCATGAACTCGATGACCCCGACGAACAGCGCGATCACGCCCGCCCCGACGCCCTCCTCCCGGAACGCCCGGAGACTGAAGAACTTTCCCAGGTAGCCGCCGAGACCGAGGCTGCGGACCCCCTCGACGTGGAAGAGGCCGAAGCTGAACAGCGCGAGCCCGATCGTGACATTGAGATCGCTGGTTGGTGCACGAAGGAACGGTACGCGACCGACAAACGGGACGAGGCCGCTCCAGTTCGAGAACAGGATGAACAGGAACAGCGCCACGAAGATCGGGACGTAGCGGCGCGCCGGCGGTCCGCCGAGCGAAGTCGCGAAGTTGGCGAGCCCTTCGTACACGTACTCCAGGGCGTTCTGCGCGCGCGACGGCACCACCTGAACGCCTCGCGACAGCACGATCGCCAGGACAACGATGATCGCCATGATCAGCCAGCCCGTCAGGATCGTGGACGAGATGGTCAGATCGAACGTCACCAGGTCATGACTCGGTGGCGCGCTGGGGTCGAGATCGATGATCGCGTGCGGTGCCGGCAGCTCGAAGTTCGCCGCGATCGCGTCCCTGGGAAAGTCGATCGGCTCGCCAGGGTGCCCGCCTGGCGGGAACGGCGGGGCGACGATGTAGCCCATGACGAGGAAGACGATGATGCCGGCGGTTGCCAGGAGGATCGGACGGCGGACCGATGGGGCCGGCTGCGCCACCTCACCGGCGGCGGCGACGGCATCGCTCCCGAGCTCGGGCCCGAGCGCCCCTTCCATTCGCCGTTCTGCGTCCGACCGGCGGTCGGGCTCACGTCGATCTGCCAACGTTCCTCCCCTGTCGTGAGCGCGGCCGCTCGCCGGTTGGCGTGGCGAGTGGGCCCGGCGTGTTGTGGGTCAGTTGTCGAAGCTGGCCAGGAACCGGTCGATCAGCCGTTTGACGCCGACCGCTCCCATCCCCAGGCCCGCGAACAGGCCGACGAGGACGAAGACGGGAAGCGAACCCAGCTGCTTGTCGGCCCAGTACCCGACAAGCACTCCGACGAGGGTCGTGACCAGGAGAATGAGACCGATTTCGGAGAAGAGGGCGAAGTAGGCCCCCGCCCGCATGGGCTCGTTCATGGGCGACCTGTCAAAGCGGCGGGAGTATAGCATCCGGGCGCCTCGATCCGCCCTGCAGCGAGCGGACTCCGGAGCTGCCTAAGGGCCTGGTGACGGAGGCGGCGTGGCTGGCTCCGGGGTCGGCGGGGGCGACGTCGGTGGTGGTGGCGGCGGCGCGGTATCAACCGGTGTCGGCGCTGGCGTCGGCGTCGGTGGTGGGGCAGTCGGGGCCGGCGTTGGGCTCGGTGTCGGCTCCGCGGTCGGCGTGGGCGTGGGTTTCGGCGTCGGCCGCGGAGTAGGCCGCGGCGTCGGGCGAGCCGTGGGCTCCGGTGTCGGTTCCGCGGTGGGCGTAGAGCTGGGAGTCGCCAGCGGCGTCGGGCTCGGGCTTGGGCTCGGGCTCGCCGGCGGAAGGACGACGTTGTCGCTCGGTGGCGGCTCGGGCGTCGGTGCTTGCGTGGGTGGCTCGGCGGTGGCGGTTCCCCCCAGGCCGGGCTGGCCCGTCTCCCTCAGCACTCCGCCCGCCGGCCCCGGCACGAACGCGCTCCCGAGGATGATCACGAAGGCCGTCGCAAGCAGGCCCAACGCGGTCTCTCGCCAGAGAGCCTGAATCGACCGATTGGCGCCCGGAGGCGATCGAGCAGTGGGGCGGCTGCCCGCGTGGCAGTGGATGCCCCGCCGGCTGGCGGGCTCGATGGCGTCGGCTCCTGGGGATGAGGGAACACAGGCCAGCGGTCCAGCCTGGCGGTTGTCACCGCGAGCGGCGCAGTCGCGGTCACGCCGGTGCGGGCGTCCGGCAGTACGCCTGAAACGGGCCACGCCGGTCGCGGGGGCGACGCGGCGGCGGACGCCGGACGAATCTGGGGCGGCTCGGCCGGGCGAAGGATTGTAGGGTCTGGCCAGGCGGTGGCCGCGGCAGATCGCGGAGCGGTGACGGCCGGCGTCGCGCTCGCCAGTCGCGAATCGGTCGAGGCGGGCGGGACTGGCGACCGCTGCGCTGGGCGCCGCGTCTTCGCGGCCGGCGGTGGTGTGGGATCGGCCGGGTGCACGGGGGTCGCGACCGGGCGCAGCGTCGTCACCGCCGGTCGCAGGCTCGCGACGGCCGCCCAGCGTGCCACCTCGCCCGGACGGAGTTGAGGCGGGTCGGCTGGGGGTGTTGCGTCGGCCGCACGCCGTGCCGTCTCGGTCTTGCGGACCTTCACTGGGTCGGACGGACGCAGATGGGGCGATTCCGGCCAGACCGGCTCGGGCGGATAGCGCGGAAGCGCCGAGCGGGACTCGGCCTCCCCCGACTCGGAATCGTCACCGCGCAGCAGCGACGGCGCCGGCCACGTGGGCTCCGGCGGGTACGGCGGCAGCGGGGACGAAGGCGCAGCCTGTCCCCAGTCGTCGTCGTCCTCGCGGAGGTGCGGCAGCGGCCACGATGGCGGATTCACCTGGGTCATTCGGTCGACGGGCATGAAACTCCCGGTACTGCTCGTCGCGCTCGGATTCACGATCCTACACCGGGATGCAAAAGGACCCCGCGAGGCGGATCTAGGCGCTGGGGCTGGGAGGCAGCCGGTTACGGCGTCAGCGCCGGGCGTCTCCGCGGGCTTCGGGCTCGTATGACTCGGCGTCGAGGCTGCCATTGCCCGTGCCCATCGCCAGGAGGAGCAGCAGGATGCCGGTCCCGACGAACACGCCGCCAAACGCGTACACCTGGTCTGCGCCGGTGAGGACAAGCGACAGCACGCCGAGCACGCCGCAGATCCCGTAGATGAGCACGACGGTCCGGCGATGGGACAGGCCCAGGTCGAGCAGTCGGTGATGAATGTGGCCGCGGTCCGGAGTGAACGGCGACCGGCCGGCGAAGAGGCGGCGGACGATGATCCAGAACGCGTCGATGATCGGAATGCCGAGGACCAGCAGCGCAACCGCGACCTTCGCGCTCCCGAGGATCGACAGGACGGCCAACGTGTAGCCGATGAACATCGTGCCGCTCGTCCCGGGGAAGATCGATGCCGGGTGGAAGTTCCAGCGCAGGAACCCGAGGAGGGACCCGGCGAGGGCAAAGCACAGCAACGCGACGAAGGGCTGGCCGATCGTGATCGTCAGGCTGATCACGCCGAGGGTCAGCGCGGCGATCAACCCGATCCCGGACGACAGCCCATCGAGACCGTCGATGAAGTTCACGCTGTTGATCATTCCGACGATCCACAGGACGGTGATCGCAACGCCAATGACTCCAGGAAATGGAATCGTGCCCGGCCCGAACGGGTTGTTGACCGAGGTGATCCCGATCCCGAGCGCGACGGCGCCGAAGGCCAGGCCCAGCTGCCCGAGCAGCTGCCAGCGCGCGCGGAGATCGAGGAGGTCGTCGAGCGCACCGATCGTGGCCGCGGCCGCCGCCCCGGCGAGGAGGGCAACAACGTCGGCGCCTTCGAGCAGCGGCGGCAGGCGGATCCAGCGGAACTGGGTGTTGAGCACGACGAGGACGACCGACACCGAGAGAAAGGCCGCGGCGATCGCGAGGCCACCGGAGCGCGGCATCGGGCGCGTGTTGACGCGACGGTGGTTGGGGCGGTCGACGATCCCGAGGCGAATAGCGCGGCGGCGGACGATGGGGGTCAGGACGAAGGCGACCGCGGCCGCGGCGACGAACCCCAGCAGCAGGAACGGGATCGCAGCGGCGGCGTCGAAGACGAACGTCACGCGGGCGGCAGTCCCGGAACCAGGAAGCGGGCGCAGATTCCCCGGACCTCATCGGCCAGCCTGCCCTGGGCCGCCGGCTCGTCGCGGGTCGCGATCGCGTCGATGATGAGCCGGCCGATGGTCCGCATCTCGGCGCCCCCGAAGCCGCGGGTCGTGACCGCCGGTGTCCCGACCCGGATCCCCGACGAGGTGTTGGCCGGATTCCGGTCGAACGGGATCTGGTTCTTGTTGACAGTGATGCCGATCTCGTCGAGGAGGTGCTCGGCCTCCTTGCCGGTGACCCCGAGCGGCGTGACGTCGACGAGCATGAGGTGGTTGTCGGTCCCGCCGGAGACCACTCGCGCGCCCTGCTCCGCGAGCGTCTCCGCGAGCAGGCGTGCGTTCGCGACGGTCCGCTCCTGGTCCGCCCGGAACTCCTCGCCCGCGGCGAGGAGGAATGCGACGGCCTTGCCCGCGATCACGTGCATCAGCGGCCCGCCCTGCACGCCCGGGAAGACCGTCTTGTCGATCGTCGCCGCGAGCGTCGTCTTCACGTTCGGGAACGCCGCCGCGTCGACCTCCGGCGGCAGCTCAACCCGAGAGAAGATGAGGCCTCCGCGCGGCCCGCGGAGCGTCTTGTGGGTGGTCGTCGTGACGATGTCGGCGTGGGGGAACGGGCTCGGGTGCTGGCCCGCCGCGACGAGGCCTGCGATGTGGGCCATGTCGACGAAGAGCAGGGCGCCCACGCCGTGCGCGATCGACGCCATCCGCTCGAAGTCGATGACCCGGGGATAGGCGGAGGCCCCCGCCACGATCACCTTCGGGCCGACCTCGCCGGCCTGGCGCTCGAGGGCGTCGTAGTCGATTCGCTCGTCGTCCTCGCGGACTCCGTACGCATGGACCTCGAACAGCCGGCCCGAGAAGTTGAGCTTCATCCCGTGGGTCAGGTGGCCGCCCTGGTCGAGCTTCATCCCGAGGATGCGGTCGCCCGGATCCAGGACGCTGAAGTACGCGGCCATGTTTGCCTGGGCGCCCGAGTGGGGCTGGACGTTGACGTGCTCGGCGCCGGGGAACAGGGCGAGGGCACGCTCCTGGGCGAGCGTCTCGGCGACGTCGACGAACTCGCAGCCGCCGTAGTAGCGCTTGCCTGGCAGGCCCTCGGCGTACTTGTTCGTCAGCCAGCTGCCCTGGGCTTCCATCACCGCGGCGAACGTGTAGTTCTCGCTGGCGATGAGCTCGATCTTGTCGTGCTGGCGGCGGCGCTCGCCCTCCATCGCGTCCCACAGCTCGGGATCGACGTCTGCGAGCTTCGCCCAGCCGAGGCCCGAGGCGTGCGAGATGGTCATGCGTGGCTCCCTTCCCGGGCGCCGCCGGACCCGTCCCCTCGCGCGCCCGCCGATGTCGCTCCGAAGCGCCTATCTTCCCACGACTCGACCGGTCGAGCCGGTCAGGAGAGCTCGGTAGCGAGGCACTCCGCGACGACAAAGATCATCGTGTCGTCGAATGCCGGCCCGATCGCGCAATCGTTCCGGACCCAACCCGGACCTGCCGGGCTGGAGCTGCGATAGACGAGCACGGGGCCGCGCCCGTCGTACCGGTACAGCTCGACGATCGGATCGCCGGCCTCATCGACGGACCGACTGAAGAGTTCGACGGGCCGACCGTCCTGAAGGGCACCCAGGAAGCATCTCCTGACGTTGGGGCCATCGAGGACGTCGCCGCACAGCGGCACGGCGGAGCGGCCGGAGATCTCCGCGGGGGCCGGTCCCACGTCGATCTCCCCGACGGGAGGGATCGCCTCGCCGCTCGGCGGCCAGATGTCGAACGTCGGCTCGGTGACGGCTCCGATCGCCACCTCGTTGCCGGCGAACTTCACGGGAAAGATTCCCGTGGCCCCACTCTCGAGGCGAACCACCACGTACGCGCTGCCCGGCGGTGGGGCAATGCAGCGCGCGTTCGGCGGGCACGGACTCCCGGGTCGGAACCAGGCCGCCTTGACAGCCGCGGCATCGGGACCCATCGCGAGGAGAACCTTGCCGATCACCTCCGTGCATGAGAACGGCGGCGGATCGGCCATCTGGAAGGCTTCGCAGATGCGGGTCGGCGAAGCGGGCGCCGTTCCGGTTGTTGGACTCGGGCCGGATGGCGACGTGGCCGGCGCGCCACAGGCTGCGAGGAGTGCGGCCAGCGCGATGAGCAGGGCTGATCTCACCGCCCCCTGACGGTAGGCGGGCCTCCAGCGTTCCTGGCGGGTCACGCCGGCACGTCGTGAGCCACGCCCGCCGTGTCGAGCGCGGCGGCGATCCGGGCCGCCGGGATCGCTCCTTCCCGCAGGATGCGCGGGCGCGAAGACTGGCAGTCGACGACGGTCGACGGGACGCCGCCCGGGCTCGGACCGCCGTCGAGCACGAGGTCGACCCGGTCGCCGAGTGCCGCGATCACGTCCGCGGCAAGGCGCGTGTCGGGCCCGCCGGATACGTTTGCGGAGGTCGTTGGGATCGGCCCGACCGCGCGGGCAAGGAAGCGTGGCGCCGGATGATCCGGCACCCGCACCCCGAGCGTCTCCGTGCCGGCGGTCAAGGCCGGGGGCAGCGGCGCCCCGGGACGGAGGGGCAGGACGAGCGTCAGTCCGCCTGGCCACAGGCCGCGCAGCGCTTGCGCGGCTGGCGTGAGCTCGACGACGTCCGACACCTGCTCGAGGTCGTCGACGAGGACCATGATCGCCTTGTCCGGCGGCCGCTTCTTGGCGGCGAACAGGCGCTCGACGCCGCCCTCCGCGTCGAGCCGGCAGGCGATCCCGTAGACGGTGTCCGTCGGGAGCGCCACGATCCCGCCGCCATCCAGGACCTCGACCGCGACCTGCCGCCCCGACGCGTCGTCCCGGACGACCAGGGTCACGGCCGGCCGATCCGGAGGACTCGCGGTGCGCTCCCCAGGTCCAGCTCCAGCGAGACAGGCCAGCCGGGGAGCAGCCGCGCCGCGAGGTTGATGACCGTCGCCTCCTGGTCCGACCCGATCTCGAGGAGCGCCAGTCCGTCCGCGGCCAACACGTCGGGCAGCCGCTCGAGCAGACGGCTGATGATCGACATCCCGTCGGGTCCGCCGTCGAGAGCGACCACCGGCTCGAACGAGGCCGCCACCGGAAGGCCCGGCACGTCCGCGGATGGGATGTACGGCAGGTTGGCGAGCACGAGGTCGAACGGTCCCGCGCCGGCCGGGAACAGGTCTGCCTCGGCGAACGTGACGCGATCCGCGACGGATTGGCCGACCGCGTTCTCCAGAGCGAGAGCCAGCGCGTCGGCGCTGATGTCGGTCGCGAGGATGTCGACCTCCTCGGAGGCGTGGCGGCGGCGGAGTGCGACCGCCAGCCCGATCGCGATCGTCCCCGCGCCCGTGCCCACGTCCACGACCCGGAGCGGCGGCGCGCCGGCGGGCCGGGGCGCCGCCGTGAGACGCCGTATCACCTCGGCCAGGGCGAGCTCGACCGTGACCTCCGTCTCCGGCCGCGGGATGAGGGCCCGTGCGTCCGTCGCGAACGCCTGTCCGAAGAACTCCTTGAAGCCCCGGATGTAGGCCACCGGCTCGCCGCGCTCGCGTCGGGCGAGATCCTCCTCGAACCGCTCCGCCTGGCCGTCGCCGACGAGTGCTTCGGGATAGGCCGCGATCGTCGTCCGGTCGGCCCCGATCGCGTGCCCCAGGAGCAGCTCCGCGTCGAGGCGGGGACTCTCCGAGCCGGCGGCACGCAGCCGCTCGATCGCGCCCCTCAGCAGTTCCTCGACTGTCGCCACGCCGCTCGCCCGGTCAGAGCCGGATCGTGACCGAGATGTCGCCGACCTTGCGGAGCACCTCGGCGCTGGTCGTGCCGCGCCAGCGATGGAACAGCAGGTCGACGGCGGCGTCGCCCACCCGGAGGTTCGTCAGCGTGACCTTGCCGAGCCAGTCGGGGAGGTGGGGGCGGAACAGCTCGAGCTCGCCGCGTCCGGCGTGCGGCCGCAGCCCGAGCATCGTCTCGACGAACAGGAACGGGGCTCCCGCTGCCCAGGCCTGCGGCGAGCAGGCGACCGGGTATGGGACCGGCAGCGGAGATGTCTCGCGGTCGAAACCGCAGAAGAGCTCCGGCAGGCGGAAGTCCGGGAAACGCTGCGCCGCCTCGAACACGCTGCCGACGAGCCGGTTTGCGTCGTCGTCGAAGCCGTACCGCTTCAAGCCCGCGGCGATGAGGGACGTGTCGTGCGGCCAGACCGCCCCGGTGTGATAGCCGATCGGGTTGTATCCGGGCTGCCCGGACGCGTAGGTCCGGATCCCCCAGCCCGTGTACAGCTCCGGCGAGAGGAGCCGATCGGCGACCAGCCGGGCTCGCTCCGGGGCGACGATCCCGGACCACAGCAGGTGTCCTGCGTTCGAGCCGAGCGCATCGGCCGGGCGCTTCTCGGAGTCCAGGCCCATCGCGTAATAGCGCTGGTCCTCGACCCAGAACGCGGCCTCGAACCTCTCCCGGAGCTCCGCGGCGTCGCGATCGAGCCGGTCGGCGAGGGCCGTTTCGCCGCGAAGCCGGGCGAGGCCCGCCATCCGGACCTTCGCGTCGAAGATGTAGCCCTGGACCTCGGCGAGGGCGATCGGTGGCTCGGCCTGGCGGCCGGTTCGATCGCGAATCGCGTCCGAGGAATCCTTCCAGCCCTGGTTGAGCAGGCCGCGCTCCGCCCGACGGCCGTACTCGACGAAGCCGTCGCCGTCGCGATCGCCGTATGTGTCGATCCAGTCGAGGGCGGCGAGTGCGTTGGGCCAGAAGCGATCGACGAGCTCGCGATCCCCCGTCCAGTCGTGGGTGGCGCCGAGAAGGATCAGCCAGAGCGGCGTCGCGTCCACGCTGCCGTAGTACGGCCGGAACGGCAGCTCACCGGTCGCGGCCATCTCGCCGGTCCGCAGCTCGTGGAGGATCTTGCCCGGCTCCGCGTCCCGCTCATCGTCCCGCTCGGTCGCCTGGCGCGCGGCCAGCACGGCGAGGGTCTCGATCGCGAGCTGCGGCCGGAAGCCGAGGACCTGGAGGGCCGTGATGATCGAGTCGCGGCCGAAGAGCGTCGAGAACCACGGAACACCTGCGGCGACATAGCGCTCGCCTTCGGCCGGCCCGTCGTTGATCAGGAGGCGCAGATCGTTGAGGCCCCGGATGATCGTCAGGTTGAAGAGCTCATGGTCCGTCTGGACTGCGGTCGAGCCGCGGCCCCACGCGTGGTAGGCGCCGACTGCGTCGTCGACGGAGATCCTGGGCGGGACGGGGAACAGGTCGGCCGCGAGATCGGATGAGAGGCTCTCGGATGCCCACACGATCCAGCTCAGCTCGCGCCGGGCACCGGGCTGCAGCGTGCACGTCCAGGCGAGGCGGACCCAGCCCACCCCTGGACGTCCATCGTCGTCCGTCGTCGGCCCCATCAAGTCCGGCGGGTCCGAGAGCGCAACGTGACTCGCCCGGCGGCAGCCGTCGAGACCCTCGTACCGGAACGTCAGGCGGCGGTCGGTCAGGGCGACGGGCATGCACGTCCCGCGGGTCTTGCGGGGGTAGCCGCGGACCTCGAAGATGTCCGCCGCGTCGGCGGCCAGGTCGAGCTCCACGTCGAAGGTTTCCTCGTGCTCGGCGTGGTTCTCGACCACGAGGCGTTCCTCAAGGGCTCCGCTGCCGAGGATCCGCTCGCGGGTGATCCCGAGCTTGCGCCCGGCCAGCGGGTCCGCCCCACCGGTCTTCGCGGCGATGTTCCGATCGATGCTCGGGTTCGTGAGGTGGATCGTGCCGCGGAAGTTGCCGCCCATCGACCCCTGCAGGAGCACGGGCCGGACGCCGGCGATCCGGAGGACGGAGCACGACAGGAGACGGGTGTCGCCGAGGTACAGGCCGAGTCCGCGGGAGTCGGGGTGGATGTCGCCGAACTGGTCCGTGAGCAGATAGACGTTCTCGTGCTTGAGGACCTGGACGTTGCCGAGATCGGTGGCCTTCTGGATGTCCACCGGACCGGCATCGATGTAGCGGACCCCGGCGGCCAACGCCGCCGCCCGCTCAGGCGCGCGGGCCATTTGCCGACTCCGTGACCGACGACAGGCGATCCGCCTGATCGGCCATGACGAGCGCATTGATCAGCTCGTCGAGGTCTCCGGCAAGGATGCCGGGCAGGTTGTGGACGGTCAGGCCGATCCGGTGATCGGTCACCCGGTCCTGCGGGAAGTTGTACGTCCGGACCTTGTCGGACCGGTCCCCCCCGCCGACCATCAGGCGACGCGTGGCCGAGTCCGCCTCGCGTTGGGCGGCGAGCTCGAGGTCGTACAGCCGGGTGCGAAGCACGGACAGCGCCTTGGCCTTGTTCTTGTGCTGGCTCTTCTCGTCCTGGATCTCGACCACGAGGCCCGTCGGGAGGTGGGTGATCCGCACTGCTGAGTCAGTGGTGTTCACTGATTGGCCCCCAGGTCCGGACGCCCGCTTGACGTCGATCCTGAGGTCCCTGACCTCATCGATCACGACCTCGACCGCGTCGGCCTCCGGCATGACGACGACCGTCACCGTGGACGTGTGGATCCGCCCCGACGACTCGGTCGCCGGGACCCGCTGGACGCGATGGACGCCGCCCTCGAACTTCAGCCGGCTGTACGCCCCCTCGCCGTGGATCTGGGCGATCCCTTCCTTCAGCCCGCCGATCCCGGTCTCGCTGAGGCTGATCACTTCCGGCTTGAGCTTGTGGCGCTCGGCGTAGCGGAGGTACATCCGGAGGAGCTCGGACGCGAAGAGCGCCGCCTCCTCGCCGCCCGTCCCGGCCCGAACCTCCATGATCACGTTGCGCTCGTCGTTGGGATCGCGCGGGATCAGCCGAACCCGCAGCTCCTCGATGAGGCGGGTCTCGTCCGTCGACAGTCGCTCGATCTCCTCCTGGGCCATCGAGCGCAGGTCCTCGTCGGCGTCGGCTTCGCGCAGCTCACGCGCCCCGGCCAGCTCGGACCGCGTCGCCTCGAGACGCCGAAAGGCCGCGACGACCGGCTCAAGGCGGGCCATCTCCTTGCCCAGGCGGCGGAGCGCGCCGGGGTCGCTCGAGGTCTCAGGGCGGGCGAGCTCCGACTGCAGGTCGTCGTACTGGCGGGCGACCTCGGTCAGCTTCGTGTCGAGGTCGCTCATACCCCGGGCAGCGGCGGATCGATCGAGACGGGCGCCGCCGCCTCCGCTTCGGGCACCGTCGCCCGCCGCGCCCTGTCGACGTCGCCGGGCTTCGGCAGCTGCATCACGTCGCGGGGCAGGGTGCCGGCGCCGGCGGGAAGCTCCTGGCCGTCCGCCTTGAGCGCCTCCTCCATCGACACGATCGCGACCTCGATCATGTCCGGGGTTGGCTGCTTGGTCGTGATCATCTGGACGAGGATGCCGGGCCACATGATCGCCTTGACGACCGGGTTGCTGCGATACCGGGCGCCGAGGCGGAGGATCTCGTAGCCCACGGCCGCGAGGACCGGAATGAGGACGAAGCGGCTGCCGATCATCACGAGCGGCTCCTGCTTGCCCACGAGCGAGAACGTGAAGATCGACAGGGCAATGAGAACGACGAGGAACTCCGTCCCGCAGCGCGGATGAGCCGTCGGGTACTTGCCGATCGACTCCGGATCCAGCGTGTCACCTGCCTCCAGCGCGTGGATGGTCTTGTGCTCGGCGCCGTGGTACTGGAAGACCCGGTGGATGTCCGGCATCCGCGAGATGATCGTCAAGTAGCCGAGGAAGATCGCGACCTGGATCAGGCCTTCCACAGCAGGCTGCGCGAGCCCGCTCGGGTTGCCGCTTGTGAGGACGCTCGAGAGGAACAGCGGCAGCAGAAAGAACACCCCGACGCCCATGAGGAGGGTGAACCCCAGCATCAGGGCGATCGCGCCCTTGCCGATCTCGACGTCGTCCTCCTGCGCCTGGAGGCTCGCACTCCGGACGAGCCAGCGGGTTCCGACGATCAGCGTCTCGTACAGGACGATCAGGCCGCGAACGAACGGCAGCTTGGCCCAGCGCGAGCCGTGGAACCCGGAGCCGAGGCTCTCGGTGGCGTAGACGATCCGGCCGTCGGGGTGGCGCAGCGCGACGGCGATCGCATCGCGGCCGCGCATGAGGACGCCTTCGATGAGCGCCTGGCCGCCGTAATTGAACCGAGGCATCTGGCGAAGTCTAGCGGCGCCGGGACCGACCCGGGGTCAGGTGCGGGCCTGCCGCTCGAACCGCTTCTGGAACCGCTCGACCTGGCCGGCGGTGTCGATGATCGTCTGCTTGCCGGTGAAGAACGGGTGGCAATTGGCGCACACGTCGACCCGCAGCTCGGTGCGCGTGGAGCCGACGGTCCACTCCGTCCCGCAGGAGCCGCAGTGGACCTTTGCCTCGTGATACTTCGGATGGATGTTCGGCTTCACCGTCACGCCTCTGCCGCGGCGGGAACGTCGGTTGCCACGACCCGGACCCGCTTCTTCTTCTTCGTCTCGCTCTCGAACCGAACCGTGCCGGCCACCGTCGCGAAGACGGTGTAGTCCCTGCCCAGCCCCGTGCCCGTGCCCGCGATGAACGTCATGCCGCGCTGGCGGACGATGATCGAGCCGGCCGGCACGACCTGGCCGTCGCCGACCTTCACACCCAGCCGCTGACCAACGCTGTCGCGACCGTTCTTCGAGCTGGAGCCGGCCTTCTTGTGAGCCATGGCGGTCTACTTGTCCTTCGTCGTGCGGCCGCGCTTCGGGGCGGCCTTGGTGGTGCGTGCGGTTGTGCGCGACCTGGTCGCGGGCTTCGAGGCGGGTTTCGCCTTCGCCGTGCTTCGCGTGGCGCCGGCCTTCTTGGCGGCCGCCGTCGTCGCCTTGGGCTTCGACGCCGATTTCGTCGCGGCCTTCTTCGTTTCGGACGTCGCCTTGGCCGTCGACTTCGCGGTCGGCTTGGTGGACTTGCCCTCGTCGGCCGGCTTGGCCTTGGCGAGCTTCGCCGCCAGCGCGGCGTCGGCTGCGGCCTGCCGCGCGGCGGCCTCCTCCAGGCGCTCCCGTTCCGTCTTCGCCGCCTGCTCCGCCTTCCGGACCGAGGCGGCCGCGCTCTTCGAGCCGAGCTTCACGTCCGTGATCCGCAGGATGGTGTGCTCCTGGCGATGGCCCTTCTTCACGCGGCGGCGCGCCTTCGGGCGGTACTTGAACACGATGAGCTTGGGGCCACGATCCCGGCGCAGGACCTCTGCCTCGACCGAGGCGTTCTCGACCAGCGGCCGGCCGATCGCCGTCTCGTCGTCGTCGCCGACCAGGAGCACGCGGTCGAGTGTCAGCTCCTGTCCGGGCTCGACGTCCAGCAGCTCCACCTCGAGCTCGGTGCCGACCTCGACGCGATACTGCTTGCCGCCGCTCTCGATGACTGCGTACATGGGTCCTCAGGGGTCTTCGTGCCGCGGCCGCATCGGCGAGCTGAGCGGACATGGAAAAGCGCTCGGCGGGCCGAGGCGCGAACACGAAGTGTACGGCGACGTCCGCTGGAGCGTCAACCGAGCGGGGCAGGCACCACGGGGTCCCTGGCGAGGTCCTCGGCGAGCAGGAGACGCTCCCGAACCGTCTCGGCGGTCCCGAGCGGATGACCGAGGCGGTCCGCGAGAGCGGCGAGCACCTCAGCCGGGCGCCCGGAACCGCGCTCAGGATCGAACCGGGTTTGTATCCGGGCGACCGTCGGTCGGCCGCCGAGCACCTCGATCGCGGCAAGGAGCGGTCGGAGGTCGTAGGCGACGTCCCGCCCGCCTTTCTGGCGCACCCGCTGGACGCTCGTCTCAGCCAGGAGGGCTTCTGCGGCGCTTCGGATCGTGTCGGGGCCAGGGTCGTCGTCGGTGGCGAGGGTCACGCGGTAGTCCGCGCCGACGATCGCCCCGCTCAGCGCCGGCGCGCCGAGCCACACGTCGCCCAGCTCGACGAGCGCGCAGCCGTCAGGCAACGTGGCCTCGACGGCCTCCCGCACCTGCCAGGCCGGAAGCCGCTCGGCGAGGAGGAGGTCGGCGAGCTCGCGCTCAGCGGCCATCCCGAGGGGCAGCGGCGCGCCAAGCGCAAGGGCGCTGCGGGCTCGCCCCCCGCCCCGGGAGGCCAGCGGCAGGCCCGCGGCGACCAACCGTTCGAGCCACTGCGGAACGAAGTCGCGGGGGGCTTCCGCGTGGTCGCCGGCCTCGCGCCGGAACGCAAGCCGCCAGCGCTGGCGAGGTTCGCTGCCGGCGGCCGCTCCCCCGTCGCCCGCGCCGGAATCACGCTCCACGTCTGGTAGTCTGCGGCACGATGGACGACCCCGCCCGAGGCCGGGCACGCAAGGCCGGCCCGGCGGCAGGGGCGCGGGCTAAACGGGAACGTGCGCGTCCCGCGAGTCGCGCGGCGGCAGCGGACGTCGTGGCCGACGAGGAGACTCCCGACGCCCCGTTTCGGGAGCGCCGCGTAGGCGAGGGCCGGCTACGGCCTCCCACCCCGCGGGTGGCGCTCGTCCTGTTCGCGGCCGTCGTCCTGGCATTCGCGCTGTACCAGGGGCGCGAGGCGCTCAGCCCGTTCGTGGTGGGCCTCCTCCTCGTCTACCTCCTGAACCCGCCGGTCGAGTGGCTCACCCGCCTCCGCGTGCCGCGCTGGGTGGCAATCCTGGTTGTCTACGTTGTCGTGGTCTTCGTGATCGTCCAGGCCCTCTCGCTCATGCTTCGTCCGCTCTTCGATCAGATCAGGAGGTTCGCGGACGACCTGCCCGGACTGCTCACCAACCTCGACGGCTTCTATCGGAGCCTCGACCTGCCGGCGCCGTTTCGCGATGCGGTCGATGGCTGGCTGGCCGGCCTGGACGAGGGCGGCGGTTTCGACGTCGGCGTGCTGCTTCCCGTGTTCAACGTGACGGCGGGCTTCGTGAGCTTGATCTTCGGATACCTGATCATCCCGGTCTGGGCGTTCTACCTGCTGAAGGACCGCCGCGAGCTGACCGCCGCGACCGATCGGGCCCTGCCTTCGGGGTGGCGGGCGGACGTGTGGGCGATCGCCCGGATCATCGAGCGGGTGTTCTCGCAGTGGATCCGCGCCCAGGTGTTGCTCGGCGTGACGGTCGGAATCGCGACATTCGCCGGCCTGATGATCCTCAATGCGACCGTCGATCCCGTCTTCGGGCGGTTCGCGCTGCTCCTCTCGGTCATTGCGGGCGTGTTCGAGCTGCTGCCGATCATCGGACCAATCCTCGCCGCGATCCCGGCTGTCCTGCTCGCGATGACCGCGAGTCCCCAGGCGGCGGTCGCGGCACTCGTGCTCTACCTCCTCGTCCAGCAGCTCGAGAACAATCTTCTCGTGCCGAAGATCCAGGGCGACGCCGTCGAGCTCCACCCGAGTGCGGTGATGTTCTCGTTAGTCGTGGGTGGGGCGATCGCGGGGCTGCTCGGAGCCATCCTCGCCCTGCCCATAACGGCGGCGGCCCGGAACGTCTTCCGCTACCTGTTCCGGCGGCTCTCACCTCCGGACGCGGCCGGGTCCCAGGAAGCGAGGATTGCCGGTGCCGGGGGCGCGGCCGTCGCCGGGGGCGCGGCCGTCGCCGCCGGAGCTGCCAAT
>Ga0136633_1001462_pt1 | contig 17384 bp, 19 predicted proteins | sample AntDrymeUQ832206_2_FD_105494 | JGI IMG/M metagenome (GOLD analysis project Ga0136633, IMG submission 105494) | Polar desert sand microbial communities from Dry Valleys, Antarctica - metaG UQ83 (22.06) | ecosystem: Environmental > Terrestrial > Soil > Desert | place: Antarctica: Dry Valley...
CTGGTCACCGGTGACCAGCCGAACCGCGTGGTCGCGGTGGCGCGCGCGCTGAAGATGACGGTGGCCATGACCGCGGGTTTCACCTCCGTGTTCGCGGTCTTCGGCCTCGTCGTCGCTCCGGTCGCCAACTCAGTACAGCGGCACCTGCCGTGGTTCAGCGTCCTGGTCGGCCTCGCCATCGTGGGCGCCGGTGTGTGGCTCCTCGCGGGCCGCAGCATCGCTGTGCCCAAGGCAAGGTCCCGCGGCGGTGCACCGATCACCCGCTCGATGCGGTCGATGTTCGGTTTCGGAGTCTCCTACGCGGTTGCCAGCCTGACCTGCACGATCGCGCCCTTTCTGGCGGTGGTGGTCTCCGCTTTCCGGGCCGACTCACTGCTCACCGGTTCCGCCTTGTTCCTGGTGTACGCCGCCGGCATGGGACTGGTGGTCGGCACGGCAGCGCTCGCCGTGGCGCTGGCCCAACAGTCCCTCGTCCGCGGCGCCCGGCGGCTGGGCCGGGCGACCCACACCGCGGGCGGGGTACTGCTGCTTCTCGTCGGGGCGTACGTCGCCTACTACGGCTGGTGGGAGATCCGTGTCCTGGGCGGTGCGCCCACGGACGACCCCGTGATCGAGGCCGCTGCTGCTGTCCAGCACTGGCTGGCCAACACAACCACCGCGATCGGGGCGACGGGGTTCGCACTGGTTCTCGCAGGGACGGTCCTAGCCATGGGCGCCGCGGGAATCACGCGCCGACTCCTCAACCGAACGCGCGCCGAGGACGACGTCGCCACGGAGGCGCCGGCGCGCCCCCGGCGATGACTCTGTGCTACGAGGCGAAGCTGCCCAGCCATGTGGTCGCGGCGTACAGCACCACGTAGGTGGACACCGCGATGGTCAGCGTCACCAGCAGCTTCCCCCGCACGGCGGCCGCTCCCCTCAGCGAGCACTGTCCGCGACGCCGCAGCGCCCGTGCGACGAGCAGACCCATGAGCACCAGACCCGCCAGCCTGAACCACCAGGCATAACCGTCGTAGAGCGTGTTGGCCCACACGTAGGCGGTGCCCGCTCCCACGACGCCGAAGAGCGCGAGGAGGGTGGGCCCGACGCAGCAGAGGATGCCGACCACGCCGCCGACCAAGCCCGTGCGCCAGACGGGCAGCCGCTGCTCCCGGGGCGTCCGGGATCCGGGTTTGGGGCGACGTTCGGTTCGTTGCGGCACCTTGGCTCCTTGTTTGCGGTGCTGGTCATCATGGCGCAGGGTAAGGGCCGGTTCCGTGAGCCGGCTTACGGAACCGAGCGCGGCGTTCGCCTACGTTGAGAGCCCGGTTACACCAATGCGCAGGGAGTAGCACCATGTCGATGAAGGCGATCTGGAACGGCGTCGTTCTGGCCGAGAGCGACGACACCGTGGTGGTGGAGGGCAACCACTACTTCCCGGTGGAGTCTCTGAGCCAGGAGTACTTCATCCCGAGCGACCACCAGTCGGTGTGCCTCTGGAAGGGCGTGGCCTCCTATCGCTCGGTCACCGTCGATGGTGCGGTCAACCCTGATGCGGCATGGGAGTACGAGAGCCCGTCGATCCTCGCGCGCAAGGTCAAGGGTCGGGTCGCCTTCTGGCGTGGCGTCAGCGTTCTCAGCGTCGACGCGACCGACGAGCGAGCGGTGAGCTGATGAACGGGGGCGCCGCGGACACCACCGTGGACGTGGTGGTGATCGGGCTTGGTGTTGCCGGAGAGGCGGTCGCGGGAGAGCTCGCCTCCGCAGGGCTCGACGTCGTCGGTGTCGAGAGCCAGCTGGTCGGTGGCGAGTGTCCCTACTGGGGGTGCATCCCGAGCAAGATGATGATCCGGGCCGCCGGGCTCCTCGCGGAGTCCCGACGCGTGGAGGGGCTGGCCGGGAAGGCAAGCGTTACGCCGGACTGGTCCCAGGTCGCGCAAAGGATCCGCGACGAGGCCACCGACGACTGGAACGACCAGGTCGCCGTGGACCGCTTCCTCGGGCAAGGCGGTCACTTCGTCCGCGGCCGGGCGCAGCTGGTGGGCCCGGGCCTGGTCCGCGTCGAGGGCCGGACCATCGCGGCCAGGCGCGGAGTCGTCCTCGGAACGGGCACGGTCGCCTCGATCCCCCCGGTTCCGGGGCTGGCCGACACACCGTACTGGACCAACCGCGAAGCCATCGAGACCACCACCCTGCCCGACTCGCTCGTGGTCCTGGGTGGCGGTGCCATCGGGCTCGAGCTCGCCCAGGTGTTCGCCCGGTTCGGCGTCACCGTCAGCGTCGTCGAGGTCGCCGAGCGGCTGCTGGCCACGGAGGAACCCGAGGCGTCCGCACTCATGACCGACGTCCTCCAGGACGACGGCATCAACGTGGTCACCGGGGCAAATGTGGACCGGATCAGCCACGACGGGAAACGCTTCGAGCTGCACCTGGGAGACGCCGAGCCGCTCTCTGCCGAGCGGCTGCTGGTGGCCACCGGCCGGCGGGTCGACCTCTCCGGCCTGGGCGTCGACACCGTCGGACTGGACCCGGCAGCCCGGGCGCTGCCCGTCGACGACCGCATGCGTGCCGGCGAGAAGCTCTGGGCCGTCGGAGACGTCACCGGACATGGCGCGTTCACCCACATCGCCACCTACCAGGCCAAGATCGCCACCCGCGACATCCTCGGGAAGACGGGGCCGGCGGCCGAGTACGACGCGGTGCCCCGGGTGACCTTCACCGACCCGGAGATCGGCGCCGTCGGGCTCACCGAGGCACAGGCCCGCGAACGTGGCCTTGCGGTCCGCACCGGCGTTGCGCACGTGCCGTCGTCAGCACGCGGCTGGATCCACAAGGCCGGCAACGACGGGCTGATCAAGCTCGTCGTCGACTCGGCCACCGGCCTACTGGTCGGGGCCACCTCCGCCGGACCCGCCGGTGGCGAGGTGCTCGGCGCCCTCGCGGTCGCGGTGCACGGCCGGGTCCCCGTGGAACGTCTTCGGCACATGATCTACGCCTACCCCACCTTCCACCGCGGTATCGAGGACGCGCTGCGCGACCTCGACGCGTGACCCCAGGGAGGAATCCGCATGATCGACGCACACGATGCTCACCGCGGCACTGCCCTGTTCCCAGTGGCGATCGGTGCCGCTCTTATCCGCCCCGAGTTGGACCCGTCGGCATATTGTCTGGTGGGACGACTTGGCGATCTCGAGCCCTCCGGCGCGCCGCCGTGGGCACCGGGACGCCGTGAGGAGCTGGCTGACGTGGAGCGTCGTGGACAGGGGTCCGAGGATCTGTGGTGCATGTCCGAGGTCGACATCTTCAGCGACCTCGACGACCAGGAGATGGCCGCGATCGCCGCTGCGGCACCCATGCGGCAGTTCGCCCCGGGCGAGCTGCTCTACTCCCCGCCCCAGCCGATGGAGACGCTGTTCATCCTCAAGCAGGGACGGGTCCGGATCTTCCGGGTGTCCCGGGACGGGCGAGCCCTCACCACCGCGATCATCACCCCCGGGACGATCTTCGGCGAGATGCTGCTGCTCGGTCAGCAGATGCACGACAACTTCGCCGAGGCCCTCGACAAGGTCACCGTGTGCGTGATGAGCAGGTCCGACGTGCAGCGATTCCTGCTCTCCGATTCCCGGATCGCCGCACGCATCTCCGAGATCCTGGGAAACCGGGTCTCCCAGCTCGAGCGCCGCCTGTCCGACACCGTGTTCAAGAGTGTGCCCCAGCGCATCGCCACCACCCTGTGCCTGCTCGCCGGCCAGGAGCCCCGGCGGTTGTTGGGACGGGGCATCCAGATCCAGCTGACCCACGAGCAGGTGGCAGCGTTGGCGGGCACCTCGCGCGAGACCACCACGAAGATCCTCAACGAGTACGCCGACCAGGGCCTGGTGCACCTGGGTCGGGGCCGGATCACTATCGCCGACCTGCCCCGGCTGGCCGCGGAGTCCGGCGAGTGACATTCCTCCCCTCGCTCCCGGACTCAGCGAAGCTGCTCGACGTGTTCCGGGCCTACCCCGACACGGCCCGCCCGCTGGTCGACTATCACGAGGCGCTGATGCGTGGACCGTCACCGTTGACCGTCGGTGAGCGCGAGCTGGTCGCCGCCTACGTGTCCGGGCTCAACTCCTGCGACTACTGCTACGGCATCCACAGCGTGACCGCCGAGAGGTTCGGAGTCAGCGAACAGACCCTGACCGGGTTGATCGAGGACCTGGACACCGCTGACGTCGACGACCGGATGCGACCGCTTCTTCGTTACGTCGGCAAGCTCACCAGCTCTCCGGCACGGGTCTCCCCCGCCGACGCCGAAGCCGTCCTCGCGGCCGGTTGGGAGGAACAGGCCCTGCATGACGCGGTGTCCGTCTGCGCCCTGTTCAACTTCATGAACCGGTTCGTCAACGGCCTCGGCGTGACCGCAGACGACGAGTACTCCGCCCTGTCCGGCGCCCGGCTCGCCGACGGCGGCTACGCCGGGCTGAAGAACCTGATGTAGGCCTCACAGCCCCAGCAGAGGTCCGGTAAGGGTCAGCCCCACGTCCTTGTTGAACTGGACCATCTCCATCTGCTTGGCCATCGGCTCGGTCTCCTTCCAGAACCCGTTCATCAGGAGCGCGACCTGCACTCCGGTGACTCGAGTTGCCAGGGTTGCCATCGGTACGCCCCTGGAGGTGGCGCACTGCGCCATCGATTCTGTCTGCCCCAGATGCCCGAGGGCCGCCATCACGAAGAGCGCCCCCAACAAGATGCGTACGACCCGGCAGATGAGGTCCATGAATGCCTCCCTATGTGCGTGTCGTGCGCTCGCGAGCGCACCAAAACTGATTTAGCTCTCAACCAGAGAACCCCGTGTGGGGCGATGCCCCATTCCGGCAGCCACGTGAACAGGGGAAGGAACTGCAGCCCACACCGGGTTCCCCCGGCATCCGAGGCGTCGTCCAGCGGTCTGAGAGGAATGGGTTCATGCGAAGTGAGCAGGTCGAGTTCTCCGGGTCGCAGGACACCCGATTGGCGGGCCGCCTGGACCTGCCGGACGCGCCGCCACAAGCGTTCGCGCTCTTCGCGCACTGCTTCACCTGCAGCAAGGACGTGCTCGCCGCGTCGAGGATCGCGCAGGCTCTGACCGGGTTCGGCATCGCGGTGCTGCGCTTCGACTTCACCGGTCTCGGGGGCTCCGACGGCGACTTCGCCAACACCAACTTCAGCTCCAACGTCGCCGACCTGGTCAATGCGGCGGGCTACCTGCGCAGCCACCACCAAGCCCCCACGATCCTGGTCGGTCACTCCCTCGGTGGTGCGGCTGTCCTCGCCGCCGCAGAGCAGGTGCCCGAGATCCGAGCCGTCGCCACCATCGGGGCTCCGGCGGGCACCGAGCACCTGCTGCACCTTCTCGGCGAGAGCCGACAGGAGATCGAGCAAGCCGGTGAGGCCGAGGTGTGCCTGGCCGAGCGCCCCTTCCGGATCCGCAAGCAGTTCCTCGATGACATCACCAGCCAGCCCCAGGCGGACCGGATCCGAGGACTCGGAGCGGCCCTGCTGGTGATGCACTCCCCGTCCGACGAGACGGTGGGGATCGACAACGCCCGCCGGATCTTCGACGCCGCCCGCCACCCGAAGTCGTTCGTCTCCCTCGACGGGGCCGACCACCTGCTCACCCGGCCGGCCGATGCCCGTTTCGCGGCCTCGATGCTGGCGGCCTGGGCGAGCCGGTACCTCGACGACGACACACCGGCCTCCGCACCCCGCTCCGCGTCAGCGGCCCCGTCGGCGGTGGTCTCCGAGGAGGGCCTAGTCGTGGTGTCCGAGAACGGGCGCGGCCAGTACGGACAACGCATCACCGTCGGCCGGCACGTGCTGAGCGCGGACGAGCCGGCTCCGGTCGGGCAGGACACCGGGCCCTCGCCGTACGACCTGCTGCTCGCCGGCCTGGGCGCCTGCACCTCGATGACGCTGCGCATGTACGCCGCGCGTAAGCAGTGGCCCCTGGAGAACGTGACAGTCTCGTTGCGCCACTCCCGGATCCACGCCAAGGACTGTGCGGACTGCGCGACCCAGTCCGGCCATCTCGACCGCGTGGACCGCGTGATCCAGTTGACCGGCGACATCGACACCGAACAGCGCCGTCGGCTCCTCGAGATCGCGGACCGGTGCCCCGTGCACCGAACCCTGCACGCCGAGGTCGATGTGCGCACCACCCTGGTGTCGGACGACGCAGCCCCCGAGGTGGCCGAAGGGCTGACAGCCGCGACGATCACGGCGCCGGCATGAGCTCACTGGCCATCGGCGACCACGCGCTGCTGTCGGACCGGCACTCCGCCGCCCTCGTCTCGTCCGGCGGCTCGGTCGACTGGCTGTGTATGCCCCGTTTCGACAGTCCCTCGATCTTCGCCGCCATCCTCGACGACGACGCCGGCCACTGGTCGATCCGCCCAGTCGGCGAGTTCGACGTCGAGCGCCAGTACGTCGCCGGCAGCATGGTGCTGCTCACGACGTTCCACACCCCCGAGGGAACCCTCGAGCTGCGCGACGCCCTGGCTCTCGGTGACACGCACGACCCGCACGCTCTCGGTGAGCATGCACCCCGCCTGCTGGCCCGGACCGTGACCTGCCCCCGAGGTCGCGTCATGGTGACCATGTCGTTCCGCGCACGTCCGGAGTACGGGCTGGTCGCGCCGGTGCTGACCGCCGTGGACGGCGGGTTGGTCGCGGCCGGGGGCGCGGACCGGCTGACGTTGTCGAGCACCGTCGCACTCGAGGTGGATCGTGACGAGACCAGCGCCCGCTTCGAGCTCGGGTCCGGCGAGCGCGCTTGCTTCGCCCTGGAGCACTCAGCCCTCGGCGCAGCCCAGCCGACGGTGCGCACCGGACCAGAGATCACGGCCGCCCTCGACCAGACGGTGACCGGATGGCGGGAGTGGTCCGAGCTCCACCAGAGCTACCAGGGCCCTTGGTGCGAGCTCGTTCACCGCTCGGGGCGCGTCCTGCAGGCGCTGAGCTACCAGCCAACCGGGGCGATCGTGGCCGCGGCGACCACCTCCCTTCCCGAGCAGGTCGGCGGCGAACGGAACTGGGACTACCGCTACTCCTGGGTCCGCGACGCCAGCATGACGATGCAGGCGCTGTGGGTCGCCGCCTGCCCGGACGAGGCGTACGAGTTCTTCGACTTCATGGCCAGTGCCGCCGCAGGGTCCTTCACCGACCGTCCGCTGCAGATCATGTTCGGGATCGGCGGCGAGCACGACCTCTCCGAGCGCACGCTTCCCCACCTCTCCGGCTGGCGGGACAGCGCCCCGGTCCGGGTGGGCAACGGCGCGTGGGACCAGCCGCAGCTCGATGTGTACGGCGAGCTGCTGGATGCGGCCGCCCAGCTCCGCGACCAGCTGGGCGTCCTCAGCGGACCGACCCGCGACTTCCTGGTCGGTCTCGCCGATGCGGCCGCCGCGCGTTGGCAACAGCCCGACAACGGCATCTGGGAGGTGCGCGGAGAGCCGCGGCACTTCGTCCACTCGAAGGTGATGTGCTGGGTCGCGCTCGACCGTGCCGTCGCCCTCGCTCACCGCCTCGACGCCGAGGACCATGTCGCGGTCTGGAAAGCAGCCGCCGAGGAGATCCGAGCCTCTGTCGAGACCCGAGGCTGGGACGAGGACCTCGGTGCCTTCACCCAGTCCTTCGGCAGCCCCGACCTCGACGCCACCGTCCTGCTCCTGCCCATCGTCGGCTTCCTACCCGCCGACGACCCGCGGGTGCTGTCGTCGATCGACGCCGTCCGCGACCAGCTCACCGACGCACGCGGCCTGGTCCACCGCTACCACACCCGGTCCGGTGTGGACGGGCTCGACGGGGAGGAGGGCACCTTCCTGCTGTGCACCTTCTGGCTCGCGCACGCGCTAGCGCTGGCCGGCCGGATCGAGGAAGGCACCGAGGTATTCGAACGTGCGGCGGGCTACGTCAACGATGTTGGTCTGCTCGCCGAGGAGGTCGACTCCACCACCGGCGAGCTGCTCGGCAACTTCCCCCAGGCGTTCAGCCATATCGGCCTGGTCAACGCGGCCTGGGCTCTCGACCAGGCCGCCCGGTCCGACTCGACCCGGAAGGCGTGAGCCATGGATTGGACCGTCTACTGGTTCATGCTGCCGGTCTGCGTCGCCATCGCAGGTGTCGCCATGTTCTCCGGGATCAGTGGCGCGGCCATGCTCATCCCAGTCTTCCTCATCGGCTTTCCGCTGCTCGACGTACCTCGGCTCACCACGGTCGAGGCGATCGGGACCTCGCTGCTGCTGGAAACCTCCGGTTTCGGCACCGGGCTCTACCGGTACTTCCGGCTGCGCCTGGTCGACTCCTCGACCGCGTGGCGCCTGATCGCCCTCACTCTGCCGCTCGGGATGCTGGGTGCCCTCGCGTCAGCACAGGCACCCGTGCAGGCACTCCGGCTCGGGTACGGCGTCGCCATGATCGGCCTGGCGCTGTTGCTCGTGCGTGAGGCGCACCCCGCCGAGACCGAGTCCGTGTCCTCCACTCTGAGGAGTGCGGTTCGCGGAAGGAACGAGCTCGCGGGAGCGCCCGGCTGCGGTGCGGCACCCGGGGCCGCGTTCGGCCCGACCATCGATTCGACTCACCCGCCTTGCCCGGTCGGGGCAGCAAGGGAGCTCACGGCCGCCGACGGGACCACCTACGTCTACTGCGCGCACGGCCTCCGCGGCCAACAACTGATCTCAGGCATCGGCGCCTTCTTCGCCGGACTCATCTCCACCGGCGTCGGAGAAGCGACACTCCCCGGCCTGGTCCGTCGCTCACGCTTCCCCATCGCGGTGGCCGCGGCCACCTCCACCGTCGTGGTCGCCGGCACCGTCGTCGGAGCGGCGCTCACGCACATGGTCCAGCTCGCTGCCCACGGTGGCTTCTCCGCCATCCCCTGGAACCTGATCATCTGGGCCGTACCCGGTGCGATCCTCGGCGCAGTCCTGGGAACCGGCCTCCAGGGCAAGGTGAGCCCCCGCGTGACCCGGTGGTTCTTCAGCGGACTCTTCCTCACCATCGGGGTCACGTTCCTGCTGGCCTTCACGGTCTTCAAGAGCAACTTCGGCTGACCCGCTCAGTGATCGCCGCGCCGGGGGATTCGGATTGCCCGGCGCCGATCACGCAGTGAGGAGCCAAGAGTGTCACCGATCTGACAATCCGGCGCCACCAGACGGCGCGGGCGTGTTGTCTCGATCAGAGGAAACCACGTCATGAGGAGGAATCGTTATGGACAGCAAGGAGACCGCTCTGGTCCTGACGGACCCACAGAACGACTTCCTGAGCGAGGCCGGTGTGGCCTGGGAGTTGGTCGGGCGCAGCGTCCAGGAGAACGGAACGGTGCAGAACATCGAACGCCTATTGGAGAGCGCGAAGTCGGGTGGCACGCCCGTGTTCGTATCCCCCCACTACTACTACCCCCTTGACCATCAGTGGCAGTTCGGCGGGACCATCGAGCAGAAGATGCACGAGATCGGGATGTTCGATCGCCGAGACCCGCTCTCCGTGGACGGTTTCGAAGGATCGGGCGCAGACTGGCTGGACCAGTACAAGCCTTATCTCCACGATGGCGCCACGGTCGTCACGAGCCCCCACAAGGTCTACGGCCCGCAGACCAACGATCTCGCACTGCAGCTACGCAAGCGCGGAATCGGCAGAGTGATCCTTGCGGGAATGTCGGCCAACCTCTGCGTGGAGTCCCACCTGCGAGAGCTGCTGGAGCAGGGCTTCGAAGTCACCGTTGTCTCCGACGCCACCGCAGCCGCCCAACACCCCGAACTCGGTGACGGATACGCGGCGGCTCTCACCAACTTCCGCTACATCGCCAACGCAGTCCTCAACACCGAAGAGGCATCCAAAGAGCTCTCCCACTGACCGACGACGCCGACGACCACGCCCGATCAGGGACGACATGCGGCCGCTGGCGGCCGACGTGGGTCACCGCCGCGATCGGCGCTCGGTCCGGTTAGGCGACGTACCCACCGCCCAACACTCGCGATCGCGGGAATTACCCAGGCACGTCACCGGGTTTCGACTGCAGGCGGCCCACTTGACGCTGCCACAACTCGAAGGGATGTAGAAATGGCAATCGACCTCTCAGTAGCCAGGCTGTCACGAGGCGCAGCAGCCGGGCTCGTGGCGTCCATCGTGATGGGCATGTACGCGATGATCGCGAGTGTCTACAACGACACCGGGTTCTTCACCCCTCTGTACCACATCGCCTCAAGCATCGGGTCCCCGACGGCGATGATGGACTCGATGAAAGCTGCCGGCTCAGGAGACAGCACCTTCTTCGTCGGTGGCTCTGCCCTGCTTGGCGGCGTCATCCACATGATGGTGGGCGCGATGGCTGGCGTCATCTTCGTGCTGTTGGTCAGCCTGCACCCGGTGTCGCGCATGGTGACAGTGGTCGCGGGCGTCGTCTACGGGCTCCTCGTGATGGCCGTCAACTCCCTGATAGTGCTGCCCATCACCGCACGAATCTTCGACGGCGGCGACCCCATCGCCGACATGGGTCGCGTGGCCGGTTGGACCACGTTCACCGTGGAGCACCTGCTCTACGGCCTGACCCTCGGCGTACTCGTGGCCATGATGCTCGCGGCCAGGCCCACCAAGTCCGACACCGCATCCAGCCCCCACTCGGCGCACAAGTGACGTCGCCGCCGCCGGTCGAGGCTCTGGCGGCTCGGATGCCTGAACTGCACCCGACCCGCACGCCGCGGCCAGGGTCCGGGCAGCCACTGAGGCAGTGAGACGGTCCCCACGGTCATCATCGGGGAGGGAGCACTGGTTAACCCTTCGGTCGGACAGGCTGCGGGCCAGTAGGGACAGCCCACGCCGGCCCCTGGGATACCGAGTGGCGAAGTGCCGCACGAATCGGAGCAACCCTCACCCTCCTGGCGGCCAGGCTTGGGTGGTTGGCCCTGGCCCTCTGGCGACCGACCACCATGGCCGACCTCGTCGGCTACGGCACCTTCCTCACCGAGCACCTGATCTTCGGCCTCTTCCTCGGTCTGATCCTGGTCATGGGCACCAAGCGCGCACGCTGATCGCCCGGCCCTCAACTACGCCACACACGCAGGAGAATCCATGACGCAGCCCGCCCCGTCCATGCCCCGAGTCGAGGTCATGTGGCGTCCAGGATGTCTTTTCTGCAGCTCGCTGCGTCGTGGGCTCAGACGTGCCGGCGTGGTGGCGGTCGAGCACGACATCTGGTCCTCCGTGGACGCCGCCGACCGAGTCCGAGGAGCCACAGGCGGCGACGAGACCGTGCCGACCGTCTTCGTGGGGAAGCAGACGCTCGTGAACCCCTCGGTGAACCAGGTGGTCAACGCCATCAGAGCCGATGACCCTGGCTACCAGCCGACACCCCCAGGAAGGATGGTCCGCGGAGAAACCTCCGGGGCCGGATCTTCGCTCAGCGCGGGACTTGTCTGGACGCTCGTGGTCGCAGTCGTGTGGTCATTGCTCGTAGCCTGGCGCCCCACCACGACGTGGCACCTCGCGCCGCTCCTGATGGCAGCCGCCTGGCCGTGGGTGGTGGGCCAGGATCTCTCGGCGAGCAACTCGACGGCGCGCCGAGGGGTCCTGGTCGCCGGCGGAGGCGGGTTGGCTGCCGCTTCGGCTCTCACGGCGACCCTCGCTTTCGCCGGTCGCCTCGACGGGCCCACGTGGACGGGCGGCGGCACACCGGTCGTCGACGCGCTCCTTTTCGCGGGCGCCGGAGCTCTGGCCGCGACCCTGTTGGGCGTGATGCGTACCGTCCGACGCACGACGACCGCGTCAGCCAGGCTGGGGACACGGTCCTTCGCGACGTCCGGCGACGTCGTGAACGTCGAGGGCAACGCGTACTTTCCCCTCGACAGCGTGCCGGAGGGCGTGTTGCAGCCGAGCAGTACGAACAGCGTCTGCCCCTGGAAGGGCGTCGCGAGCTACTACGACGTCCACGTCGACGAGCAGGTCATCCCCGACGGAGCCTGGACCTACCGCCACCCGTTACCCCTGGCCCGGCGGGTCAGGGGCCGTGTCGCTTTCTGGAATGGGATCGAGGTCGACCGGAACTGAGCGGCACCTGGTCTCCGTCCACGATCTGTGTCCGTCGGAGATGGGACAATCCACCCCTGCGGGCTCGGCGGACCCCTTCACACGCGACCGGCCGTTGCCGAACTCACACACGAACACGCCAAGCCCGAACTGGCCATGGGCACCGTCGAAGGGTGCCGCTGCACTTTCCCACGGAACGATGACGCTCACGACTACTCGTCTTCGACGAGAGCCCGTTCAGAGACATTGAAGAGGGCTTGCAGCGACGACTTCCAGGCTGGCAGATCCTCCGCGAGGGTCAGCCAGGTCAGTTCGCGGTTGATCTCGTCGTATTGGTGGATGAGGAAGTTGCGGTTGGCGACGGCGATTGCCCACTCCACGCCTTCGGGCGCCAGAACTCCGAGCCTGGACAACCGGTTTGCCGCCTCACCAAGCTTCATCATCAGCGAGTCACCGGCTTCCTGGAGGAGGGCGTCTGCGAGGTAGGCGTCCTTGCCCCGCTCGACGATCTCGTCAACCCGGTCAAGCCAGCCCTTGATGTGAAGCAGTTCCTTGGCGGCCTTGCGGTCCATCAGAGCAGCACCGCCTCGCGCTGGATATCGTCATCCAACTTCGGCTTCAGGCCGCCGTACGACACTAGGTCGATCTCGCGACCGAGGACCTGCTCGATGAGTTGCTTGAAGCGGATGAAGCCGAACGACGAGGTTCCCTCGGGAGCTTCGACCAGCAGGTCGATGTCGGAGTCCTGACCAGCCTGGTGACGAGCCACCGATCCGAAGACGGCAAGTCGCGTGTACCCGTGCTCGCCGGCCAGCGCCTTGATCACCGGAGCAGCCGCCTCCAACAGCGTCTCAGGATGTACGTCATTGAGCTCGGGAGCGAACTTGAGTTGCTGGCTGACCGCTGGCTGAGTGATGCCGAGGGCCTCGGCGACCTGACGTTGGCTCATACCGCTGGCTGCCATCGCGCGCAGGGCGAGCACCCGCCGGAGGCGCGCAACGTCTTCATCGCGCCGCGCGTCACGGTATTCGGCCAGCAGGGTCATAAGACTATCTTATCAGGCTGGCTCGCGTGCAGTGCTAGAGGTCGCCGAGATTCAGCTTCCGGGCCTCCTGCGCTGCCCGCACGGATGCCCGGGCCCGGGTGCCGTCTTAGGAGGCAAGCCTGAGCCTCCGCACGTTTGCAGGCCACGACCTTGCGGGTCCGATGGGCTCGTACTCGTCGCGCGTTGATCGGCTTCTTCGCAACGCACAGGCTCTCCGACCGCAGCACCAAGCATCCATCCGGGCCGCGACGCGTGAGCCATCCGAGGCCGATGACCACTGGCACGGGCCGCGTACTCGACGTCGAGGCACCTTCGAATCTGCGGGGCTCGGACAGAGCACCGGGACGAACTCGGAACTACTGCTCGGCCTGTGCCTGGGGGCTTGCTGCGGCACTGGCGTGGTCGGTTGGTCGTGACCTACCCTGCCGCGTTGCCCGACCGGACCTGGTCATGGACAGGCAGCGCGACCATCCGCCGAAACCCGGAGGATTGGTGTGACGGGGTCGCGGCCGTCACGATGCGGAAGGCGCCTCCGTGGATGTGCAAGAGCTGGCCAACACCCATGGGACGGTCGCGGACACGGCTCTGTCGGCGGACGTCAACAAGGCATCAGACAACCTGATATCCGGCCTCCTCGACGGCGGCCTTGACGGCCGCGTCGTCCACGGTCCCGGAGCTGGTGATGGTCACCGCGCCGGTCTCCAGGACCACGTCGACGTTCTCGACGCCCCGAAGCTCTTGGACTTCCTCAGTGACCGAGGCGACGCAGTGGCCGCAGGTCATGCCGGTGACGGTGAAGGTAGCGGTCTCGCTCATGGTTCTCCTCGTTGTCGGAACTGGGCGGTTTTCAGGGGCGTACGAGGCGCGCTAAGGCGTCGGAGGCTTCCTCGAGCTTCGAGTCGGCCCCTCTGCCGCCCAGGAGTTCCAGCGCAACCGACTGCAGAGCCTTTGTCACGGCGGAGACCTGAGTGAGGATGTCGATGCAGTACTGCTCCTCCTCGACCATCCGCCGCAGTCCATGCGTGACAAACTATACCCACCTAGGGTATCACTTAAGTTGCGTTCTTGTTTCGGGCCTTCACAGACGACGTGGCCAGCCTTAAGGTGAGCAAACGATCCAAATACCCCCAGGAGGTATCGTGCAGATCCTAAGCAAGAAGCTCGCGGTGAGTTCGACGGCTGTCCTCGCCCTCGTCCTGAGCGCGTGCGGAGGTGGCGGCACCCCGAGCTCGCCGCCCGACCGCTCGGCCGAAGGCCCAGAGACGGCTGAGACCCTCACCATCGCCATAGCCTCCGATGAGGGGACCTTGACTCCGTTCACCAACCAGACCGGATATCCCGGCAACAACCTGGTCAAGATGATCTTCGACCCGCTCGCGATAGTGCAGGGGGACGAGGTGATAGGGCTTCTTGCCGAGGAGATCCAGACCGAGGACAACCAGACCTTCACGCTGCCGCTTCGCTCTGGCGTGACCTGGCACGACGGCCAGGAGTTCACCGCGGACGACGTGGTCTTCAGCGTGGACTTCTACCGCGAGAACGCCGAGGGCGACTCCGCCATCGACGTCAGCGCGATCGAGGAAGTCTCGGCTGACGGCAACACCGTGACCATGGTGCTCGACGCACCCGATCCGGAGTTCCCGCGGATGATTCTTGCAGACATGGCAATCATCCCCCGGCACCTCTGGGAAGGCGTGACGAAGGTAAGCGAGGCCGGCACCGAGCTCGCCGTCGGCACCGGCCCGTACATGCTTGCCAAGTACGACAACGCCCGGGGCTACACGCTCGAGGCCAACACCGATTACGCGCTGGGAGAACCCAAGGTCGACACCCTCGAGATCGCGATCATCCCCGAGGAGTCGACACAATTCGCCGCCCTGCGCACCGGGGAGATCGACATGTCCACCCGCATCGTCCCGCCCCAGCAACTCGAGGCACTCCAAGAACAGCAGGACATCGGGATCGTTGAGGGCACCGAGTACGCGTCCACGCTGTTGCTCTTCAACAACGGCCAGCCGCCGTTCGACCAGCCGGAGGTGAGGCTGGCACTCACCAAGGCCATCGACACCCAGGACCTCGTCGACACCGCCCTCCTGAGCTCCGGCACGCCCGGCAGCCCCGGCTTCATCCACCCCAAGTCAGCGATGGCGGCGGGCAACACCGCCCCGATGTACGACGTCGCCGCCGCGAACGCCGAGCTGGACGCACTCGGCGCCGAGCCCGGACCGGATGATGTGCGTGTGCTCGACGGAGAGCCGATGTCGTATGAGCTGCTCGTACAGAGCACCTCGACCGATCGTCTCCGCTCTGCCGAGCTGATTCGCGAAATGCTCTCCGAGGTAGGGGTCGAGGTGAAGGTCACCTCCATGGACTCGGACTCCCTGGACGCCAAGGTCTGGCCGGACTACGACGTTGCCCAGGGGCGCAACTACGACATGTCGATGTGGGGCTGGTCGGCGCCGGTAATGCTGAGCTCAGGCCTCATTGCACAGCTGCTCTACTCCGAACCTGCCGAGGGTCCCCTCAACGTGGCGGGTTACTCCGACCCCGACACCGACAAGGCGCTGGACGCCCTGACCTCGGAGGCGACACTCGACGGACGGATCGACGCCGCCGCGGACCTCCAGGCAAACATCGCCGAGCAGGCGCCTTGGGTGACGCTCTACTACCGCAACGGGGCCTACGCCTACCGGAGTGACACCTACGGCGGATGGACGTGGCAGGACGGAAAGTCCGCTCTGCACTCCTTCTCGTTCGTCGACTACGACCTGTGAGTGCCCTCCAAGTCACCGCGCAGGGCACCACAGGTGCCCTGCGCGGCCGATGGACCTTCCTGGTTGGGCGCCTTCTGGAGTACGTCACGGTCCTCTTTGTCGCGCTGACGTTGAACTTCCTGCTCCCCCGGGCACTCCCCGGCGGGCCGCTGAAGCTCTTCGGCAGCCCGGAGGCGCTCGCCCGCCTCACGGCCGAGGAGCGGGCGCAGATCGCCACCGAGTACGGATTCGGCGACCCCCTCCATGTGCAGTTCTTCGAATACCTCCGCAGCGTGGTCACCCTCGACCTCGGCACTTCGTTGTCAGACGGGCGCGAGGTGACTGACGCGATCGCGGACGCGTTGCCGTGGACGCTCCTCCTGGTGGGGACCAGCATCATTCTCACGACGCTGATCGGGATCATGCTGGGCGTCCTCGGCGGCCTGCGCCGCCGGGAGGGCAAGGGCACCGGCACACTGATCGGGGCCATCGTCATCGACTCGATCCCCCAGTTCTGGCTCGCGATGCTGATGATCGTCTGGTTCGGAGTGAAGTGGCAGCTGGCGCCCACCTTCGGTGCGACCGGCCCGGACGGCGTGACGGTTCCAGGAGTACTGCAGCACCTCGTCCTCCCGGTGGCAACGCTGACCATCACAGGGATCGGCTACATCTTCATGTACACCCGGTCATCGATGCTCGGCGTACTCACCAGTGAGCCGGTCCAGCACGCCCACGCTCGGGGAATTCCCCGCGGACGCCTGGTCCGTCGTCACGTGCTGCGGCCGGCACTGCTGCCGGTGCACACACTGATCATGCTCGACATCGGGTTCCTGGCAGCGGGCGCCATCGTCGTCGAGACGGTGTTCGCCTACCCAGGTCTTGGCCGGCTGACCTTCGGAGCCATCGCGGCTCGTGACTACCCGCTGATGCAGGGCACCTTCCTGGTGCTGACCTTAATGGTGGTGCTGATGAACCTCGTGGCCGACCTCACCTATCCGCTCATCGATCCCCGGGCCCGGGCGGGTGGCGCGTCATGAGCGCCCCGGACATCGCGCGCGCACCCGGACGCGACCTGCTCGGTCGCCAAGGCCGGATCGGCGCCGTGCTGCTCCTGGTGATCGTTGCGGTGGCGTTCTACGGGCTGTTCCTCCCCGACGGCGCCGGCAAGGCGCGGGTCGGCCTTCCGTACGCGCGCCCGTCAGCCGACCTGCCACTGGGCACCGACGACCTGGGGCGCAACCTTCTCCACCAGCTGATCGTGGGCGCCGGGACGTCGCTGAGTCTCGCCTTCATCGTCGCCGCGATCACGACCCTGCTCGCCGCCGTCATCGGCGGGCTGGCCGGCATCGGACCCCGATGGCTGTCTGCACTCATCATGCGCGGCATCGACGTGATGCTGGTGCTGCCGGAACTGGTGCTCTTCATCCTGGCGGCGACGTTCCTCGGCCAGAGCTTCGGCATCCGAGCCGCGATCCTTTCCCTCATCCTGTGGCCGGTGCCGGCACGCGTGTTGCGTGCGGCGTCGCTGACGGCGTGGTCCCGAGCCCACGTCGAGGCCGCAC
>Ga0136633_1001463_pt1 | contig 17383 bp, 17 predicted proteins | sample AntDrymeUQ832206_2_FD_105494 | JGI IMG/M metagenome (GOLD analysis project Ga0136633, IMG submission 105494) | Polar desert sand microbial communities from Dry Valleys, Antarctica - metaG UQ83 (22.06) | ecosystem: Environmental > Terrestrial > Soil > Desert | place: Antarctica: Dry Valley...
CTCGGCGGCCGGCTCGGCGGCAGCGTCCGCGACGGCGTCGCGCCGGTCGAGCCGCCGACGTTCGAGCTCAAGTCGCCGCCGCTCGCCGAGATCGTCCGCGACATCAACAAGCTGAGCAACAACGTGATGGCGCAGCAGCTGTTCCTGACCCTCGGCGCGACGCAGCGCGGCGCCGGCACGCCCGAGGCGGCGCGCGAGGTGCTGCGCCAGTGGCTGCAGGGCCGCCTGGGCACGACGGCGGGTGCCGTCATCGCCAACGGGTCCGGCCTGTCGCGCGAGTCCCGCCTGACCGCCCAGTTGCTCAATCGCCTGCTGCAGGCGGCGTGGGCGAGTCCGGTGATGTCGGAGCTGATGAGCTCGCTGCCGGTCAGCGGTGTCGACGGCACGATGCGACGATCGAAGATCTCGAGCGGCCGGGCTCATCTGAAGACCGGATCGCTGCGCGATGTCGCCGGCATCGCCGGCTACGTGCTCGGCGACTCCGGGCGCCGCTACGTCCTGGTCGCGATCGCCAACCACCCGAAGGCGGCGGCCGTCCGGCCCGCTTTCGGCGCCCTCGTCGAGTGGACTGCCAACGACGCTGCCGGGTCCGGCTCGGTGGTCGCGTCGCCGCTGCGCTGAACGCCTCGCGACCCGGATCGTTCGGTCCGTGGACGCGGAGCCCGACGCGAGAACCGCAGCGCTCGGATCAGAACGGGTTGTTCTGGGCGCGGTTGACGGCGAGATTGCCGAGCGAGAGCTGGCCGCCGGCGCTCAGGTGCAGCTCATCGGCCCAGAGATAGCCGAAAGGGGTGCCGTTCGGGATCAGCGTCTGCGCCGTGCAGTCGAGCGACGAGGGCGGCGTCTGCGCCGACTTGCTGAGATCGCAGGCCCCGGTCGTCGCGTTCGTGAAACCGTTGAGGCCCGGGGAGCGCGCCACCGCCGAGACGAGCTCGTCGAGGACGATGAGGCCGACCCGCCGACCGTCGTTGACGAGGGCGGCCCGCATGCCGGCGTTGTAGCGTGCCGAAAGCTGGGTCAGCAAGGCGGCGCGATCGATGTCCGAGAAGGCCGCTCGCTGGGCCCGTGCATAGGGCGTGACGCCGAGGTCGGCGACGGTCGAGACGATGACCCGCACGTCGCGCGCGGCGAGGAGGTTGACCTGCCGCGCCGTTTCGGCGCCGGCGGCCTCGACGTTGGCGATCAGCTGCGTCACGCCGACCGTCGGGTACTGGGCGTACTGCGCCAGCACGTCGTACTGGCCGACCAGCACGCTGGCGAGGTCGCCGTTGGCGAACGCACTGGCCGCATCCTGGGTGGCGATCTGCGTCGCCAGATCGGCGGCGCGGGCGCCGAACTGCGCGCGGATGCGGCTGACCGGCGCGACCACCGGCACGGTGGCGATGTTGCACTGGGGAAAGACCAGGCCGTACTTGCTGGCCAGGGACTGGATCCAGAGCGGGTTGACGCGGCAGTCGATCGCCAGGTTGGTGGTGGAGACGGTGCCGTTGACGCTGTACTTGAGACCGTTGCCGGGGCTCTGCGAATCGTCGATGACGCTGTTCTCGTCGCCGAGGGCGATCACCCTCGACGCCGTGAAGCTCGACACCTGGTCGCCGCCACCGCATGCCGACAACGCCAGGACGGCGACGAGCACCGCGCCGCCCCGCACCCGTCGGCGCATTTCACTTGCCATCCATCTCATTCATCGCTCCAGGAAACAGGGAAAGGTCAGAGGCCGCCCGCCGCTCGACGGAGGCGATCGCGCACGCCGTCCCATTCGGGATCGGCGGGCGGCTCCTCGACCCAGATCAGATGCACGCCCTCGCCGTCGAGTTCACGCAGGACGGCAAACAATTCATGGGCGGCCTGCTCGGGCCGCGCCGGCATGCGCCGGTGTCGGACCCCGGTGGCCACGCCCGAGGGCACCGATCGCGAATATACCGCCAGCTGCAGCGCTTCCTGGCCGAGCACGCCGAGGGCGGAACGCAGCATGGGGCCGGCCATGAGGCGCAGCTTGGCCCGCGGCGCGTAGTGCGAATCCAGCGTGCCGGGCGCCCGTGGCGACGCCTGGGTGGCGCCGGCCAGGGGCCGGCCGGCGGCGGCCTCGATCCGTGCCGCCGTCAGGGTGCCGGGGCGCAGCAACACCGGCCATTCGCCGGTGCAGTCGACGATGGCCGACTCGATGCCGAGCCGGCAGGCGCCGCCGTCGAGCACGAGCAGGTCGTCGCCGAACTCGCCGGCGACGTGCGCGGCCGTCGTCGGGCTGACGCGTCCGAAGCGGTTGGCGCTCGGCGCGGCAACGCCGGCGACGCCACGCGCGGCAGCGGCCACGAGGAGCGCGTGGGCGACCGGGTGGGCCGGGCAACGCAGGCCGATCGTCGACTGGCCGCCGGCGGCGGCGGCGGCGACGCCGGGGCGCCTGCCGACGATGACCGTCAGCGGCCCCGGCCAGAAGGCCTCGACGAGGCGCTCGGCCAGGTCCGGCATCGAGGCCGTGAAGGCATCGGCACCGGCCCGGTCGGCGACGTGGACGATGAGCGGGTGGGCCGCTGGCCGGCCCTTGAGCGTGAAGATCTTCGCCGTCGCGGCGTCGTCGTCGGCGCGAGCGCCGAGGCCGTACACCGTCTCGGTCGGAAAGGCGACGAGATCGCCGGCAGCGAGGCGATCGGCGGCGCGCTCGATCACTCCGCCATCGAGCCCGTCAGCGATCACTGCTCACCACCCCGCGATGCCCAGCAGCGAAGCGGCCCGGCGGGCCACGGCGTCGGCCTCGGCAGCGGTCGCGGCGGTGACGGTCAGATGGCCCATCTTGCGGCCCGGCCGCGCTTCGGCCTTGCCGTAGAGATGCAGGTGCGCTCCGGGCAGCGCCAGCACCGCCGACCAGTCGGGCGGCTGAGGCGGGCGCGGCGAATCGCTGGCCCGCCACAAGTCGCCGAGCAGGTTGAGCATCACGCAAGGCGAATGCAGGCGCGGCGGCGTCAGCGGCAAGGCCGCCATCGCCCGCACCTGCAGCTCGAACTGCGAAACGTCGCAGGCATCGATGCTGTAGTGGCCGGAGTTGTGCGGCCGCGGCGCCATCTCGTTGGCGACCAGGGCGCCGTCGTCGAGGACGAAGAACTCGACGCAGAGGACGCCGACATAGGCCAGCGATTCGGCGATGCGCCGGGCCAAAGCGATCGCCTCGGCCTGCCGGGTCGGGTCGAGCGCGGCCGCCGCGACCGGCACGCGGGTGAGGGCAAGGATCCCGTCGCGGTGGGTGTTCTCCTGGACCGGCAGGTGGACCAGGCTGCCGTCGTCGCCGCGGGCGACGATGACGCTGACCTCGGCGGCCAGCTTCAGCCGCTTCTCGAGCACGCATTCGGCGCCGCCGAGCGCCGCGAACGCTTCGGACAGGTCGGCGCGACGGGCGACGGACCGCTGACCCTTGCCGTCGTAGCCGAGGCGACGGGTCTTGAGGATGCCGGGAAAGAGACCGTCGTCGACCGTTGCTGCCGCTGCCGCACCGGCGTCGCCGATCACCGCGTACGGCGCGCAGCCGACACCGGAACGCGTGAAGAGCGCCTTCTCGGCGGCCCGGTCCTGGCACACCGCCACCGCGTCGGCGCCTGGCGCGACCGGTCGCCGACCGGCCAGCGTCGCCAGCGCCGCTGCCGGCACGTTCTCGAACTCGGTCGTCAGCGCGTCGCAGGACGCGGCCAGCCGCGCCAGGCCGGCCGGATCGAGGTAGGCGGTGCCGACGTGCTCGTGGGCGACCAGCCCGGCCGGACTGTCGACATCGGGGTCGAGGACGACGGTCCGATAGCCCAGCTGCTGGGCGGCGTGCACGAACATGCGGCCGAGCTGGCCGCCGCCGAGCACGCCGAGCGTGCCGCCCGGCTCGATGCGCTGTCGGGACGGTGCCGCCCCCATCGGCCTCACTTGAGCTCGGCAGTCATGGCCCTCGCCGCCTCGGTCTGGCGGGCGCGCCAGGCCTCGAGCCGGCGGCGCAGGTCGGCGTCGCCGGTGGCCAGCATGGCGACCGCGAACAGCGCGGCGTTGGCAGCACCGGCCGCGCCGATGGTGAAGGTCGCGACCGGAATGCCGCGTGGCATCTGGACGATGGAATACAGCGAGTCGAGGCCCTGGAGATGGCGGCTGGCGACCGGAACGCCGAGCACCGGCACCGTCGTCTTCGCGGCCAGCATGCCCGGCAGGTGGGCGGCACCGCCGGCGCCCGCGATGATGGCGCGCAGGCCGCGGCCGGCGGCTTCTTCGGCGTAGGCGAACAGCTCGTCCGGCATGCGATGCGCCGAGACGACGCGCGCCTCGTGGGCGATGCCGAACTCCGTCAGGAGATCGGTCGCCGCGACCATCGTCTCCCAGTCGCTGCCGGAGCCCATGACGACGCCGACGACGGCGGGGGCGCTTGCGTCTGCTGCCATACGAATCACCGCTGCGCCGCGTTCAGGAGGAGGACTTGAATTGTAGGCGGCGGTGCTCCACCTGCCGGAGTTGCGGTCGCAGCGCGCTGCGCCAAGCGACGGCCGGCGCCGACCGCATCGGCCCGACAATCGCGCTTTTCGGCGTTGCCCGGACCCTTCTCGATTCGAGACCCCATGAAAGACATCACCCAGCACAACTTCGAAGCCGACCTCATCACCGCCTCGGTGGCGCAGCCGGTGCTGCTCGACATCTGGGCACCCTGGTGCGGGCCGTGCAAGACGCTCGGCCCTCTCCTCGAGAAGCTCGAGACGGACTACGCCGGCGCCTTCCTGCTGACCAAGCTCGACGCCGACGCCGAGCCCGAGATCGCCGCCCAGCTGTCGCAGATGTTCGGCGTACGCAGCATCCCCTTCTGCGTCCTCTTCAAGGGCGGTCAGCCGGTCGACGGGTTCGTCGGCGCGCTGCCCGAGGGCGAGGTCCGCAAGTTTCTCGACAAGCATGTCCCGAGCCCCGAGGAGCGAGCGGCTGCCGAGGACATGCTGGAGGCCGAGGAACTGCTCGCCGAGGGCGACCCCGACAGCGCCATCGACCGGCTGCAGGCCGCGCTGGCGACCAACCCGGCCAACGACAACGCCCGCTACGACTTCCTGCGGGCCCTGCTCAAGAACGGCCGCGTCGCCGAGGCGCGCCAGGCCTTCGACCCGGTGGCCGCCAGCCCGGTGCTCGACCTGCGCCTGGTCGCCGCCGGCCAGTGGATCGCCGCCATGGAAGCGGCCCCGAAGGCGCGCCCGAAGGCCGCGCTCGAGGCGGCGCTGGCGGCCGACAAGCGCGATTTCGCGGCCCGTTTCGAGCTGGCCCAGATCCACTTCGCGGCTCAGGAATTCACCGAGGCGATGGACCAGCTGCTCGAGATCCTGATGCGCGACAAGACGTGGAACGGCGAGGCGGCCCGCAAGGCCTACGTCGCCGTCCTCGAGGTGATGAAGCAGCCGACGCTGGCGAGCGCCAAGCCCGACGCACCGAAGGGCGCGCTGGAGATCGCCGGCAAGCTGGCGGTGACGCCCGCCGACCCGGTGATCGACGCTTACCGGCGCAAGCTGAGCATGGCGATGTTCTGACTGTCCTGACGACGGCGCACCGATCGGGCGCCGCTCAGGCGCCGGTCATGCGATCGAGCACCTGCTGGTAGGTGCGGGCGGTGGCCGCGATCACCTCGGCGGGCAGCGCCGGCGCCGGCGCCTTCTTGTTCCAGGGCTCGCCGTCGACGCGCACCGCCTCGAGCCAGTCGCGGACGAACTGCTTGTCGTAGCTGGGCGGATTCGTCCCCTCGGCGTAGGCCTCGGCCGGCCAGAAGCGCGACGAGTCGGGGGTCAGCACCTCGTCCATGAGGGTCAGCGTGCCGGCCTCGTCGAGCCCGAACTCGAACTTGGTGTCGGCGATGATGATGCCGCGCGAGTGCGCGAACGCCGCCGCCTCGGTGTACAGGCGGATCGCCGTCGAGCGCATCTTCGTTGCCAGGTCGGCGCCGATCGTGTCGGCGGCACGGTCGAAGTCGATGTTCTCGTCGTGGTCGCCCATCGCCGCCTTGGTCGCCGGCGTGAAGATCGGCGCCGGCAGCCGGGACGCGTTCTTCAGCCCCGGGGGGAGCATGACGCCGCAGACCGCGCCGCTCGCCTCGTATTCCTTCCAGCCGCTGCCGGCCAGATAGCCACGCACGACGGCCTCGATCGGCAGGGGCTTCAACCGCTTGACCAGCATCGAGCGGCCGCGCACCTGCTCGCGCTCGTCGGCAGCGACGACGCCCAGCGGATCGTCGCCGGTCAGGTGGTTGGGAACGATGTGGGCCAGCTTCGCGAACCAGAAGAGGGCCATCTCGGTCAGGATGCGGCCCTTCCCCGGGACCGGCTCGGCCATGATGACGTCGAAGGCGCTGAGCCGGTCGCTGGACACCATCAGCAGCCGGTCGTCGCCGACTGCGTAATTGTCGCGGACCTTGCCGCTGGCGATCAGCGGCAGCGAGCGCAGCACGGCCTCCTCCACGGCCAGCGGCACGACCGGCGTCAGACGACGACCTGGGCCAGTTCGCCGTCGGCGTAGCGCTTGGCCACCTTGGCCAGCGGCTGCGCCGTGATCTTGGCCGCCTGGCCCTCGCAGCCGAACTGCAGGTAGCGCTCGCGGGCGATCGCCTTGGCCGCCTCGCGCGCCGGCTTGAGGTAGTCGCGCGGGTCGAACTTGTCGGGGTTCTCGGCCATGTACTTGCGGATCGCACCGGTCATCGCCAGGCGGATATCGGTGTCGATGTTGATCTTGCGCACGCCGTGCTTGATCGCCTCCTGGATCTCCTCGACCGGCACGCCGTAGGTCTCCTTCATGTTGCCGCCGTGCTGTCGGATGATGGCCAGCAGGTCCTGCGGCACGCTCGACGAGCCGTGCATGACGAGGTGGGTCGTCGGGATGCGGCGATGGATCTCCTTGATGCGGTCGATGGCCAGGATGTCGCCGGTCGGCTTGCGGGTGAACTTGTAGGCGCCGTGGCTGGTGCCGATGGCGATGGCCAGCGCGTCGAGCTGGGTGCGCTTGACGAAGTCGGCGGCCTGCTCCGGGTCGGTGAGCAATTGCTCGCGCGTCATCGTCGCGTCGGTGCCGTGACCGTCCTCCTTGTCGCCCCGCATGGTCTCCAGCGAGCCGAGGCAGCCGAGCTCGCCCTCGACGGTGACGCCGCGGGCGTGCGCCATGTCGACGACCTTCCGGGTGACGTCGACGTTGTAGTCGTAGCTGGCGATGCTCTTGCCGTCGGCCTCGAGCGAACCGTCCATCATCACCGAGGAAAAGCCCAGATCGATGGCAGAACGGCAGACGTCGGGGCTCTGGCCGTGGTCCTGGTGCATGACCAGCGGCACCTTCGGCCAGCTTTCGAGCGCCGCCTCGATCAGATGCTTGATGAACGGCTCGCCGGCGTACTTGCGAGCGCCGGCGCTGGCCTGCAGGATGACCGGCGCGCCGACCTCGGCGGCCGCCGACATGACTGCCTGAACCTGCTCGAGGTTGTTGACGTTGAAGGCCGGGATGCCGTAGCCGTTCTCGGCGGCGTGGTCGAGCAGCTGGCGCATGGAGACGAGTGGCATGGCGGTGTCCTCTTCGAGAGATCGGGGTTGGGTCCGGCAGCGGCGAGCGACGCAGGCACCGCGGGGCCAGAGAGTCACTGTAGCAAGGTCGCCAAGCCCAGTCGCGCCGTGCGGCGTCGTGGCCCGATGCGGCGCCCGGATTTCCGTTCAGGTCCGGTTCACGCAGGCCCGCGCACCATCTGCACATCCCAACCCGATGGAGCCTTCCATGAAGCGCCTGACCCTTGTTTCCCTGCTCGCGACCGCCGCCGTCGGCGCCCACGCCAACACCTATCTCGACAATGCGCGCGTCAGCAGCGTCGAGCCGCAGTACGAGAGCGTCAACGTGCCGCGCCAGGAATGCAGCAGCCGCTGGGTCCCCGAGGTCCGTCGTCAGGACGACCGCAACTACGGCGGCGCGGTCATCGGCGGCGTCGCCGGCGCCCTGCTGGGCAACCAGATCGGCCGCGGCCATGGCCGCGAGGCTGCCACGGCGGTGGGCGCGCTGGTCGGCGCCTTCACCGGCGACAACGTCGCCAACCGCGGCCGCGGTTGGCGCGACGAGCCGGTCGAGCGCGAAGTGACCTCGTGCCGCAACGTCAACGACGTGCAGACGCGGATCGTCGGCTACCAGGTCGGCTACGAGTACCGGGGCCAGCATTTCGTCACCCGGATGCGCGACAACCCCGGGCCCTTCGTGCAGGTGCGCGTGACGGTCGATCCCGTGGGACGATAGAGGGTGCCTCGCCCGATGAACGCTTTCGCCCCCCCCGCCCTCGCCCTGCTGCTCGTGCTGGCCACGCCGGCCTGGGCCGACGTGAGCCGCGACGAGGCGGCGGCCGTCGCCCAGCGCGCCAGCAACGGCGGCCGGGTGCTGTCGGTGGAGAAGGCCGAGGCCGACCGTCGGCCGGTGTGGCGGGTGAAGGTCGTCACCGCCAGCGGCGAGGTCCGTCTGATCCTGATCGACGCCGCCAGCGGCCGGATCGTCGGCTGACGTCGAAGACCGCGGCGTGCGCCTGCTGCTGGTCGAGGACGACGCGGCCCTGCGGCTCGGGCTGGCACGCCAGCTCGAGGCCGACGGCCACCGCGTCGACCAGGCCGCCGACGGCGAGGACGGCCTGTTCCAGGCCCGCGAGTACCCGGTCGACCTGGCCATCGTCGACCTGGGGCTGCCGAAGCTGAGCGGGCTGGCGGTCGTCCAGCAACTGCGGGCCGAGGGCCGGACCCTGCCGATCCTCATCCTTACCGCGCGTGGCAGCTGGCAGGACAAGGTCGTCGGCCTCGAAGCCGGCGCCGACGACTACCTCGTCAAACCCTTCGAGTACCCCGAGCTGGTCGCCCGGCTCAAGGCCCTGCAGCGGCGCTCGCTCAAGGCGGCGTCCGACGTCCTCACCCTCGGGCCGATCGCCGTCGACTTCGCGGCACAGAGGGCCCGGCTCGACGGCGCGCCGATCGAGCTGACGGCCTTCGAGTACCGGCTGCTCGAATACCTGGTCCGAGAACGGGCCCGGGTGGTGAGCAAGCAGGAACTCTCCGACTACCTGTACCCCCACGATGAAGACCGCGACAGCAACGTGCTCGAGGTCCTGATCGGGCGCCTGCGCCGCAAGCTCGACCCAGCGGGCACCCTGGCACCGATCGAGACGCTGCGCGGTCGCGGCTACCGGTTCACGCTCGGATGAGGTGGCGCCGCTCGATCCGCGCCCGCCTCATGCTCGGCGCGACGCTGGTGCTGCTGGCCTTCGTCGCCGCGGCCGGGCTGGCCGTCCAGCGGGCCCATGCCGACAGCGTGCGGGCGGCCCGCTTCGCCCAGTTGCAGAGCACTCTCTACCTCCTGCTCGCCGGCGCCGAGCTCGACGCCGGCGGCAAGCTGGTGATGCCCGCCGGATTTCCCGAGCCGCGCCTGTCGTTGCCCGGATCGGGCCTGTATGCGAGCGTCGTCAACGTCGCCCGCGGCGAGCGCTGGCAGTCGGCCTCGGCGCTGGGGCTCGATCCGCCCTTTCAGGACCGCGTTGCTGTCGGCGAGTGGCGCTACGACACCGTCGAGGCCGGCGGCCGCGCCTACCTGGCCGTGGGCTACGGCGTCAACTGGGCCGGGCGCGCCCAGGCGGCGCCGCTGGTGCTGTCGGTGCTGGAGGACAAGGCCGGCTTCGACCGCGAGATCGGCGTCTTCGAGCGCACTTCGCTGGCCTGGCTCGGCGCCGCCGCGCTGCTGCTGCTGCTGTCGCAGATGTTGCTGCTCGAATGGGGCCTGGCGCCGCTGCGCCGGGTCGCGCACGAGATTCGCGGCATCGAGCAGGGCGAGCAGGCCGAGGTTGGCGGCCGCTATCCCGTCGAGATCGCGGCGCTGACCGACAACCTCAACGCCCTCATCAAGCAGGAGAGGCTGCGCCAGACCCGCTACAAGGAAGCGCTGAGCTTCCTCGCCCACAGCCTGAAGACGCCGCTGGCGGTGCTGCGCACCGCGCTGGCCGAGCCGGCGCGGCTGCCAGCCGCCGTGACCGAGCAGGTCGCGCGCATGGACGGCATCGTCCAGCACCAGCTCGGCCGCGCGGCGGCAAGCGGCGCCTCGCGCTTCGCGCCCGTCCTGCCGCTCGCGCCGATCCTGCACCGGATCCGCGACTCGCTCGACAAGGTGTATGCCGACAAGCACCTCGTCTTCGGCCTCGACTGCCCGGACGAGCTCGGTTGGCGCATCGACGAGGGTGACGCCTTCGAGATGCTCGGCAACGTCATGGACAACGCCGCCAAGTGGGCGCGCGGCCACGTCGCGGCGAGCGTCCGGCGCGAGGGCGACCGGCTCCTGATCCGGGTCGACGACGATGGCCCGGGCTTCGGCGACACCCGCTCGATCCGCCGACTGCACGTGCGCGGCGACGAGCAGGTGCCCGGGCACGGCGTCGGCCTCGCGGTCGTCGACGAGCTGGTCGCCAGCCACGACGGCGAGTTGGAGCTCGCTCGCTCGGACCTGGGCGGCGGCCGGGTCGACATCGTCCTGCGGGCGGCCTGAGCGGAGCCGCCCACGACCGCGATCCGTTCAGCCTGCGTTCATGGGGGGCGCCGCACCATGGGGCGTCTCATCCAAGGAGCGATCCATGAAGCCTTCCATCTCTGTCCGGCTCGTCGCCTGCGCCGCCCTCGCCACCGCCGCCCTCGGCGCAGCTTCGGCGGCCCGCGCGGGCAACGATGTCACCGTCTCCTTCGGCTGGCAGGGCCACCCCGGCCATGTCGCGCCGGCACCGGTGTACGTCGTGCCGCACACCGGATTCCCGCAACTGCGGGCGGTCCACGTCGAACCGCGCCCGGTCTACGTTCAGCCGCGGCCGGTGCTCGTCGCGCCACGCGGCTGGCAGGACGCCCGCTACGACCGTTACGACCGCTACGAGCATTACAACCACTACGACCGCGAGGAGCGTGAACGCGCCTGGCGACGGGCCGAGCGGCATCGCCAGCACTGGAAGCGCCATCACGGCTACCACCCCCGCGGCGACGACCACCGCGGCGGCGACCGCCACCGACCGCAGGGCCACGGTCGGGACTGACGGTGGCAGCCGCGGGGTCGGGCCGCGCCCGCCAGACCGGCCGAACCTGCCGCGCCGCCGCGGCTAGGCCCGCCCGGAGCGCCGGCTGCGCGGCTGGGCCTTGTCGAGCTCGGCGATCACCTGCTTGAGCAGGATCAGCAGGGTGCGAGCGTCCTCGACGGGCAGGCGCAGGGCGCTCGATCCGACGCCGTCGTCGCGCGCGGAGCGAGGCTGCACCGAAAGATCGGCGCCGATCTCGATCATCCCCCGGTCGTGCCGGGCCGACTTGAGGCGCTGGATCTCGATGTCGTGGGTCTTCACTCGGGTTCTCCTGCGCCTCGGACCGGACGTCCGCCGTCCGGGCCCAAGTATCCGGCCTTCGTCGGGCTCGCCGTGCCGCGGCGATACTGCCCATGGTGAACCTCGTCTGGATGCCCGCCTACGTCGCAACCGGCGCCGCCATCGGCTTTCTGGCCGGGCTGCTGGGCATCGGCGGCGGCATGACGCTGGTGCCGATACTCGCGGCCATGTTCGCGGCGCAGCAATTCGCCCCTGACCACACCGTGCACCTCGCCCTCGGCACCGGCATGGCGTCGATCGTGTTCACCTCCAGCTCTTCAGTGCGCACCCACCACCGTCTCGGCGGCGTCGACTGGCCGCTGGTGCGTCGCATGGGGCCGGCGATGGCGGCCGGCACGCTGCTGTCCACCGCGCTGTCGGGCTGGGTGCCGCAGCAGGTCCTGGCCCTGGCCTTCGCGCTGATCGTGTATGCCGGCGCGACACAGATCCTGCTCGGCCGCAAACCGGCCGCCGGGCGGACGCTGCCCGGCACGCCGGCGCTGGTGGCGATCGGGCTGGCGATCGGCGTCGTCTGCGGAGTGGTGTCGGCGGGAGGGGCCTTCTTGACCGTGCCGCTCATGCTGTTCTGCGGCGTGGCGATGACCACCGCGATCGGCACCGGCGCCGCCCTCGGCGTGCCGGTGGCCGTGGTGGGCACGCTCGGCTACGTGTTCAGCGGCAGCCAGGTTGCCGGGCTGCCACCGCTGGCGCTGGGCTTCGTGCACGGCCCGGCGCTGCTGGGCATCGTCGCTGGCAGCGTGCTCACCGCGCCGTTCGGTGCGCGCGCCGCCCACCGCATGCCGGTGGCGACGCTGCGCCGCGTCTTCGCCGGCCTCATGTACGTGCTGGCGACCAAGATGGTGTGGACGTATCTGTGAAGAACGGCAGCATCACGCGCCCGCCCTCGACGGTGATCTCGACCGCGCGCCTGTTCGCCCGGTGCAGCCAGCCCTGGTCGGTGAAGTGCTGGAACATCTCGTCGGCCAGTTGTCCCGCCAGGTGGTCGCGCCGCTCGGACCAGTCCAGGCACGGGTAGGCGAATCGCCGCCGCGGCGACGGTGGCGCCGGGTCGAGGCGGGGCGGCCGCATCGTCCACGGCTGCGCGGCCGAGGAAATGCGCCATGACGCCGCGCTGCAACGACATTGGCTGGGAATCTGAATGCAGGCGCCCTTGTTGCACGTGCAAGGCCTGGTCAAGCGATACCAGCGTCGTTGGCCCAGAGCCGAGACGACCTTCGAGTTGCAGGCTGATCTGCAGATCGCCGAGGCTGGCGTGGTCGGTGTGATGGGCGCCCACGGCGCCGGCAAGACGACACTGTTCGAATTGATCACGGGTGGCAACCAACCCACCGAGGGTCGGGTGCTGGTCGCCGGGCAGGACATTCACCGCGTGCGCTACGGCGAGCGTGGCCGGATGGCGCTGCACTACCACCAGTCCTACCAATTGCGCCGTTTCAGGCGCACGCGGCCAGCCTTCATGCTGGAGCAGGCGCGCACGCCGGGCGCGGTGGTGCACTTGTTCGACGAGCCGCAATTCAATGTGCAGGACGGCTACATCGGCTTCATGCTCGACTTCTTCAAGCGGCTGCGCGACGCCGGGAAGCTGGTCTTCCTGTGCGTGCACCCCAACGAGCCGGTTCACCTGGACATCCTCGACCAGGCCTGCGAGCGCTTCATCTTCGTGCAGAAGGACAGCGCCCAGGTCAGCCGGCTGCAGCAGGTGGCGTCGATGCAGGAACTGCTCACAGTGCCGGCGGCGGTCGCCTACCTCGGGACGCTGGTCGACCGGCAGAGTCCTCACTCATGAGTCGCGGTTCGAAAGCTGCAGCAGATCCTGCCTGTCGCGGCGGGTCGTCAGAAAAGCAGTCCCGTCGGCATCCGCAAGCCCAGCACGTTGTCCATCAGCAACTGAAAGGCTCCGACGATGGCAACGGCCGCGACGCCGTGAATGGCCATTTCACGCGGGCTCAGTCGATCGAAACTGGCAATGCCGACCAGCACAAGGAAGGCCACCAAGCTGGTCGCGAAGAAGCCGATGCTGGGCAGCAGCAGGACCCAGACACCCATCGCGACGATGATGGAGACTCGCCTCCACGTCGATTCTTTCGCCTCGCCAGACAAATCCTTCTTGGCCGGCGCCGCGGGCCGGCCGATCTGGAAAGAGATCAGCAACCCGGACAGAATTACCAGTAGTGCGGCGATGGTGGTCGGGAAGACCTTCCCCATGGCCGACATGTCCTTGGTCTGCGTATAGGCCGCCACGCCCAGGCCGATGAAGAGCAGGCTGAACAAGATGGCGGGAACGTCCCGAAACTTCGTGCGCTTGGCCTTGTCGGTCGTGACGACCTTGACGACCGTGTCTGTTGCTTCAACCGGCGCAGGCTTGTTGCGGCGACCGAGCATGGCGGTGATCAACGGGTAGCACAGGGTCAGCGCGGCGAACACGATGATGACCGCGCTGATGGGCCGCCCGAAGAACATCCCGGCAAGGGCATTCGTCGCATTGCCGATCATGTAGGTCTGAACGAAGCCCATTTCGGCGATCGAACCCAGAACCAGCCCCAGCACGATGGGCGACGGCGCAAAACCATAGCGCTGCAGGATCCAGGCCATCACACCCAGAACGAACATCATCTGCATGTCATGCACATTGCTGTGAATGGCGAAGCTGCCCAGGATCGTCAGGAAGGCGACGGTGGGCACCAGCAGCGACTTCGGAATCTTCACGATCGACGTGTAGGCATAGCGCCCGAGCAGCAGACCGACCGGCAGCATCAACACCGTCGCGATCAGCAAGCCGAACATGAAGGTGTAGACGATTCCGCCTTGCTCGTTGAACAGGCTCGGCCCGATCTTGATGCCCTGCACCAGGAGCGCGCCCAGGATGATGGCATCGGGCGGCGTGCCGGGGATGCCGAGCACCAGCGTCGGGATGAAGCCGCCGCCGACGGTGGCGTTGTTCGAGGATTCGGTGGCGATGACCCCGTCCGGCTCGCCGGTGCCGAAGCGCTCAGGGTGTCTCGACGATCGACGCGCCTCGGAGTACGCGATCAGGCCGGCGATGGAGCCGCCCGCCCCCGGAAGGATCCCGACCGCCGTACCGATTGCGGAACTCCTGATCAGGTTGAACTTGCTCGCCCAGCTGATGCGCAGTGCCTCGAGCAACCGGTAGCCACGCGTGTCCTCGACGATCGACAGGTGCGGCGCCCGGGTGGCCACCAGGTCGATGAGGACGGGGACGCAGTACAGGCCGATCAGCGCCGACGTGATGTCGATGCCGCCCAGCAGGATCTGCGAGTTCATCGTGTAGCGCACGTCACCGCCGACGATGGCGACACCCACGGTAGACAGCAAGAGCCCGAGGCATCCCCCGATCAGGCCTTTGACGGTGTTGCCCACCGACAGCGCCGAGATCAAGGTCAGACCGAAGATCGCCAGCCAGAAGTATTCGGAGGGGCCGAACAGCAAGGCGATGTTGGCCAGTGGCGGTGCCAGTACCAGCAGCGAGATGGCCCCCACGAGGCCACCAACCACCGATGCGATGGTGGCCAGGGTGACCGCCAGCCCGCCGTCGCCACGCTTGGCCATCGGGTAGCCGTCGAAGGTCGTCGCGATCGACGATGGCGTGCCCGGCGTATTGACCAGGATGGCGGCGAATGAACCGCCGTAGATCGCGCCGGTGTAGATCGCCCCGAGGGCGATCAGCCCCGAAGCCGGCGACATGCCGAAGGTGAACGGCACCAGAATCGCCACCGCCATGGTCGCCGACAGGCCCGGCAACGCCCCGATGATCGTCCCCAGCACCACGCCACCCAGCGCGAGCACCATGTTGAACGGGGTCAGGGCGTCGATGAGGTAGCTGAGGTTTCCCATGGCAGCGGCGTTGTTCGCCTACTGCTTCTTGATGCCGAGCTTGTCGGCCAGCGCCGTGTACTCCTTCTTCTTCGCGGCCACGAAGGCCGGCATTTCCTTGTAACCGACGTCGGTCAGGACGAAGCCGCCGTCTTCCATCTTCTTCCTGAATCCCGCGTCGGCATTGATGCCGCTGATGATGTCCGACACCTTCTGCCGAATGTCCTCAGGCGTGGATTTCGGGACCGACAGGCCTCGGTAGGCCCCGCCGACCAGATCGAAGCCCAGTTCCCGGAAGGTGGGGACGTCCGGAAATGCGGGCATCCTTTTCTCGGAGGCCACGGCGAGCATGCGCATCTTGCCGGCATGACTGATGCCGGACGGGGCGTAGTTGAAGCCGGCGAGGGTCTGTTTGCCGAGAATGGCGGTGACCGCCGGGGCGGTGCCGCTGAACGGGATGTAGGTCGTCTTGATGCCAGCAAGCTCATCGAACCGGACCTGCGCCAGGTTGTTCGACGAGTTGGAGCCAGAGCCGCTGAACGTCAGCATTCCGGGCGACTTCTTGGCGAAGTCGATGAGGTCCTTGAGCGTCTTGAACGGGCTGTCGGCGTGGACGAAGATCGCGTCGGGCGTGTAGTGGAAGTAGTTCACCGGCGTCAGGTCGTCGGTCTTGTAGCCGACGTCCTTCTGCATCGGCTGCAGCACGGTGTGCGGCAGGTTGATGCCCATGATCGTGTAGCCGTCGCCAGGCATCGAGTTGAGCTGCGACCAGGCCTGCGCACCTCCGGCGCCGGCCATGTACTGGATGACGGTCTCCACGCCGGCCACCTTCTTGAACACCGCCTGCTGGAACCGGGCCGAGAGATCGGATTCGCCGCCGGCGTTGAACGGCAGGATGTAGTTGATCGTCTTGCTGGGATAGGCCTGTGCGTTCGCCGCTCCGCTCATGGCGAGGCCGGCAGCAAGCGCCGTCCCGAGTGCGGCGGTGGCGAGGCATTGACGAAATCTTGTTGTGCGCATGGTTGTCTCCATTGGCGGTTGGGGTGAAAGGGCTGGCTCGCGGCGCGATCAGTCATCGGCGCGCCGCGAGCACACGTTCGTCGACACCCGGGGGTGTCAGGCCGCCTTGCGGCGGACGTTGGCGGCGAGCTGCCCGCAGACCGCTTCGGTCACCTGCGCCGTGGTGGCGTTGCCGCCGAGGTCGCGGGTGTGCAGCGCGGGGTTCGCGGTGACCTGCTCGATGGCCTGCATCACGCGCCGGGCGGCGTCGTGCTCGCCCAGGTGCTCCAGCAGCATGACGACCGACCAGAAGGTGCCGACCGGATTGGCCAGGCCCTTGCCCATGATGTCGAAGGCCGAACCGTGGATCGGTTCGAACATCGACGGATAGCGGTGCTCCGGGTCGATGTTGCCGGTCGGCGCGATGCCCAGGCTGCCGGCCAGCGCCGCGGCCAGGTCGCTCAGGATGTCGGCGTGCAGGTTGGTCGCGACGATGGTGTCCAGTGAGGCGGGCCGATTGATCATTCGCGCCGTCGAGGCGTCGACGAGTTCCTTGTCCCAGGTGACGTCCGGGAACTCCTTCGAGATCTGCAGTGCGATCTCGTCCCACATCACCATCGCGTGGCGCTGGGCATTGCTCTTGGTGATGACGGTCAGCAGCTTGCGGGGACGCGATTGGGCCAGCTTGAACGCGAACCGCATGATCCGCTCGACGCCCGCGCGGGTCATCAGCGACACGTCCGTGGCGGCCTCGATCGGGTGGCCCTGGTGGACACGGCCGCCGACGCCGGCGTACTCGCCTTCGGAGTTCTCGCGAACGATGATCCAGTTCAGGTCATCGGGCCCGCAGCGCTTCAGCGGCCCGTCGATGCCGGGCAGGATGCGCGTCGGGCGAACATTCGCGTACTGGTCGAAGCCCTGGCAGATCTTCAGGCGCAGGCCCCACAGCGTGATGTGATCCGGGATGTGCGGGTCGCCGGCCGAGCCGAACAGGATCGCGTCCTTGTCGCGGATCGCGCCCAGGCCGTCCTCCGGCATCATCACGCCATGCTCCCGGAAGTAGTCGCCACCCCAATCGAAGTTCTCGAACTCGAAGCGGAACGTTGTGCTCGAAGCGGCCAACGCCTCCAGCACCTGCCGGGCGGCGGGCACCACTTCCTTGCC
>Ga0136633_1001464_pt1 | contig 17377 bp, 15 predicted proteins | sample AntDrymeUQ832206_2_FD_105494 | JGI IMG/M metagenome (GOLD analysis project Ga0136633, IMG submission 105494) | Polar desert sand microbial communities from Dry Valleys, Antarctica - metaG UQ83 (22.06) | ecosystem: Environmental > Terrestrial > Soil > Desert | place: Antarctica: Dry Valley...
CGCTCAGGAGCTTGGCGCAGTTACGATCTGGTCATCGAGCGGATCGTGATCGTCGGTCCCAGCGCGGCAGGAAAGTCAACGCTGGCTCGCGCCTTGGCACGGCGGCTCGCCCTTCCGCACCTCGAGCTCGACTCCGTTTACCACCAAGCAGGCTGGACGATCCTCCCAGCGACGGAGTTCAGGGCAAGGGTGGGCTGGTTCATCAGTGGCGACCGGTGGGTGATCGACGGCAACTACACCTCTCACTTGCAGAACCTTGTCTTGCACCCGACGTCTAGAAGAACTCCTGCGGCCGGTAGGTGCCCCACACCTCGCGCAGCGCGTTGCTGACCTCGCCGACGGTGGCGAGTTCCTTGAGCGCCTCCCTCATCGGGTAGAGCACGTTGTCCGTGCCCTCGGCGGCCTTGCGCAGGTCGGCCAGCGCGCGGTCGACAGCCGCGTTGTCGCGCTTTTCGCGCAGGACCCTGAGCCGTTCGCGCTGGTCGGCCTCGATGCTCGGGTCGACCCGCAACGGCTCGTACCTGTCCTCCTGCGCCGACTGGTAGCGGTTGACCCCGACCACGACGCGCTCGCCGCTGTCGATGCCCTTGGTGACCTCGTACGCCGACCGCTCGATCTCGCTCTTCTGGAAGCCCTGCTCGATGGCGGCGACGGCACCACCCATCTGCTCGATCGTGGCCATGAGCGCCCGCGCGCCGGCCTCGACCTCGTCCGTCATCGCCTCGACGACGTACGAGCCCGCAAACGGGTCCACGGTCGCGGTCACATCGGTCTCGTAGGCCAGCACCTGCTGAGTGCGCAACGCCAGGGTGGCCGCCTTCACCGTTGGCAGCGCGATGGCCTCGTCGTAGGAGTTGGTGTGCAACGACTGGGTGCCACCGAGCACAGCGGCCAGGCCCTGAACGGCGACCCGGATGAGGTTGACCTCGGGCTGCTGCGCGGTCAGCTGCACCCCGGCGGTCTGGGTGTGGAAGCGCAGCATGAGCGACTTCGGGTCCTTGGCGCCGAACTCGTTCCGCATGACGTCGGCCCAGATCCGCCTGGCGGCGCGGAACTTCGCGACCTCCTCGAGGATCGTCGTACGGCTCACGAAGAAGAAGGCCAGCCGCGGGGCGAACTCGTCCACGTCCTGACCGCTCGCTATCGCCGCTCGGACGTACTCAATGCCGTCCGCCAGGGTGAAGCCCACCTCCTGCACGGGGGTCGCCCCGGCCTCGGCCATGTGGTATCCGGAGATGGAAATGGTGTTCCACCGCGGGATCTCGGCCTTGCAGTACGAGAAGATGTCCGTGATCAGCCGCAGTGACTGCGCGGGCGGGTAGATGTACGTCCCGCGGGCGATGTACTCCTTGAGCACGTCGTTTTGGATCGTTCCGGTGAGCTGGTCGCCGGAGATCCCCTTCTCCTCGGCGACCAGCGCGTAGAGCAGCAGCAGGACGGACGCCGGCGCGTTGATGGTCATCGACGTCGAGACCTGGTCGAGCGGGATCTGGTCGAACAGGATCCGCATGTCGTCGAGCGAGTCGATCGCGACGCCGACCTTGCCCACCTCACCGGAAGCCACCGGATCGTCGCTGTCGTAGCCCATCTGGGTCGGCAGGTCGAAGGCGACGCTCAGCCCGCCGGTCCCCTGGGCCACCAGGTGCCGGTACCGCTCGTTGGACTCCTTGGCCGTACCGAACCCGGCGTACTGACGCATCGTCCACGGCCGGCCCGTGTACATGGACGGGTAGACGCCTCGCGTGTACGGGTACTCCCCGGGCTGGCCGAGCCGCTCCTCGAGCCCGCCCGCAACATCTGCCGGGCCATACAGGGGGGCGATCTCGAAGCCGGATTCGGACGCGCGCGCCATGCGAGCAGCGTAAGGCGATGAGCGTGACCGGCGAGCGGGAGGGGTAAGCAGGTCAGGTGGAGTCAGCAGTAGAGGGCGGAGAGCGGACCGTCGCCGGGCGCTACCGACTGCTCGAGCGGCTCGGTTCAGGTGGCATGGGGACGGTTTGGCGCGCCACCGACACCGTGCTCGGGCGTGATGTCGCAGTGAAAGAGGTCACCTTCCCGCGGGGGGTCACCGATGAGGAGCGCGAGGTGCTGCGCGAGCGCACGCGCCGCGAGGCCCGCGCCGCCGCCCGCCTCGACCATCCGAGCGCTGTCACCGTGTACGACGTGGCAGAGGAGGACGGCACGCCGTACCTCGTCATGGAGCTGGTCGAGGCGCGCACGCTGTCCGAGGTGGTGCGGACTGACGGACCGCTCGGTCCGCGCGACGCCGCGAAGATGGGCCTGGCGGTGCTCGGGGCGCTGCAGGCCGCGCACGCGGAGGGCATCGTCCACCGCGACGTGAAGCCCGGCAACGTGCTGCTGCGGCCGGACGGTCGGGTCGTGCTCACCGACTTCGGCATCGCCACCTTCACCGGCGACTCCAGCATCACGTCGACCGGGCTGCTGCTGGGTTCGCCGTCGTACATCGCTCCCGAGCGCGCCCGCGGCGAGTCGCCCGGACCGGCGTCGGACCTGTGGTCGCTCGGCGCCACGATGTTCACCGCCGTCGAGGGAAGCGCGCCCTTCGACAAGGGCGAGCCGCTCCCGACCATGACCGCCGTCGTGACCGGCGAGCACGAGCCCTTCGTCTCCGCCGGACCGCTCATCCCGGTACTGGAGGGACTGCTCGAGAAGGACCCCACCTTGCGGATGGACGCGGCAACGGCCGTCGCGGCCCTCACTGAGGTCATCGAGTCGGCGGGCGACGAGGCAGATCTTCCTGCGGCGACCGCGCCGACGGCGCCGCTGCAGCGCGCGGAGCGCACGACTGCGTTGAGCCTCGGCGACGTGCAGCACGACGTCGCCGCGGAGCAGGTGGCGTCAGCCACCCCTCGCCCACGGACCTACGCCCCGCCCCGCCCGGTGCCCCGTCAGCGCCGGCGCTCGCGCACGCCCGCAGTGCTGACCGCGCTGGCGCTGCTTGTCGCCGGCGGTCTCGGGCTCGGGCTTTCAGGAGCGCTGCGCGACGGAGAGTCCAAGACACCCGCGGCGGGCGGTGCCGCGTCCTCACGACCGAGCGACGGCGCGTCTGACGGGGCTACTGGTGCTGGGGGTGGCGCGGTAGATGCCCCGGCCGGCTGGCAGTCGTTCCCTGGAGCCGGCGGTTGGACCGTCGCCGTGCCGCCGTCGTACGCGCTCGGCAGTTTCGACCGTTCGCCGCAGTACAAGGACAGCGCCACTGGTCGCACCTTGCGCGTCACCACGGGCAAGGGTGGGCCTGATGCCGTGGAAGACAGGCGGATCAGGGCCGGCCTGTTCGCGAAGTCACATGACGCCTACAACGAGATCGGCATCAACCCGGTCGAGTACCGCGGCTACGAGGCAGCCGACTGGGAGTTCACCTACTCGGACGGGGGAGCCTCGCTGCACGCGATCAGCCGGGTCTTCGTGGTGGACAAGACCGGCTACTCGATCTTCTTCCAGACGCGGGCCACCGATGACTGGGCCGCGGCGCGCAAGGACTTCGATCAGATCGCGGCTTCCTTCCGCACCGCCTGACTACTGCCGCTGATCGGCGGAAGGTTCTCGGCACTTCACGAGCTCGAAGGAGCCGTCAAAGTGCCCGAATCCTTCCGTGGATCACCGGTATGTGTGGGCTGATGACCCGTTTGGCGTGACTCTCGGCCCCTATGGCTCGTCGCGTGAGCGGGGTCACGTCACGAGGATCTCCGCCCGCCGCGCCGACCTCGTCACCTCTCGTTAGCATGAGCGTCGCCGAGCGTCAGCCCGGTCGCACCGTCCGGGAGGCGCACACGCATGCCGAAGGCACCGGCAGGAACGCTCTACCGCGGCCGTGAAGGCATGTGGTCGTGGGTGGCGCACCGCGTCACTGGCGTGCTGATCTTCTTCTTCCTGTTCGCGCATGTCCTGGACACCGCGCTGGTCCGTGTCTCGCCGGACAGCTACAACCGGGTCATCGACACGTACAAGACGCCGATCGTCAACCTCATGGAGGTCGGCCTGGTCGGCGCCGTCCTGTTCCACGCCCTCAACGGCGTACGGATCATGCTCATCGACTTCTGGGACAAGGGCGTGCGCTACCAGCGCGAGATGACCTACGCGATCCTCACCGTCTTCGTCCTGATCATGGGACCCGGGACCTACTTCATCCTCAAGCACACCCTCGAAGAGATGTTCGGGTCCGTCTGATGACCGCTATCGACCAGACCACCCCCGAACGGCTGGTCATCGAACCGCCGCGCGACCGGCGCCGCCGCCCGACCAAGACCCGCTCCAAGACCAACTTCGAGATGTACAGCTGGATCTTCATGCGGCTGAGCGGCCTGCTGCTGTTCGTCCTCGTGCTCGGACACCTGCTGATCATGACGATGCTGGACGGCGGGGTGCAGAAGGTCAACTTCGCCTTCGTCGCCGGCCGCTGGGCGTCGCCGTTCTGGCAGACCTGGGACCTCGCGCAGCTGTGGCTGGCCCAGTTGCACGGCACCAACGGTCTTCGCGTGATCATCAACGACTACGCCGAGCGCGACGGCACCCGGTTCTGGCTCAAGGGACTGCTCTACCTGTCGTCGTTCCTCGTCCTGCTGTTGGGGACGCTGGTCATCTTCACGTTCGACCCGAACCTCACCTAGGGAACAGACGTGACCACCCACTTCCACACCTACGACACCGTCATCGTCGGCGCGGGCGGCGCCGGGATGCGCGCGGCGCTGGAGGCCGGCAAGCGCAGCCGTACGGCGGTGCTGACCAAGCTCTACCCGACGCGCTCCCACACCGGTGCCGCGCAGGGCGGCATGTGCGCCGCGCTCGCCAACGTCGAAGAGGACAACTGGGAGTGGCACACCTTCGACACGGTCAAGGGCGGCGACTACCTCGTCGACCAGGACGCTGCCGAGGTCATGTGCAAGGAGGCCATCGACGCGGTCCTCGACCTCGAGAAGATGGGGCTGCCGTTCAACCGCACCCCTGAGGGACGGATCGACCAGCGCAGGTTCGGTGGACACACCCGCAACCACGGCGAGGCCGCCGTACGACGCTCCTGCTTTGCAGCGGACCGGACCGGTCACATGATCCTGCAGACGCTGTACCAGCAGTGCGTGAAGGAGAAGATCGACTTCTTCAACGAGTACTACGTGCTCGACCTGCTGCTCAACGACGGCAAGACCGCCGGTGTGGTCGCGTACGAGCTGGCGACCGGGGACCTGCACGTCGTACGCGCGAAGTCGGTGCTGTTCGCCAGCGGCGGGTTCGGCAAGGTCTTCAAGGTCACGTCCAACGCGCACACGCTGACCGGCGACGGCATGGGCATCATCTACCGCAAGGGCCTGCCGCTCGAGGACATGGAGTTCTACCAATTCCACCCGACCGGGATCTGGAAGATGGGCATCCTGCTGACGGAAGGTGCGCGCGGTGAGGGCGGCATCTTGCGCAACAAGGACGGCGAGCGCTTCATGGAGCGCTACGCCCCGACCATCAAGGACCTCGCCCCGCGCGACATGGTTGCTCGCGCCATCTACACCGAGATTCGCCAGGGCCGCGGCTGCGGCCCCAACGGCGACCACGTCTTCCTCGACCTGACCCACCTGCCGCCAGAGCAGCTGGACGCCAAGCTGCCGGACATCACCGAGTTCGCGCGGACCTACCTCGGCATCGAGCCGTACACCGACCCCATCCCGATCCAGCCGACGGCGCACTATGCGATGGGCGGTGTGCCCACCAACATCGACGCCCAGGTGCTGCGCAACAACACCGAGGCTGTGCCCGGGCTGTTCGCCGCCGGCGAGGTGGCCTGCGTCTCGGTGCACGGCGCCAACCGGCTCGGCACCAACTCGCTGCTGGACATCAACGTGTTCGGCAAGCGCGGCGGGCTGTCTGCGGCCGCCTACGCCAACAGCCACGAGCTCGTCGACCTGCCAGCTGACCCGGCCTCCGATGTCGAGTCACTGCTGCAGCGGCTGCGCGACGGCGGTGGCACGGAGAACGCCGCGTCCATCCGCGACGACCTGCAGGAGACGATGGATGCCAACGCGTCCGTCTACCGCACCGAGGCGACGCTGAAGCAGGCCGAGATCGACATCGCGTCGCTCAAGGAGCGCTACCTGCGGGTCGGTGTCTCCGACCGGGGGCTTCGCTACAACACCGAGCTGCTCGAAGCCGTGGAGCTCGGCTTCCTGCTCGACCTCGCCGAGGTGCTGGTCGTCTCCGCGCACGCGCGCACCGAGTCACGCGGCGGTCACTTCCGCGAGGACCACCCCACCCGCGACGACGTCAACTTCATGCGCCACACGATGGCCTACCGCGTCGGTGAGGGCCTGCAGGCCGAGGTACGCCTGGACTACAAGCCGGTCGTGCAGACCCGTTACCAGCCGATGGAGCGCAAGTACTGATGACGGTCACCGACGAGCGACCCGAGGTCGCGGAGCACCTGACCACGGTCACCATCAAGATCCGCCGGTTCGACCCGGAGATCGACCCGGAGGCCAACTGGCAGTCGTTCGACGTCCCCGTCGAGAAGGGCGACCGGCTGCTCGACGCGCTGCACCACATCAAGTGGTACCTGGACGGGTCGTTGACCTTCCGCCGCTCGTGCGCGCACGGTGTCTGCGGGTCCGACGCAATGCGGATCAACGGTGTCAACCGGCTGGCCTGCAAGGTCCTCGTCAAGGACCTCGGCGACGAGATCCTGGTCGAGCCGATCAAGGGCCTGGCCGTCCTCAAGGACCTCGTCGTCGACATGGAGCCCTTCTTCGAGGCCTACCGGTCGATCAAGCCGTTCCTCATCACCGAGGGCCGCGAACCGACCCGCGAGCGTTTGCAGTCAGCCAAGGACCGTGAGCGCTTCGACGACACGACCAAGTGCATCCTGTGCGCCGCCTGTACGACGGCGTGTCCGGTCTTCTGGAACGACGAGAGCTACTTCGGGCCGGCCGCGATCGTCAATGCGCACCGCTTCATCTTCGACAGCCGTGATGACGGCGGCGACGAGCGGCTCGAGATCTTGAACGAGAAGGAGGGCGTTTGGCGCTGCCGAACGACCTTCAACTGCACCGATGCGTGCCCACGCGGCATCGAGGTCACCAAGGCGATCCAAGAGGTCAAGCGAGCGCTCATCTTCCGCCGGATCTGACCTCCGGTCGAGTAGCGTCCACAGGACCATGCGGACCCTGCCCCGCCGGTTGGCCCTCCTGCCCGCCGCACTCCTGCTGATCGGCCTCGGTGCCGCCCCGGCTGCTGCCGAGGAGCGTCCGGTCGACGGCCCCGGCACGTACATCGCCTCCGACGCCGGCCCGCTGCCGACCACCTTGACGGGCACGTCCTGGCTGGTCGCCGACCTCGACAGCGGCGAGATCCTGGCCGCCAAGGACGCGCATCGCCGGCTGCTCCCGGCCAGCACCATCAAGGTCCTCACCGCCCTGACGCTCATCCCTCGGATCGAGCGCACCTCCAAGGTCATCCCGACCTTCGACGACATCAACATCGAGGGCTCCCGCGTCGGTCTGCTCGAGGACGTCCGCTACCCGGCGTACCAGGTCTTCCGCTCGATGCTCATGACGTCGGGCAACGACGCGGCCAATGCTCTCGCCAGCACCGCGGGCGGCGAGGCCGTCACTGCTCAAGCCATGAACGAGGAGGCCGCCCGGGTGGGTGCGGTCAACACCTTCGCGGTCAACCCCAGCGGACTGGACGCGCCCGGGCAGCTCACGACGGCGTACGACCTGGCGCTCATCTCGCGCGCAGCGATGGAGCTGCCCGACTTCCGCGGCTACGTCGCGACAAAGCGATCCACCATCCTCGGGCGGATGGGCAAGCCGCTGCGCATCACGACGCACAACAAGCTCGTCTTCAACTACGACGGCGCGATCGGCATCAAGAACGGCTACACCGCCAAAGCAGGGGCGACGTTCGTCGGCGCCGCCACCCGCAACGGCCGCACGCTGCTCGTGACGGTGATGAAGGCCAAGCCCAGGGTCTGGCCCGAGGTCGCCGCGCTGCTCGACTGGGGCTTCGCGGCGACGGCAGCCGGCGCCGAGCCGGTGGGCCGGCTCGCTGACCCGGTGGGTGGGCCGGTCGTGTCTGCCGCCGAGACCGGCGCGATCCCGATCCGCCCCGCCGCCGTGCGCACGGGCGAGTCTGAGGGCTTCTCCGTACTGCCGCTCAGCGTGGTCGTCCTCACCGCCGGGGGTACGGCATTGGCCTTCGTACGACGTCGCCGGACGGTCGTGCTGCGCCGTAGCGACCGCTACTTCTAGCCCCGAGCGGCCTCTATCGACGCAGCACGGACCGCACGGTGTTGATCGCGTAGACCGCGACAGCGACCAGCGTGGCGCCGATCAGCCCTGCGCCGACACGGCCAGCCGTGCGGACTGCCGCCTCGCCCGTGCGGCCCTCAGCAGACGGAGCAGGGGCCGGCGCGGGTACCGGATCAAAACGAGACGGGGGCGCAACGAGCGGTCCCTCGATCGGGGCAACCTCAACCGCCGCCTCGACCGTCGGTTCCGGCGCCGGGTGGGGGCGGGTCGGCGATGCCGCCCACGAGCGGGCCGGGTCCTGTGCGGCATCTGCTGTTGCAGCCACGTCGGTGGGCGGCTCGGTGCGCGGCGGTTCTGCGTACTCATGCGGGATGCCCGCCATGCGGGCCTGCTCCCGATCAGCCGTTCCCGAAGGCGCCACGTCACTGTCGTACGGCGCGGTCACAGCGAACGCAGCCGTCAGCAGGATCAGCCGCGAGATCAGGTTGAGGAACAGCAGCAGACCCACGACGACGGCGAAGGCGCCGTACGTCGCCTCGCCCTTGCTGGTGGTGCGCGCGACGTAGAACGCGCCGATGAACTTCAGGATCTCGAATCCGACGGCGCCGAACACGGCCGCCTTGAGGACACGAACCACCGGCGTCTTGACCCGCGGCAGCCGCGTGAACATGTAGACGAACAGGGCGGTGTCGGCAACCCCGGAGAGCAGATAGGCCAGCGCCTGGGTCAAGACCTTCGCGCCCGCTGTCTCGTCAACGCCGAGGATCCCGAGGACACCCCCGGTTGCAGCGGTCGTCGCGCCGGTGATGACGATCGAAACGGCGATCGTGGCGAACAGGCCGACCAGAACCACGATGTCGACGAGCTTGCGGGTGATGAAGTTGCCTGCCGTGATGTTCTGGTGCCAGATGCTGCGGATGGCCTCGCGTAGTCCGTCGATCCAGCCGAGCCCGGACAGCAAGAGACCGGCCAGACCGAGGACACCGGCCTTGCCCTTCGCATCCGCCAGGGTCTCCCCGATCGTCTCGACCAGCTGCTGCGGCAGGTAGCCCTGCAGCCCGTCGGACACCTTCTGCGGTGCGTCGTCGCCGTACACGAACCCCAGCACGGAGATCGCCAGCAGCAGGATCGGGAAGAGCGACAGGAACCAGTAGAAGGTGACCGCGGCCGCAAGCCGGTCGCCGCCGTCGGCCTGGTAGCGGCCGTACATGCGGATCACGTGGTCGAGGAAAGGTCGCTTCTCGCGCGTCGACGCGAACCCGCTTTTCACCTTGCTGATCATGGACACCAGGTGCCCCTACCCCGCAGGGAGCGGTGCATCCCCCGGCTCGGCCGGCCCCGGGAGCCCGGCCCGGCCGAACGGGAAGTCGCGCTGCGGTCGCCAGACCCGATCCGGCCCCTGCTCGAACATGGTGAACCCCCAGACGGTGAAGCGCGCTTCGTACGGCGCCAGCTCCTGGAAGGCCCGATCGAGCATCTCGTCACCGACGTCATGGGCGACGGTCACGTGCGGGTGGTACGGGAACCCCAGCTCGCGCCTCAGTGGACCGCTGCGCACCTTGGCTTCGACCCGCTCACAGCCGCTGATCCCCATCGCCAGCGGCACGAACACGACCGGAGAGACCGGCCGGAACGTGGACGACCCGCGCAGGTGGATCTCGAACGGCTCCTCGCTCGCCGCGACCTGCCGCAGGTGCTCCTCGACGTCGGGCAGCAGCTCGTCCGCAAGGGCGGTCGGGGGCAGCAGGGTCACGTGTGGCGGGACGGCGTAGGCGTTGGGGTCGCCCATCCGCTCGCGCCAGGCCGACAGCTCGGAGTGCGCCGGCTCGGGCAGGCCGATCGCCACGCCGATCTCACGGCGCGGCATCAGCCCGGCGCCAGCAGGCCAACGCGCTCGCGGACCGTCGCCATCGTCTCCGCCGCGACCGCTCCGGCCCGGGCAGCGCCGTCCGCCAGCACCGCGTCCAGATGCGCCGGGTCGGCGATCAGGGCGGCGTAGCGCTCACGCACCGGCGCGAACAGCTCGATCACCGCCTCGGCCACGTCACCCTTGAAGTCGCCGTACCCCTTGCCGGCGTACGCCGCCTCCAGCTCGAGGACGGCCTTGCCCGTCGCGACGGACAAGATCGTGAGCAGGTTGGTGATGCCGGGCTTGTCCTCCGTCGCGACGACCTCGCGACCTGCGTCGGTCACCGCGCTCTTGACCTTCTTGGTGATGGCCTTCGGGTCGTCGAGGACCCACAGCGTCCCCTGACCACCGATGCTCTTGCTCATCTTGCGGGTGGGTTCCTGCAGGTCCTTGATCCGCTCCCCCGGCTTGCCGGCATAGGCCGCCGGCAGCGTGAATGTCTCGCCGTAACGGGCGTTGAAGCGCTGGCCGAGGTCGCGGGTCAGCTCGAGGTGCTGACGCTGGTCCTCACCGATCGGGACGGCATGGGCCTGGTACATCAGGATGTCGGCCGCCTGCAGGACGGGATAGGTGAACAGCCCGACCGAGCCGCCGCCCTTCTCCTTGAACTGCGTCATCCGGCTGGCCTCTCCGAAGCCGGTGATGCAGCCCAGCACCCAGCTGAGCTCAGCGTGCTCGGGGACGTGGCTCTGCGCGAAGACCGTGCTGCGGACCGGGTCGACGCCCATGGCGAGCAGCTCGGCGACCGACTCCCTGGTACGGCGGCGCAGCTTGTCCGGCTCCGGTGTATCGGTCAGCGCATGCAGGTCGGCCAGGAAGAAGAAGCAGTCGTTCTCGTCCTGCATCGCCGCCCAGTGCCGTACGGCGCCGACGTAGTTGCCGAGCTGAAAGCTCTCACCGGTCGGTCGGATGCCGGAGAGCACACGGCTCACGATGAGAGCGTCTCCACCATCAAGGTGCCTTCCTTGGCCATGAGCTTCTGCGTCATGTCGACGATGAACTGCTCGGCCTTGCCGCCGACCAGGGGAACCGACACCTTCGCCGTGCCCCGGATGATCTGGACGCTGCCGGTGTCCGTCGGCTCGAGGGAGCTCGTCCCACCGAGCTTGGCAGGGGCACCGGGGATGTCGACCGACCAGGTACCGGTGCACCGGCCGTCGGCGCCGGGGGCGCCCCACGTCTCGTTCTGCACGGCCTTGCCGTCCTTGGGCAGGAACCGCTCCAGGAAGCCGGGCACGCCGCTGGGCAGCTCGCGGGAGACGGAGAAGCTGACGCCGCCGTCGGGCAGCTCGGTCCGGCTGACCAGCGCGCTGCCGTCCTTGAGCTGGGCCGCCTTGAGGTCCACCCACCGCTGGCTGGTGCGCAACGCGAAGACCTCCGCCACCGATGCCGGGATCTCCGTACGCGACGTCAGTTCCTTGCTCATGAGGCTCGCTCCTCGCTGTCGTTCGTCTCGACGATGGGATCTACGCGCACCCGCTCCACCCTGCGGTCGTCCATCTTGCTCACGGTGAGCCGATGGCCGTCGACCTCGACCGCCTCCCCGAGCCGCGGGACGTGGCCGAGCCGGGCCATGATGAACCCGGCCAGGGTTTCGTACGGCCCGTCCGGCAGGCGCACGCCGGTCTGCTCGTCCATCTCGTCGAGGTTGAGCAGGCCGTCTGCCTCGATGTCGCCGCCGATGATGCGCAGCGGGTCGTCCTCAGCGACGTCGTACTCGTCCCGGATGTCGCCGATGACCTCCTCGATCAGGTCCTCGAGCGTCACGATGCCCGCTGTACCGCCGTACTCATCGACGACGACCGCGAGGTGGTGACCCTCACGGCGCATCTCCGACAGCGCCGGCAACACCTTCTTCGTGCCCGGCAAGAGCTTCACGTCGCGAATGACGTCGCCGACCTTCAGCCCTCGGGCCTTCGCCGCGGGCACCATCAGGTCGCGGATGTGCAGGAAGCCGACCACGTCGTCCTGCGAGGAGCCGGCGACGGGGTAGCGCGAGTGCGGCGCCCCGGCCGTCTCCTTGAAGGCCCGGGTCAGCGTCATGCTCGCGTCCAGGAACGCCACCTCGGTGCGCGGCAGCATCACCTCTCGCAGCTGTCGCTCACCGGCGGCGAACACGTCGTCGATGAGCTTGCGCTCGTCCTTGGTGAGCGATTCGTGCGCCGCGACCAGGCCGCGTAGCTCGTCCTCGCTGATGGCCTCGCGCTGGGAGTTGGGGTCGCCGCCGAGCAGCCGCACGATGATGTCTGTGCTTCTGCTCAGCAGCCAGATCACCGGGCGCGTCACCGTGGCCACCCGGTCCAGGGACGGCGCGAAGAGCAAGGACACCCGTTCGGCCCGCTGCAGCGCCAACCGCTTGGGGGCGAGCTCGCTGAAGACGAGCGAGAAGTAGCTGATGATCAAGGTGACGAGCACCAGCGCGAGGGTGTCGGCCAAGTTGTCGCTCAAGCCGCCGCGCTCGAACGAGTCGGAGACGGGTACGGCGAGCCGCGCAGCCCCGAACGCCGCGGACAGGAAGCCGGCGAGCGTCACGCCGACCTGGACCGCGGCCAGGAAGCGGTTGGGGTCCTTCATCAACCGCGCTACGCGCGCACCACGTCGGCCCTTCAGCGCGATCGCCTTGGCCTGGCTCTCGCGCAGGCTCACCAGGGCTATCTCGGTGGCCGCGAAGACACCGCCGACCAGGATGAAGACGACGACGAGCAGGACATCCACCACGGGGAAGCTCACAGCGAGCCCGGGTGGCAACAGGCAGGGCGGTCCACGGCGTAGGACGGTACCGGGCGCTACAGGTTTCCGGTGCGGGCATACGGGACCAAGCGGACGGCCAGCAGGGCCGTGAACGCCGTTGCCGCGACGAGCGGGGCCTTCGATCCGTACGCCGACGCGGCACTCGTGACCAGGAAGGGAGCGGCGAACCCGAGGTAGGCGCAGGTGTAGAAGATGCCCAGGAGGGTCCCTCGCCGCTCCGGTGGGGCGAGCCGCCCCGTGAGCGCCAGCCCGGCGGCGAGCGCCCAGCCGCTGCCGGCACCGAGCAGCAGCCCCGCGGGGATGAGCACCGGCCAGGCGTCGGTGCCGACGGCGAGCACGGTGCCGGCAAACCCGATCGTGCCGGCCGTCGCGGAGGCCACGGCGGTCCACGAGCCGAAACGGCGCTGCAGGGGTGCGACGACCGCTCCGGCACCCAGGGTGAGCCCGGCGAGGACGCCGGTGGCGAGCACGCCGTCGCCGGGCAGGTCCAGTAGCACCGGCAGGCCCGCGATGATCGTGGCGGGGAGTCCGTACACGCAGACCGCGATCGGCGCCAGACCCGTCAGTGCGAGCAGCCGCTCACCGGGCTTCACCAGTGGGCGCTTGCTGGGGTCACCAGGTTGGCGGCGCAGGCGTGGTGCGGTCTCCGGTACACGCGCGATCGCCACGACACCGGCCACGACGAGGACGGCGTGCACCAGGAAGGGCAGGACGAGCGGTCCGGGGAGCGTGACGGCCAACAGGCTGGCGATCAGGGGGCCGAGCGAGAAGCCGCTGGCGAGCGCCACCGTGGAGCGACGAGCTGCGGACTGCGCCTGCCCGTCGAGGGCGGACAGCTCCGCCAACCAGGCGCTGCCTGCGGTGAACACCGCGCCGCTGACCAGGCCCTGCACGAAGCGCGCCACGAGCAGCAGCGCAAAGGAGTCGGTGGCTCCGACGAACAGCAACGATGCAACGCCGGCAAGGGCGGTGAAAGGCAGCACCAGCGGACGACGGCCGTAGCGGTCCGACAGCGGCCCGGCGCCGAGCAGGGACGGTGCGAGCCCAGCCGCATACACGGCGAAAACCAGGGTCGATGCCGGCCCGGACAGGTCGAGCCGGTCGCGGTAGAGCAGCAACAACGGCGTCGAGACATTGGTGCCTGCCGCGACCGCGAACAGCGCGAAGGCGGCGCGCTGCCGATCTGCGCGCGGACGTCGCGCGGTAGTGGTCAGCCCGAGAACTCGGCGAGCGCCGCGTTGAACGTCGCGCTCGGCCGCATCACCGCATCGGTCTTCGCCTTGTCGACGAAGTAGTAGCCGCCGAGATCGGTCGGCGCGCCCTGGACGCCGTTCAGCTCGGCCACGATGGTCTCCTCGTCGGCCGCGAGGCGCTTGGCCATCGCGGCGAACAGCTCGGCCGCGTCCGTGTCCTCGGTCTGCGCCGCCAGCGCCTGGGCCCAGTACAGGGCGAGGTAGAAGTGGCTGCCGCGGTTGTCGAGCTGGCCGACCTTGCGCGCCGGCGACTTGCCCTCCTCCAACAGCTGCCCGGTGGCCGTGTCGAGCGTCGTACCCAGCAGCGCGGCGCGCGCGTTACCCGACTTCTCCCCGAGGAACTCGAACGAGACGGCCAAGGCGAGGAACTCGCCGAGCGAGTCCCAGCGCAGGTAGTTCTCCTTGACCAGCTGCTGCACGTGCTTCGGCGCTGAGCCGCCGGCGCCGGTCTCGAACAGACCACCGCCGTTCATGAGCGGGACGATCGACAGCATCTTCGCGCTGGTGCCCAGCTCGAGGATCGGGAACAGGTCGGTCAGGTAGTCGCGGAGCACGTTGCCGGTGACCGAGATGGTGTCCTCGCCGCGGCGGGTTCGCTCGAGTGTGTAGCGCGTCGCGGCCGCGACGTCCTTGACCTCGATCGTGAGCCCGTCGACGTCCTCGTCGGCCAGGTAGGCGTGCACCTTCTTCAGCACCTCGGCGTCGTGCGCGCGCGACTCGTCGAGCCAGAAGACGGCCGGCACACCGGTCGCCCTTGCCCGGCGGACGGCGAGCTGCACCCAGTCCTTGATCGGCGCGTCCTTGGTCTGGCAGGCCCTGAACACGTCTCCGGCCTCGACGGGCTGCTCGAGCAGCACGGTCCCGGCTTCGTCGACGACCCGCACCGTGCCGGCGCTCGCGACCTCAAAGGTCTTGTCGTGGCTCCCGTACTCCTCGGCCTTTTGCGCCATGAGGCCGACGTTAGGGACGCTGCCCATGGTCGTCGGGTCGAAGGCGCCGTGCTCGCGGCAGTGCACCAACGTCTCGTCGTACAGCGCGGCGTACGACGAGTCGGGGATGACGAACTTGGTGTCCTGCTGCTCGTCGGCGGCGTTCCACATCTGACCTGACGTCCGGATCGCCGCCGGCATCGAGGCGTCGATGATGACGTCGCTCGGCACGTGCAGGTTGGTGATGCCGCGGCTGGAGTCGACCTGAGCCAGGGCCGGCCCGCTGGCGTAGGTGGCGGTGATCGCCTGCTCAATGGCCGCGCGCTTGTCCGCGGGGAGCTTCTGCAGGTCGGCCAGGACACCGCCCAGTCCCTGGTTGGGATCTGCACCGGCAGCGGTGAGGTCGTCGCCGTACTGCGACCACACGTCGGCGAAGAACTGCTTCACGACGTGGCCGAAGATGATCGGGTCGCTGACCTTCATCATCGTGGCCTTGAGGTGCACCGAGAAAAGGACGTCCTTCGTCTTGGCATCGGCGATCTGCGCGGCGAGGAAGGCGTTCAGCGCCGCCTTGCTCATGACGGCGGCGTCGACGATCTCCCCGGCCAGGACCGGGAAGCCCTTGCGCAGCTCGGTGGTCGTGCCATCGGCGGCGACGTGCTCGAGGCGCACCGTGGTCGCGGCGCCGATGGTCACCGACGTCTCGGAGTGCCGGAAGTCGCCGCCGGTCATGGTCGCGACGTGCGAGCGGGAGTCCTTGGACCAGGCACCCATCGAGTGCGGGTGACTGCGCGCGTAGCTCTTGACGGACGCAGGCGCGCGGCGGTCGGAGTTTCCTTCGCGCAGCACCGGGTTGACCGCGCTGCCCTTGACGGCGTCGTACGCCGTACGCGCCTTCTTCTCGTCGTCGCTCTGCGGATCCTCGGGGAAGTCCGGGACGGCATGGCCGGCTGCCTGGAGCTCGGTGATGGCCGCCTTGAGCTGCGGGATCGATGCGCTGACGTTGGGCAGCTTGATGATGTTGGCGTCGGGCGTCGTTGCGAGCGCGCCGAGCTCAGCCAGCGCGTCGGGTGCCAGGTCGAAAGCGGCCAGGATGCGCGCGGCCAGCGAGATGTCGCGCGTCTCGATGTCGACTCCGGCCTTGCCCGCGTAGGCCTGCACGATCGGCAGGAGCGAGTGAGTCGCGAGCGCCGGGGCCTCGTCCGTGTAGGTGTAGATGATCTTCATCAGAGGAGCCCGAGCTCGCGCACTGCGTCGCGCTCCTCGACCAGCTCGGCGACCGAGGCATCGATCTTGCCGCGTGAGAACTCGTCGACCGCCAGCCCCTGCACGATCTCCCAGTTGCCGTTCTTGCTGGTGACCGGGAAGCTCGAGATGAGTCCCTCAGGCACGTCGTAGGAGCCGTCGCTCATGATCGCGGCGCTCACCCAGTCGTCCTTCGGGGTCCCGTTGACCCAGTCGTAGACGTGGTCAATCGCGGCGTTGGCGGCGCTCGCCGCGCTGGAGGCGCCGCGCGCCTCGATGATGGCGGCACCGCGCTTGGCGACCGTCGGGATGAAGGTGCTTTCGAGCCACGAGCGATCGTCGACGACCTCCTCGACCGGCTTGCCGCCGATCGTCGCGCGTGACCAGTCGGGGTACTGCGTCGCGGAGTGGTTGCCCCAGATCGTCAGCTGCTTGATGTCCTTGACGGTCGCACCGGTCTTCTTCGCGAGCTGCGAGAGCGCGCGGTTGTGGTCGAGGCGCGTCATCGCGGTGAAGCGCTCGCCCGGGACATCAGGGGCGTGGCTCGCCGCGATGAGGGCGTTGGTGTTGGCCGGGTTGCCGACCACGAGCACGCGCACGTCGTCAGCGGCGCCGGCGTTGATCGCCTCGCCCTGGGGCTTGAAGATCCCGCCGTTGGCCGAGAGCAGGTCGCCGCGCTCCATGCCCGCGGTGCGTGGGCGCGCACCCACCAGAAGGGCCACGTTGACGCCGTCGAACGCTGCCTTTGCGTCGGCCGTGATGTCGATACCGGTCAGCAGCGGGAAGGCGCAGTCGTCCAGCTCCATCGCCGTGCCCTCGGCAGCCTTGAGGGCCGGCTCGATCTCCAGCAGGCGCAGGCGCACCGGTACGTCCGGGCCGAGCAAGTGGCCGGACGCGACGCGGAACAGGAGCGCGTAGCCAATCTGGCCGGCAGCGCCGGTGACGGTGACGGTGACGGGGGCCGTGCGGGAAGGGACTGCCATGTCGGGTACTGCTCCGCTTCCTCGAGGATGTCGGGGGGAGCCTACGAGAGCCGGCTCACCC
>Ga0136633_1001465_pt1 | contig 17373 bp, 17 predicted proteins | sample AntDrymeUQ832206_2_FD_105494 | JGI IMG/M metagenome (GOLD analysis project Ga0136633, IMG submission 105494) | Polar desert sand microbial communities from Dry Valleys, Antarctica - metaG UQ83 (22.06) | ecosystem: Environmental > Terrestrial > Soil > Desert | place: Antarctica: Dry Valley...
CGCTCCAACAGCCGCTCGGTCGGATCGGCGTCGTCGCCGAGGGCGCGCTGGCTGATGTCCTCGTCGTCGACGCCGACCCGGTCGCCGACGTCAGCATCCTCGGCGACCGACAGCACCTCGTCGCCGTGGTGAGCCGCGGGGAGCGCGTCGACCTCGATCGGCCCTGGCCGTCGCGCCGGTCCCTGCCCGGGGAGAAGGTCGGGCGCTGGTCGGGCGGGCCGCTCACCCGCGACGTGGTGGCGCTCGCGGGCGACGATGGCAGCGTCGGTGGACCAGGCGGAGGCCACGACGCATGACGGCTCGGGCCGTGCTCGTCACGGGTGCGGCCGGCGGCCTCGGTGCCGCGATCGCAGCTCGCTTCGCTGCCGGAGGCGACCGCGTGGGCCTGCTCGACCTCGACGGCGAGGCCGCGCGCCGCACGGCATGCGACCTGCCCGGAGAGGCCGTGGGCCTGACTGGATCGGTGAGCGACCCCGCCTCGGTGGAGGTCGTCCTCGACGAGTTCGGCACACCCGACGTCGTCGTGAACAACGCGGGGATCGTGCGGTTCGGCCCGCTGACCGACCTTGACCTCACCGACTGGCACAGCGTGCTGGACGTCAACCTCACGGGGACCTTCGTGGTGGCCCGCGCGGTCGCTCGGCGCTGGCTGCGGGCCGGCACGGCTGGCGTGGTGGTGAACGTCACCTCCATGAACGGCGTGGCACCCGGACCCAACGCCGGCGCCTATGGCGCGACGAAGGCCGCTGTCGCGCTGCTCACCCAGCAGATGGCGCTCGAATGGGGCGCGGCAGGGATCCGGGTGAACGCTGTCGCCCCAGGACTGATCGATGGCGGCATGTCGGCGCCGATCTACGCAGACACCGCGACGCGCGACGCCCGCGCGTCCAAGGTTCCGATCGGCCGGCTGGGCACGCCGGGAGACGTCGCCGAGGCCGTCTGGTGGTTGAGCTCCGATGCCTCCGCCTACGTCACCGGCCAGCAGCTCTTGGTCGACGGCGGGGTCACGATGGCGATGATCGCCAACCTCCCCCGCCCCGGGTCGGTAGACGGCGTCGGCCATCCCGGGGTACGGCCGTGACCCGCGGCGAGGTGCTCCTGCTCAGCGGCGGACCCCACCCGTTCGCGCAGACCACTCCGCTGTTGGCGGCGCTCATCGATGAGCTGGGCTGCACGGTCACGATCGTGGAGGACCCCGACGACGCGGCCGCCCGACTTGTCGCCGGTCACGTCGACCTGTTCGCCCTCAACACCCTGCGCTGGCGCATGTGCGCCGATCGCCACGCTCCGCTGCGCGCTGAGCACGCCTACGTCACTCCCGGTCCCACGCGTGCGGCCATCTCGGGCTGGGTGCTGGGCGGCGGCCGGATGCTCGCCTGCCACGGCGCTCCGGTGTGCTTCGACGACTGGCACGAGTGGGGCGACCTCCTCGGCGCACGCTGGAGCTGGACGGGATCGTCGCACCCACCTGTCGGGGAGATCGAGGTCCGGATCGCGGCGCCCGGCCACCCGATCGTGACCGGCCTGGACGACCTGATCATCACCGATGAGTGCTACGGGTTCCTCGAGCACACCGCACCCATCGAGCCGCTCCTCAGCGGCGAGCACGGCGGGACCACCCATCCGCTGCTCTGGGAGCACCGCGCCGGCGCTGGGCATGTCGTCGTGTCGCTGCTGGGCCACGGACCGGAATCGTTCCAACACCCAACCCATGCGGAGATCCTGCGCCGCAGCGTTGGCTACCTCCTCGGCAAGCCACAACCCACGACCGACGAGGGAGTGCTGTGACCGACACGATCACGCTTACCGAGCATGCCGATGTGATCGCCGCGTTCCGGAGCAAGGCACTCCGGCAGGCCCTCTACGACGAGGGCGATGTCGTGATGGCCGATGTCCTCGTGAACCTCCACGGCGACGAACATCGTGCGCGCCGCCGCCTCGAGAACCGGCTCTTCCGGCGGGACGCCCACGAGCGCTATGAGCGCGAGCTCTTCCCCGCCGTGATCGAGACCTCGATGGCCCCACACCTCGCTGAGGGCCGCTGTGAGCTGGTAGAGCTGAGTCACCAGCTGCTCATGAACCTGGCTGCGCTCACGGCCGGGGTGGACCGCCCGCAGGGCACGGTCGAGGAGTCGCTGCACCTCTACAACTACCTCATGCTCTTCATCGAGGGCGCCACGCTGGCCCACTTCACCGGCGACCGGGCGGCCAAGCGAGCCGAGGTGAGCGACGCCCTCGAGTGCTTCGACGCCGAGTTCTTGCGCCCCTCGATCGAGCGACGTCGCACTCTGCTCGCGGAGGAGGCAGGCGGGGGCGAGCGAGCTCCCGACGACGTCCTCACCGTGCTCCTCCGCAACGACGACGCCCTCAACCTGCCGCACGAGGTGGTGCTGCGCGAGACCTGCTTCTTCCTGCTGGCCGGGGCGCACACCTCGGCCACCGCGTTTAACAGGACGCTCGATCACCTCTTCGGGTGGCTCGATGAGCACCCCGACGCCGCCGATCGGCTCCGCTCGGACCGGCTCTTCGTGCAGCGGTGCGTGCACGAGACGATCCGCCTCCAGCCCTCGAGCCCCATCGCGATGCGATGGGCCCTGGCCGAGGTCACCCTGCCGAGCGACCGGGTGGTGCCCGAGGGCGCCCAGGTGGTGCTCGACCTCATGGCGGTGAACCGCGATCCCGGCATCTGGGGCACTGACGCGGGGCAGTTCAACCCGGAGCGCCAGGTGCCGGAGGGACACGGTCCGTGGGGCCTCTCGTTCGGGTCGGGCATGCACGCGTGCATCGGTCAGGACCTCGCAGGAGGGCTCGCCTTCAGCGCCGACCGGGAACCCGATGACCACCTCTTCGGCCTCGTGCCGATCGCGGTGCAGTGGATGGTCGCCCACGGCGCGCGGCCCGACCCCAGCCGACCCGCGGTGGTCGATCCGGCCAGCGAGCGCGGATACTGGTCGAGCTACGGGGTGCTGCTCGGATGACTCCGTCGGGGTCGGCGGTGGCCGGCTGGCGGCACCCCGTGGCATGGCAGCCCGATCGCACCGCTCGACCGCTCGTCGATTACCACGCTCATGTGGTGCTCCCCGGGATGGAAGGGCGCGCTGGCTCGGCCGGACCCGAGACGGGCGTCGACGAGGCGGGGTGTCCATGGTTCCGTGTCGGCGGGTATCGCCTCGAGGGCGTGCGCTATCCGGGCACGGCCTTCACCGACCTCGACCTACGGCTCGCCGCCATGGACGCGCTCGGCATCGATGCGCAGGTGCTCTCGCCCAACCCGCTCACCTACTTCCACCACCTCGATGCGTCGGTCGCGGCGTCGCTGTGCCGCTGGCACAACGACACCCTCGCCGAGCTGGTGGGGCAGGTGCCGGATCGGCTGGCCGGGTTCGCGCAGGTTCCGATCCAGGCCCCGGCACTGGCCGTCACCGAGACGCGTCGGGCAGTGCGCGACCTCGGTCTGGTGGGGCCCTACCTGGGCACGCAGATCGGGCGGGATCTCGACGATCCCGCTCTCGACCAGCTCTGGCAGACCTGCGTGGACCTCGACGTGCCAGTGTTCCTGCACCCCGGAATCCACGGCACCGACGGCCCTCCGCTCGATCCCCGCTTGGCCCGGTTCGACCTCGAGCTGACGCTGGGCTTCCTCTACGAGGAGACCGTGGCCGTGGCCCAGCTCGTGTTCGGTGGTGTGCTCCACCGCCACCCTGGCCTACGGGTGTGCCTGTCGCACGGGGGCGGCGCGGTCGCCTGGCTGCGCGAGCGATGGGAGCGTGCCGTCGAGGTGCGCGGGTGGGTCCCCAAGTGGCTGCGCGAACCAGGCGCCTTCGACGCGCAGCTCGGTCTGCTGTGGTTCGACGCCCACACGGGTGGTCCCGCCTCGCTGGGGCTGCTCACGCAGGTGCTCGGCAGTCACCACCTCACCTACGGCACCAACCTCGCCGGCTGGGATGCCCCTCGGCCCCGCTGAGGGGGCTGCCGCCGGTCAGCCTTCAAGTGCCAGCTGCACCGCGGCCCGTTCCGCGATGAACGGGGCGATCCGCTCAGCGATCACGGCACGGTGAGCGGGGTGGTCTCGGTAGACCTCGTAGGCGGCCTGGTCGCGGAAGTCGGCCACCACGGCGAAGTCCCAGTTGCCGGCGGCGAGTCCGGCGTCGGCGCCGAACCGGTAGGCGCTGATCTCGCTGATGCGGGCGGGCAGGGTCGCCAGCGCGACCTCGATGGCGGCGCGGGCCGCGGCATCCGCCGCGTCGGTCCAGCGAAAGAGCACCACATGACGCAACATCGCGACCACCTCGCCTAGAAGAGAGCCCGGTTCGCGCCGCCGTCCACGGGGAGGGCGACGCCGGTGATGAATCGGGCGTGTTCGGAGCAGAGGAACGCCACCACCTGACCAAAGTCGACAGGCCGGCCGAGCACCCGTGTGGGCACCCCCGCGGTGGGACCGGCGAGGTCGTCCCCGTGGATCGATCGCAGTCGGTCGGTGGCGTGGGATCCCGGCTGCACTGAGTTCACCGTCACCCCACTGGCCGCCACCTCCGTGGCGAGCGTCTTGAGGAAGCCGGTCACGCCGGCGCGAGCTGTGTTCGACAGGATGAGCGCGTCGATGGGCTGGCGCACGGAGATCGAGGTGATGGCCACCACCCGCCCCCACCTCTGCTCGACCATGGCCGGCACCGCGGCCTGGCACATGGCGACCGTCGAGAGCAGGTTCAGCTCCAGGGCCGTGACGTAGGCCTCGATGGGCGTGGACGAGAAGGTGCCGGGAGGGGGTCCTCCGGCGTTGGCCACGAGGATGTCGACACCCCCGAGGAGGTCCGTCGCGGCGGTGACGAACCCGTTGGCGCCGGCCACCGAGCTGACGTCGGCCACGATCCCGGTGACGTCGTCACCGCTGCGGCGCAGCGTGGCGAGGGCGTCGTCGAGCCGGTCGTGGTTGCGGCCGCAGACGACCACCCGAACACCTGCCTCAACCAGCGCGACTGCCGAGGCGAGTCCCAGACCCGCAGTGGCACCGGCCACGATCGCGCGTCGTCCGCGGAGGCCAAGGTCCATCAGCTCAGCCCCGGTCGCGGGCGTTTGGGCCGCCGACCAGCGCCTGGTCACGGAGCTGCGCTTCTTCACGGAGCCGGAAGTGGCGTGCCGTCAGGAGTCCGACCGTGATGCCGGCGGCGACGAGCAGGACGAGGATCAACCGACGTCGGCTGGCTGCCCGCTCTTCAGTGGGATTCGACGAATACGCCGCGATGCGCTGCAGCGCTGCCCGCGACACCACGTCGTGCTCGGCGAGGTCGATGCTCGTGACCCGTCCCTCGAGCGCGTCGACCTGCAGGTGCAGCCTGACCTTCGACACCGTCGCGGTCACCGGCCACCGGCCGTCGACGGGTGCGTCGGCGACTGTGATGTTCTGCACCCCGAGGCCGGCGGCGCCAAAGGCGCCCTCGACCACGCCGGCGACGTCGCTCCGCTGCAGGCTGGCGGCGGAACAACCGCCGAGAAGGGCCAGCGCCAGGACGACGAGGGCCAGGGGGCGGCGCGTCACCACCTCAGGTACACGGTCGAGAACCGGGACCGGAGTCGGTCGCCGTGGCGCACGAGCCAGTCGAGGGTCGGGAACCAGCGGCGCCAGGCGCGTGAGGTTACCGCCGCGCCGCCGACGTTGAGCAGCGTCGCCAAGCTGGCGTAGAGCCAGAACCACGAACGCGTGGTGACCGTGACCGATGAGAGAACCGTGTCGGTGAGCACACCCCGGGCGGTCGCGATCGCCACCGGGGACGGTGGCGGTGCTGAGCCGGCCACCGCGACGGCCGAGCTGGCCGCATCGGCGTCTGGTCCGAGCACCGGGGTGGAGCCGGTGTCGCCGCCGCCGTCGCTGCCCGCGACAACAGGACGGTCGAACTCCAGCGCACCGAGCACCTTGATGTCCGCGTTGAGCGAGCCGATCCGGTACCCCGCGCCCTGCCCAGTGCTCGGGTCGGTCAGCAAGAAGTTGAACCCGCCGCCCGACGCGCTTGCACCCTGCTCGTCGGCGCTCGTACGGGGCTCGCCCGCCTCGAGCCGCGGGCCGCCGCCCTCCCGCACCGGGTCGGTGAAGGGATCCGTCGGACGACCTTCCAGAGGTACCCCCTGGGCGCCTGCGACCCCGACCAGCGTGACGTCGGTCTGGGCCGATGAACCGTTCGGGCCTACGACGAGGGTCAGCGTCTCGCCAATCTGGTCGGCGGTGACGCCCGGTGCGAAGACCACGTTGGAGGCTTGCCACCCGGCGATCAGGGTGACGACGTCGCACTCCACGATCGACGTGGCCCACGAGCGGGAGCTCTCCGATGTCGCTCCTCCGACCCCCATCTCCTTGGCACCGCTCGACGACGCCGACGCGGAGATGGCGGTGACCTCGGTGTGCGAGGATCCGCCCCAATCCCTGGTGTCGCTGTCGGGGATGTCATCTGATGGGTAGGCCGACACCGCTCGCACCGGGGGCGGTGAACCCGCTGGCAGCAGTGCCTCGAAGGCCCCGGCGTACTGGGGGCCGGCCTCGGCGTAGGTGAACTGCGGCTTGGTGGCCTGCTCGATCTGGCTGTACACGTTCGACAGGCCGTACTCGGCGGGCGAAGCGATCACGGGGCGGCTCACCGCCGACTCAGCCGAGATGAGCGTCTGGATCGTCGGCTGTGCGCACTCCGGGCCAGCCGCCACGGGAGGAGCAGCCGAGATCGAGAACACGGCGGCGAGCATCCCAACACAGGCGATGAGCGTCGGGGGCTTCATGCTGTTGATCCTGACAAGAACACAGCACGGACGAGGTCGCCCCGGTTGCTCAGCTCGGAGGTGGGGCCCTCGAACTGCACCTTGCCGCGCTCGAGGAAGTATGCGCGGTCGGTGAAGCGGGCGGCCGTGGCGAGCCGTTGCTCCACCACGAGGAGGGCGATCCCGCTGGCGTGCAGGTCGGAGACAACTTGGATGAGCCCTTCGATGACCGTCGGTGCGAGACCGAGGCTGAGCTCGTCGATGATGAGCATCCGAGGTTGGTGAACGAGCGCCCGGGCGAGGGCGAGCATCTGCTGCTCGCCCCCCGACAGCAACCCGGCTTGCTGGTCCAGTCGCTCGCGCAGGATCGGAAACGTCTCGAAGACCACAGCGTGGGCCTGGGCTACCCGAGCGGCGTCCTTGCGGAACGGCCACATCGCGATGCGCAGCGACTCGCCGACCGTGAGCGCGGGAAAGGTGCAGTGCCCGCCCGGGATGTGGACGATGCCGCGTCGCAGCAGTGCCTGAGGTCCCTCGCTCGTCACGTCGGTGCCGTCGATCAGCACCCTGCCCCCCGCCAGCCGCTGCACGCCGGTGACCGACCGAAGGAACGTGGACTTCCCGGCGCCGTTGGTGCCAAGGAGCGCGACTGACTCACCGGCGTCGACGGTGACCGTCACGCCATCGAGGACGCGCAGCTTGCCGTAGGCAGCCTGAATGTCCTCGGCGTGGAAGAGCGGTACGGCGGTCACCGATGTGCTCCGGCGGGCTCGGCCGACACCGGATCATCGAGTCCGAGGTAGGCCACGACCATCTTCGGATCGGCGAGGACCTCGGCGGGGGTGCCCGAGACGAGCACTCGCCCGCTGTCCATCCCGATGATGCGGTCGCTGACCGCGCTGACCAAGGCCACGTCGTGCTCCACGAGCACGATCGACACCCCGGTAACGCGCGAAACCTTCTTCAGGAGGGGTTCGAGGGCGCGAGCCTCTGCCTCGGCGAGCCCGGCGGCGGGCTCGTCAAGCAGGAGCAACCGAGGTCGCTGGGCCAGCATCGCGGCGAGCTGCACGAGCCGCAGCGTCCCGTACGAGAGCTCGTCGGCTCGAGCGTCAGCGAAAGGCGAGAGATCCACGACATCCATGACGGCTTCGACGTGCTCACGCGCGCCGGCCTCCTCAGTTCGGGCACGGGGCAGCCCCAGCCCGCTGGCCAGGAGCCCATGGCGCATCGCGGGGTGCTTGGCGACGAGAAGGTTCTCGAGCACGGTGAAGGATGGGAACAGCTGCGCGTGCTGGAAGCTGCGGCTGACGCCGAGCCGCGCTCGCTCGTACGGCAGGTGCCGGAGCAGATCCTTGTCGTCGAGGAGGACGTAGCCGTCGCTGGCCGCGACGATCCCGGAGATCACGTTGACCAACGTCGACTTCCCGGCGCCGTTCGTGCCGAGCAGACCGACCACCTCGCCCGGCTCGACCTCGAGGTCCACGGCGTCGAGGGCGGTGATGCCACCGAACCGGCAGGTGATCCCGCGACACTCCAGGTGAGCGCCACCGGGCCAGTCCATGAGGGCGGCGTCGGCCGGGAGTGCGCGGGTGGTCTCGCGGTGGGCTGTCCGCTCGGTGGCTCCGAGACGCCGGTCCTTCCAGTCGCGGACAATGCCGGCGACTCCCTCCGGTGCGCGCAGGTACACGAAGACAGTGCCCGGTCCCGCGACCACGAAGAGCAGGAGCCCGAAGTGCTCCCACTCGCCGATCGGCGTGAGCTGCAGGAGCACACGGAACCCTGCCGCGATGATGGGTCCGGCCAGGGATGTCACGCCGCCGAGCATGGTCAGCCCGAAGAACTCGATCCCTCGATCGATGCCGAACACGCCGGAGAGCGAGCTCACACCGCCCAGGAGGCCTGCGAACAACCCGCCCGCGATGCCGGCGATGAACCCGGAGATGGCAAACGCGACGAGGCGGGCCTTCACCACGTTGATGCCGAGGGCCTCGGCGGCTTGCGGGTTGTCCCGACTCGCGATCAGCGCTCGCCCTACTCGGCCCCGTCGCCACGCGGCCGTGAACCCGAACATCGTCACGAGCACGGCGGCGCACAGGAGCAGGTAGGACGGGTCGCTCTGCGCGTATGACGGGCGGGGAGCGGGGACGCTTACGGCGCCGCCGCCGCAACACCACTCGTTGGTGAAGACGACCTCCTCGATGAGGGCGACGAAGCCGAGAGTCATCACGATGAAGGCCGCCGGTGGCAGACGCAGCACCGGGAGGCCGACGATCACGCAGGTGATCGCGGTGACGAGGCCGGCCACGAGCACGCCGAGCAGGAATGGGAGGTCGTACCTCGTGATGGCCGTAGCGGCTCCGAAGGCGCCGACGCCGAAGTAGGCGGCCGTCAGCAGCGAGATGACGCCGGCCTGTCCGGTGATCACAACCAACGACAGGAACAGCATCGCGAAGATGCAGAACCGCGCGAGCTGGAACGACTCGTAGTTGCCGGCCGACGTGGTCCACGCGAGGAGCAAGCCCAGGCCGAGCAGGGCGGCGGCTCCCAGGACCCGTCGCTCGCCGATCTCGTGGATGCGCCCGAGGAACGAATCGATCATGTCATCGCCCCAGCCCGCTCCGACCGCTCGAGCTGACGCGAGAGACCGAAGATGGCGACGAGGGTGATGAGGGCGAAGCTCAAGGCACCGCGCATCGCGTTCCACGGCGGGCTGAAGCCGACGAGCTCCTGCTCGAGGATCCCGAGCACAAAGGCGGCGATCACCATGCGCTTCAGGTCGATGAAGGCGCCGGTGAGCGAGGCGGCCAACGCTCGGACCGTCTCAGCAAACAGATAGGTCGGGATGAGGAACGAGGTGGCCGAGACGGACAGCACCCCGGCGAGCGCGGCGAGCGCGCCGGTCGTGGCCCACGCAGCGGTGGTGACCCGACGTGACGGCACGCCAGCCAGGGATGCGGACAGCGGGTTCTGTGAGCTGGCCCGCAGGGCCAGCCCGAGGTCGGTGCGGTGCAGGAGGTACTGGAGGGCGCCGAACACGAGAAGGGCGGCTACGGGAAGCGCCAGTTGCTGTGCCGTTGCCGATGCGCCGAAGATCGTGATGCGGGTCGACTCCGGGAACAGCGAACCCGATCCTCGAGGACCTCCGTCGAGGAGTCCGAAGTTGATCAGCAGGAACCCCCCGACCGCCTGGAGGCCCACGCCGGTTGCCACTGAGACGACGACCTTGGCGGCCATGCTCGCTTCCTCGAGGCGGGCGAAGACCCAGTGGTACAGGGCGGTGGAGGTGGCCGCGCCGATGCCGAGCGCCAGCACCAGCGCGACGGCGACTGGCATGTGCCGAGCGAGGAGGACGAAGGCGAGGGCGCTCACCATGGCGACCCCGGCGTGGGCGATGTGGAGGTAGCCGCTTGCCCGGTACGCGAGCACCACCCCGCACCCGAGCAGCGAGTAGAGCCCGCCGGCGGTCAGGCCGATGAGGAGGAACGGCCAGATGAGGTCAACGCTCATCGGACCGGCCCAGGCAGGTTGTGGATCGGGGCCGGGTAGACCCAGTCGGAGGTCATTCGCTGGAAGGTCCCGTCCGGGTTCAGCTTCACGATATGAGCGCCGTTGATGCTGCCGTGGTCCTTCGGGCCGAGGGTGAACGGGGCCGTCAGGCCGCCGGCGTCGTAGTGCTGGAGGCCCTCGAGGTACCGGGCGAGGCCAGCACGTGTGACGTTGGCGCCCATCGAACGGACGCCCTCCTCGATGAGGCGCATGCCGAGGTAGGAGTACAGGGTCACGAGACCGACGTCGCCATCGGGGTAGTAGTCGCGCATGAGGGCCAGGTAGTCCTGCATCCCGGGGCTGTTCATGTCCTGGGTGGCGTAGCCCTCCGTGTCCGCGAAGACGTCGCGGTTGGTGAGGGCCGAGTGACCCGCGATGGTGGTCGTGAACGGGTCGTACATGATCGTGCAGAGGTAGGGGGCCTGCCAGTCGGCCTGGTCAGCCGCTTGCATGTTGAAGGCGCACAGCACCCCGTGGCTTCCGATGACCATCTCGGCGCCGGCGGCGCGCATCTTCACCACCTGGCTCGACTGGTTGGTCATCGTCGCGTCATAGGAGACGGCCTCCTCGTCGACGATCTCCAGCCCGACGCGCTTTAGGGCTTCCCGCTGCTCATCGGCGATGTACGACGTCAGGGCATCCGTGAAGTAGAGCAGCGCCACCTTCGGGGGCCTGCCCTTCTTGGCGAGGTAGGCCTTGGCGTAGTCGGCGCCGATGGCGGCGCGGCCGGGGACGGTGAGCCCGACACTGAAGTTGTACGGGGAGAGCTCCGGCTTGCGGGATTGTGATCCGCTGGAGCCCTGCACCATCGGCACGCCCTTGTCGTTGAGGTAGGGCACCACCTGGTCGAGCGACGCGTTCACGACGAAGGTGTTGGCGAGGGCGAACACGTTGTCTCTCTCCACTGCCTTCTTGGCTTGGGCCAGCCCCTCGTCCGGGCAGTTGGTGCACACGTCGTACCCGAGGATCTCCAGCCGTCGACCGTTGATCCCACCCTCGGCGTTGAGTCGCTCGGCGTAGGCGAGGGCGATGCGATACGGGGGCTCGCCGACGAACTTCTGACCCCCGGACAAGGTCGACATCACGCCGATCTTGACGGGCCCCTCGATTGTCGGATCACTCGCCTGCGCTCCGGGCGCGGCGATGCCGGCGCCAGCGGATCCGCTCCCACTCGAGCTGCCCGCCTGACTGCTGCCGCCCGCTCCGACCTGCGCAGCCTCGCCCGGATCCGAGCTCGGGTCGAGCCCGAGTGCTTGTTCGCCGGCACCTGCGTCCCGCGTCGTGGCCCGTGTGACGTCCAGCGTGCTCGTCTGAGCACACGCGACCGTCACCATCGCCAGCAGCAGCAGCATGGCCCAACCCCGCCGCGTCGTCGTCGCTCGCACCCGGATCACCCCCTGGCGGCAATCAGGCCGCTGTCGTCGGTCGGCTCATCATCCTGCGAGCCAGGAGCCGTGGAATCCAAACGGGGCGCGGCGGGGAAGGTGCACGATGGCCACGGGACCGGCCGCTGGGTCGTGGGCATCAAGGATCACGACGTCGCTGCGGTCGGTGGCAGCGTCGTACACGTAGCTCAGCAGCCAGCCGTCGTCTTCGGCGGTGCCGTTGGGATCCGGCGCGAAGATGGCCTCACCGGTGGTGCGCCCGGGACCGTGCTGGTAGGACGACTTGGCGCCGGTGCGCATGTCGAGCCGGGTGACGATGTCGAAGGTGCCGCCCCCGTGGGCCGGCATCGTCGACCAGCCCGTGAGGTAGCCCACCTCGTTGCGGTGGCCGGTGCGGCGCTCATCGATGCGCGGGAAATCGGCCATCGCATCGTCAAGCTGCTCCTGCTTCACGATGCCGGCGGACTGGTCGATCGTCCACCGCGTGAGGTGCGGGAGGACGACGTTGGTCCGACCGTCGTCGTTGAGGCCCATCTCGAGACGCTCTTGGCGGCACCCCACGAGGTGGATCTCATCACCCTGCTCGAAGGCGTTCAGGAAGTGGAAGACGTAGCCGGGCTCCGTGTCGAACCAACGGATCGACGACGGCCCGGCGGTTCGGTTGAAGACACCGATCCGGGTGCCTCGCTCCGGGCGCCAGTCGAAGATCGGGCCGCCTGCGAGGGCGGCGTGCAGGTCGAACACCGCGGGTGCGTCGAGGAACAGCACGTGGTTCTCCGTGATGGCGAAGTCGTGCATCATCACCGGATCGGGGATGTCGATCTCGGCCTTCTCCACGAGGGTGCCGGTGGCGTCGAGGCGGTAGAAGGTGAGGTAAGGAGGGACGAGCCCGTACCCGAAGAAGAGGAGCTCCCCGGTGAGGGGGTCCTCGTGGGGGTGGGCGGTCATCGTGCCGTTGAGCTGGCCGTCGAAATCGAAGGGGCCGATCGTGTCGAGCTCGGGGCTGATCTCATGGGGCTGGCCGACCTCCCACAGCGCCATGATGCGGTTGGCGTGACGGATCACGTGCGTGTTGGCCACGTTCTTCACGTGGCCGACCTCGGCCCGCACCTCAGCGGCGGCGCCGTCGACGTCAACCATCCCGCCGAAGCAGGACCGACCCACGCGGCGCTCGGCCCCCAGCCCTGCGGTCTCGATCCACCGGTTCTTGTACCGACGGGCGCTGCCCTCGGCGAACCACAGGCCATGGAGCATCCCGTCGCCGTCAAAGAGGTGGTAGTCGCCGCGCGGCTCGAACTCGGGGTTCGGACCATTCCGCAGGAAGAGCCCGTTCAACGCCTCGGGGACCTGCCCGGTGACGGCGAGGTCCTCGATGTCCACTTCGTCGTGGACGGGGCGCAGGGATCCGGTGAGATACGGGTTCTCCGTCAGGGACATCCGCTCACTTTACAGCGTTTAGTTGGCTTGTCAACGGGGTCCCAGCACCCCTAAGGGTCAGCCCGGCTCGACTCGGTCGTCAAGCGCGCTGGAGACCGCGCACACCGGGGGCACGTCGCCTATGGCGAGGTCGAGGGCACGGTGGAAGTGGTGGATCAGGCGCTCGTGCCACCCGATCTGGAACGGGCGCGCTCCGCGCGAGTCGACCGAGCGCTGGATGGCGTTCATGTTGGCGGTGTCCTGGGCCATCACGGTCTCGAAGAGTGCCATGCGCATCGAGTGCTCCTCGAGGGGGTCGCCGTCGCCCCACTCGGGCGCGAACCACACGAGCTCGAGGTCGGTGGCGCGCTGGCCGTCGGGCCACATGCACAGCCAGGCGAAGGCGCCGGTGTCCATCGGGGCGACGATGTTCGGGAAGATGCCGAAGGAGGTGCTGGTCTCGCGCCAGAGCTGTCCCACCGACGGGTTGTCGGCAGCGGCCGAGGGGGCGACGAACTCGATGAGCTCGGGTCGCTTGGCCACCGTGAGCCGGCTGTGCCCGTTGGGCAGCATCGCCACCGTCACCGTGCGGTCGTCGTAGAGCAGCGCCGCGTTGTCGGGGTGCACGGTACGAATGTGGTACACCTCGAGAAAGGCATCGACGAGCAGCTTCCAGTTGCAGTCGATGCGGTGGTGCTGCCGGCCGAGCACCCGTAGGCGGGTGCCATCGATCTCCTGCATCTGATCGCAGAGCGGGCCGAGGTGGTCCTGCAACGACCCCGCCTCGAGGTCCTCGCACACGAAGATGAACCCCTGCCACGTCTCGCAGCGCACCGGTGTGAGGCCGAGCGATCCTTGATCGAGCTCGGCGAACGAACGGGCGTCGGGGACGGCCTTCAGATCGCCGGTCGTGTCGTAGGACCATGAGTGGTACTGGCACGTGAGGCGCTTCGCGACGCCGCAGTCGTCGCGCACGACGGGGGCGCCCCGGTGTCGGCAGGCGTTGTAGAAGGCGCGCAGCTCGCCGTCGTGCCCGCGGACGATGAGGATGGGAGCGCCTGAACGCGTGAACAGCTTGTAGGCCCCGGCCTCGCGCAGCTCGGACTCGTGGCCGGCGAACAGCCACGACCTGGCCCAGATCCTCTCGTTCTCGAGCTCGAAGAACGCTGGGTCCCGATAGCGCTCGATCGGGATCGGGGGTACCGGCACCGCGTCGGGGTGGGTCTGGGTGCGCTCTGCTCCGTCGGCGAGCTCAGCGCGGATCCGGTTCTCGAGCAGCTGGTCCATCCGGTTCCCCTCTAGTCAGTGAACAGTGTTTACTGTACGCTGCCGGAACCGTCCACCCCCACCGGAGATCTCATGCCTATCCCCGCCTCCCTGCTGGCCGCCGAGCCCAGCGATTTCGACCTCGAGGTGACCTCCGGCACCTGGCCTACCGACCTCACCGGCGAGATGGTGATCAGTAGCCCGCTCGCCGACCCCAACCTCCCGCACGCCTTCTTCGGATTCGGGGTGATGAACCGGCTCTCCCTGCAGACGGGACGGCATGGCGCACGGACGGGCACGCTGGCGTGGCGCTCCAAGGTCATCGACTCCCCGTCGCGGCGCCTCTACGAGCGGCGGCCTGACGTCTTCACCCCCGGCCCGACCGGCTACTCGACGCCCCTCGGTCCCCCGAACATGGCCAACACCGCCCCGCTGCCCTGGGGCGACCGACTCTTCGCCACCTGGGACGTAGGCCGTCCGAGTGAGCTGGATCCAGTCGACCTGCGCTGGCTCGGGGATGCCGGCTCGATCGAGGCCTGGGGTGGCCAGAGCCTCGACCTCGGGCCCGTGTTCCCCTTCCTCTTCTCCTCGGCCCACCCGATCATCGACCCGGATCGCGACTGCCTCTGGACCGTCAAGCTGATCCCGGACCTGGCGAACGACTTCGCGCAGGCGCCCACAATCGTCCGGTGGGACGGCGATGGTGCGGCGGCCAAGTTCTGGCCCGTCACCGGCGCGTCGGTCGCGGGGTCGATGCACACGATCTCCCAGACCCAGAACTGGCTCATCCTGTCCGACTCGGGCAACTTCAAGGCCGATCCGGCCGCCATCTTCGGCGGCCCGAAGTCCGTCTCGATCGACGACGAGATCAGCCTCTACATCGTGCGCAAGGACGTGATCGACGCGACGTCTCCCGGCGAGCCCGTCCCCGCGGTCCCCTTCCGCATGGGGCCGCCCCCCGGCCACTACTACGGCGTGTGGGACGACTCGGCCGGCGTGCGCGTGCTGTTCGAGCACATGGACATGCTCGACCTCGGATTTCCGATCGGAGCGGCCGACCTGGACCGCAATGGCAACCCGGTCGACCCGGCCGTCGTGGGCTTCTACTCGATGGGCCTCAGCCCCGAGACGATCTCGGAGGCGACGCTCGACCCCTCGAGCCGCAAGCTGACCGATCTCGTGTCGGTTCGTGAGGACTGGTCGTGGAACCTGCAGCTCTCCGCGATGGACTGGAGCACAGAGGGGATGTCCTCGCCGACGCTCCACCACCTCGCCTACCACGGGTGCAGGCCAGGGGCGATCAGCCGGCGGGCGATTGAGTTTTACGCCGACCGCATCGACGAGTCCGCTATCCCCACCGAGGACACACCGGGCCTGCTCGTGACGTTCGAGCGCGGGTCGCTCGAGGAGCAGGCCCGCTGGGAGTACGCCGACACGAGCGACTTCATCTCGTCACCGACCTTCGCCCCGCGCCTGCTCCCCGGCGGGCGCTACACCGGGCCGAACCCCGGAGGTCATGACGGCTACGTCGTCCTCCCCGTGCAGAACGACCGCGGCTTTCGAGTCGAGGTGTTCGACGCCGGTCGCGTCGGTGATGGCCCGGTCGCCGTCGCCTCTGCCCCTGCCGGCCGCACCGTGCCGGCCCTCCTGCACGCGGCGTGGCTCCACCAAGCCGTGGACGCGGTGGACGCCGAGCGCATGTCGTTCGGCAGCGAGCTGCGCAAGGACGTGCTCGACTCGCTCGACCCCGACCTCGCGGCAGTCACCCGAACGATCGCCGCGGAGCTCGACGAGGCCTGAGCCAGCGCGAGGGCGTCGGGGTGGCCTCGGCGATCGGAGGTCTACCGAGTGAGGTTCTCGAGGTTGGCCCAGGGGGACACGACGAACTCAATGCCCTGCCGGTAGAGCAGCACGCGCACGGGCACCGGTTCGACATAGCTGGCCCAACGCGTCTCGTCGTGGGCCTGCACCTGGGTGGGCGCCAGCTCGATCTGATCGGCATCGGCCAGCCCGGCGTCGTAGAAGGTCCGGTCGCACACGCCGTTGCCCCAGTAGATGACGTCGTTGGCGGTGGTCCACTCGGGCGCGACCAACGCTCGGGGAGCATCCGGAGGCACTGTGAGCGACGCGGTGAACAAGGCCCCATCAGGGCCGATCGTCATCGCCACCCGGTCATCGCTGCGGGAGTGCTCGACCCTCGACGCGCGGGTGAGGATGTCTACGGGATCAATCGAGCGGGTGCTCGACCTGGCGTCGACGACGAGGTAGCGAGGGATGCCGCTCTCGTCGCTGACGTAGATCGACCACTCGGCGCGCAGGCCGTTGGTGATCCCTGACACGCGGTAGACGTTCAGGGTCAGCAGGTACTCGGGCGCATCACCGGCCAAGCACCGGATGGGAGCCAGTGCCAGGCCGGGTGGCAGGTCGAGGTCGGCCGCCAGCCGCTCCCGATCCTCCGGGCGGATGCGGAACACGAGGTACACCGACGGCGGATCGGCCTCCACGGTGAAGCGCACGAGCGGGGCCTCTCGCCCGAGTGCGATCATCGCCGCCGAGCGCATCGCGAGCTGGGAGTAGAGGAACCGGCGCAGCGCACGGCGGCCCAGCAGACCCCGGCGGGAGAGCGAGTGCTGTCCGGACATCCGGCGAGTTAACACTGTCAATCAACCTACGGTCAACGTCCCGAGCGCAGTGGGGTGCGATGACGGCATGATGGGCAGACAGTCGAGCGAGAGGACTTCGGAGATGGCCGTGAAGCCGATTCCCGACAACTACCCGAAGGTCAGCGCCTACCTGATCGTTGAAGGCGCCACGGATGCGATCGAATTCTACAAGAAGGTGCTGGGCGCGGAGGAACGGATGCGCACTCGGTCGTGATGCTGGCCGACGCCTACCCAGAGATGGACATCCGCGATCCAAAGGCGATCGGCGGTACACCCGTGTCGATGACGATCTACGTCGAGGACGTGGACAAGACCTTCGCCGACGCGTTGGCGGCGGGGGCGGCCGAGGTGCAACC
>Ga0136633_1001466_pt1 | contig 17373 bp, 15 predicted proteins | sample AntDrymeUQ832206_2_FD_105494 | JGI IMG/M metagenome (GOLD analysis project Ga0136633, IMG submission 105494) | Polar desert sand microbial communities from Dry Valleys, Antarctica - metaG UQ83 (22.06) | ecosystem: Environmental > Terrestrial > Soil > Desert | place: Antarctica: Dry Valley...
CGGTCGAAGAAGCTTCGGATGATCGTGCGGATCGTCGGGTACACGACCCAGGCGCCGAGCAAGAGGAGCGCAGGCCCGAGGAACACGGCCACAACCCCGTACCGCTGCCAGATTCCGGGCTCGCCGTCCCCAGGCGGAAGCCCCCGTGTGGGGGCTTCCGCCGCTGCCACGGACTCGCTCATCTCCGAGCCAGCCGTGCGGTCCTAGCCGAACGCTTTCGCCGCGTCGGCCTCCATCTTCTCCGTGATCCCGTCGATGTCGTCCGGGTTCGCGACGAAGTCGGTGAAGTGCTTGAAGAGGCCCGCTCCTGGAGTGCCTCCGAACGCCGACGGCTGCAGGTCGGACATGTCGAAGCGGAAGGATTCCGCTTCGGAGAGAGCACCCGCCAGTGTCCGCGTGAGATCGTCCGGATACACGTCGAGGTCGATGTTCTGGTTCGGCGACGAGAAACCACCTCGGGCGGCCCAGATCTCCGCGGCTTCGGGCGTGGTCAGATACTCGAGGAACGCGTCTGCTGCCGGACTGTCCTTGAACTCCACGAACAGGTCGCCGCCACCGACGACCGACGGACCGGACCCTTCGATCGACGGGAAGGTGAAGACGTTGTAGCCCGTCTCCGGCTCGAGCGTCGTCTCTGTCACGCCCGGCGCGAAGTCGCCGATGATCACCATCGCCGCTTCCGGCGAATCGGTGAACACCTTGGCAACGGAGTCGGGCATCTCGGTCTGCAACGCGCCCTCGGTTCCGCCGGCCAGGTTGGCGGGGTCACCTACGACTTCGGCCATGATCGCCAGAGCGTCCTTCACCGATTGGTCGGTCCACGGGATTTCGTGCCGCGCGAGCTGGTCGTACATCTCGGCGCCCGCGCTGCGGATGTAGATGTTCTCGAAGAGGTCGGTCATGGGCCAACCGACGTCGACGCCGACCGAGTACGGCGTGATGCCGGCGGCCTTGATCGTCGCAGCGGCCTCGTTGAGACCCTCCCAGTCCTCGGGTGGCTCGACGCCCGCCTCCTCGAAGGACGCGACGTTGTACCAGATGGTCGACTTGTTGGAGCCTTTAAACAGGATTCCGTACTGCGTCCCGTCTACGGTGCCTACATCGGCCACCGACTCGCCGAAGTTGTCGACGATGGTGTCGCGGATGTCGTCGAGCGGTTGAATTGCGCTCTGCCCGGCGAAGTCCGCCATCAATCCGGGCTGGCCAATGGCAGCGATGTCGGGCGGGTTGCCGCCTTCGACCGCAGTCGAGAGTAGCGGCCCGAGGTTGTCCCCTCCGGAGTTGTATTTCACGGTCACGTTCGGAAACAGCTCCATGAAGCCGTCTGCAACCGCCTCGAACGACGCCTGCTCCTCGCCGGCCCAGATGGCCATGACCGAGATCTCGCCTGTTACGTCTTCGCTTCCTTCGGCACCGCCTGCCTCGTCGTTACCTCCCCCGCAACCCGCCGCCACGAACGCGAGCACGCCCACCACGAGCGCGAACACGAGCCATCGCTTTCTCATCCCTGTGCTCCTTCCCCGTTGTTTGACTGTGTGTCGAGCTTCGCCTGCCCGTCCTGCGAGTAAACCCCGAGGCCGGTTTCCATGTCGAAGAAGTGGAGCGCGCCGGTCTCGACCGCGACGTCTACGACATCGCCGTTCTTGATCCGCGAGCGAGGGCCGAAGCGACCCACCATTACCGTCTCGTTCGAGCCCTCCGCTGCCGCCGCCTGCACCGCGCTCTCCTGACCCACATCTCGGGCGAGCTCACGTACGTCCTCGGTCAGGGCAGGAGGCGCCGCGACCGTGAAGTGCGCGACGATCTCCGATCCCAAAGGCTCGCGAAGCACGACCACGCCCCGCATCCGCTGATCCTGGGGTGTGTCCGGCTCGAGCGCGGCGTCCTCGAGATTCTCCGGACGCACACCAACGACGATCTTGCGACCGACATAACGCTCGAGCGCGGGTCTCGTCGTGAGAACGTCATCCCCGAGGGCGAGGACGTGCTCGCCGAGCTGCACGGCGAGGCGACCGTTGTCTCGCTCGATGCTGGCCTCGACGAGGTTCATCGCAGGCGAGCCGATGAAGCCGCCGACGAAGAGGTTGACCGGCCGCTCGTACAACTCCTGCGGAGGAGCCACCTGCTGGATCTCGCCCTTCCGCATGACCGCGACGCGATCGCCCATCGTCATGGCCTCGACCTGGTCGTGCGTGACGTAGATCGTGGTCACGCCGAGGTCGGTCTGGAGGCTCGCGATCTCGGCTCGCATGTGGACCCGGAGCTTGGCGTCCAGGTTCGAGAGTGGCTCGTCCATCAAGTACGCCTGTGGCTCGCGCACGATTGCCCGGCCCATGGCCACTCGTTGGCGCTGACCGCCGGAGAGAGCACGCGGTTTCTTGTCCAGGAATGCCTCGAGCCCGAGGACATGAGCGGCTTCGCGAACGCGCTTGTCGATCTCCTCCTTCGGAGTCTTCCGCAGCCGCAACCCGAAGGCGATGTTGTTGTACACCGTGAGGTGCGGATAGAGCGCGTAGCTCTGGAAGACCATCGCGATGTCCCGATCGCGTGCGGGCACGCGATTGATGACGCGATCTCCGATCCTCAATACGCCTTCACTGATCTCCTCGAGTCCCGCGACCATGCGGAGCGCTGTCGTTTTTCCACAGCCCGAAGGGCCCACGAGCACCATGAACTCTCCGTCGGGAATCTCCAGATCCATGCCGAGCACGGCCCGGGTTCCATCGGGATAGACCTTGCCCACTCCCTCGAAGGTCACTCCAGCCACGGCGAATTGCCCTCGACACTAATGGAAACGTCACCAAATCGTCACCTCAACCGGTGCGTGATCCGAAAGAACGGCCCCATCGCGCTCACGACGTTCGGTCGGCCACACGAGCGGAGCGGATACCGAAGCGCCCTGCAGGAGGATGTGGTCGATGCCCGCTGCCGACGCCGAGTAGCCGTCGAGCTGGAAGTCGCGCAGGTTGAAATCTCCCGCCAGAACGACGATCTCGTCCACGCGAGACGCGGCCTCCGCGAACGCGCGAGCTCGTTTGAGCTCCGACTCCGCGACCTCGCGACCGCGGTTCGCGTGCAGGTTCGCGATCACGTAACTCCCTCCGACTCCGACGGCCTGCACGACGCGACGCTCGCGTCCGGAGTCGCTGATCTGCAAGTGGCCGCGGTCTTCCGCTGTCAGGGAGCGAGCGACGAGAACGGCGTTCGCCTGTCCGACGAAAGCGGACCGGAAGAAGCCCTGGTTCCACCGGGTGACACGCACTCCTGCGCGGCCTGGAACGCGTGGAGAACGGGCAACGACCGCGAGAGCCTGCATCGAACTCCACTCCTCGAGGCGGGCGATCCCCCACACCGGAACCTCTTGAAGACAGACGACGTCGGGCGAATCGTCACAGATGAGCTCGATCATCTCCCGCAGGAACCCGCGGCGGCGCGGCGGCAGCGCATTCCCGTGGAAGACGTTCCAGGTACGGACGACGAAAGGCAAGGGCGCCTGACTCTAATTACGCGCAAGCCCGGAATCCGATTGAGCGGATCCGGTCGACAGAACAACCGACAACTCGTTGCAGAATCACGAGCATCTGTGCTGAGCTACGTCGTTAGTGAGTGACAGCACCATCCAGACGACACGTCTTGAGCTGCGCCCACTACCGTCAGCGGCCGCAGCTGCACTACCCGACGATCGTGAGACTGCGGCCCATCTGCTTGGCGTGTCCGTACCTCCTGAGTGGCCTCAGGCTGAGCTTCTTGACGTACTGCCTTCGCAGGCCGCAGCCGCTCATGGCGAAGAACGCTTCGGCGTGTGGATGATTGTCGAGCGGGAGTCGAGGACGGTGATCGGCGATATCGGCTTTATCGGACCGCCGGGAGACGAGGGCACGGTCGAGATCGGCTTCAGCGTCATCCCCGACCGGCGTGGTCGCGGGTACGCAACCGAAGCTGCCCGGGCTCTCGTCGATTGGGCGCTTCGGCAGCCAGGAGTGGGCTCGGTCGTCGCCGGTTGCGACAACGAGAATGTGCCGTCGATCCGCACACTCGAACGCATTGGCTTCGTCTGCTTGGGTGAGCGCGACGGCCAACTCCGTTGGCGGCTCGAAACGGCGCCTCCTGATCAGGGCTGAAACTGATTGCCGTAGCAATCAGTCTGAAAGAAGTCCTGAAGGTGTCCGCTTCGCGTCCGCTGCGTCCTGTTTCACATCGGGCGTCTACCGATGTCCGAAGTGGTGCGCGCGCGGAAGCGATTCCCAGACGGCGTCGCTCTCCGCAACGGTGCGGGCGAGCGGTCCGAGCGACTCGATCCTCGAGACGAGCACGTTCCGGTTCTCCTTCACCTTCTCGAAGCGGCCATAGGCGAGGACGAGCGGTTCAGCGCGCACCGTCGCACGGTGGCGCTCGTACACGTGAGGCTGGACGATCAGGTTCATCTGTCCGTGCTCGTCCTCGAGCAGCATGAAGACGATCCCGTTCGCGGTCGAGGGCCGTTGGCGCGCGATCACCATCCCCGCCACAGCCACGCTTCGGCCGTGCGGCTGCTCGAGCAGATCCGCGCTGGAGAGCGTCCCCGCCGGGAGATGTGGACGGAGAAGCGTGAGCGGATGCGTCCCGACCGAAAGCCCGGTATGCCGGTAGTCGGCGAGCATGCGCTCCCAGCGCGTCAGGTCTCGGAGCACAGGCGTCTCGATTGTCGGGTCGAGCGAGAGCGGGAGCTGTTTCGTCTCCCCCTTTGTTCCCGGCACCGATTGCGGTCTGAGGACGAGCCCGAGCTCCCACAGGAGATCGCGGCGTCGCCGACCGAAGCCGTCGCATGCACCACCTTTGACGAGCGCCTCGAGCCCATCGCGGGAAAGCGCGGCCCGGCGGGCAAGGTCGCCGATGTCGCGGAACGGCCCGTTCGCCTCGCGTTCGCTGACGAGGGCTTCCGCGTCATCGTTCCCCACCGAGGCGAGGTAGGCGATCCCCACCCGAACCGCCCAGCTCGTGCCTTGTGACACAGTGTCACAAGGCACGATCGAACAGCGGGCGGCGCTCAGGTTGACGTTGGGCGGAAGGATCTCCACTCCGCGCCGCTGCGCATCACGGACGAGGGTCGCGGGCGGATAGAAGCCCATGGGCTGAGCGTTCAGGAGTGCGCACAGGAATTCCGCAGCGAAGTGCCGGCGCAGCCACTGCGACTGGTAGGCGAGCAAGCCGAACGCAGCCGCGTGCGCTTTCGGGAAGCCGAAGCCTGAAAAGCCGACGAGCTTGTCAAAGACGCCGTCCGCGGTATCGGCGTCGACTCCCTTCGTCGCCGCGCCGGCGACGAACCGCCCACGGTAGGCCTCGAGCGCGTCGTGACTCCGCTTGCGGCTCATCGCCCGGCGTAGCCCCTCGGCCTCCCCCACCGTAAAGCCGGCAAGGGCGATCGCGACTTCGAGCACCTGGTCCTGGAAGACGACGACCCCGAACGTCGAGCGCAGAGGCCCGCGCAAGAGCTCGTGGTCGACGGGCCAGACGTACGAGGGATCCCCGCGTAGCCGCTCACGAGCGTCGATGTACGGGTGCACCGCCTTCCCCTGGATCGGCCCCGGCCGGACAAGCGCGACCTGAACGGTGAGGTCGTCGAGGTTCTCCGGCTTCGTGCGCAGGAGGCTCTGCATCTGCGCGCGGCTCTCGATCTGGAATGCGCCCACCGTGTCGGCTCGCTGGATGTCCGCGAAGACCTCCTTGTCGTCGAAGGGAATCCGTGAGAGGTCGATCACCTCCCCGTGGGCACGTGCGATCTGCTCGACGCAGTCCTCGACCGCGGAGAGCATCCCCAGGCCGAGCAGGTCGATCTTGAGAAAGCCGGCGTCGGCGCAGGAGTCTTTGTCCCACTGGCAGAGCTGGCGGCCGGCCATAGCCGCGGGCTGCACGGGAACGAGCTCGATCAGCGGGCGCGTCGAGACGATCATCCCGCCCGGGTGCTGAGAGACGTGCCGCGGGAGCCCCGCGATCTCCTCCGTCAGCCACGCGAAGGCGCGCCAGCGCTTGGAGCCGAGCTTGCGCTCGCCGTCAGGCAGCCGCTCGAGCTCCTCTCCCACCCGCCGCGCGTCCCAGCCGTCGGAGAGGCGCGCCAGCCGCTCGAGCTCGGCGTACGGGAGCCCGAGCGCCTTGCCGACGTCGCGGATCGCGCCGCGCGAGCGGTACGTGGCAAAGCTCGCCACGAGCGCGGCGTGCTCCTTCCCGTAGCGTTCGGTGACCGCCACGATCAGCTTCTCGCGTATGTCGCGCGGGAAGTCGAGGTCGATGTCCGGCACCGACGCGAGCTCTCGGTTCAGAAAGCGCCCGAGCGAGAGGTCGTTCGCGACCGGATCGACGTGGGAAAGGCCTGTGAGGTAGCAGACGATCGACCCGACCGAGCTGCCACGCCCACGTCCTGGTGGGAGAAAGTGACGCGGTGAGTCCCGCCCGCGCACCTCGAGGGCGGCGTGGCGGGCGAGCTCGAGCACCTCGTGGTGGAGGAGAAAGAACCCAGCGAGCCCAAGCTCGTCGATCAGGTTCAGCTCGTCCTCGAGACGGGTGCGCGCCTGCCCAAGTAACAGTCTGTTACTTGGCACATAGCGTTCCTCGAGCGCACGCTGGCAGATCTCGGCGAGCTGGCGGATTGCCGGGGCCTGGCCGTCCGAGAAGTCCGGGTAGCGATAGCCGAGCTCCTCGGTGAGATCGAAGGCGAGCCTGCACGCGAGCTCGGCACTTCTCTCCGCCGCCAAGCGGTCGAACGAGAAGCGCTCGAGCATCTCCTCGGGTGGTCGCAGAAAGCTCTCACGGTTCCCACGCCTGTCCGGCTCGCAGCCGTCGAGCGAAGTCCGGCAGCGGATCGCCACGAGCGCGTCTTGCAGCAGCGTGCGCCTCGGGTGGTGCGCGTGGACGTCTCCGGTCGCGACCGTCTCGACTCCGAAATTCTCCGCGAGGTCGCGGAGAGCAGCGTTTCGACGCGTGTCCCCGCGCTCGTACGGCCGCTGGAGCTCGACGAAGAAGCGCTCGCGGCCGAAGGACTGGACCAGCTGTTCAGCCGCGTTCGGGTCGTTGGAGCCGAGCCCTCGGCGCGCGCAGCCGGAAAGGCAGACGAGCCCCTCGGAGAGCTCCACCACGGTTTCGAGCGACACCGAGGGCGGCAGCGGCTCACGGCCTTCCTTTCCGAGCCGGCGTGTCCCCGCGTGAGCCGCTGTCAGCAGGCGGCAGAGGTTCCCGTAGCCGCGGCGCGACTCGACGAGAAGCGTGACGTGGGCGCCACCGTCCAGCGTCACTTCCGCACCGGTGATCGGTCGCACTCCGAACGCTTTTGCTGCGTGTGCGAACTCGAGCGAGCCGTAAAGGCCATCGTGGTCGGTCAGCGCGAGCGTCTCGTATCCGAGCTCGGCGGCGCGCGCAGCGAGCTCCTCCGGTTGCGACGCCCCGTCGAGGAACGAGTAGGCGGAGTGACAGTGGAGCTCGACGTACTTGGTCACGTTTAGGCTGGAGCTCCGTGGAGTCGATCTTGGTGCAGCCCGGCGAGGGCGAGCGGATCACAGGAGACTCCGAGCTGGGTGTCACGCTCCTCGCTGACTTCGAGCAGATAGGCGTCGCCGACATCCGTTCGAAGCCCGGCGGCGAAAATCCGCCGCTGCACGCCCACGCTCGGCATGCGGAGTGCTTCTTCGTCCTCGAGGGAGAGCTTACGTTCAGGTTCGAAGATCGCGAGCTTTCGGCAGGGCCAGAAACGTGGGTGTTCGTACCGCCGGAGGTCCTCCACAGTTTCGGTGTCACCGGCGACGGGCGAGCCCACTTCCTCGACATCCACGTCCCCAGCAACGGGTTCGGCGACTTCGTGCGCGGGCTGCACTCGGCACGAAACGGGGACGAGCTTCGGGAAGTGCGCGCCGCGTTCGACCAACACCAGCCCCCCGAGTACAGCAGCGCTGATCCCAGCAGCGTTCTCCAGCGAACGTCTGCGCGTGGCGAGACGATCGCCGATCAGCCTGAACGCCGGGTGATCCTGCTCGTGGACACCGAGGAGCTCGCGACCACCGAGACGATTTACGGTCCCGAAAAGCTGGGCCCGGAGCTCCACGTCCACCACGACCACGTCGACGGCTTCGTGGTCGTCGAGGGAGAGCTCACGATCGCATTTCGCGAGGGGTCGCTCCGTGCCCCGTCGGGGACACTCGTCATCGTGCCTCCCGACGTCGTCCACACGTTCCGAAACGACGGCACGGAGACCGCACGCTTTTTCAACCTCCATGCGCCGTCGTGCGGATTCGGGGACTACCTGCGCGGTCGCAAGCCCGACTTCGATCAGCACGATCCTCCAGCCGACGGCGGCCGCGACCCAGCATCGGTGATCGCAACGCGTCTGTCCGGGGACGATTGACGCATGCCCACCACGTGGGAGCGCCTCGTCGAGCAAGCGGTCGGCTGAGCGGCAATGCAGGAGCCGGACGCTCCGATCGTCCTGTGTCGCGGTGAGGGCGAAGTGCTCGCCGACTCGCAGTCGTGGTCGAGCCGGATCAAGGCCGCGCGTGACGAGCTCCTGCTTTTCGAGTCGTCCTCCGGCCCAGGTGAGCGCGGAGCCGCACCACATATCCATCGCGAGCACGCTGACGCCTTCTATGTCCTCGAAGGCGAGCTCCTGTTCCACGTCGCCGGCGAGCAGCGCTCGTTGTCCGTCGGCTCCTTCGTGCTCGCTCCACCCGAGCTCGTTCACGGCTTCGAAGTCGGTCCCGAGGGCGCTCGTTACCTCAATCTCCACGTGCCGGGACGTGCGTATGCGAGCCTCGCCCGTGCGCGGCGCGACGGCATCGAATTCGATGCCGCGGGCGGGGATTCGTTCCCTCCACCCACCGACGGCGAGGCAGTCGACTCCGGCACCTCGATCGTCCTGCATGCCGGCGAGGGCGAGCGAGTCGGGACGAACGTCGTCAAGGCTGCACGCCCGGAGCTCTCGCTGATCGAGTTCGAGGTGAAGTCCGGCGGCGAGGTCCAGCCCCACCTCCACCGAGGGCACAGCGACTCGTTCTACGTCCTCGAGGGTGAGCTCGAGTTCCGGACTGGAGACGAGGTCGTCATCGCCACAGCAGGCACCTTCGTGCTCTCTCCTCCCGGAGTCGTCCACTCCGTCCGCAACACCAGCGCCGAGCCGGCGCGCCTCCTCAATCTGCACACGCCGGGGGGCTTCGTCGAATACTGGCGTGAGCTCGTCGCGCTCCACGAGCAAGGCATCCAGCCAGACGACACGTTCTTCGAGCATCACGACGTCTTCGATCCGGACTGATGCTCGATTCCCCCGCAACATCCGCGGCACGAAGGACCTACGGTCAGTCCATGAAGCAGATCTGGCAGGGCCGTGCGCTGCAGGTCGGCGGCACAAGGGATTCGTTGTGAAGCGAGTTTTTAGGCGTTCTGGGTGAACCAGCACCCCTCCTCGCGATCCCTGTAGACACAGATGTTCTGGCCGCTTTCGAGGACGACCTCGAAGTAGCGCCGGTCGACCGGCTCTTCCGTCCACCAGCGATCGACGACGCGCCACTCCTCGCGGACGAGCACGACGAGTTGCCGGTTCACAACGCGCGGGGTGCCGTCGAACTCCGACTCGACGAGCGCAGGGAGCGGCGCGTTGAGCCGACCGGCTATTCGTCGCGCGGTACGACGAGCGCTCGCGTTTCCGGAATCCGTGACCAAGGCGCCACTTCTACGACCGAGCAGACCGATCCTGTCCCCGTGCTCGCGCGCACCTGACGCAGGCCTTCACGCAGGCGACCCGACACTTCCTCCCCCGCGGGCTCGACCAGCGCGAGTTGCTGGCCTGTGTGCTCTGCGAGCTCGACCGCTTCGAGCCGGAGCTCCAGAATAGGAGCAGGGAGCTCCTGGAGCTTCGGCCCAAGGGCGACGCGGAGGCGGGCCACCTCGGCCGTGGCGTCGCGCAGGGTCACCGCGCGACGCCACGAGCCGCCATCGACGAGCCGGGCGGACATCGCGAGCTTTCGAAACGGCCGTCCGGCTCGTTCGGGGCGGGCGAGCAGTCGCTCGAGGAGAGAGCCGAGCGCCCGGCGCAGCGTGAGCTCGTTTCCCACGGCCTCCGGGAAGACGAGCACCTCGGCAAGCTCCGCCACCGGCTTTCGCCCGCGTACCTTTGCGCTTCTTCCGCCGCGGGCAAGGCGCCAGGCCTTGCGCCCGTCGGCGCCCAATCTCTCGGCGACCGCGCCAGCCGGAAGCTCCGCGAGCTCTCCGATACTACGCAGGCCGAGACCCTCGAGCTCCGCGTAACGCTCTCCCGTCAGAGGAAGGAGCGAAAGCGGCAACGGCTCGAGGAAAGACTCCTCTTCCTTCTGCGCGACGAGCAGGATCTGACCGGGCCGCGCCACGCTCGCTGCCGCGAGTGCGGTGAAACGACGACCGGCGGCGCCGATGCGCGGATCCCAGCTCGAGCCGACAGCTGCGAGTGCCCGTTCCAGTGCAGGCCGCACGCCTCCGTACAACCGCTCGACGCCATGCGTCTCGAAGACGACCACGCCGTGCTCGACGGGATCGACCGCGAAGCCCGTGTCCTCTAAGCGGCGCAAAACCTCTTCCCACGCCTGCTCGACCGACGCGGGGTCGCGGTCGACGAGAACGAGCGACGGGCACGTGGCAAGCGCCTCACCCAGGCGCATCCCCGGCTTGACACCTACAACATCCGCCGCTGCAGTCACCGGTCCCAAGAGAGGTTCCTCGCTCGGGTCAGGGGCAAGCGCCGCAGGCACGAGTGAGAGGCCGGGGCGCGAACGCAGTGCCGCTCTCAGCTCGAACCCGGGGATGAGGAGACACGCGATCACAGGAACAGATGTTCTATACGAACGTATGTTCTCCTGTCAAGGCTAGAATCTCGAAAAAAGTCACATGCCGCTGTCTTCGATCGATGTCCACGCCGCCACGCCCGAACGCTGGGACGATGTCGCTGACCTCTTCGAGCGAAAGGGGCCGCATGGCGGCCTCCCGCAGACTGACGGCTGCTGGTGCCAGTTTTGGCACCTTCGCGGAAATGCGTATTGGGACGGTCACGGCATGGGCAACCGCAGGAGGTTGGAAGCCGAGATCCGCAGCGGCACCGAGCCTGGCTTACTCGCCTACGTCGACGACGTCCTGGTCGGCTGGTGCCGGGTCGGTCTACGCGAGAGCTTTGACCGCCTCGAGCATTCGTCCAAGCTCGTGCGCATCGACGACCAGGACGTCTGGTCGGTCGTCTGCTTCTACGTCCATCCATCCGCGAAGCGGGGTGGCGTGGCCGCGACGCTCCTCGAAGCTGCGATCGAGCGTGCCGCCGCCCACGGTGCCCCGATTCTCGAGGGCTATGCGGTTCGGGACGGGCACATGAACATCGATGCGTACACCGGCTACCTGCCGATGTTCCTCCATGCCGGCTTCGAGGTTGTACGCGCCGCCGGACGCCGGACTATCGTCCGTCGCGGGCTGTGAGGTGTCGGGATTGCGCCCTCGAGACGAAGTAGGCGCCCGGGAGTCGCTCGAACATCACGTGGCTCCTTTCTTCGCGACCCGGAAGCACTCGGTGATGTACGGCAGACGGACTTGGTCGTCGCCCGCGACCTCGTCGTACAGCCTCCCAACCGCCTCCAGGATTGGCTTCCGTTCGGCCGGCGGAAGTTTCGCGCAGTAGCTGCGCGAGAGGACAAGCTCGAGGAGCGTCTCGCGATCGAGGACCTGTTCGATGTGGTACTTCGCTCTCTCGACAGGCCCGAAGAGGCCACTCTCGTCAAGCGGCTCGTCCACGTCCATGGCACTGGTCCCCTCGCTTCCGATGAGCTCCGACAGGCGCTTGACCCACGGCTCCCGCTCGTCCCGAGTGTTCCAAATGAGGCCAAGGCGGCCACCCCGGCGCAGAATCCGAGCGATCTCGGGAAGCGCGAGCGTGTGGTCGAACCAGTGAAAGGCCTGCGCGGACGTCACGACGTCGGCGAAGTCGTCGGGAAGGGGGATGACCTCGGCGTTTCCAAGGATCGCTGCGGCTCCGGGTGCCGCTTCGGGGAGCAGATCGAGCATCTCGGGCAGCGGCTCGATCGCGGTCACCCGGTGGCCGAGCGCGACGAGCGTGCGCGTCAGCTTTCCGGTGCCCGCGCCGAGGTCGACGACATCGTGCGGCTCGTCGCCGGCGAGCCAGCGAACCGCCTCCTCCGGATAGCCCGGTCGTCCGCGCTCGTACGCGGCCGCCACCTCGGCGAACGCGGTGTACGGCCCGCGCGCGTTCGGATCGCGGTTGACGATCACGCCTTCGAGCGTAGCGACCGCTCGGCCGCTAGAGCGCGATCTCGGCAGCGCCGTCCCTGAGCGCGACCAAGCGTGGGACGACGTCGAGCACGCTCTCGCGCGCGCAGAACGCGATGTCCTCTTCGAGCTCGGGGGCATTCTCGAGCAGGTTTCGTCCGCTCTTCGAGGCGCGGAAGGCCTCCTCCGCCCCGCTCCACGTGCTCGTGAGCCGCGCTGCGGCCTCGGCCGCATCGGTCCGCTCCCAGCCGAGGAGCTCGACGATTCGCCCAGCGACGTACGCGTCGTCGAGCGCGAGCGTGCCCTGCACCCCCGCGCAGACGACGATCACGTCCTCCTCCGCCACGTAGGATGCCTCGACGACCGCGGCGAGGTTCAAGAGCGACGCAATGAGCACGCGCTCGCAGCGCTGCGCCGCTGAGACGACCGCACGGGTGCCGTTCGTGGTCGAGAGAATCAACGTCTTGCCGGCGGGTTCGAGGTACTCCCGCGGAGAGTTGCCGAGATGGAAGCCCGGGATCCGCACGGCGTTCCGCTCACCCCCGAGCACCCCCTCTCCGAGCTCCTCTCGCAGCGCGCGCGCCTCCTCGACCTCGGTCGTGCAGAACACGCGCTCGTAGCCGGAAGCCAGCGCCTGGCACGTCGTCGTCGTCGCCCGGATCACGTCGATGACGACGCCGGTCGGGGCCGCTCCGGCCCCGTCCGGTGTGAACGCGACGTGGACTTGCACGGGGGTACGCTAGCCGCGGTGACCGAGCCCCTTCGCTGCTACCGCCACCCGGACCGGGAGACCCTGGTCTCCTGCACCGAATGCGGTCGCGGGATCTGTCCCGACTGCATGACGTTCGGCCCCGTAGGTATCCGCTGTCCCGACCATGCGAGCACGGGCGGGAGAGTCGCAGCGCCGCGGCGAACCGCCCGTAAAGCTGCTGCCTCGCTGTCGCGACGCGGTCCTTACGTGACGCAGGCGCTGATCGCGATCAACGTCGGCATCTATTTGCTCCAGCTCGCGATGGGAGCCGGGATCAGCGCCAGCACGGGGTGGATCTACGAGCACGGCGTGCTCATATCGAGCGCGATCGACTCGTCCGGCCAGCTCGTAGGTGTTGCAGAGGGCGAGTGGTGGCGACTCCTGACCGCGGCGTTTCTTCACTACGGGCCGATCCACCTTGGGATGAACATGCTCGTGCTCTGGTTTATCGGCCCGGCACTCGAGGAATATCTCGGCCACGGACGCTATGCGCTCCTTTATCTCGTCTCGGGGCTCGCCGGATCAGCCGGGGCGCTGATCGTGTCCTCCGGCGCACCGACCGTTGGAGCATCCGGGGCGATCTGGGGGATCATGGGCGCTGCGCTGTTCTTGGAATGGCGAAAGATCTACGTCTTCGGCGGACAGGCGTTGGGACTGGTGGTGTTCAACCTCGCGATCTCCTTCGTGATCCCTGGCATCTCGATCGGCGGCCACGTCGGCGGCCTCATCGGTGGAGGTTTGGCAGCGCTCGCGTTCCTCTATCTACGGCGCAGGCCCACCGTTGCGACGTTGGCGGTTGCCGCAGTCGGCGTCCTCAGCGTCGCCGTGGCGTTATCCCAGGCCTAGCTAGATGCTTACCCGCCGATGGCAAGCGCGGTGACGCCTGCCTCGGCAAGCGCGGCCTGCGCTGCCGCCAACCGCGCGAGGGGCACTCTGAACGGCGAGCAGGACACGTAGTCGAGCCCCAGTCGGTGACAGAACGCGACCGAGCGCGGCTCGCCCCCGTGCTCGCCGCAGATCCCGAGCTTGATACCCGGCTTCGCGTTTCTCCCCCGCTCCACGGCGATCCGCATCAGATCGCCGACCCCATCCTCGTCGAGCACCTCGAACGGGTTCCGCTCGAGGATGCCGTGCTCGAGGTAGAAGGTCAGGAACTTGCCCTCCGCGTCATCCCGCGAGAACCCGAGGGCGGTCTGCGTCAAGTCGTTCGTCCCGAACGAGAAGAAGTCGGCTTCCTCGGCGATCTCGTCGGCTCGTAGGGCGGCACGCGGGAGCTCGATCATCGTCCCGCACAGGTAGGCGACCGTCGGCTCCTCGGCCGCGACGCGCTCGGTCAGCTCGCGGAGCCGCGCGAGCTCCTCCCGGAAGCCGACGAGCGGGTGCATGATCTCGACCAAGGGCGCCTCCCCCGTTCTGTCGGCAACAGCTCTGGCGGCGCGCACGATCGCGCGCACCTGCATCTCGTAGATCTCGGGGAACTGGAGCCCGAGCCGGCAGCCGCGCGTGCCGAGCATCGGATTGGACTCGTGCAGCGCCCTGATCCGCTCGCGCATCGCGTCCGAGGTCGCCTCCTCGAGCGGTGGGAGGAACTCGTGCAGTGGGGGATCGAGCAACCGGATCGTCACCGGGAAGCCCGCCATCGCCTCGAAGATCCCCTCGAAGTCGCCCTGCTGCAGCGGAAGCAGCCGTTCGAGAGCCGAGCGGCGTTCCTCCTCGTCGCGAGCGAGGATCATCTCGCGTACGATCGGGAGCCGGCCTTCGACCATGAACATGTGCTCGGTGCGGCAGAGGCCAATGCCCTCTGCGCCGAACTCGCGTGCCTTCGCCGCGTCCTCGGGTGTATCTGCGTTGGCGCGAACACGCATGCGTCGTAGCTCGTCCGCCCAGCCGAGGATCGTCCCGAAGTTCTCGTCGATCGCGGCGGGAACGAGCGGAACGGAGCCGATGATCACATCGCCGGTCCCGCCGTCGATGGTGATGAGGTCTCCCGCTCGAAGCTCACTCTCGCCGATCTTGACGGTGCCCGCCTTGTAGTCGATCGAGAGCCCCTCGCAGCCGGCCACGCACGGCTTCCCCATCCCACGCGCGACGACCGCCGCGTGCGAGGTCATGCCGCCGTGCGCCGTCAGCACACCGCGGGCGTGGATCAGGCCGTGGATATCGTCAGGAGTCGTCTCCCAGCGGACGAGAATCACATCCTCACCGGCCTTGCCCCGTTCCTCGGCGGTGTCGGAGTCGAGGACGATCGCGCCCGAGGCGGCTCCGGGAGACGCGTTCAGACCGCGCGTGGCGACCTCGATGCTCGCGCCCGGGTCGATCATCGGATGCAAGAGCTGATCGAGCTGCGCCGGGTCGATGCGCGCAACCGCCTCGTCGCGCGAGATCAGCTCTTCGTCCACCATCTCGACCGCGACGCGCAGAGCGGCGGCGGCAGTTCGCTTCCCGGTCCGCGTTTGCAAGATGAAGAGGCTCTCTTCCTCGACCGTGAACTCGATGTCCTGCATGTCTCGATAGTGCCCCTCGAGCAGTGCGAGCGTCTCCAGGAGCTGGTCGAATGCCGCGGGCATCTTCTCCCGCATGCTCTCGATCGGCTCGGGCGTCCTGATCCCCGCGACGACGTCCTCGCCCTGTGCATTCGACAGGAACTCGCCGTACAGGCGCTTCTCGCCCGTCGCCGGGTCGCGGGTGAAGCAGACACCCGTCCCCGAGCTCTCGCCGCGGTTGCCGAACACCATCTGGACGACGTTCACGGCGGTGCCGAGGTCGTCGGGGATGTCGTACGTCCGCCGGTAAACCTGCGCCCGCGGCGAGTTCCAGGAGTCGAAGACGGCTCGGTATGCGCGCCGGAGCTGGTCCGAGGCGTCCTGCGGGAACTGCTCACCGGCGTCGTCCTCGTAGATCCCCTTGAACGTCTCGACAAGCTCGCGCAGATCGTCGGGCGAGAGGTCGACGTCCTCGCTCACCTCACGCGCCGCCTTCAGGTCGGAGAGCGCCTGCTCGAACCGATGGCCGTCGACGCCGGCGACGACCTCTCCGTACATCTGGATGAGACGGCGATACGAGTCGAGCGCGAACCGGGCGTCGCCGGTGGACACGGCCAGCCCTTCGACCGCAACGTCGTTCAGGCCCAGGTTGAGGATCGAGTCCATCATTCCGGGCATCGAGACCGCCGCCCCGGAACGCACGGAGACGAGCAGCGGGCTCTCCGGGTCGCCGAACCGCTTTCCGGCGCGCTCCTCGAGCGCGGCGATGCGCTCCTCGATCTCGCGATCGAGGCTCTCCGGCACCTCACCACCCGCGGCCATGTACGCACGACAGGCGTCGGTCGTCACCGTGAATCCGGCAGGGACCGGAATGCCGAGCTGCGTCATCTCCGCGAGGCCGATCCCCTTCCCACCGAGGAGCTCGCGGCCGCCCCCGGAGTCCTCGTCGAAGTCGAAGACGTAGCGCATTTGCGGGAGGAATCTACACTCGTCCGATGCCCGGCCACATCCTTGCCAGCGGTGGCTCGGCGCTCGGTGGCCCGTTCGACGATCTTGTACTCGAGCTGAGCGGGCCGCGCGTGTGCTTCGTACCCACCGCGAGCTCCGCTCCCGAAGCCAGGCTGATTTCCTTCTACGAGTCGTTCGCGTGCCGAGCCGAGCCGAGTTATGTCTCGTTCAACCCGTGGCCACGTGAGGATCTCCGCGAGCACGTTCTCGCGCAGGACGCGATCTACGTCTCCGGAGGATCGACCGCGAACATGCTCGCAGTCTGGCGGGTGCACGGCTTCGACCTCCTGCTCCGTGAAGCCTGGCAGCGCGGGGTGCTGCTCTGCGGCTCGAGCGCGGGGATGATCTGCTGGTTCGAAGCCGGAGTAACAGATTCGTTCGGCCCCGAGCTCGAGGGCATGCGCGATCTTCTCGGCTTGCTGCCCGGCAGCGCGTGCCCGCACTACGACAGCGAGGAGCGCCGGCGGGTCGTCTATCGAGAGCTCGTCGATTGCGGATTTCCGCCGGGATACGCGGCCGACGACGAGGCCGCGCTCTACTTCGTCGGAACCGAGCTGCGCGAAGCTGTCCGCTTGCGAGAGGGCGCTCGCGCATATCGCGTCGAGCCCGAGACCGAGACTCCGCTCGAGATGCGGCTCGTCTCGTGAGACGGGTGGCGGTGATATCCACGGCAAGCGGCAACGGGAAGACGACAGTTGCCCGAGCAGTGGCCGCGCGCCTGGATGTGCCGTACTACGAGCTCGATGCCCTCCACCACGGCCCGAACTGGGCCGAGCCGCCGCTCGTGGAGTTCCGGGCGCGGGTCGAGCGAATCGTGGAGTCGGAGGCATGGGTAATCGATGGCGCCTACCGCGGCAAGCTCGGCGATCTCGTGCTCGA
>Ga0136633_1001467_pt1 | contig 17371 bp, 14 predicted proteins | sample AntDrymeUQ832206_2_FD_105494 | JGI IMG/M metagenome (GOLD analysis project Ga0136633, IMG submission 105494) | Polar desert sand microbial communities from Dry Valleys, Antarctica - metaG UQ83 (22.06) | ecosystem: Environmental > Terrestrial > Soil > Desert | place: Antarctica: Dry Valley...
CTCGAGATCACAACGACTGGGACGAACGCCGTGAACGCCTCCATGAGCGGAGCGAGCGTCATGAAGGCACCCGGGCCGGTCGAGACGACGAGCGGAGCCGGCCGACCGGTGAGCCGTGCATATCCGTCCGTCGCGAAGCCTGCGTTCAGCTCCTGTCGGAAGCCGAGAACACGGAGGTCTGCAGCATGCAGTCCCTCCCAGATGGGAAGCGCATGCACGCCGGGGAGGCCGAACACGACCTCGGCGCCGAGCGCGCGCAGGCTCTCGGCGACGACGTGCCCGCCGATTCGCGTCGACGTTCTGGTCTTCCCCACACGCGAACCTTAGTGCTCCCCGCCGCAAGTACACCCGCGCTTCGCGCGGCGAACACGTCGCATGCCGTCGTCCTCGGTCGCGCCAATATTCTCGAATATTGGCGCTCCCTGCGTCCTTGGCCTGCTCGGTTCTCGCCGGCGAAGCACGACCATATTCCCGGCGAGAAGCACTTAGAGTTGTCGCGCGTGACCGACTGGAGCACCCTCATCGTGCCGGCGCTGACCGAGCTCGACCCGGCCGACGCCGGCGGCATCGCGGAGATCAAGGAGCGTCACGGCCTCGAGGAGGTCGTGAAGCTCCACTGGAACGAGAACCTCTTCGGCCCTCTTCCCGGGGTGCTCGACGCGGTGCGCGCGGAGCTCGACGACGTCTGGATGTATCCCGAGGACGCATACAACGCCTTCCGCGAAGACGTCGCGAATCGCATCGGGACGAGCCCGAGCCGGATCGTTCCGGGCCACGGCACGCAGGCCCTCATCGGCACGCTCGCGAGCGCGCTCCTGCGTCCGGGAGACCACGTCGTGATACCGACCCTCACGTACTACCTCTACGGGCAGTACTGCGCAGCCCGCGGCGCCACGGTTCATCGCGTCCCGATGCGAGAGCTGCACGTGGATCTCGACGCGCTCGCCGAGACTGCGCGCCGCACCGGCGCGAGGATCGTGTGGGTTTGCGATCCCAACAACCCGACCGGCGCCACCCTCGACCAGCAGGAGTGGGCGGCGTTTCTCGATGCCGTCCCGACCGGGTGCGTCGCGGTCGTGGACGAGGCCTACCGCGACTACCTCCCACCCGAGCGGCGTCCCCGCCGAGAGGTCGATGTCGAGGACGGGCGGCCGCTCGTCGTCCTCCGCAGCTTCTCCAAGTTCTTCGGGCTCGCCGGGCTCCGCCTGGGGTACGCCGTCGTGGACGAGCCGCTCGCGTCGTATCTCGCCCAGATCGAGGAGCCCTACAACGTGAACTGCGCGGCGCTCGCGGCCGGGCGCGCGAGCCTGCGTGAGACGGAGGCGGCCGAGGAGCGCCGCCGCGAGGTCGACGAGGGTCGCGAGGCGCTCTCCCTCGGGATGCGGAAGGCCGGGCTGCAGCCGCTGCCCTCCGAGACGAACTTCGTCCTGGCGCGTGCCGACGTCGGCGACGAAGCGCTCGCCGAAGGACTGGCCGCGCGGGGGATTCTCATCCGTCCGGGCACCGACTTCGGCCTCCCCGGATACGTCCGGATCACCGTCGGCCCGGCGTCGCTGATGACCCGCGTCACGGGGGAGCTCGACGAGGTTTGCGCCGCTCTGCGCGGGTGAGCGACCATGGCCCGCGTCCTCTGCGACCCGTCGGTTCCGCTCGAGCACGTCAGCGACGTCCTGGCGGCGTCGGAGGTCGTCGTCGAGACGTCCGTCCCACCATGGTCGGGTGAGGATGTCGTCGCGCTCGTGTCGTTCGAGCCGGTGACCGGCGAGGATCTCGATCGCCTGCCTGCGCTTCGCGTGATCGCCGCACCCAGCGTCGGCTTCGACCACGTCGACGTCGCGGCCGCGACCCGGCGCGGGATCTGGGTCTCCAACGTGCCCGACTACTGCGTCGAGGAGATGGCCGACCACGCGCTGGCACTGCTCCTCTCGCTCGTGCGAGGTGTGGTCGAGCTCGACCGGAGCGTCCGCGCCGGTGGCTGGAATCCGAAAGCCGCCGGAAGTCTTCGGCGAGTGTCGGACCTACGGCTCGGGGTGGTCGGGTTCGGGCGTATCGGACGGGGGCTGGCAACTCGTGCGCAGGCACTTGGGATGGAGGTGTGCGCGCACGACCCGGTCGTCTCTGACGACGAGGTCTCCGCCGCGGGCGTGCACCCGGCCGCGCTGGACGACCTGCTCCGCACGTCCACCGCTGTCTCAGTGCACGCGCCGCTCACGCCCGAGACGCGAGGACTCATCGGCGCCCGCGAGCTCGCGCTCCTCCCGCCCGGCGCGTACGTCGTCAACGTGTCGCGAGCCGGGCTCATGGACACCGAGGCGTTGCTGCGGGAGCTCGAGAGCGGACGCCTCGCCGGGGTGGCCCTAGACGTCCTCGAAATCGAGCCGCCCACGGAAGAGTCGAGCGCACCCGCCGCGTCGCGGCTCGTCGTCACTCCCCACGCGGGGTGGTACAGCGAGCAGTCCGAGGAGACTGCACACCGGCGCGCAGCCGAGTCGGTGTTGGACGCGCTCGAAGGTCGCACGCCGCTCAATGCAATCAACGAGCCGCGTGCGCGGAAGAGCGGGTGACAGTCACCCGGCCTTGTCTCTTGACACGTGTCTCAGTGACTCTCACTCGTTCACGACGCCTGCGGGTCGTGGGCCGGTGAGCGCATCGCGGCGCAGCGGACGCCGGTGACTGTCACTGAGACAGGGCCCGTTGAGACAGGGCCCGGTGACTGTCACCAGCGCTCACTTTCGTGGGCGCGGCGCGTTTAGCGCCACGGCGCGAGGTTCCCTAGTCCTGGAGGCTGGTCGGCTTGTGCCTCGTCTCGGCGGACGTCGAGGACGAGCTGCACCTCGCCGTCCACGACCTCGACCGGATATGTACGAGCGCGGATGCGGGGATCCACGAGCGAGCGGCCCGTCGCGATGTCGAACTCCCACCCGTGCCAGGCGCAGCGGAGAACGCGCCCCGGGCGCACGTATCCGATCGGGGTGACGCCGGGCGCGGCCTCGGTCGTGCCCGTCAGCCGGCCGTGGCAGAGGGAGCCGCCGCGGTGCGGGCAGCGGTCGTGGAGGGCGTAGAGCTCGCCCTCGACGTTGAAGACGCCGATCGTCCGGCCGTCCACCTCGACGAGCCGCCGTTCTCCGTCGGGGAGCTCCGCGAGCGCGCAGACGCGCACGCTCCGACCCTCTCGGCTCTCCGTCACGACAGCGTCCCCGTGGGGACAGGCGTGCGCCGAGGCAGGCCGTACAGCTCGCGCGCGTTCTCGGACATCACCCGCTCACGCCACGCGTGCGGCAGATGGATCAGCTCCGGGTTGTCGAAGTCCCAGTGCGGGTAGTCGGTGGCGAAGAGCAGCGTGTGCTCGCCGTCGATCGCCTCGAGCGCCGCATAGAGGTGCTCCCGCTCGGGTGGGTCTTCGAGCGGCTGCGTGGAGAGACGGATGTGCTCGCGTGCGTACTCGCTCGGTAGGCGGGTGAGCCAGGGCGTCTCCTTTCGGAGCGCCTTGTAGTCGGCGTCGAGCCGCCAGAGGAGCGCCGGCAGCCAGGCGACTCCGCACTCGATCAACACGAGTCTCGCGCCCGGCCAGCGCTCGAACACACCGTGCGCGATCGTGCTGGCGACGTGCCCCATTCCCGTCTCCATGAGAAGCGCGTGCAGCTCCCAGAAGAACGTGGGCGGTCCGCACCCGACGGGGTGCGCGTTCAGCCCGCCCTGCCCGCCGAGGTGGACGGCGAACGGAAGACCCGCCTCCGTCGCCGCGTCCCAGATCGGCCCATAGAAGGGATCGCCGTACGGGCGCGTGGAGCCGCTCGAGACGAGTACCTGGACGAAGCCCGGATGCCCCGCGAGCCGGCGAATCTCGGCCGCCGCGCCCTGCGGGTCCTGCGGCGCGACCACGACCGAGGCGCGCAGGCGGTCGTCGCCGAGCGAGAGCCAGCGCTCGACGGTCCAGTCGTTGACGGCACGGGCGAGTGCGGAGGCGAGGTACGGGTTGGCGAGCGTCGAGATCTCGATCGCCTCGTCTCCGGTCAGGATCGCGTACTCGATGTCGTAGCGATCGAGCAGCTGCTCGCACATGAACCCGTAGTCCGAGCCGGGGGTTCCACCCGAGGGCGGGACGGCGTCGGCGCGCTCGAACCCTTCGGGGTGGAGCCACGGCCGATGCGCGTGCGGAAACGAGTCGCGTCCCCCGGGCAGCTCTCCGCGTTCGACCGCGTCCCGGTGATACGGGTCGAGGTACGGGTGGAGCTCGCGGGACGACGCCCAGGCGTTGTGGACGTCGCAGTCGATCATGCTGCCTCCTCTCCGGCCCGGCGCCAGCCAAGCGTCTCGACGATACGCCCGGCCGCGACGTTGCAGTGCCCGGCGAGCGCCCGCAGCGTGGCCGGCTGCAGCCGGTAGTCCGGCCCGGACACGGACAGCGCGGCGACACAGCGTCCTTCGGTGTCGAAGATCGGCACCGCGACGCCGTTCAGCCCGTCCTCGGCTTCCCCGATAGCGATCGCATAGCCGCGCTCACGCACACGCTCGAGCTCGCGCTCGAGCGCCGCCCGGTCCGTGATCGTCCCGCGCGCGACCTTCTCGAGCGGTGTGCTCGAGTCGAGCCGCCCGGCGCCGAAGGCGAGCAGCACCTTGCCGTCGGAGGTCGCGTGCAGTGGCGTGCGCCGGCCGACCCAGCTGCGCGCGCCGACCGCGCGGCGAGCGTCCTCCTGGAGAACGTCGACCGCCTCCCTCCCCGCAGCCACCGAGACCACGGCCGTCTCGCCCGTCGCGTCGGCGAGCGCCGCGAGCGAGGGCCTCGCGACCTCGGCCCAGCCGCGGCCGCCGAGCGCGAGCGCACCGAGGCGCACGACGGTCGGGCCGAGCCGGAAGCCGCCCTGGCCGCCGCTCGCGCGTTCGAGAAAGCCCTTCGCCTCGAGGGTCGCGGCGAGGCGCGAAGCCGTGCTCTTGTGCACGTCGAGCGCCGCCGCGAAATCGCCGACCCGGAGCTCCTCGCCCTCACGGGAGAAGAGCGAGAGGAGCTGTAGGGCCCGATCGACGCTGTTGCTCATGACGCAACCATTGTGTGAAGGGCGCAACAATACCACCTGCGCGGTGATAGGGTCGAGCGCCGTGGGCGACCGGCCGCACATCCTGATCGCGATGGTCGACCAGCTGTCCGCGCGCTTCCTCCGGGCCTACGGCCACCCGGTCACGAAGACGCCGACGATCGACCGGCTCGCGGAGGCAGGCGTCGTCTTCGAGAGCATGTACACGCCAAGCCCGCTGTGCGGGCCGGCGAGAGCAGCGTTCATGACAGGCCTGCTTCCGACCCGCACTGGCGCGTACGACAACTCGGCCGAGTTCGCCTCGTCCATCCCCACCTTCGCGCACTACCTCCGGCTCGAGGGCTATCGCACCTGCCTGAGCGGGAAGATGCACTTCGTCGGGGCCGACCAGCTGCACGGATTCGAGGAGCGGCTGACGACAGACGTCTACCCCGGCGACTTCGGCTGGACGCCGGACTGGAGCCGGCCCGGCGAGCGCGTGGACTGGTGGTACCACAACATGTCGTCGGTCAAGCAAGCCGGCGTCGCCGAGATGACGAACCAGCTCGAGTACGACGACGAGGTCGCCTTCCACGCGGTTCGGCGGGTGTACGACTACGCGCGTTACGAGGGAGAGGCTCCATTCCTGCTCTGCGTCTCGTTCAGCAGCCCCCACGATCCGTACGTGGCGCGGCGGCGCTACTGGGACCTGTACGCGGACGACGAGATCGACATGCCGGCGACGCCCGTGGAGCACCCGGAGAAGCTGGACGCGCACAGCCGCCGGCTCTGGGACGACTGCGCGATCGCCGAGGCCGAGGTCACAGAAGAGGACGTCCGTGCCTCCCGCCACGGGTACTACGCGAACCTCTCCTACGTCGACGAGAGGATCGGCGAGGTGCTCGGTGCTTTCGACGCGTGCGGGCTCACCCAGGACACGGTCGTCCTCCTGACCTCCGACCACGGCGACTTTCTCGGGGAGCTCGGGCTCTTCTACAAGATGTCGTTCCGCGAGCGTGCCGCGCGCGTTCCGCTGATCGTCCACGCGCCCGGACGGTTCGAAGCCCGGCGCGTGCGCGAGCCGGTCTCGCTCACCGATCTCCTGCCGACGCTGGCCGATCTCGGCCGGTCCGGCCTGTCGGACGAGCTCGCCCTGCCCGTGGACGGGCGAAGTCTCGTGCCGCTGCTCGAAGGAGCGGCTGAAAACGAGGACGCGACCATCGTGGGCGAGTACCTGGCCGAGAGCGTTCTCGGGCCGATGGTGATGCTCCGGCGCGGTCGCTGGAAGCTCATCCACACCGCGAGCGACCCCGATCAGCTCTTCGACCTGGAGAGCGACCCGCTGGAGCGCGACAACCTCGCCGCTGCCCCCGAGCACGCCTCGATCGTCCGCGGGTTCCGCGAAGAGATCGAGAAACGCTGGGACCTGGAGGCGATCGACAAGGACGTTCGAAGAAGCCAGCGCGCGCGGCTCACGGTCTTCCCCGCGCTCCAGCAAGGCGCGAGATTCCCGTGGGATTTCCAACCCTCCCGCGCGGCGTCCCAGCAGTACACGCGCAACACCATGGACGTCGCCGCACGCGATCAGAAGTCGCGCTTTCCCCCGCTCCTTTGAGAGCCGCGGCCTGTCGGCAGTTCGGAGCTCCGCTTCTGATCGAGGACCTCCGACTCGACCCACCCCGCACCGGCGAGGTGAAGATCGCGGTTCGAGCCTGCGCGATCTGTCATAGCGACATCCACTTCGCCGACGGAGCCTGGGGCGGGACGCTTCCGGCGGTGTACGGGCACGAGGCGGCGGGGGTCGTAGAGAAGATCGGCCCGGACGTGCGCCGCGTCCGGCCCGGCGATCGCGTCGTCGTCAGCCTCCTCCGCTCTTGCGGCCGCTGCTTCTTCTGCAAACGGGACGAGTCGCATCTCTGCGAGGGCGAGTTTCCGGCAGACCGAGAACCTCGTCTCCACACTCGCGACGGCGAGGCGGTCACGCAGGCGATGCACACCGGCGCCTTCGCCGAGGAGGTCGTCGTCGACGAGTCGCAGGTGGTCGTCGTCCCGCCGTCGCTGCCGTACGAGCTCGCGTCGCTGCTCGGCTGCAGCGTCATCACGGGGCTCGGAGCCGTTCTCGACCGCGCGCAGGTGCCGGAGGGCTCGAGTGTCGTCGTGATCGGAGCCGGTGGCGTCGGTCTCTCGAGCATCCAAGGCGCCGTCCTCTCCGGCGCCGAGCCGATCGTCGCGGTCGACATCGTGGCGGCGAAGCGAGCTGCGGCAACCCGCTTCGGCGCTACCCATGCGGTCGACCCGGCTTCAGACGACGTGACCGCCGAGATACGCGCGCTCACCGGCGGACGCGGCGCCGATTACGTGTTCGTCACCGTCGGGCGAGTGGACGCGATCGAGCACGGCCTCACCTACGTGCGGAGAGGCGGCACCGTGGTCGTCGTCGGGATGCCAGCCGCGGGGGAGACGTTCGGCGTCGTCGCAGTCGACCTCGTCCACGACGACGTTCGCATCCTCGGCAGCAAGATGGGCTCGACGCGACTCGAGGTGGCAATCCCGCGGATCGTCGAGCTGTACGAGAGCGGCAGATTGAAGCTCGACGAGCTCATCACGGGACGCTTCCGGCTGGAGGAGATCAACGAGGCGATCGCAGCCTCCCGCGACGGCGACACGTTGAGGAACGTGATCGTCTTCGACACCGAGTGAAGATCGCGAGCGTCGAGAGCTTCGGTAACACCGACGTCGCGCTCGTTCGCGTTCGCACCGATGAGGGAGCGGAGGGCTGGGGCCAGGTTGCTCCGTATCACGCCGACATCACGGTGCAGGTGCTCCACGGCCAGGTCGCTCCGCACGCGCTCGGTCGTGATGCCGCTGACATCGAGCTCCTCGCCGACCGCATCCCGGAGCTCGAGCACAAGTTCCCGGGCTCGCACCTGTACCGCGCGCTCGCCGGTCTTGACACGGCACTCTGGGATCTTCGGGGGAAGCTCGCAGGGAAGAGCGTCTCCGGGCTCCTCGGCGCAGAAGCGCGCAGCTTTCGCGCCTACGCGTCGAGCATGCGCCGCGACATCGCGCCGGAGGACGAGGCGGAGCGGCTCGCTGGTCTCCGTGAGCGCCATGGCTTCGACGCCTTCAAGGTGAGGATCGGCAAGGAGTGCGGCCACGACGAGGACGAGTGGCCGGATCGCACCAAGGCGGTGGTCGAGACCGTGCGGCGCGCGCTCGGCGACGACGTCGCGCTGCTCGTCGACGCCAACAGCTGCTACACGCCGGCCAGGGCCATCGAGGTCGGACGGATGCTCGAGCAGCACGGCGTCACGCACTTCGAGGAGCCTTGCCCGTACTGGGAGCTCGACTGGACGCGCGAGGTGACGCAGGCGCTGCAGCTCGACGTCACGGGCGGCGAGCAGGATTGGGACCCGCGCGTCTGGCGGACGATGACCGAGACCCGCGTCGTCGACGTCGTGCAGCCAGACGTCTGCTATGTCGGTGGGTTCACGAGAGCGTTGCGGGTGGCATCGCTGGCCGAGGCAGCTGGCCTGCCGTGCACGCCCCACTCGGCGAACCACTCGCTCGTCCTCGTCTTCGCGCTGCACCTGCTGGCCGCGATCGGGAACCCCGGGCCCTATGTCGAGCTTTCGATCGAACCGGACGCCGACTATCCGTGGCAGGTAGGGATGTACGAGCCACGGCCCGAGGTCGCCGACGGCCGGATCAGCCTCCCGGAGGGCCCGGGCTGGGGAATCGAGATCTCCCCCGAGTGGCTCGCCCGCTCGGAGCACAGGATCAGTCAGCTCGACTGAATCGCGGTGTCGTTCGGCCCGCCCACGCAACAGAAGAGACCTGACTTCGGTGCTAGGCAGGCCGCTGCGCGCAGTTGCGCTGGCCGTGTCTCTAAGCTTCTCCTCATGCGATTCACGGCAGCGGTCACTCACGAGCCGCCCTGGTACGTGTCCCGCTGCCTCGAGGTCGAGGTCGCGAGCCAGGGGGAGACGGTGGAGGAGGCGCTCGAGAACCTGAAGGAGGCGCTCGAGCTTTACTTCGAGGACACGCCAGTGCCGGAGGGCAACGAGGCGCCGATCATCGCCTCGGTCGACATCGCCGCGTGAATCCGCAGCTTCCGGTCGTCTCGGGATCGGAAGCGGTCCGGGCGCTTGGCACGATCGGCTTCGCGCGGGTCAGCCGGCGAGGGAGCCACGTGAAGCTCAGAAACGCCGACGGCCGGACGGTGATCGTTCCGCTTCATCGCGAACTTGCGCCGGGGACGCTGCGCTCGATACTGCGCCAGGCCGATCTCTCGATCGACGAGTTCAGGGAGCTCATGTGAGCGCCCAGCGACTGCAACAGGGTCAAGGCCCTGATGTTGCACCCGTGCCTCTGAGTACGCCGTATTCCCAGCAGGCGAGGTGAGAAGCCGAGCGATCTAGCACACCTGCGAGAATCGCCCGCGATGAGCGGCCTCCTCGTCGAGCTGAGCCCCGAGCAGCGCGAGATTCAGGCGCTCTGCCGCGAGTTTGCTGAGCGCGAGATCCGCCCCATCGCGCTCAAGGTCGACGAGGCCGACACCGAGATGCCGTGGGAGATCTGGCACAAGGCGGCGGCGCTCGGCCTCACCGCCTTCATGCTCCCGGAGCGGCTCGGTGGGGGCGGCATGGAGGACTCCTTCACGCAGGCGCTCGTCCAGGAGGAGCTCTGCTTCGGCTGCTCCGGCATCGGGAACCTGATCACCTCGAACGGCTTCTTCGCGAAGCCCGTGCTCGTGCTCGGGAGCGAGGAGCAAGCGCGGCGCTGGATCGAGCCGCTCACCGGCGAGCGCCCACCGCTCGGGGCGCTCGCGATCACCGAGCCCGGAGTCGGCTCCGATGCGGCGGCGATTACGACGACCGCGACCCCGGTCGAGGGGGGCTACAGCCTGAGTGGCCAGAAGAGCTGGATCTCGAGCGCCGGACCTGCCGAGTACTACGTCGTCTTCGCAACGGTGGCTCCGGGGACGCGTGCGAAGGGCATCACCGCGTTCGTCGTCGAGAAGGGCGATCCAGGCTTCAGCATCGGCCCGCCGATCCGGAAGATGGGCCAGCGGGCGCTCATCAACGCGGAGCTCTTCTTCGAGGACTGCTTCCTGCCCGAAGATCGGCGTCTCGGCGAGGAAGGGCAAGGCTTTCGCGGCCTGATGCGCACCTTCGATCTGTCTCGCATAACGCTCGGTGCCGCCGCGACGGGTCTCGCACGCGCCGCGCTCGAGTACGCGACCGACTATGCGAAGGAGCGCGAGCAGTTCGGCAAGCCCATCGGCGAGCATCAGGCCGTCGCTTTCCGGCTCGCGGACATGGCCGTGCGCGTGGACGCGTCGCGTCTCCTCGTGTGGCGCGCGGCGCACAAGGCGGATGCAGGAGAAGACGCCGGGCTCGAGGCAGCAATGGCAAAGCTCTACGCATCGGAAGCGGCGATGTGGTGCACGTGGGCAGCGGTCCAGACGCTCGGCGGCTGGGGCTACTCGCGCGAGTATCCGGTCGAGAAGTGGATGCGCGACGCCAAGCTCGAGGAGATCGAGGAGGGCACATCGGACATCCAGCGCCTCGTCATCTCTCGCCGCCTGCTTTCGTGAAGCGCGACCTGACGCCGCTCTTCGCGCCCCGGTCGGTCGCTGTCGTCGGCGCTTCGGCGGATCCATCCAAGTGGGGAAACGTCCTCGCCCGTGGAGCTCTGCGCGGAGCGCACCGCCGAAGCGTGTTTCTCGTAAACCGGGCCGGAGGCGAGATCCTGGGCGCTCCCGCCTACCCCTCGCTGGAGGACCTTCCCGAATCGCCGGAGCTCGTCGTCGTGAGCGTTCCGGCAGCGCAGGTCGAGCACGTGGTCGAGGAAGCGCTCGGCGTGGGAGCGAAGGCGATCGTCGCGGTCAGTGCCGGCTTCGGTGAGCGGGACGAGAAAGGGCGGGACGTCGAGGTGGCCGTCGCGGAGCGCGTCCGCGTTGCCGGTGCGGTGATGCTGGGGCCGAATTGCCTCGGCGTCTTCGACGCGAGCGAGGAGCTCGATCTCGGGTGGAGCGCGCTCCCCGCAGGGCCGATTGCCCTCGTCTCGCAGAGCGGCAACCTCGCCCTCGAGCTCGCACGGCTCGCGGTCGCCGCAGACCTCGGGTTCTCCCGCTTCGCCTCTCTCGGCAACCAGGCCGATCTCGTCGCAGCCGATCTCGTCGACTCGCTCGCGGTGCACGAGCCGACCCGTGTGATCGCGCTCTACCTCGAGGACTTTCGCGACGGTCGCGCGCTCGTCGCGGCAGCCGCGCGAGCGACCGTCGCCGGAACGCCGGTCCTCCTGCTGAGCGGCGGCGGCACCTCAGCGGGCGCGCGTGCGGCGCGTTCCCACACGGGCGCGCTGGTGAGCAACGTGCGCGCCGTAGGCGCTGCCTGCCGCGCCGCCGGCATCGTCCAGGTCGCGACACCCAAGCAGCTCGTCGATGCGGCGCAAGCGCTGCTCTCGCCTGGACGTCCGAAGGGCCGACGAGTCGCCGTCTACGCGGACGGGGGCGGTCACGGTGTCGTCGCGAGTGACGTGCTCGCGGCGGCCGGGCTCGAGCTGCCACGCCTGTCGGAGTCGACGGAAGTCGCGCTTCGTGCGCACCTGCCCGACACTGCGAGCGTCATCAACCCCGTGGATTTCGCCGGCGGCGGGGAGCAGGGACTTGCGTCGTACGCGGACGTGGGTCGTTTGCTCCTCGAAGCGGATGAGATCGACGCGGTGTTGCTGACCGGGTACTTCGGCGGCTACGGCGTCGACACGCCCGCGCTCGCGGACGAGGAGCTCGCTGCCGCTGGCTCGCTCGCGGACGCCGCTGCCGAGACTGGAGGCACGCTCGTCGTGCACACCACGTACGCGGCGTCGCCTACTGCTGCGGCGCTGCGCCGCGGCGGAGTACCGGTCTACGGTGACGTCGAGTCCGCCGTCGCGGCGCTGGCACTCCTCGCCGGCCGGGCGCCCGCGGGCGAGCCGTTGACACCGGCCGACGTAGACCTTCCACCGCTCGAGCCGCCCGCTCCGGGCTACGCGGAAGCGCGCGCCTTTCTCGCTGACGTGGGCGTACCGCTGACTGCGTCACGTTCGGTGACGACGCGCGAAGAGGCCCTTGGGGCCGGATCCGAGCTCGGCTATCCCGTCGCGCTCAAAGCGGGCGAGCTCCTGCACAAGTCCGAAGGCGGCGGAGTCGTGCTCGGCCTCGTGGACGACGACGCGCTCGGCACAGCGTTCGACGAGGTCACCGCTCGTCTCGGCCCGCAGGCGCTCTCCGTCGAGCGCATGGCTCGTGTGGAGGAAGGCGTCGAGCTGATCGTCGGCGCGAGGCGCGATCCCCGCTTCGGTGCCGTGGTCCTCGTCGGCCTCGGCGGCGTGTATGCCGAAATCCTCGACGACGTCGCGGTCGCGCTGGCGCCGATCGACGAATCGACGGCAGAGCGACTGATCCGCTCGCTGCGCGCCGCACCTCTCCTGGACGGGGCACGCGGTCGCAAACCGCTCGACGTGGCCGCGGCCGCGCACGCCGTCGCAGCCGTCTCACGCATGGCCGCCGCGTGCCCCCGGATTCTCGAGCTCGACGTCAATCCTCTGCTGGTGACCCAACACGGCGCGGTCGGGCTCGACGCCCGCATCGTCCTCACCGGTGTCTGACACCGGCGACCCGCAAAACCGCATGGTTCAGTGGGTCGGTGTCAGACACCGTCCTGATCAGCGCCCTCGCGTGGGCGTGAGCCCGGCGGGGGCGAGCCCCGCCAGACCCCGGACGATCCGACCTGGCTGGCGACCTGCATCCTCGGCGGCCTCCTTGCGTGCCACAGCCGCGCGCACGACGCGGCCGCCGACGTAACTGAACGGTTCCGGCGGGAAGGCTCCCATGCGGTTTCGAGGGAAGAACCCGCTGGGGCGCTCGGGCAGGCGGATCGAAGCCCACTCGTCGTCGCGGCGAAGCACCCGAGAAGCGACGATGCGCGCGGTCAGATGCGTTGGGCCGACGCCGTTGCCCGAAAAGCCGTAGACGTACTGGAGGTCATCCCTTCCCTCCAGCCGGCCTATGTACGGCAACGCCGTCGTCGTGCGGTCGATCGGCCCCGTCCAGCTATGGGTGATCCGCGTGTCTCGCAGCTGCGGGTAGATCCGCCGCAGGTCCGCCGCGACCGCCGCGGCGCGCGGCGAGCTGCCGTCGAACCTGGTTCCGACACGTCCCGAGAAGGCGAGGTTGCCGCCTCCTTTGCCCCACGCGATCCGCCCATCGCTCGTTCGCCTGTAGTAGTCGACGAGCAACCGCGCGTCCGAGACGCAGAGCCCGCTTGTCCAGCCGAGCTCCGCCAGGCGCTCGGGAATCGGCTCGGTCGCGACCATGTCGCTCGCGACCACGACGAGCGAGCGGCGAAGCTCTCGGAGCTGTGCGATCCAGGCATTCAGCGCGAGGATGACCGTGTCCGCCCTGACGGCACCGCGCGTCGTTCGAACCTTCGGCGGGCGCGAGCGCTCGAGCGCGGTCATGGGCGAGTGCTCGAAGATGCGCACGCCTCGCTCGAGCGCGACGCGACGTAACCCGCGCGCCAGCAGCGCCGGCTGCACCGACGCAGCGGTCTCCTCGAAGACCCCGGCCAGCTGCACGGGCGATCCCGTCACGCGTGCCACCTCGTCCCGCTCGAGCCGGCGGAAGGGGCTGACGCCCAGAGCTTCGGCCGCGGAGACCGTGTCCTCCCAGGCACCCACCTGTGCGGCAGAGGTCGCGCTCCAAAGCCAGCCGTCGGCGCGGTAGTGCGCGTCGATCGCGTGCTCCTCGCAGAAGCGCCCGATGTCACGGATCGAGTCGACGGACGCCGAGGCGACGCGACGTGCCTCCTCGGGGCCGAGCAGCTTGACGAGCGTGGCGACCTTCGCCCACCACGAGAGGGCGAAGCCGCCGTTTCTACCGCTGGCGCCACCGCCGCAGACGTCCGCTTCGACGACGGTCACCTCGAGCGCCGGCTCGAGCTCGAGCAGCCGCAGCGCCGTCCAGAGGCCGGCGTAGCCGCCGCCGACGATGCAGATGTCGGCGCGGGTTTCGCCCTGGAGGGGCGGGCGGCTCTCCTCGTCCGGGAGCGCAAGCGCCTCCTCGAGCCAGAGGCTGCGTCGTTCGGGCGGGACCAGAGTCATAGGGTGGCAGCCACGACGCGAGTCTACGACCGGCGCGCCCGGTGGACGCCGCGACGTGACGTCTCGTAGAGTCGGCCGGTGAACACCGAGGTCTTCATCACCTGCGCGGTGACGGGCGCCGGTGCGACGACCGAGCGCTCGGAGCTCGTGCCGATCACGCCTCTCGAGATCGCGGAGGCCGCGCTCGAAGCGGCTCGAGCCGGCGCGGCGATCGCGCACGTCCACGTCCGGGATCCCGAGACGGGGGGACCTGCGCGCGACCCGGCTCTCTACCGCGAGGTCGTCGAGCGGATTCGCTCGGCCGACGTCGACGTCGTACTCAACCTCACCGCCGGGATGGGCGGAGACCTCGTGCTCGGCGGCGTCGAGTCGCCGCTCCCTCCGAACCCGGACGGAACCGACATGGCCGGAGCGACGGAGCGTCTCGAGCACGTCGCCGAGCTCCGGCCCGAGATCTGCACTCTCGACTGCGGAACCATGAACTTCGCCGAGGGCGACTACGTGATGACGAACACGCCCTCGATGCTGCGCGAGATGGCGCGGCAGATCCAGGCGCTCGGAGTGCGACCCGAGATCGAGGTCTTCGACACGGGGCACCTCGTCTTCGCGAAGCAGCTCGTCGCCGAGGGGCTCATCGAGGAGCCTCCGCTGCTCCAGCTTTGCCTGGGCATCCCCTACGGAGCACCGGACGATCCGGGCACGCTTCTCGCGCTGGTCAACCAGCTCCCACCCGGATGCGTCTTCTCTGCGTTCGCGATCGGGAGGATGCAGCTCCCGTTCGTGGCGCTCGCGCCGCTCGTCGGCGGCAACGTGCGGGTCGGCCTCGAGGACAACCTGTGGCTGGAGCGGGGCGTGAAGGCAACTAACGGCGCGCTCGTCGAGCGGGCAGTGAGGATCCTGGAGGCCATGAACGTGCGCGTGCTCGGCCCGGCGGAGACGCGTGAGAAGCTCGGGCTGACACCGCGCTGATGCGCGTCGCGCTGATCGGAGGCGGCGTCATCGGCGGCGGCTGGGCGGGTCGCCTCGTCGAGAACGGCGTCGACGTGGTCGTCCACGATCCTCATCCAGAGGCGGAGCGTCGCGTGCGCGAGGTTCTCGACAACGCGGAGCGCGCCTGGGCGCGGTTGACCCTCGTCCCTCGCGTTCGTGGCACCGTCTCCTTCGCGGCCACGCTCACCGAAGCGGTGGCAGGCGCCGACCTGATCCAGGAGAGCGCCCCCGAGGACGAGACGCTGAAGCGGCGGCTGCTCTCGGAGATCGACCGGCAGGCCCCGCCGCAGGCGATCGTCTGCTCCTCCACGTCGGGGCTGCTCCCGTCGCGGCTGCAGGCCGACATGACGCACCCCGAGCGCTTTCTCGTCGGACATCCCTTCAACCCCGTGTACCTCCTCCCCCTCGTCGAGGTCGTGGCCGGCGCGCTCACCTCCGAGGAGAGCGTCGAGCGCTCGCTCGCCTTCTACGGCTCGCTCGGCATGAAGCCGCTGCGCGTGCGCAAGGAGGTCGACGGGTTCGTCGCCGACCGGCTGCTGGAGGCGCTCTGGCGCGAGGCGCTCTGGCTCGTGCACGACGACGTCGCGACGGTGGAGGAGGTCGACGACGCGGTCCGCTACGGGGCCGGGTTGCGCTGGGCGCAGATGGGGACGTTCTTGACCTATCGCATCGCGGGCGGCGAGGAAGGCATGCGTCACTTCCTCGCACAGTTCGGCCCGGCGCTCGCGTGGCCCTGGACGAAGCTCACCGACGTGCCGGAGCTCACGGACGAGCTGATCGACAAGATCGCCGCCCAGTCGGACGCGCAGGCCGGCGGGCTCACGGTTCGCGAGCTCGAGCGGGTGCGGGACGACAACCTCGTCGCGCTCCTGCAAGCCCTGCGCGCACGCGACTATGCGGCCGGCGCAATAGTGAAGGAACATGAGAAGCGCCTGCTCGATGCCGGGGGTGGCCGCACAGAGGAGCGTGACCCGGAACAACCGCACCTGTACGAGAGCGCCGTTGATCCGTCTTGGGTGGACTACAACGGCCACATGACCGAGGCGCGCTACCTGCATGTGTTCGCCGATGCCACAGACGCTCTTCTCCGCCATGTCGGAGTCGACGCGGACTATCTCGCCGGCGGCCACAGCGCTTACACGGTCGAGACCCATCTCCGCCATCTCCGCGAGGTCGCCGCATTCGAGCCGCTTCACGTGCTGACGCAGGTGCTCGACACCGACCAGAAGCGGCTGCACCTCTTCCACACGATGCAGCATGCGACGAGCGGCGAGACACTCGCGACCGGCGAGCACCTGCTCCTGCATGTGGACACCAAAGCGGGTCGAGCCGCTCCCTGGGTCGAGCCCGTCGCAACCGCCGTCGCCCGGGCCGCCGCCGCACACAACGCCCTGTCCGCCCCGGAGGGAGCTGGTCGAGCGATCACGCTGCGGCGCGTCCACGAGGCGTGATTCCAACTGCCAGCGCAGAGTGACTGTCACCAGGCCCTGTCCAGAAGTGCACTGTCGTCGCCGAGTGACTGTCACAGCAAGTGACTGTCATCCCCAGTTCTTCAAACCGAGCTCGCGTTCGAGAAGAAGTCGGTGACTGTCACCCAGAAGAAGTCGGTGACTGTCACCCGGCCTTGTCCAAATGAGCCCTCGCTTTCGAAGTGAAGACGGCTAGATACTCAGCAGCACTACACCCGCGACGACGACCAAAGCCCCGACAAGCCGGCTCGCTCCGACCCGCTCGTGGAGAAGTGGAGCGGCGAGCGCGGTAGCGATGACGACGCTCGTCTCACGCACGGCTGCCACGGACGCCGCAGGCGCACGGGAGAGGGCGGCGAGCACGAGGATGTACGCGCCGAACGTCGCGAGCCCTGCCGCGATCGTCACCGGTCGCAGCGCCTCCCTGACCGCCTGCCGCTTGCCCCGCCCGAGCGTGAGCGCGAGGAAGCCGATCGTCGCCGGAATCATCGAGAGCTCCTGGTACACGACCGGCGAGGCGTACTGGATCCCGCGCTGATCGAGGAGCGTGTACGCCGCGATGCACGCCGCAATCGCGAGTGCCAGCGCCAGGTCGCCCACGGCGGCGGGCCCGCGAATGCCCCGAACGAGCAAGACGCCGCAGGCGACGAGCAACACTCCGCCCACCTGGGCGGCAGAGGCCGCTTCCGCGAGCAGGACGACCCCCGCGAGCAGCACGAGCACGGGGGCAGATCCGCGGGCGATCGGGTAGAC
>Ga0136633_1001468_pt1 | contig 17362 bp, 13 predicted proteins | sample AntDrymeUQ832206_2_FD_105494 | JGI IMG/M metagenome (GOLD analysis project Ga0136633, IMG submission 105494) | Polar desert sand microbial communities from Dry Valleys, Antarctica - metaG UQ83 (22.06) | ecosystem: Environmental > Terrestrial > Soil > Desert | place: Antarctica: Dry Valley...
AGCGGCTCTACCCGCGCTCGGTCGTGAAGCCGGCGGTCGGGACGGTGCTCGTGCCGCGCCCCACCACGGCGCGCATCGGCGGTCAGCCGCTGCGCGACGAGGCGCTGCTCGACTGGGTCCGCGCGCTGCTCGACGCGGTGCTGGGCGACACCTCCGCCGCGGGCGCCGCGGCCGGCTGATCCGCCTCTTCACCTGGGATTCACGTATCCGGCCCGCCTACACCCCCTCCCCTTCACGTCAGATCGGTGACGAGGAGGTCGCATGGCGTTCGCGGTGCAGGAGCCGGAGGACGCAGCTGCCGCCGAGGTGCCGCCGCAGCGCGCGGCAGGTCCACTAGGACTCGTCGCTGCTGAGCGCACGCACGCCAGGCTCAGGAGCGCCGCGTTTCCCATCGCGATGGTGGTCGTCGACGCCGCTGCGTGCCTGGCCGCCGCTCGGCTGACGGGTGTCCCGGCCCGCCCGACCATCGTGCTCGTCGTGCTGTCGGTCGCGGTGATCGCCGCCGCAGGGCTCTACCGGCCGCGCCTGTCGCTCTCCTGCCTCGACGACCTGCCGCCGATCCTCGCCGCAGCCCTGGGCGCCGCCGCTGTCGTCCTGCTGGTCCGGGCAGCGACGGGCAGGCTGGAGCAGGGCGACGTGATCGTTGCAGCCCCGACCTTCGCCGTCAGTGCTGTCCTGGCCCGGGTCATCGCCTTCGGCGTGGTCCGCGAGGCCCGCCGGCGGGGACGCGCGGTCAACCGCGCGGTCGTGGTCGGGGGCGGCGTTCTCGGGGCAGAGCTCACCACCGCGCTCATCGGGCACCGTGAGTACGGCCTCGACCCCGTCGGCTTCCTGGACGACGAGCCGCTGCTCGCGCCGGACAGCTGGCCGGTCCGCCACCTCGGGGGCTACCAGGACCTGACGGCCGTCATCCGTCGCCTCGGTGTGCAGACGGTCATCGTGGCGTTCGGCTCGAGCCGGGAGAGCGTCATGGTCGACGTCCTGCGCTCGTGCGACCGCCTGGACTGCGAGTTCTTCTACGTGCCGAGGCTGTACGAGCTGAGCGCGGTGAGCCGGGGGATGGACAGCGTGTGGGGCATCCCGCTGGTGCGCCTGCGCCGCGCGCCGTTCCGCACGCTCTCGTGGCGCTTCAAGCGCGTCGTCGACGTGCTGGTGGCGGGCACTGCGCTGCTGCTGCTGTCGCCGCTGCTGCTGCTGTGCACGCTGCTCGTGCGCCTCGAGGTGGGTCGTCCGGTCTTCTACCAGCAGGAGCGCTGGGGCCTGGACGGCAAGCCCTTCACCCTCTACAAGCTGTGCTCCCTGCCCCCCTCGGAGGACGGGGCGGCGGTCTGGTCGATCGCTGACGACAGCCGGGTCAGGCCCGTCGGCCGCTTCCTGCGGCGCACGTCGCTTGACGAGCTCCCCCAGCTGTGGAACGTGCTGCGCGGCGACATGAGCCTGGTCGGTCCGCGTCCCGAGAGACCCGCGTTCGCCGTGCAGTTCGCCGAGCAGTTCCCGCGCTACAACGCCCGGCACCGCGTGCCGGTGGGTCTCACGGGCTGGTCCCAGGTGCACGGGCTGCGGGGCGACACCTCGATATCGCACCGCGCCCGCTTCGACAACTACTACATCGAGAACTGGTCGCTGTGGCACGACATGAAGATCATGCTGAGGACGTTCGGCGAGGTCGCGCGCGTCGGGGCGAGGCGCTGACGTGACGGCCGAGCTGACCCGCCCTGACGTGCTCGACCAGGTGCCGGACGACCTCGACGCCGACCTGGTGACGGTCGTCGTCCCGGCGCGCAACGAGCGGGACGCGATCCGCCACTGCCTGGCCTCGATCCAGTCGCAGGACCACCCGGAGCTCGAGATCCTTGTGGTGGACGGCGACTCGACCGACGGGACGGTGGATGTGGTCCGCGAGCTGGCGGCGGCGGACCCGCGGATCAGGCTGCTGCACAACCCGGACCGGGTGATCCCGGTGTCGCTGAACCTGGCTCTGCGGGCGGCCACCGGACGGTGGCTCGTGCGCGTGGACGCGCACGCCGCCATCCCCCCCGGTTACGTCCGGCGAGCGGTGCAGCACCTGTCCACCGGCCGCTGGGGCGGGGTCGGCGGTCGTAAGGACGGCGTGGGGGTGACGCCGGCAGGGCGGGCGATCGCCGCGGTCATGGCATCGCGCTTCGGCGTGGGTGGCTCCATCTACCACTACGGCAGCAACGTGCAGACCGTCGAGCACGTCCCCTTCGGGGCCTACCCGGTCGAGGAGGCGCGTCGACTGGGCGGGTGGGACGAGTCCCTGCGGGTGAACCAGGACTTCGAGTTCGACTACCGCGTCAGGGCCTCGGGCCGGGAGTTGCTGTTCGATCCAGACCTGGTGATCGACTGGCAGTGCCGCCAGTCCGTCCCCGACCTGTACCGGCAGTACCTCCGCTACGGGCGCGGGAAGGTGGTCGTCGCGCTCCTGCACCCGGGCTCGGTGCGCCCTCGTCACCTCGCCGCACCGGCGCTGGTCGCCTGGTTGGCAGCTGCCGCCGCGATGCTGCCCCTGCGTCCCGCCGCGGCCGGAGCGATGGTCGCGCCGTACGCACTGGCCGTGGCAGGAGCGTCGGTGAGGACGGCCACGGGCCTGCAGGGGCGTCGCGAGAAGGCCTGGGTGCCGGCGTCCTTCGTGGCCATGCACCTGGGGTGGGGCGCGGGCTTCTGGCTCGGCCTCGGCGGCCGCGCGGCTGACGCGGTACGCGGCGCCCGGCAGGGGAGGCCCCGGGGATGACGGCGGTGAGGAGCCGGCGCCCGCTGATCGCTGCCCTGGTGGCGGTGGTCGTGGTGGCGGGAGCGGCGGTGGCGGCGGTGGCCCTTCCTTCGCAGGGCGACGGGGAGCAGCCGCCCGGGCAGGTCCTAGGAGCGCGGTCCCTCTCCTTCGCCGCGGTGGGTGACCACGGCAACAGCGCGAAGGCGAGCAAGGTCTTCGCGGCCATGGGGAGGGTGAGCCCGGACGTCGTGCTGTCCCTCGGAGACCTGGCCTACGACGAGGGGCCGGGCGTGGCCGAGGGCTTCTGCCGGATGGTGAAGGACCAGCTGAACCTCGGAGCGCGCAAGCCGACCGGCCACGACTACGGCGAGACGCTGCCCGTCGCGATCGTCGAGGGCAACCACGACGACGAGCTGCTGAAGTACCTGGAGCCCGACTGCCTGCCGGACCGACTGGGGGTGACGCCGTCCGGGTTGGACGACCCGGGACAGGCGTACTGGGTGGACTTGCCGAAGGAGGAGCCGCTGGCGCGGCTGGTCGTGGTGCCGTCGGACGGCAGGGACAAGTACGCCGTCGGCACCCGTCGGCACCGCTGGCTCAGCGACGTCATCGACGGGGCCCGGGCGGCCGGTCTCCCGTGGGTCGTCGCCGCCCAGCACGAGAACTACGTCACCGCGGGTGAGAAGCCGGACGAGATCGGACCGGACGTGTTCAACCTGCTCGTGAGCAAGAAGGTGGACCTCGTCCTCCAGGCGCACGACCACACCTACCAGCGCAGCGCCCAGCTCGGCCACGCGCCCGGCTGTCCGGCCGTGCCGGCAGGGCGGTTCGAGTCGCGCTGCGTGGTGGACGACGGCACGGACGCGGCCTACGAGGCCGGCGCGGGGACGGTCGTGCTCATCAACGGCACGGGCGGCCGGGACAACTACGAGGTCTTCCCGTCCGATCCGGACGCGCCCTACTTCCCGGTGGTCATGGGCGCCAACACCGAGGACGCCCACGGGTTCAGCCACATCACGATCAGTCCGGGCTCGATCGACGTGCGCTACGAGCAGGCGGACGGCGACGTGCCGTTCACGGACGAGTTCCGGATCGTCCGGGAGGAGGCGTCGTGAGCCGCCTGCAGGGCTGGCGTCCGGGCTCGAGGTCCCTCGAGCTTGTGCTCGTCGTGCTGCTCGTCACGGGGATGCTGGTCGGCGTGGATCGGCTGTCCTCCTCCCTGCTGCAGGCACCGGAAGCGCCCGCGGCCGTCCGGTCCGTGCCGGTGCTGCCGGACGGGCAGGACCCCTTCCCCACCAACCCGCGCACCTTCCGCGGTCCCGTCTACGGGATCCCGGGCTACAGCCCGACCGCGGACAAGCCGCAGAGCAAGCTGTGGCACCACGACGGCTCGTGGTGGGCGCTCATGGTCAGCGCGCCCACGGGGGCTGTGCACGTGTTCCAGCTGTCCGAGGACCTGACCGCGTGGCGGGACACGGGGACGGTGGTCGACCCTCGCTCCGACAGCCGAGGCGACGCTGTGGTGGCCGGTGACGTCGTGTACGTCGCGTCCCGCGGGACGGAACACATCGCGCTCTCCAAGCTGGTCTATGACCAGCCTCGCGGGGCGTACGCCGTGGCGGCCGGGTTCCCCTTCCCCGTGGCGACCGGAGCAAGCGAGTCGGTCACAGCCACGCTCGACTCCCTCGGGCGGGTCTGGCTGACCTACCAGCAGCGCCGACGTGTGCACGTGATGCACTCGACGAGCAGCGACCGGGAGTGGACGCAGCCCTTCCCGCCCGGGGTCGACGACCAGCGCCTCAGCTCCGACGACCTCTCGACGATCGTGTCCGTGGACGGTGGCGTTGCCGTCATGTGGTCCGACCAGGTCAGCGGCGCGTTCCGCTACGCGCAGCACGATGACGACGACCCCGACGAGGTGTGGCGGGTCGAGACACCGCTCGAGGGCGAGAACGTCGCCGACGACCACATCTCGGCCACCGTCACGACGGACGGACGGGTGCTCGCCATCGTGAAGACCTCGAACAACGACGACCTCGAGGCTGCTGACGAGCCGGGCATCCTCCTGCTGGTCCGCGAGCCGGAGGGCGGGTCCTGGTCGGCGGTCCCCGTCACGACGGCTGAGGAGGACTGGACGCGCCCGATCCTCGTGGTCGACCAGGCAAGCGAGGAGGTCCTGGTCTTCGCGACCTCGGCGACGCGCGGCGGATCCATCCTCCTGCACTGCTCGCCGCTGGGTCGCATCGACTTCTCAAGGGGTCGGTCCCGGCCCTTCATCCACCCGTACGACGCCGTCAACAACGTCACCAGCGCCAAGGCGCCCGTCACCGCGGACTCGGGGCTGGTGGTGCTCGCCTCCACAGGGGGCTCCGAGGCGCGCTACTACTACGCCGTCATGCGTGCCGGCGCCCAGGACGCCCCAGCCACCGCTCCGAGGCTGGACGCCGGCGCCGATGAGCGGAGCTCCTGTTGACCAGACCATCGCGAACCCCATCCGGACACGACCGAGGACGACGAGGCAGAAGATGAGCAGGCAGAGCGAGGTTGGTGGGCTCGGATGGGCCCTGCGGCACTACGCAGCGGTGGTGCTGGCGATCCTGGTCGTGGCGGCCACGCTCGCGACGATGATGGCGGCTGTCTCCCGTCAGGACGCGCAGTACGAGGCGACCTCGCTCGTGGTCGCGAACGACGTGCGCCTGCGCCCGGAGCAGGTGCCCCGCTTCGCGCAGTCGGTGTTCGACAGCGGTGCCGTGGCGCAGACGGTGACGCTGCGGGAGGGGCTCGAGCAGGACTACCGGACGCTGAATCCCGCCGCCATCTGGATGGACCCGGTGCCCGACTCCATCACGTTCCTCGTGCACGGCCGCTCGCCGGACCCCCTGCAGGCGGCGAGGCTCGCGAACGCAGCCTCGACCGCCTTCGTCGAGGAGCTCAACAAGGTCGGTCAGGACGTCGGGACCTTCTCCGTGCAGGACACCGCCGATGCACCTCTGACCCGGACGCCGACGGGTCTCGGCACCTCACTCGCAGTGATGATCGCGCTGGCGGCGGGTGGTGTGATCGCCCTGGCGGTGGTGTGGCTGCTGTACAACACGCTGCGGCCCGTGACCGGTGGCGCCGAGGCGGCCGACGTCGCCGGGGTACCGCTGCTCGCGGAGGTGGGGTTGCCGCGGCGGCTGTCCTCCAGCAGCGGAACCCCCTCCGGGCTGCGCCGGCTGGCCGGCCACCTGCTGCGCAGCGGAGCCGACGCGGTCGTGCTGGCCGGTCCCGAGCGGTCGCGCCTGGCACGCGAGCACTTGGTGGCCGAGCTCGAGCGACTGCCGGGAGCAGACCACCTGCGGTCGACGGTCCTGCTGCCGGACACCGACGACATCCCGCTGCCCGGTGCCCGGGGCGCCATGACCATCGTGGTCGTCGTGCCGGTAGGGACGCCGGCACGTCAGGTGCGCCAGGTGTGCCAGGACTTCATGGCGGAGGAGGTCCTGGGCGTCGTCCTCGTCCATCGGGCTGCCGATGTGCGCCCGCGACGGGGCGAGGACCAGCCGGCGCAGCAGCGGACGGCGGCGGACCCCGACGGGGAGGCCGGGCCCGAGGTCGAGGTGCTCGCGGCCGACTACCGGGCCGGTTAGTGGCCGGCGCGCACCGCCCCGTGCCGGGGGAGGCTCGGCGCTCCCGCGCTGCGGCCGACGTGCCGCTGTCGGCGCTGGCTGACGACGTGCGCCGCACGGCCCTGGCCGAGCAGTGGTTCCCGGACCTGCGCGCGCCGCTGCGGGTCGAGGTCGTACCGCTCGTCGAGCGTCGGCGCTGCTCGCTGCACCGGATCCGCTTGGCCGGCGGCGAGGTGCAGCACGATGTGCTGCTGAAGGTGCGCCACGCCGGCGGGCTGACCGGGGGCGACGGAGGAGGAGCCCGGTCCCGACCGTTGCTGGCGCCGGGCCTGGTGCTGCCTGAGAGCGAGCGGGCGGCCCTCGAGCTCCAGGGCCTGCAGCAGGCTGTCGCGGGGGTCACCGCGGACCCGTCTCCCGCGGGACGCCTGGCTGCCGTGCGGCCGCTCCTGCTGCTCGAGGAGCAGGCGGCGCTGGTGATGGACTTCGTGCCGTGGCCGACCCTGCGCGAGCGCCTGCACGCGGCGCACCGCGGGCGCCGGCGCCGGCCTGACCTGCCGGTCGTGGGAGCCGCGACGGGAGAGTGGCTGCGGCGCCTGCACGCTGCGAGCCCCGCGCGCCCGATGCGCAGCCGCATGACCACCGGCGCGGAGGTCGCTGCTCTCGTCCCTCGGTTCGCCGACCACCTCGGGCGGTTGCGCGGCGAGCGCCCGCTGCTCGTCCGGCTGCGGAGAGCAGGCGAGGTGCTCGCCCGGGAGCTTCCGGCGGCGCTGCCCGCGGCGGTGCTGCACGGCGACTTCGCCCCCCGCAACGTCCTGGTGTCCCCGGCGGCCGGTGTCGCCGTCGTGGACCCCATGCCCACCTGGCGGGCCGCCGTCCACGAGGACGTCGCGCGCATGCTCGTCGGCGTCCGGCTGACGCGCCTGCAGCTGATCAGCGGGGGGCTCGCCATCGCCGCCGAGGAGTTGGACGGCTTCGAGCGCTCCTTCCGCAGGGCCTACTACGGCGACGACGGGCCGAGCCTGGAGATCGCGGCCTTCGGACTGCTCGTCGCCCTGGACCAGTGGTCGGCCCAGCTGGTCAGGACCGGGCCGGGCACGGCTCTGCTGCGCCGGACCTCCGGGGTGGGCGTCAGCTGGCTCGAGCGCGCGGTGGTCGGTGAGGTGCACCGGCACCTCGACGCCGTGGAGTGCCTGACGTCGTGCGTCCCGCTTGCGCGTCGTGCCCCGGCCGGACCGGTGGCCCAGGCCCGTCGGTGAGCGCGAGCAAGCAGGCCCTGCCAGCAGGGCGTCCGGTCACGGACGCGCCCGACGCTGCTGAGCTGAGTCGTGGGCAGGTGCGTGGCTCCGCCCTGCTCATCGTGGGTCGGCTGGCCTCGATGGTGCTGACGGTCGCGACGCAGGTCGTCGTGGTCCGCACGCTGTCGACCACGGACTTCGGTGCCTTCGCCTTCGCCCTCGCCATCACCTCGGGCTGCCGCACGCTGCTCAGCCTCGGTCAGAGCAAGTCCCTGAGCCGGCACATGGCGATGTACGACGAGCAGCGCGATCACGGTCGACTCATCGGCGCCGCCCTCGTCACCGGCCTGACGGTGCTCCTCTCGAGCCTGGTCGTGGTGTCGGGCGTGCTGCTGCTCCGGAACCAGATCGGCGCGACGTTCCTGGACTCGGTGGACGCGGTGGACGTCCTGGTCGTCCTCGTCTTCCTCGCCCCGGTCGAGGCTCTGGACGAGGTCTTCGTCGCGCTGTTCGCCGTGTTCGCCAAGCCGGTCGCGATCTTCTTCCGGCGGTACCTGCTCACCCCCGCACTCCGGTTCGGCACGGTCGTCGCGGTGGCCGTCACCGGAGGGACCGCCACGCAGATGGCGGTGGGCTACGTCCTGACCTCGGTCCTCGGCATCGCGCTCTACGCCGTGCTGCTCGGGTCGGTGCTCCGGGAGCGCGGGGTCCTGAGCGGCCTCGAGCGCCGTCAGGTCGTCCTGCCCTTCCGAGAGGTGTTCTCGTTCTCCTTGCCCCTGCTCAGCCAGGAGCTGGTGTACCTGTCCACCCACATCGGCAGCGTGATGCTCCTGGCCTACTTCTGGAACGCCTCGGAGGTGGCCGACTACCGGGCCGTGTTCCCGGCTGCCCGGCTCAACCAGTTCGTCTACACGGGGTTCGCGCTGCTGTTCCTGCCGATGGCCGCCCGGCTGTTCGCACGTGGCGACCGGGAGGGGCTGCGCACGCGCTACTGGCACTCCGCCCTACTCCTGGCTGTCCTGTCCTTCCCCGTCTGCGCGATGACGGTGCCGTTCGCGCCCGCCACCACGGTCGCCCTGTTCGGCGAGCGGTACGCCGACGCCGCCGGTTTGCTCACGATCCTTGGGCTCGGCTACTACCTCAACGTCTGCCTGGGCTTCAACCTGCTCGCGCTGCAGGTCGTCGGTCGCGTGCGGTACCTGCTCGGCGTCAACGTGCTGGTGGCCGCGGGGAACCTCGCCCTGGGATGGGCGCTCGTCCCTGCCCACGGGGCGACGGGGGTGGCCGTGGCGAACGCGGTGACGCTCCTGGTGCAGAACGTGCTGTACCAGTGGGCGCTCCGAGGAGCGCTCGGGACGCGGTTCGTCGACCCGTCCTGCCGCCGCGGCTACGCGGTCATCGGGGCTGCCCTGCTGCTGCTGACGGCATGCCAGCTGCTGCTCGACCCGACGCTCGTGGTGGCGCTGCCGCTCGCGGCCGTCGTGTCGCTCGGCGTCCTGTTCCTCACCCGCCGGCAGCTGGAGATCGAGCAGACCTTCCCCGAGCTGCTGCGCGTCCCGGGTCTGCGCCGCCTGCTCGCCTGAGGCCGACGCGACGCGCCGGAGGGGCGGGATCGACTCCCGCCCCTCCGGCCTGCGGGCCTACAGCTTCGGCGGCGTGACGGCAGCCAGGGTGCTGCCCACCTTGACGGCGTCGACGTGAAGCACGGCGGTGCCGCTCGTCGGCGCCGTGTCGCGGTACTGGCCGACCGACAGGAACAGCGGCGTCGGCACGCCGTCGTCCAGGTACATCGTCGCCGTCGAGGTCTTCGGCACCACCAGCTGGCCCTGGTAGTAGACAGCGAACCAGCCCACCTTCGGGTCCGGCGACCACTTGGCGTGGATGACGAAGTCGTTCCAGGCACCGCGCTCGAGCGCGCCCACCGTCCAGCGCGGGCGCGGGCTGACGCGGCCGCTGCCGAGGACCGCCCACGTGTCGTTGATCAGCGAGATCTGCAGCGGCGGCGTCCCGGTGTGCGGGCCCTTGAACTGCGCGACCAGGGACCAGTGGCTGTACTTCGGGAAGTCGGCCGCCGGGCGGACGGACAGGGCGGTGAAGTTCTCCTCGCCGACGGTGTAGGTGTCCTTGCCGCACAGCGACGGGCCGTTGGCCAGCTCCGAGCGCTCGGTGCCGTAGACCTGCGCGCCGTCGCGCACTTCGGTGCGGTAGGCGTAGCGACCGTCCCGGACCGGGCTGGTCACCGTCGTGAGTCCGACGGCGGAGTGCGCATCGCACCACTGCGAGGTGTTGCCCGTCTCGGCATCACCGAGGAAGGACAGCGATCCGGGGGCGCTGCTGGCCGTGGGGGCCGGGGCAGCCGGCGGGGCGGTCGTGGCCGTCGCCGCAGGACTGCTCGTGGCCGTCGCGGTGGACGTCGCAACGGGTGTCGCGGCGGACTTCGCGGCGGCGGCGGCGGTGGGGGTGGAGCTGGCCGTAGCGGTGGAGGTGGCGGTCGCTGTGGCCTTCGGCGTGGCGGTGGCGGCGGCCGTCGGCGATGAGCTCGGGGACGGAGCCGTCACGGTGGTCGACGCTGCGCGGTCCCGCGCCGGGTCGACCGCTGCGTACGACGAGCCCATCCGCACGTTGTCCACGAACGTCGTCCGGGTGTGGGTGATGGACGTCGCCTGGGCCGGACCGACCCACAGCGCGTGGGCGGCGGTGGAGGAGGCGTTGCTGCTCGTCTTGCGGCCGAGCAGGACGCCGTCACGCCACAGCTCGCGGACCGCCCCGCCCGCTGTGCTCCAGCGGACGTGCACGACGAAGTCCATCCAGCTGCCGGTCACGAGGGGGCCGGCGTCGATCTTGTCGTTGCCGAGGCCGTCGGCGAAGGCGCCTCGCCGCCGGAGCTCCAGTCGGGGCTCGCCCTCGACGCTGGTCCCGGTGAGGGACAGCGAGCCGTCCTTGCCCGTGCTGCGCCACTCCGCCGGGATGAACCAGGACGAGCCGTTCACCTCCGCCGCGAGCCCCTTGCCCTGGTCCCAGTCCTCGTCCAGGTAGAGCGAGAAGCCGGACCAGCTCTCGACCGAGCCCGTCGCGTCGGGGGTCCACGTGCGGTCGGAGATCCACTGCTCGCGTGCGGCGCCGGCCGGCAGGACGGCCTTGAGCGCGTGGGTGCTTCCGGCTGTGCGTCGCCGGTCGGTGACGAGCGAGGACGTGCCCGCCCCGCCCCACTGCTGGATCTTGGAGTACTGGCTGCTGCCCGTGCCGCCGCCGGTGATCGTGCCAGCAGGCACGCCTCCGTCGTCGAAGCTGCCGTCCCAGGTGACGCCGGTGTCGGCCCCGCTCGCAGAGGAGGGCAGGACGACAGGGCTGGCCAGCAGGGCGACGCCGAGGCCAAGGGCGACGGGCAGCCGGGAGCTGCGCTTTCGTGAGGACATCGGTGGTGCCTTCCCGTGTGCGAACGTCGAGAGCGCGCGAGCGGTGCTGCTCGCGGTGCGGCGGAGGTCCCGCACCCCGGGGATCGACGCCCCGGCAAAAGTGCTTGAACGGTTTGCGCGCACGAGTTCCGCCGTGTGCCGCGCACTGCTGGTCCGGACGGCCGAGGCCGGGCGGGACGTGCCCGAAGGCCCTACCATCGGCGGCTCGCCGGCCCCCTTGCCCTCCGGGCGCCGGCCCGGGTCGCGTTGAGCGCGGCCGGATCTGGGGGGTGCTCGTGCGGGTCCTGCTGGTGGGCAAGGGTTTGCCGGACAGGGGTGGCATCGCCACCTTCCTCTCGATGCTCCTGCAGAGTGAGCTGGCCGAGCGGCACGAGCTGGGGCTGCTCAACCTCGCGCACACCGGCGAGCGACAGGGCGGCCGCGCCACCTGGGCCAACGCCCGGCGGACCCTGCAGGACATCTTCGCCACCTGGCGCCGCGCTCGTCATGTGGACGTGGTGCACGTGCACACGGCGATGGCGCCGCTGGTGACGATGCTGCGCGCGGGCGTGCTGGCAGCGGCCGGCCGGGCCGGAGGGGCGCGGGTGGTGGTGCACGCGCACGGCGGCCTGGTCCAGCTCTGGCTCACCTCACGTCGGCGGCGGGCGCTGGTGCGCGCGGCGCTGTCCTGCGCGGACCACGTAGTGGCGGTCTCCGCGGACGGTCGTGATGCCGTCGCGGCGGCGTTGGGGGCCAGCCGGGTCAGCTACGTCATGAACGGCGTCGACACGCGCGCCTTCTCCCCGGGGGAGGAGCCGGGGGAGGAGCGGGTTCCGCCTCGTGTGGTCTACGTCGGGCTCCTCAGCCCGCGCAAGGGCGTGCTCGACCTGCTCGACGCGGCCCGTGCCCTGCGGGCCCGGGGGGTCCCGATGGAGCTGTGGCTCGTGGGTGGCACCCCGGACGAGGGCGCGACGGGTGAGCTGGAGGTGACGTCGCGCGCGGCCGGGCTGGCAGAGCTGCTGGGTGTGCGTGAGCACGCCGACATGCCGCGGATGTATCGCGAGGCCGACCTGTTCTGTCTTCCTTCCTGGTGGGAGGCCATGCCGCTGTCGGTCCTCGAGGCGATGGCGTGCGGGCTTCCCGTCGTGGCCACCTCCGTCGGGGACATCCCGATCGAGGTCGAGGCGGAGGTGACCGGCTTGCTCGTCCCCGTGAAGTCCCCCGACGCGCTCGCCGACGCCCTGGAGCGGCTCCTCGTCGACGAGGACCTGCGCCGCAGGATGGGGCGGGCGTCCCGGGAGCGCGTCGAGCAGCGCTTCTCCCTGGACCGGACGGTGGACGAGCTGGACCGGATCTTCCGACGACTGCCGAGGAGGGCGTCGTGACGCTGCTCTGCTACCACGCGGTGGAGCCCGGTTGGCGGTCACCGCTCGCCGTCGACCCGTCGGTCTTCGCCGCGCAGTGCGCCTACCTGGCCCGCCGCCGGACGGTCCTGCCGCTCGACGTCGCGGTGTCGGGCCTGGGTCGCAGGTGGACCCTGCCGCACGGCACGACCGCGATCACCTTCGACGACGGCTTCGCGTCCGTGCTCGAGCACGCGCTTCCCGTGCTGACCCGCTACGGGCTGCCCGCGACGGTCTTCGTCGTCGCCGAGACGCTCACACCGTCCGGACGCCCGGTGGACTGGGTGGACACGCCACCGCCCTACCCGATGAGCACCCTCACGGCTGATCAGCTCCGTGAGCTCGACGCCTCAGGCGTGCGGGTGGAGTCGCACTCCTTCTCGCACCACGACCTGACGCAGCTGTCGGAGCGCGAGTGCACCGAGGACCTGCTGCGCAGCCGCGAGCTGCTTGAGGACCTGCTCGGCCGGCCGGTGCGCCACCTCGCCTACCCGCGCGGGCGACACGCCCCGCACGTCCGCCGTGCGGCTGAGAGGGCGGGGTACGGCCACGCCTTCAGCCTGCCCGAGTCGACCGAGCACACAGGGCGCTACGCCGTCCCGCGGGTGGGCGTGTTCGACTGGAACAGCGCACGCGTCGTGGGCGTCAAGACCAGCCCGGCCTACTTGCACCTGCGGACCGGGCGGGCCTTTCCCGCCGTGCGCCGCACCCTGAGACTCCCGCAGCCCGCGGGCGTGGCGGGCTGAGGTTCTCCGGAGGCCTGTCCCTGCCGCCGAGGGCTGTCGATCGGGACTGTGGTCGCACGGATCCCGCGCTTCTTGGGGGCTTGCTGCCGAACTCAGCTCGAGGTGAGCTGGCGCGCCCCCAGCGGCAACGGGGTCCCGGTCATGGCTGGTGGCGGGGCCACGTCGAAAAGGCCCAGGACCGTCGGGGCGATGCGCTCGAGGCCCACGGGCTCGTCATGCACGACGTGCCGACCGGTCCGGAACCAGAGCGCTCCGTCGCGGCTGTGCCGGCCGCTGCGGACGGTGTGGATGGGGGTGAACAGCTCACCCAGCACGGTGGCGCTGCCGTCCGGCGCACCCTCGACAGGCCACTGCGCGGCGCCTGCCTCGTTGATGGCGCACCCCCCGACGAGAACCGCCCCGTCCTGCACGAACTTCATCAGCGGGCGCTGCTCAGCGGTCAGGCGGCCGAACGCCTCGTCGGCCGCGGTCGCGGTCGCTGCGTCGGGGAAGGTCAGCACGAACTCCTCGGCCATCACCGTCCGGACGTCGACCCTCGAGGTCGAGCAGCCGGCCAAGCGCAGCAGCCCCTCCCAGTCCCGGGGGCGGTACGTCTGCTTGGTCGCGTCCGTCCACGGCTCCTGGCTCAGCGCAGTGCACAGCACGAGCACGGCGTCCGGGTAGTCGTCCAGGACGCGACCGAGGATCCGGTCCATCGACTCGTAGCCGAACTGCACGGCACCGGCGTAGGACGGGTGGTCGTCAGGCGACGGCGGCGTGTCGAAGACCCCGGCCTCCATGTTGCGCCAGAAGTAGTGCTGGTAGTGCGCCGTGCTGTTGCTGAAGAAGCTCGCGAAGTCCACCCGCCGCCGGGCCGCCAGGTGCCGGAGCACGTCGTACTGGATCCAGTCCAGGACGCTGGCGCGCCGCCACCGCACGCCCGGATCCCGCCGCTCGGCGAGCAGCTGCCGGACGGCGACCTCGAGGGTCGCCCGCGTGATGCCGTTCCGCAGGAGGAAGGCGGCGAAGGCCGGCAGACCCGCGCCCACGGCGATCCCCTCGGTGCGGGAGGAGTCCCGCACCATGGCGCCGGTCGTGCGGGCGTAGGGCAGGAGCGCGGGCGGTTGCACCGCGCTGTCCGGGTTCCACGGGTCCGGGAGGTAGAAGCCGTTCACACTGCCGTACCGGACGTTCATGGGACCGAGCAGGCCCACGCGGTAGCCGGCGTCGGACAGCGCCTGGCCGACCGGCACGAGGGCCGGGCCGTCGGCGCAGGTGCCCCCGGCCGTCGCCAGCGGACCGAGGTGACGCAGCCCGTGGACCGCGTGCGGGACCCCGTAGTGGACGCTCGGCCACTGCACCCAGGGCTCGAGCTCCGGCGGCTCCGCCGCCGCGTCGGTGAGGAACACCTCAGAGCCCTCGTAGAACCGCGAGAAGCTGGGCAGCCGGCCGGCGGCCATGAGCTCTGTGAGCAGCCTGGGCGAGAGCTCGTTGAACTCGATCTGCAGCACCTTCACGGGTCGGGCTCCTGTCGGGTCGGGCGGACGACGTGGACGCGCGCGGGGGAGGAGGGGGCGAAGGCCAGCGGCCGGGCGACGCCGCCGGGCGGGGCTGGCTCGACCTCCCCCTCTCGACGGCTGACCATCACGACGGCGGTGGCGTAGAGGAGCGTCAACCAGAAGTACTTGAAGCCGACGTTGCTGAGGAAGACGTTGCTCGCCATCAGCGCGACCAGTGCGCACAGCGGGGCGGCGCGCACGTGCCTCGGGAGCCGCAGCAGCTCACGCACGAGCAGGGCGAAGCCCAGGACGAGGAGCAGGACGCCCACCAGCCCGGTCTCGACGAGGGTGCCGAGCAGGATGTTGTGTGGCGCCCAGGTCTTGTCCCCGCTGCCGGTCAGCGCGAGGTCGCTCAGCCAGGTCTCGCGGTAGATCAGGCCGAAGTTGCCCCAGCCGTGGCCCACCCAGCACCCGTCCTGGCACGCGGTGAGACCGACGACCCAGATGTCGGTGCGACCGGTGGAGCTGGCCTGGCTGAGGTGGCTCTGCAGCCCTGGCGGGCCGGCCACGAAGGCGGTGGCTGCCGCGAGCACCAGCACCAGGGTGGCGGCCGTCAGCCGCCACCGCCCGCGCCGGTCGGCCTGTCCCAGCAGGAACGGCAGGGTGACGACGACGGCGACGAGGCCGCCCCGTGAACCGGTCAGCACGATCGCGGCGACGAGGACTCCCGAGGCCGTCAGCGCAGCCGTCCGCCGGGCGAGCGTCGTCGCGTGGCCGCTCCACCACAGGGCGAGGAACAGCGGCAGCAGGAACGTGGCGGCGGTGATGTTGGGGTCGCCGCCCTCGGTGCTGAACCGAGGGAGCTTGCCGTCGACCTGCTGCAGCTGGTTCGTGAGCCCCAGGTAAACCCCGCGGGCCGCGTGCAGCGTCGCGCCGGCCACGACGCCGATCTCCAGCCAGCGGACGTCCCGGGCCTGGATCGGGGTGTGGATGGCGAGGGCGTAGAGGGCCACGAGGCTGAACAGGACCAGGAAGGCCTGCGAGGAGAGCTCGAAGCTCGGGGCCCACAAGGTGGTGAGCCCCGCCCAGCCGACCAGCAGCAGCCAGGGCAGGCTCGCGCCGGGCGGGGCCGGGGCGCGCCAGCCGCGCAGCGGCACGTGCAGGAGCAGCCCGCCGCACACCGCCGCCCCGACCAGCGACGACACGGTGTTGAAGCCCGCTGGCCCCTCGGCCAGGGTGAGGGCCGAGCCGAACGGCAGGACGAAGGCGTACACGGCCAGCAGCACGCGGAGCGGTGGCCGGAAGCGCGGGAGCGAGCCGATCGCGTACGCGGCCGCGACCAGGGCGCCTGCGGCGAGCACGAGCCTCACGGAGCCCGTCCCGGCGCACGCGGACCGCCAGGTGGCCTCGGCGTCCCGGACCAGGTCACAGGACGTCGGCCATCGCGTCGTGCAGGCCTGCCAGGCGGGTCGGGTACGGGTGGCGGACGGCGAAGGCGCGCTTGCCCTGCAGGACCTTGTGGAGCAGGACCTGCTCGAGGTCGGCGGCGCTGTCCACCAGCGCGGAGCGACGGTCGGGGAAGGCGAACCGGAACTGCTCGTACAGCGCGGTCAGGCCCAACCGCTCGTAGCGCAGTGAGAACTGCATCCGCTCCGCCACGTCGATCGGGTCGACGGGCTCCACGACGATCTCGTCTGCGTCGTGCGACTGCATGAAGAAGACTGTGTTCGGATGGGCCGACCCGGTCATCGCGTGCGGACCGCCGACGAGCTGGTCCGGCGGCAGCTGCACGTACAGCTGCCGCTGCAGGACGGGGGCTGCGCGACGCAGCACGGATGCGGCCCACGCAGGCGTCCGCTGCGCTGCGCCGGCCTGCCGGACCCCGCGCGTCACCTGGTCCAGCGCTGCTAGCCGTGCGCGGGTGCCCGCCGGGACGCGCTTGGCCACGTCCGGCACCTGCTGGAGTTGCCAGTGCCAGAGCCGTACCGGTTCCGGCACCCCGAACATCGCGTCGCCGTCCGCGGGGAGGTAGATCCACTCGTCGCCGACGTAGCGGGCGCCGTGCGCGAGGAAGGCCAACAGGGCCTCGGTCTTGCCGCCCTTGGACCACCCGGTGCACAGGACGCCGTGTCCGTCCAGTTCGAAGGCCGTCGCGTGCAGCGGCAGTGCGCCGTTGCCGAGCACAGTGAGGTTGAGGATCGCCAGCAGCAGAGGGACGGCGGGAAGCCCTCGCTCGCACACGATCTCGAGACCGGACCCGATGTCCTCGAAGGGCACGTGGACCCGGGTGGGCGCGCCTGCCCTGCTCCGCAGGACCACGAAGCCGTCCGACGTGAAGCCGGCCTCGCCCTGCTGCACGAACCGGACGGGTCCGTGGAGCGGCAGTCGGTCGACGAAGCGGATCGTCACGTCGGCGTCACCGGCCGAGGGAGCCTGGAGCGGGCCGACCTGCCGCAGCACGGTGGCCACGTCCCGGGGGTCGGCGTCGACCAGGCGCAACCGCGCGAAGCCGTGCAGGTCGAGGTCGACCGGCGGGGCGCCCGTCACGCGGCCGGCCGCAGGGCGATGAGCTGGCCGATGTTCTTGGTGCTGAGTCCGGCGGTGGCGACCCGGCTTCCGGTGCTGCCGGTGGTGCTGTGCGAGGCGTCGGCCAGCTCGCCGGTGATCTTGTAGGTGCTGGTGGGGGTGGTCGCCTCGGCGCGTTCGGTCATGCCGGTGGGCGGGGTGATGGTGGTGGAGGAAGCGGTGGCGAACAGGCCGACCAGC
>Ga0136633_1001469_pt1 | contig 17356 bp, 19 predicted proteins | sample AntDrymeUQ832206_2_FD_105494 | JGI IMG/M metagenome (GOLD analysis project Ga0136633, IMG submission 105494) | Polar desert sand microbial communities from Dry Valleys, Antarctica - metaG UQ83 (22.06) | ecosystem: Environmental > Terrestrial > Soil > Desert | place: Antarctica: Dry Valley...
CCTGCTCTCTGCCTGTTCGCGTTGGCGGGCTGCGCCGGACATGTCGCCGATTATATCGGTCCGCGCGAGGGCATCGTCGCGCCGCAGCTTGCGTGCTACTGCCTCAATCTGCGTCAGACGCGCTGCATCAGCGAGCGGCTGACGCAAACGCTCAACCCGCGTCAGCTGCGCCTCTTCTCGCGCGCCACCGGGGCGGTGACGCAGGGCACATTCGAAGCGGACCGGCTCACCATCCGCGATCTCCACCGTGTCGTCGGCCCTCTGCCGGATTCGCGGATCGGGATCGAACTGATCCGCGCCGCCGCGAGTTGCGACGCGACGCCGGAACTGATCGCCGCGCGCGAGGCGCCGCGCGTCATCGTCGCCCCCCCGCCGCCGCGCCCGCCGGCCTGGCTCAACCTCGGCGCCGCGACCACCGGGCAATCGATCGCGATCGACGCCTCGACGCTGGAACAGGAGGGGCGCATCCGCACTGCCTGGTTCCGGCTGAGCGATCCGGCGCCCGCCCCGGCCAACGCCAACACCTACCGCTTGCGCATCGATTGCGCGGGGCGGACGATCAATTCCCTGGCCCGGCGGCGGCAGGAGACCGATGGCCGCACCTCGGAATTCGTCGAATATCCGGACAATCCCCTGCCGGTCGAAGGCGGCACGGTGATGGAAATCGCCTTCCTCTCTGTGTGCACGCCCTAAACGGCGATTCGCCCGCACCCACGCAAGAAACGCCGCGCCAAACCGTTAATCCTTAAGCCCTATCGCGTGATCCGCCCCGTTCCGGCACGAAGGCCGGCGCGGGGCCGCAGCGGGGCGTGTTCCGGGGGAAGAGGCGTTGGCAAGGCCGTGAAACATCCGCACGACGCGCCGGTGCTCCTGATCGGCCTCATCCTTCCCGTCAGCCTCGCCGCCGACGCCGCCACGCCCGGCATCACACGTGCTCGCACGGCAGCGTTGAGCGTCGGCGCGACAGTGGTGCGACCGTCCGCGTCACCCAGCATCGCGATCAAGGGCGACGAGATCCTGGTCAGCAATCCGGGCGGGGTCGGAGTCTCGGTCGAGGGCGGCCGCGCCCGCCCCGCCGGCGTCGCGACAGTGCGGATCGAGCCGGAGCGCGGCAATGTCACCCGGATCACGCTGACCTACTGATTTTCCGCGTTCGCCTTGCCGTCCGCTTTGGCCCTGCTAGCGTCCGGCGATGGCTGAAGCCGCGCCCGAACATTTCGATATATTGATCGTCGGCGCGGGTATTTCCGGCGTCGGCGCGGCGTGCCGCTTCAAGGAGCGCCTCCCGGGCAAGACGGTCATGGTGCTGGAAGGGCGTGAACGGATAGGCGGCACCTGGGATCTGTTCCGTTATCCCGGCATCCGCTCCGATTCCGACATGTACACGCTCGGTTTTCCGTTCCGGCCGTGGCGCGGCGAGAAGGCGATCGTCGAGGGCGCGGCGATCCGATCCTATGTCGAAGAGACCGCGCAAGCGCATGACGTGGATGCGCTGATCCGTTTCCGCCATCGCGTGGTGAGCGCCGACTGGTCGAGCGCCGAAGCACGCTGGACCGTCGATGTGGAAGCGCCGGAGGGCGCGCGCCGCTTCACCGCAGCCTTTCTCTATATGGCGAGCGGCTATTACGATTACGCGCGGGGCTATCGCCCCGAATGGCCGGGTGAGGCCGATTTCGCCGGGCGCATCGTCCATCCGCAATTCTGGCCGGAGGAGCTGAAGCTCGCCGGCAAGACGGTCGTCGTGATCGGCAGCGGCGCGACGGCGGTGACGCTGGCCCCGGCGCTCGCCGAAGCGGGCGCCACGGTGACCATGCTGCAGCGCTCGCCGAGCTATGTCGTCTCGCGCCCGTCGCGCGACCGGCTCGCGGCGCGGATCGGGCCGCGCGCGACGCGCTGGAAAAACGTGCTGCTGACCGCCTTCTTCTTCAACCGGGCCCGCACGAAGCCGGACCGGGTGCGGGCGGCATTGCGCAAGCTCGCGGTCGCCGATCTGCCGCCCGGCTATGATGTCGATCGTCATTTCAACCCCGGCTACAATCCGTGGGACCAGCGCCTCTGCCTCATCCCCGACGCCGATTTGTTCAAGGCGATCGGGCGCGGTGAGGTCGAGGTCGTGACGGACCGGATTGCGCGCTTCACGAAAGACGGGATCGCGCTCGAAAGCGGCGCGGCGTTGAAAGCCGATATCGTTGTCACCGCGACCGGACTGGTCGTGAAGCTGCTCGGCGGTGTGGCGGTCACCGTTGATGGCGCGGCGGTGACCGTCGCCGAGCGCTTCAACTATAAGGGGATGATGTTGAGCGGGGTGCCGAACCTGTTCGTTTCCTTCGGCTATACCAATGCCTCCTGGACGCTGAAATCCGATCTCACCGCGCGCTGGGTCTGCCGGCTTCTGAAGCGAATGGAGCGGCGCGGCGAGGCAGTTTGCGTGGCAGAGGCGCCGGACGGGCTGGCGCGGCGGCCGATGCTGGATTTCAGCTCAGGTTATGTACAGCGCGCCGCCGCCAGCCTGCCGAGCCAGAGCGACAATGCGCCCTGGCGGGTCCATCAGAATTATCTCAAGGATTTGCTGGCGCTGCGCTGGGGCCGGCTGGCCGACGGAGCGCTCCATTTCACACCTCCCCAGTCTTCAGCGCGGCGCGGGAGCTTCTCCGAAGCGGTTGGGGCCGGACGTTCCCTCGCTGGCGAGGAATACGATCAGGGCGATGAGCGCACCCCAGTAGGCGAGACTGTTGAGGCCGATGAGCGCGGACAAGGGTGACGCCGATTGCGGCTGCGCCATGTTTTCCAATGTCATCGGGGTGAGCGCAAGGCCGAGCAGCTGGGGAGGTAGCGGCAGCGCCGCCCACCAGCCTGTCCGGTCGCAATCGTGGAGCCGCCTGACGACCCCGGCCGCGTAGAGGAACAAGGTTGCGACACCCAATATGGCCATCGGCACGAGGATTGCGCTGAAATCCGGCATTAACTCCGGCGGCAATGTCTGGACCTGTCCCGGCACCGGCTGCGGCAGGCCTTCAGGGTGCCGCTGCAGATAGGTGATCACCCGGCTGAACATGTCCGCCATCACCGGCACGATAATCACGACATTGGCGACCATTCCCAGCAGGAAGATCATGAGGGCATAAGGCCAGAACAGCCCGCGCGTGTCGCGTCCGGAGAAGACGAACAGCTTTCCGAAATTGTGGCGGAGCGACGCACCCATGGATCGTCCTTTCTCGAGGTCGGCCGAGCGCTGTGAAGCCTAGCGAAGCCGGATTGCGAGTAAAGCGGTTCCGAAAATCCGGCGCGGTTGACTCGTTGAGGCGATCACGGCACCTGACGTTAACGTAAAGGAGCGGCCGGCATGGACGAGGATCTGCGGGACTTCCGCCAACAAACCCGTGACTGGCTGGAGGCGAACTGCCCGCCCGAAATGCGCGAGCCGATGCGCGACGAGAGCGACGCCTGCTGGGGCGGCCGCAATCCGAGCTTCAAGAGCGAGGCGCAGCGGCGCTGGATGGAGGTCATGGCCGAACGCGGCTGGACAGTGCCCGATTGGCCAAAGTATTATGGTGGTGGCGGGCGGACGCCGGCGGAGACCAAGGTGCTGCGCCAGGAAATGGCCCGCATAGGCGCGCGCAATCCGCTGATGAGTTTCGGCATCTCGATGCTTGGCCCGGCGCTGCTCAAATATGGCAATGACGCACAGAGGAAGCTCTATCTGACGCAGATCGCGCGGGGCGAAATCCGCTGGTGCCAGGGTTACTCCGAGCCCGGCGCTGGCTCGGACCTCGCCAGCCTGCAAACCAAATGCGAAGACAAGGGAGACCATTGGCTCGTCAACGGCCAGAAGGTCTGGACCTCCTACGCCGACAAGGCCGACTGGATCTTCTGCCTCGTCCGCACCGATCCGCAGGCACCCAAGCATAAGGGGATCAGCTTTCTCCTGTTCGACATGGCGAGCCCGGGCGTCTCGACCAAACCAATCCTGCTCATCTCCGGCAACTCGCCCTTCTGCGAAACCTTTTTTGACGATGTGAAAGTGCCGAAGGACCAGCTTGTCGGCGAGCTCAACAAGGGGTGGGATGTCGCCAAATACCTTTTGGGCCATGAGCGGGAGATGATCTCCGGCATGGGCCTCGGCCATCAATCCGGCTCGCTCGGCGAGGCGTTTGGCGAGATCATGGCGGACGATCCCATCCTGCGCGCCGATGTCGCCCACTTCGATGTCGATGCGCTCGCCTTCCGGGCAATGTCCGAGCGTTTCATCGACGAATTGAAGGCCGGCCGCGCCCATCCCGCCCAGCCCTCGATGATGAAATATGCCGGCACCGAGCTGAACAAGGCGCGCCACGAGCTTGTCATGGCAGCCGGCGGCTCCAACGCACTGGAGTGGGAGAGCGACCGCTCGCGCCAGGGCAAGTCGGCGCGCGAATGGCTGCGCACCAAAGCCAATTCGATCGAGGGCGGCACCAGCGAAATTCAGCTCGGCATCGTCGCCAAGCGCATCCTCGATCTGCCGGGAACCTGACCGATGCCGCTCTATCTCACCGACGATCAGGAAATGCTGCGCGACACCGCGCGGGGCTTCATGGCCGGCGAAGGCGCGATCAAGACGCAGCTCCGCCACTGGCGCGACAAGAAGTGCAAGGACGGCTTCGGGCACGGCCTGTGGAAGCAGTTCGCGGCGCTGGGCTTCACCGGAATCCTCATCGACGAAGCCGATGGTGGCCTCGGCCTCGGCCATGTCGAGGCTGGGATCGTGCTGGAGGAGATCGGGCGCAACCTGACGCCGTCTCCCTTCCTGACCACCGCCGTCGCTTTCGTCGAGGCGCTGAAGGGCACAAAGCTGCGCGAGCGCTGGTATCCCGGCATTATCGCCGGGGAGACGGTGGCGGCGCTGGCGGTGGACGAGGGGCCGAAGCACCGGCCCGATGCGATCGAGATGCGGGCCGAGCGCTCCGGCAACGGCTTTAGTCTGTCAGGGCGCAAGCAGTTCGTCGTGCAGGGCGCCTCCGCCGACGTGATTCTGGTCGCGGCGGAGAGTGACGAAGGGCTTACCCTGTTCGCGGTGGAGAAGGGCGCGGCCGGGCTGGAGGTCGAGGGCGTGCGGCTCGCGGACAGCAGCATTGGCGCGCGGCTGACGTTCGAGAATGTCGTGGTCGATGCTGATGCGGTGGTTGGCGAGGTCGGTGGCGGCGCGGCGGTGCTGGCCCGCGCGCTCAATGCCGGGCGGACCGGCGCGGCGGCGGAGTTGGTCGGGCTTGGCTCGGCGGCAATGGAGATGACGGTCGATTATCTCAGGCAACGCAAGCAGTTCGGGCGGTTGATCGGCGAGTTCCAGGCGCTGCAGTTTCGCGCCGCGCATCTTTATTCGGAGCTTGAGATCGCCCGCGCCGCGACGATGAAGGCGCAGCAACTCCTCGATGAAGGGAGCCAGGAGGCCGAGGCGATGGTCTCCGTTGCCAAGGCGAAAGCCGGCCGCGCCTCACAGCTGGCGGTGCAGGAAGGCGTGCAGATGCACGGCGGCATCGGCATGACCGACGAATATGATATCGGCCTCTACATGAAGCGTGATCGGGTGCTGAGCGAGCTGTTCGGCGATGCGAACTACCATGCTGACAAGCTTGCGCGGATGAAAGGCTACTGACGGTGGCCGGCTTTCGGCTTACGACCCGAACATGGCCGTGACCGAAATGCTGTCGAACGCCAACCGCGACTATGCCAGAGGGCTCGCGCGTGCGTTCGCCGGAGCGCTAATCTTCGGCCTGCCACTCTTGATGACGATGGAGATGTGGCTGCTCGGGGTGGCGATGCACCCCGGCCGCCTGCTCGTCTTCCTGCTTGTCAACTTCGTGACCCTGGTCGGCCTGTCCCGCTTCGGCGGCTTTGAGCACACTTATGGTCTTGGCGACGATGTGCTGGACGCGCTGGCGGCCTGCGGCGTCGGGATTATCGCGTCGGCCGCGATTCTCTCCGTGCTTGCGATCGTCAATTGGTCGGCGCCGTTATCGGAGACCGTTGGAAAGATCGCGATCGAGAGCATCCCGGCAAGCTTCGGCGCGATGATCGCGCGCAAGCAGTTCGGCGGGGAGGACGAGGCGCGGGATGAGGAGGAGGCGCTCCGCGGCGCAGGCTATGGTGGGCAGCTCTTCCTGATGGTGGCGGGGGCGCTGTTCCTCGCCTTCAACGTCTCGCCGACTGAGGAGATGGTGCTGCTCGCTTATATGATGTCGACCTGGCAGGTGCTCATTTTGATCATCGTGTCGCTGCTCATCCTCCACCTGTTCGTCTATCGCGTCGGTTTCGCCGGGCAGGAGGAAGCGCCGGAAGGATTGGGTGGGGGCCATGTTTTCCTTGCCTACACGATCCCCGGCTACGCCATTGCGCTCGCGGTCGGGCTTTACGTGCTGTGGACATTCGGGCGGACCGACGACACCGCCATCGACCAGATTGCGGCGACGATGGCGGTGATCGCTTTTCCCGGCGCGATCGGCGCCGCGATCGCCCGGCTTGTGGTTTGAGGGGAGAGCGGATGGCGAAAGCGGCGACGCGGGGTAAGCCAGTGGGGGCGCCACTGCTCGAATGGCTCGCGGCGGGCGTTGGCCTGCTCCTCGTCATCGCCGTCATCGTCGTGATCGGTCGCGATGCCGTTTCGGGCGCAACGGATGGCACGCCCGATCTCGACGTGGTGGCCACGCGTGTCGTGGCGGTCAGCTCGGGCGCTGTGTTGGAGTTCGAAATCCGCAATCATTCCGCCTTCACGGCCGCGGCGGTGCAGATCGAGGGAAAGCTGCCCGGCGGCGAGACGAGCATCGCCACGGTCGATTATGTGCCGGGCCGCTCGGTCCGCCGCGGCGGTTTGCAGTTCAGCGCCGATCCACGCGGCGCAGAGCTGCGCGTGCTCGGCTACCAGGATCCCTGAGCGGAGACGCAATGGCTCTCGACCCTGAAACCTTCGACGCCTTGATCGGGACGATCCGCCGTTTCGTCGCGCAGCGGCTGCGGCCGCTTGAGGAGAGGGTCGCCGAGGAAGATGAGGTTCCCGAGGAGATCGTCCGCGAGATGCGGGAGATGGGCCTGTTCGGTCTCTCCATCCCGGAGGAGTTTGGCGGGCTTGGCCTGACGATGGGCGAGGAGGTTCGCGTCGCGCTGGAATTCGGGCGGACGACGCCCGCCTTTCGCTCCGTGTTCGGGACCAATGTCGGGATCGGCAGCCAGGGCCTCGTCATGGCGGGCTCCGATGCCCAGAAGGCCGAATGGCTGCCGCGCATCGCCAGCGGTGAGATCGTCACCAGCTTCGCGCTCACCGAACCGGGCGCGGGTTCCGACGGCGCGTCAGTGCAGACGCGCGCCCTCCGCGATGGCGACGTTTACAAGCTCTCCGGCAGCAAGCGCTTCATCACCAACGCCGACAAGGCCTCGCTCTTCACGGTGATGGCGCGCACCGGCGGGGAGGGGGCCAGCGGCGTCTCGGCCTTTCTGGTTCCGGCCGATCTGCCGGGCGTCTCGATCGGCAAGCCCGAGCGCAAGATGGGGCAGCAGGGCGCCCATGTCTGCGACGTCAATTTCGACGAAGCGCCGGTGCCGGCCGCCAATCGGCTCGGCGCGGAAGGCGAGGGCTTCAAGATCGCGATGCGGGTGCTCGATCGTGGCCGGCTGCACATCGCAGCGGTCTGCGTCGGCATCGCCGAGCGGCTGATCGCCGACGCGGTGGCCTATGCGACCGAGCGCAGGCAGTTCGGCAAGGCGCTGTCGGATTTCCAGCTTGTCCAGGCGATGATCGCCGATTCGAAGACCGAGACGATGGCGGCGCGCGCGCTGATGCTGGAAACGGCGGCGCTGAAGGATGCTGGTCAGCCGATCACGCTTGAGGCGGCGGCAGCCAAATATTTCGCCAGCGAGATGGTTGGCCGCGTCGCCGACCGGGCCGTGCAGATTTTCGGCGGCGCCGGTTACATCGCCGATTACGGCATCGAGCGGCTCTACCGCGACGTGCGGCTGTTCCGCATCTATGAAGGCACCAGCCAGATTCAGCAGCTCGTCATCGCCCGCGAAACGATCAGGAACGGGGGCTAGCAGCTAGATCGGCTCCCCTGCCGCACGGGCGCGCTCGACCTTCGTGCTCTCCAGCCGATGAAGATGGCGCGCGGCGATCGCGAGGCCGATCAGGGTCAGTGGCGGCATCAGGTAGAGCGCCGCGATCCCCATCGGCAGGCTGCCCGTCACCAGCGACATCTTGCCCGCGAAATAGGGACCGAGCGCGAGGCCGACCATCGTCGTACCGAGGATATAGGTCGCCCCCGCCGTGGCCCGCATGCGCGGCAATACGACATCCTGCAGCGTCGCCACCGCCGCCCCGACCCAGGCCGAAGCGATCAAGTGCGCGATCGGATTGACCCAGTAGAAAGCGGCAAGGCTGTCGGTGCTGAGCAGAAAGGCGACGATCGGCACCGGCAGTAGCACCGACAGCATGTTGAGGTAGATCCGGCCGTTCGGGTTATGCTGCCGCCACACATCGGAGATATAGCCGCCGAGGATGACGCCGATCGCGGCCGAGATGGCGGCGGTGGTGCCGATGATCAGGCCAACCTCCGCCTTGGCCGTAAGCCCGCTCAGATAGCGCGACGGTGCGGTGCCGCCGGCATAGAAGGTCGCCTCGACATAATGGGGAAGCCAAAAGCTGGTCGCATAAGTGACGAAGGAAATGCTGCCGAAGGCGACGGCGAGGAGCACGACCATCGGCGAGCCCCAGATCAAGGCATAAGCGGGCGGATCGCGATGCTTGAGCGACTGCACCCAGGAGAAGATCGCGTAGACGCCGAGGCCGTAAGCGAGCCATTGCGGCCCGTCTCCGGTGAGGCGGTAGAGAGCGTAGCCGGCCAGCACGATGACCGCGAGCCCGATCAGGTTGAGCTTCAGCGCCCCCGGAATGCGCGCGACGCTGATGAGGGTCAGCGGCGGCAGGATGGCGACCAGTTCGCGGCCGAAATCGCGCCAGGCGTTCGGCTTTACGATCGGCTGGGGCAGGCCGTCGGAAGCGCCGCGCATTGGCTCGCGCAGGGTCAGCACCCACAAAGCGAGCAGCAGTCCGGGGAAGCCGACCGTGAGGAAGGCGGCCTGCCAGCCGGCAAGGCCGAGCGGGGCGGTCGCAATATCCGGATATGCCGCGTTCCAGCGGGCGACAACGAAACCGCCGATCGGCAGGCTGAGCGCGCCGCCGATGTAGAGGCCGCTCGAATAGATCGAGAGCGCGGTCGCCCGTCGCTCCTTGGGGAAGCTGTCCGAAATCATCGAATAGGCCGCCGGCGAGGCCGAGGCCTCGCCGATGCCGACGCCGATCCGCGCCACCGCAAGTGCCCCGAAGCTGTTCGCGAAACCGGAGAGGACGGTCATCGACGACCAGAGCGTCAGCCCCATCGCCATCAGCCGGCCGCGATACCAGCTGTCGGCGAGCCGCCCCAACGGGATGCCGAACAGGGCATAGAAGACGGCGAAGGCGGTACCGTAGAGGAAGCCGATCTGGGCGTCGGTGACGTCAAGGTCGCGCTTGATGTCACCGACCAGGATCGAGATGATCTGCCGGTCGACGAAATTGACGATGTAGACCAGGACGAGGACGAAGAGGGCGTACCAGGCATAAGCGCCGATGCGCGGGCGCGGCGGGGCGGAATCCGCCGGTTCGGCTGTCGTCGCCATCTGATCCCCTCGGTCTTCTTGTTTGGACAAGGGCTAGCAGAGCGCCAAGCTTTGGCAAATGCCGCTCAGCCGATCAGATAGCGCTCGACCAGCGAATAGACCGACCCGTCCGGGGTGAGGTCGCTCTCGTAGAGACCGAATTCGTCGACGGTGAATGGCGGGGAGGTGAGGCCGCCCGAGCATTCCAGCAGCCCGCCGATCGGTCCCGCGCTGCGCTTCAGCCGGGCGAGCGTGATGTGGGGCACATAGGCCCGTGCATCCTGGGCAATGCCGACGCGGCCGAGCGTGCGATCGATCCTGCTGTGAAGCGCTTTCAGCGGCTCCTGCGGCGAGAGGGCGGCCCAGAGCGCGTCGGGCTTTTCGCGCGCCTCAAACCAGCCCAGCCCGTTCAGCGCGATCTCGAATGGCGCCTGCCGCACCGCGACAAGAACGGCGGCGATGTCGCCGGCCAGATGGCGATCGACCTCGCCTATGAAGCGCAAGGTGAGGTGGAGCTGCTCGTCGCTCTGCCAGCGCGCGCCGCTGACCCCGCCCATCGCCGCGAGAAGCAGCGCTCGGATCGCGCTGGGCGGGCGAATGGCGACGAAGAGGCGGCGCATGGCCTACTTTATAGGCCGAGCAGGGGTGCGGTTAACCCTCTTCCGACCGGTTTCGCTTGAATCCGGGGGCCGATCTCACGATATTGCTCCCATTCGGCGGCCTGTCGCCGGGCAAAGGAGTTTGAACGATGGCCAATTGGTCTGATCCGCAATCTGGCGCTGCGCCGGGTGCGACGGCGACATCCGGTACGAGGGACGTCGCTTACGATGCCGGCCTGCGGTCCTATATGCTGTCCGTCTACAATTATATGGCGTCGGGGGTGTTGCTCACCGGCATTGTCGCCCTTCTCTTCGCCAATTCCGGACTTGCGGCGCAGGTGCTGTCCACGCCGCTCCGCTGGGTGATCATGCTTGCGCCGCTCGCGTTCGTGATGGTCCTGAGCTTCGGCATCAATCGCCTGTCGACCGGAGCGGCGCAGCTCCTGTTCTGGGCGTTTGCGACCGTGATGGGTCTGTCGATGTCGTCGATCTTCCTGGTCTACACCGGCACCTCGATCGCGCAGACCTTCTTTGCCACCGCCGCAGCGTTCGCGGGGCTCAGCCTCTACGGCTATACGACGAAGCGGGATCTTTCCGGCTTCGGCACGTTCCTGGTGATGGGCGTGATCGGGCTGATCGTGGCGATGGTGATCAACATCTTCCTGCAGTCGAGCGTGATGTCGCTCGTCATCAGCGCGGTGGGCGTGCTGATCTTCGCCGGGTTGACCGCCTATGACACGCAGCGGATCAAGAGCATGTATGCGTATGTCGCCGGCACCGACATGATGGGCAAGACCGTCATCATGGGCGCGCTCAGCCTCTATCTCGACTTCGTCAATATGTTCACGTTCCTGCTCAGCTTCATGGGCAGCCGCGACTAAGGCACCGGTTGATCGTCGAACAGGGAAAGGCCCGGCGGAAACGCCGGGCCTTTTCTTATTGGGGCTGGCCTGGGTCGCGCAGGTGCCGGCCGAAGAAGGCGAGGGTTGCGGCCCAGGCGGCCCCGGCCGCTTCCGTATTGTAACGCTGCGCGGACGTGTCGTTATGAAAGGCGTGGTTGACCCCCGGATAAGTGGTCGATTCCACCGTCCGGCCGGCGACGCGCAGCGCCTCGACCCACGGCAAGGCGGTGGCGTTGACGCGCTCGTCGAGCCCGGCGAGCAGGATCAGCATCGCCGCTTGCACGCGCGCCGCTTCGGCCGGGTCCGGGGCAGGGCCGTAGAAGGAGACGCCGGCGCGGAGCGCCTGCCCCGCGGCAACGGCCAGCCGGTTCACCACCGCGCCGCCCCAGCAGAAGCCGACGACCCCAACCACGTTGGCGTGGTTCTCGAATGGGCGGACGACGCGCTCCGGCATCCGCAACTGCGCGATCAGATTGACGCCAGCGGCGACGGCGCGGGGAAGGTCCAGCGCGGCGATGGCCGCCCGCGCCCGCATCCTCGTCCGCCGGCGTATCGCCGCTGAGCGACAGGAAATCGGGCGCGACGGCGCGATAGCCGGCGAGCGCGAGTCGCCGCGCAACATCGCGGATATGGTCGTTGAGGCCCCGATTTTCGTGGACGACGATGACATAGGGGCGTTGCCGGCCGCGTCCCGGGCGGGCTTTCAGGTGCGCGTAATAGCCGGACAGCCCGTTGGGTCCGTGGGAAAGCTGATTCGTGCCCGTCCAGAGCAACGGGTCATTCGCCGCCACTTGCGGCGTCGCCTGGGCGTTCGCGGTGATGCTCGACAGCAAAAGCGACGCCGCGGCGCTGCTGCCCGCGAGCCGGGTCAGCGCCGCCATGAAGGCGCGGCGGTCGAGATGCTCGTGGGTGAAGCGGTCGTGGAGCGCGATCGCTTCGGCGAGAAGCGGGTCGCCGCTCATGCCGGCTGTGGTGCCGGCGCGGCCTCCTGCTGGGGCATCGCCGCGTCGTCCAGCTGGTTGGCGCGGATGGCGGCTGGCCGGGCCTGGAGGCGGGCGAAATAGGCCTCGAAGCTCGGGCGCTTCTCGATCGTTCCGAACATCATGCCCCAGCCGATTTGCGCGCCGACATAGACGTCGGCGGCGGTGAACTGCTCGCCGCAAATATAGGGGCCGGGGGCGAGCGCGGTTTCGAGCGCATCGATCGTGTCCTCAAAGCTGCCATAGCCGAGCATCTGCTTCTTGTCGGACTGGAAGCCCTGGCTCTTGTTGGTCACCGCCGATTCGACCGGGCCGGCGGCGAAGAAGAGCCAGCGATAATATGCGCCGCGTGCGGGGGAGCCGGGCGGCGGCGCGAGATTGGCCTGCGGAAAAGCATCGGCGAGATAGGCACAGATCGCCGCGCCTTCGGTGACGACGGTGTCGCCATGCTTGATCGCCGGCACCTTGCCCATCGGATTGACCGCCAGATAATCGGCGCCCTTCATCGTCGTGCCGTAATCGAGCAGCACGGTTTCATAGGGCGCGCCGACCTCCTCCAGCATCCAGCGGGCGATCCGCCCGCGGGACATCGGGTTGGTGTAGAGGGTGAGGGTATTGGTCATGGCTGGCGCTCCTTGGCTAAGGAGCACCTTAAGGTAGGGCGAGAGGAAAGAAAAAGGCCCTCCGGGTAAAAGGGTCTTTTTGTCAGGCCTGCGCTTCCGGCGCGCCCTCTTCCTTGACCCTGCCGCCCGCTTTCTTGCGGCCCTTGCCCGCCTTGGGCGGCGCGGCCGTGATCTCGAAGATGGGCGCATTGTCTTTGATGCGGACCTTGACCTCGCCGCCATGAACCAGCTTGCCGAAGAGCAATTCCTCGGCGAGGGGCTGCTTGATCTTCTCCTGCACCAGGCGCCCCATCGGCCGGGCGCCATAGAGCCGGTCATAGCCGCGCGCGGTCAGCCATTCGCGCGCCTCGTCGTCCAGCTCGATATGAACGTTGCGGTCGGCAAGCTGGAGCTCGAGCTGGAGGATGAACTTGTCGACGACGCGGGCGACTACCTCGGTCGGCAGATAGCCGAAGGGGACGATCGCATCGAGGCGGTTGCGGAATTCCGGCGTGAACATCCGCTTCACGGCCTCTTCGCTGGCGTCTTCCTTGGAGACGTTGCCGAAGCCGATGCCTTCGCTCGCCATGTCGGCGGCGCCGGCGTTGGTGGTCATGATGAGGATGATGTTGCGGAAATCGACGCTCTTGCCGTGATGATCGGTGAGGCGGCCATTGTCCATGATCTGGAGCAGGATGTTGAACAGGTCTGGATGCGCCTTCTCGATCTCGTCGAGCAGGAGCACGGCGTGCGGATGCTGATCGACCGCATCGGTCAGGAGGCCGCCCTGATCGTAACCGACATAGCCCGGGGGGGCGCCGATCAGGCGACTGACGCTGTGCCGCTCCATATATTCGGACATGTCGAAGCGCTGCAACGGAATGCCCATGATCGAGGCGAGCTGACGCGCGACCTCGGTCTTGCCGACGCCGGTCGGGCCGCTGAACAGATAGGAGCCGATCGGCTTGTCGGGATCGCGCAGGCCGGCGCGGGCGAGCTTGATCGCCGACGCAAGCCGCTCGATCGCGTCGTCCTGGCCGAAGACGACACGCTTCAAATCCTTGTCGAGATGCTCGAGCGCCTTCTTGTCGTCGCTCGACACGCTCTTGGCGGGAATGCGCGCCATCGTGGAGATGACGGCCTCGATCTCTTTCGTGGTGATCGTCTTCTTCCGCTTGGACGGGACGACAAGCATCTGCATCGCGCCGACCTCGTCGATCACGTCGATCGCCTTGTCGGGCAGCTTGCGGTCGCTGATGTAGCGGGCGGAAAGCTCGACCGCCGCCTTGATCGCGTCGGGCGTGTATTTGACCTTGTGATGCTCCTCGAAGGCGGAGCGGAGCCCGGCGAGGATCTTCACACTATCCTCGATCGTCGGCTCGTTGACGTCGATCTTCTGAAAGCGCCGGAGCAAGGCCCGGTCCTTCTCGAAATGATTGCGGAATTCCTTGTAGGTGGTCGAGCCGATGCAGCGGATCGCGCCGTTGGACAAAGCGGGCTTCAGCAGGTTTGAGGCGTCCATCGCCCCGCCCGAAGTGGCGCCGGCGCCGATCACGGTGTGGATCTCGTCGATGAAGAGGATGGCGTGGGGGAGCTTCTCCAGCTCGTTCACGACCGCCTTCAGCCGCTCCTCGAAATCGCCGCGATAGCGGGTGCCGGCGAGCAACGAGCCCATGTCGAGCGAATAGATCACCGCTGGAAGTAGCACTTCCGGCACGTCGCCCTCGACGATCTTGCGCGCGAGGCCTTCGGCGATGGCCGTCTTGCCGACGCCGGGATCGCCCACATAGAGCGGATTGTTCTTGCTGCGACGGCAGAGGATCTGGACGGTGCGATCGACCTCCGGCCCGCGCCCGATCAGGGGATCGACGCGGCCGTCCTGAGCCTTCTCGTTCAGGTTCACGGTGAACTGCTTGAGCGCGGATTCGGGCTTCTTCTTGCCTTCGTCCTGCTTCGGCTCCTCGACGCCCTTCGCCGCTTCGGGTGTCTCCACCGTCGGCTCGCCCTTGCCGACGCCATGGGAAATGTACGTGACCGCGTCGAGGCGGCTCATGTCCTGCTGCTGGAGGAAATAGACGGCATAGCTTTCGCGCTCGGAGAAGAGCGCGACGAGGACATTGGCGCCCGTCACTTCATCGCGGCCCGAGGACTGGACGTGGAGGATGGCGCGCTGGACGACGCGCTGGAAGCCGCTGGTCGGCGAGGGATCGGTGTCGCTCTCGACCTTGAGCGCCTCGAGCTCACTGTCGAGATAATGCTTCACCTGGTCCTTGAGCTCGGCGACATTGACGCCACACGCCTCCATCACCCGGCCGGCATGGACGTCCTCGATCAAGGCGAGAAGGAGATGTTCGAGCGTCGCATATTCGTGCTTGCGGCCGCTCGCCTCGGCGAGGGCGTTGTGCAGTGTCTGTTCGAGCTCGCGGGCGAAGGACGGCATAAGCTACTCCAATGCGCCCGCGAGCCATGTCGCGGGCTGCTTGACCCTTAATGTCGGAACTTGGTTAACGATCATCAACCACGCCGCACGAAAGTTTTCGGTGCAGAGGCGCGGCAGCCGGCTCATCGTTTGAACAAATCGTTGGCGCTGGCGCGGAAATTGACGGACGTGTCCAGCTTGGCCTGCACTCGCTCGATCTCGGCCTGGAGCAGGATGATGCGCGCGCGCAACTCATCGACCGACAACGGATCGAGGTCCTGCTTCATCAACAGGGTCAGCGGGTCGTCGGGCTTGTCCGGAATAAGCTCGTCGATATCCATCGGCCCACGTTGACCGGCGCGCCTTCCAAGTCAATAAACCCAGCGACCAAATCCCTCATATCAGGCCTGAGATGAAGCTGCCGGCGCAGATGGACGCGATCGATCCGGCCGAGGCCGGCGGGCCGGAGGTGCTGGCGCTCGTTCGCCGCCAGGTGCCGATTCCGGGGGCTGGCGAGGTGCTTATCGAGGTCGCGGCGGCGGGCGTGAACCGTCCGGACGTGTTGCAGCGGCGCGGCTTCTATCCGCCGCCGCCCGGTGCGGCGACCATTCCGGGCCTGGAAGTGGCCGGGACCGTCGTCGCGGTGGGGGAGGGGGCCGGCCTCGCGGTCGGGACGCGAGTCTGCGCGCTTATCGCTGGCGGAGGCTATGCCCAATATGCGCTCGCCCCGGCCGGCCAGTGTCTGATCGTTCCCGATGGGCTGAGCATGATCGAGGCGGCGGCGCTGCCCGAGACGCTCTTCACGGTATGGAGCAATTTGTTCGAGCGCGGCTTTGCACGCGACGGCGAGACCGCCCTGATCCACGGCGGCACGAGCGGCATCGGCACGATGGCGATCGCGCTCTGCCGCCTGTTCGATATCAAAGCGATCGTCACCTGCGGCAGCGACGACAAATGCCGCCGCGCGGAGGCATTGGGCGCGGCGCACGCGATCAATTACGCAAATGAGGATTTCGTCGCGGAGGTGAACAGGCTGACTGACGGACGCGGCGCCGATGTCATTCTCGACATGGTCGGCGGCGATTATCTGCCGCGCAATCTCGATTGCCTCGCCGAGGATGGCCGCCATGTTTCGATCGCGGTTCAGCGCGGCGTCAAAGCGGAGATCAACATCGCCCGGATCATGCAGCGCCGCCTGACCCTGACCGGCTCGACGCTGCGCCCGCGCTCCACTGCGTTCAAGACGCTGCTGCGCGACGAGATCGCCCGCGAGGTCTGGCCGCTGGTGGCGGAAGGGCGGCTACGCCCGGTGATCGACCGCGTCTTTCCGCTTACGGAGGCCGCCGAGGCCCACCGCCGGATGGAGGCGGGGGCGCATGTCGGCAAGATCGTGCTGAAGATCGACGATCAGCCTGGCTTATAAGCAGCGGCGATATCCTTGTTTCCACGCACGACGCCGTTCCGGCTAGTCAGGCTCGGTAACAGCGAGGAGAGGCCGGAAATGATCCTTCACGAATATGCGGCGTCGGGAAATTGCTACAAGATCCGCCTGACCGCGGCCTTGCTCGGTATCGCCATCGAGCGGCGCGCCTACGACATCATGAAGGGCGAGACGCGGACACCGAATTCCTCGCCGAAGTGAACGGCAATGGCCGCATCCCGGTGCTGCAGGACGGCGCGCTCTTCCTGCCCGAGAGCAACGCCGCCTGCTTCTATCTCGCCGACGGCTCGCGGCTCATTCCGGAAGACCGTTTCGCGCGCGCCGACATGCTGCGCTGGATGTTCTGGGAGCAATAACATATCCCTTCGCGGGCCTTCGCTCACTACCGTTTGAGCGGCCTTTTCCCTCTAGTATCAGCAATGCTTTGTCGCTGGCCTTCGTTGACCTTCGCCATCATCCGTGCAAAAGTGGGGGAACAATAGAGGTAACGGGGTGAGGGAACGCCATGGGCAATCTCAACGCACTGGCCGTCAAGAACGCCAAGCCAGGGAGGCACGTGGATGGCGGCGGCCTCTATCTACTGGTCAAGCCGTCCGGGTCGAAGTCCTGGGTTCTTCGTGTCCAGAAGGACGGGCGCCGCCGCGACTTTGGTCTCGGCTCGCTCGCGGACGTGACGCTGACTGAGGCGCGGGACAAGGCCAACGACATGCGGCGCGGGGTCCGGGCCGGGGTCGATCCGGTCGCGGAAAAGCGGAA
>Ga0136633_1001470_pt1 | contig 17352 bp, 19 predicted proteins | sample AntDrymeUQ832206_2_FD_105494 | JGI IMG/M metagenome (GOLD analysis project Ga0136633, IMG submission 105494) | Polar desert sand microbial communities from Dry Valleys, Antarctica - metaG UQ83 (22.06) | ecosystem: Environmental > Terrestrial > Soil > Desert | place: Antarctica: Dry Valley...
CTAACCGCGCTCAAAGAGTTGATCACATGAAGGCCGATCTCCGAAACGGCGGCTTGGTAGTCCGTTTGGAATCGGTTCACCGGTCGCTGTCGTCTGCCGTATTAGGCGGAGGGCTTAGCTCGATACGGACGTGGTTCAACCTTCAAGTCGACGCGAGTCACGACTGCGACGATCCCGTGGCTGACCTCCGCAAGGCGTGCATCGGTCTGGCCGACCCAGTGGTCGGCATGCTAACTGCGGCGAAGGTTGATCGGTTTACGACAGCTGCGCAACGCTCAGCCCATGTAGTCACCACGGTTGGACTGAAACGTCCAATCACCGCCGCCGCTCCCTTGCCCCCGAATGTAGATCCCGTCGGGACAATCAATCTTCTTGCAGTGGTTGACGTCGACCTAACGGATGAAGGATTGGTCAATGCTCTCCAGACAGCGGTGGAGGCAAAGGCACAGGCTCTGGCGAGCGCGGGAGTGGCTGCTCTCAACTCGGACGGTTTTGCGACCGGAACCGCCACGGACTCGATCTGTGTGGTATGTCCTCGCGGCGAGACGGTCAAGTACTGCGGACCAGCGACCCCGCACGGGCATGATTTGGCGCAAGCCGTCTATAGGGCGGTTCTTGCTGGGATCGTCGCGTACCGCGAAGCCAAGTCCAGCCCCCTTGACGCCCGAGAAGGTGTTATGGGTAATCGAAGGAGCACGATGTGATCCGGGCACCTCGTAAGGAAGGAGGGCTCCGTTCATGAAGGTTCTATCTCTTCTGCCGTCGGCTACCGAGATCGTCTTCGCCATCGGCGCGCAGGATTCTCTCTGCGGAGTGAGCTGTGACTGCGACTACCCGCAAGCCGTGGCGAGCAAGCCTGTTGTGTCTGCGAAGGTTCTACCGATCACAGCGGCAACGCCCCCAGCAGAGATCGACCAACTCGTTCGGGATCAGCTTCAAGTCAGTGACTCCATCTACTCGCTTGATCGAGAGCTGATCCAGGAGCTTCGTCCCGACCTCATCCTTGCGCAGGATCTCTGTCGCGTTTGCGCCGTCCCGTCCGGTGACGTCGAGGAAGCCCTGGACTACATCGGCTGCAGTGCCGAAGTCCTGTCGCTAGATCCCCACAGCCTCGAGGATGTTCTTGAAGGCATACTGGCCGTCGGTCGAGCGGTGGGGGTGGGTGGTCGGGCTGAAGCCGTGGTTTCGGAGTTGCAAGTGCGCCTCGACAGAGTCCGAAACGCCACAGCCGACGCATCAACGCGACGGGTCGTATCGCTCGAGTGGCAGGACCCGCCCTTCAACGGGGGTCACTGGGTCCCGGAGATGATCGAGCTCGCCGGCGGAACAGACCTGCTCGGCGCACCCGGAGAGCGTTCGCGAACTGTGACATGGGCGGAGATCGAAGCCGTGGCTCCGGATGTCATCATCTACATGCCGTGCGGGTACGACCTCGCCGGAGCCGTCGAACAGTCGTCGGCGTTGCTCGAGGTCGAGGAATTCGCAAGGACCCCAGCAGCTCTCAACGGAGATGTCTTCGTGACCGATTCATCCGCCTACTTCTCGCGCTCGGGCCCGCGCCTGATCGATGGCGTCGAGATTCTCGCTGGGATCTTGCATCCCGACAGGTTCACGCCACCGGAACCGACCAAGGCTGTGCGTTTGCGGGGTGGAACCGTTCAATCCCTCCTCCCCTAATGTCCACGAACACGTACGGGTCGAGCTCTATCGCTCCTTCACAGACGAGGTACGAGTCCTGTCGTTGGTCGATTCCGAGCGAGGCACCAGGACCAAGAAAATAGACAGCGTCAAGTTGAATGTTGCTTCCGAGTGGCCAGAATCCCAGGTCAGACCTCGTTTCGGTGCTACTTATCCGGTAAACGACTGGATAAGGGAGGTACGCGTGGGGAAAACGCCGTGTCCGCTGCTCGAAGTGCTCGAGCCTGGACACCAAGCGCACGGCAAGGCGGCGGCCGCCCCAGTCGGCTTGAACCGGTCTCTTCAGCAGAGAGTGTTTGGACTGCGAGTTCGACTCTACGCCCTGGTCCCGCTGCTGGTCATGGCGCTGGCCGCCTGTCACAAGTAGTAACCGAACGACAGACCCGAAAAGAAGAGGAGTGACACGATGACCGAGGCATGGAACATGACCAAGACCGAGCTCAAGCTCTTCCTGCGGGACCCGATGGCCGTGTTCTTCACGCTGTTGTTCCCGCTCATGATGCTGTTTCTGTTCGGCAGCATCTTCGGCAACGAGCCTGACCCGGACCTCGGTGGCCGGGGCTCGGTCGACGTCTCGGTACCCGGCTATATCGCCATCATCATCGGCACCAATGCCATCATGGGGCTGCCCATCAATCTCGCCACCTACCGAGCTGGTGGAGTCCTGCGTCGGTTCCGGGCGACGCCCCTGCGGCCCTCAGTGGTCCTCGGCGCCCAGGTGGCCGTGGGCTTGGTCTTCGCCGCCGTGAGCTCGGCGCTGCTGGTGGTCGCCGGGCGCATCTTCTTCGGCCTTCGCCTGCCCGAGGACCCGGCGGTAGTGCTGGGGGCGATCCTGCTCAGCGCCGCGAGCATCTTCGCCTTCGGCTTCATCCTGGCCAGCGTCCTGCCCAATGCCCGGACAGCCCAGTCCGTGGCCATGGTGGTCTTCTTTCCGATGATGTTCCTCTCCGGCGCGGCGTTGCCCCGGCCGCTTCTGTCGGAGACGATCCAGGACGTGGCGCGGGCCCTGCCTCTCACTCACGTGGTCACTCTGGTTGACGATGCATGGTCGGGTGCGGGATTGAACCTCGCAGCCATGTTGGTGTTGGTAGGTGTCCTGGCTGCCGGAGTGGCGATTTCCACCCGCCTGTTCCGTTGGGAATAGTCTCGGCACTGAACGGCGTGATAGCGACGGGATGGCCAAGTCAGTGGTAACAGAATCGCCTGCAGAGACCTCTTCGGGCCGGCAGGCCCCGGTGCACGCCTGGGAGCGGTGGGCTCCCGCCTGGCACGGTGTGTTCTACGGAGTGCTGGGCTTGGCCACGGTGCTGGCCCTGGCCGACCCGACCACATCTTGGGCCGGGCGGGCAGCCATCTCGGGCCTGGGCTTGGTCCTTGGCGGCTGGTACTGGCTATGGGTGGTCCGGCGCCGGATCTGGACCCTACCCATTCTGCAGGTCCTCGCCTACTTCGCCGGCGCGGGGGCGCTGTGGCTCGCGTTGGTGTCGCTCAACGAGGCCTTTTTCCTGATCGCTTCAGCGCCTACCAGCAGGTCTTTTCCTACCTGCCATCTCCCCGTTCGACCATCCCGGGGGTCGTGGTCCTCACCGGCCTGTTGCTGACCATGGAGCTCCTCGATGCGGGGCAGCCATCAGCGCTGTCCCTGCTGATCGCGCTGCTCTCCGCCGGCCTTTGCATCCTGTGCTCGCTGTGGATCGACGCCATCATGCGCCAGAGCCAGGACCGCCATCGCCTGATCGAGGAGCTGGAGGCGACCCGAGCCGAGCTGGCGGCGGCCGAGCGACAGGCGGGTACCCTCGGCGAGCGCCAACGCCTGGCCCACGAGATCCACGACACGCTGGCCCAGGGCGTCACCAGTGTCGTGACGCTCCTGGAGGCCACCGAAGCGGAGCTCGCTCCGGGACAGGCGACGGCGCGTCGTCACCTTTCTCATGCCCTTCGCACCGCCCGGGACACCCTCGCCGAAGCCCGTCGCTTCGTCTGGGCGCTCCAGCCGGAGGCGCTCGACCGAGGGTCGGTGGCGGAGGCGCTGGGAAGGCTGGCCAAGACTCTGGCCGACGAGACGGGCATGACGGCTCGGTTCCTGGCCACCGGCGCCCCTCAACCCTTGGGCGCCCGGGCCGAGATCGCCCTACTGCGCGCCGCCCAGGAAGGCACGGCCAACATCCGAAAGCATGCCCAGGCAAGTGAGGCCGTTCTCACGCTCTCCTACTTGGACAACCGGGTGATCCTGGACGTGAGAGACGACGGCCGCGGCTTCGACCCCGACGCCGCCGAGAGCCATCGGGCCGAGGTGAGCGGTGGGCTCGGCCTACGTGGGCTCAAGGCCCGCCTGGCGTTGCTCGGGGGTGGGCTGGACGTGGAGAGCACGCCCGGCGAGGGGACGGTGCTCGTCGCCCAGGTGCCGATCGGAGCTGTCGGGCCGGCGACAGAGGGCTGTGGCAAGACGTGAGTCCGTCGATCCGGGTACTCGTCGTCGACGACCACCCCGTCGTGCGGACCGGGGTTCAGGGAATGCTCGCCAGCCACGCAGACTTCGAGGTGGTCGGTGAGGCCTCAGACGGCGAGGACGCGGTAGGCAAGGTTGAGGTGCTCCACCCCGATGTCGTGCTCATGGACCTCCGCATGCCCGGCATCGACGGGTGGAGGCCACGAAACGGATTCTGGCCCGGCATCCCGGAGTCCAGGTTCTCGTCCTCACCACCTACGACACCGACGAGGACATCGTCCGAGCGGTCGAGGCCGGTGCCGTCGGTTATCTCCTCAAGGATTCTCCCCGAGAAGAGCTCTTCCGGGGCGTGCACGCCGCCGCTCAGGGCGAGCCACTGCTGGCGGCGGCGGTGGCGTCCCGTCTCATGGGGAGGATGAGGACGCCACCCGGTCAGTCGCTCAGCCCCAGGGAGCTGGAGGTGCTGATGTTGGTGGCCGACGGCAGACCGAACAAGGACATCGCGCGGTCGCTCTACATCAGCGAGACGACGGTCAAGACTCACGTGGCCCACATCTTCACCAAGCTGGGCGTCGATGACCGGACGGCGGCGGTCACGGTTGCTCTCGATCGGGGCATCATCCGGTTGAAACGGTGAGGATGTGCTTCGGCTCCATTGGTGGAGGCCCCTTGGTGGAGGAGCGAGTCAGGGAGAACGTTGTACCGAGGAGCAGGTCTCCTCCGAATGGCTGCTAGTTGCACCTGACTACCAGCGGGGGGTATGGCAGCCTGCCAGCCAGGGACCTCGTCGAGGTCACCGACGACTAGGTCGTCTTGCCCGGCCACGGGTTCACGGAATGGTTAAGTTTAGGCCGCGATCATTTGCCGAGCGATGTACGCGTCGAGGGCTTGGTCGAGCTTTCGCCATGCGATTGCGAGTGGGCTGCGCTGGCCGAGCTGGGGAGGAAGATCAGGGTTCAACGCGGCCAACCCGGGAGTGAGCACGCGGCCGTAGGTCTTAGTGAAAAGCACCGCCACGCGCCGCCCGAGAGGGGTCAGCTGGTAGCGGCGAGTCCCGTCGATGCGCTCGATGAGTCCGTTGCGAACAAGCCGCTTAAGGTCATAGGTCGCCTGCCGTGAGGTGTAGTCGCAGTCGAGGATCCCGTTGACGAGGGTGCACAGGGATGCGTTCGTGAAACCGGCCAGCACGTGGGAGAAGCGGCACAGAGCAATGAGGATCGACATCACCCGCGGATCCCCGAACCGCAGACTCGGGGCGTAGAGGCCGTTATCGCTGGTGCTCGGCCGGGTCACCCTCTCGAAGGTGACCACATCGAGGCCGGGGTTGGCGTCCTGTGCTTGTGCGTCCAGCAGACGCATGTTGGCGTGATCGCCAACGGACCGTAAGGCCCTCCAGTTCTCCTTCAGGACGCGCCGCCCAATCCCGAAATCGCGGGTGTCGTTAATCGTCGTCTCTGTCCGCAGCGCCTTGTGCTCTTTGAAGTACTGCTTGATCCGGCTGGACTTGTAGGTCGCGGTCACATGAGGCTCCACTCCTTTCGTGATGACGCGGGTGCGGAACACACCCCGGGTCTGCTTGGTGATCTTGCGCGAGAAGACCAATTCCACGGAGTCGGGGCGACCGACGTCGAGGTGATCGCGGATGACGCCCTCGAAGACAGCGCGCCCGCACTGCGGCCGGTCAAAGACGCGTGTGTCGGAGACCTCGAACTGGCGGAAGGCGAGATCGTGGATATAGCCGGCTCGCAGGTCCTCGCGCGTGAACGGTGACGGGAGGCGTTGCTGCCAGCGCCAGAAGAAGTCCTTGACCGCTCCGGTGCCGAGGCGATCGCAGGTCCTCTGAAGGGCAACGGGGTCTTCGCACGACAGGAACATGTTGTCTGCCGCCTGGTAGGTGATGCCCGCTTTGACGAGCTGGCGCTGAGCCCACGAATGTCCGTTCAGCCAGATCCACATCGGTAGGGCGCGTACGCGTTGGTCTTGATGAACGAGCCGCCCCACTCCTCGTCCCACAGGTACCAATAGAAGTGGTTGGGAAACTTCATCTGGCGGCCCCACTCCATGTGTGGGTGGGGCAAGTGTTCTGGCCCTTGGCGACCTACGAGCACCACGCCGAGGCCTTCTCTTGGGCGATGCCGAGCAGCACCACCTTGGCCATTCCCCCCTCGCGGGCCGCAGCCTCGATGAGCGGGCGGGCGATCTCCTCCTTCTTGTCGGACCTCTCGAAGTGGACGACGGGCACGCCTTGTGCTTCGACGTAGCGGTGGATGTCTTTGACGTAGGCGTCCCCAATCTTGCCGAACGCAGCCGACGACGGGATCGGGAAACCCCTCTGATGGTGCAGGAAGTTACACACCTGGCCGACCGATTGGAGCTTGGGGACGTAGGCCTGCAGGAAGATCCGATCGATGCACCTGCAAGTGAGGGTCGTACGGTCCCGTAGTAGCGTCGCGATCGGTCATGGCCCTCCTCTTGTTTGGACACCTTGGAGGCTATGACCGAGACAGCGAGGTTGCCACCTGGCTCCTCCCCGTGCCTTTGGATCGGAGTAGTTCGCGCCAGAGCTGGTGGACTCTGGGGGGATCAGGAGCCGTGATCAATCAGGCTCGGCGGTATGAGGCTCGCTCGCTACTCCTAGGACTCCGCTGAATGGATGCGATGATGCTCACATGCGCAGGACTATCACCTTGGAGCCGGATGTAGCCGAGATAATTCAGAAGCGAATGCGGGAGCAGGGGCTGTCCTTCCCGCAAGCCGTTAATGAGGCGATAAGAGCGGGCCTGGCGGAGGGCGAGCCCCGAGCCTTCGAGACCCCCACCTTCCGAATGAGGTTCGATCCCTCTGTTCCCGGAGACAAGGCCCTAGCGTTGTCAGGGGCACTCGAAGACGAATCACTCGTCCAAAAGCTGGCAGAGCGCAATTAGCGCACGGGGGGCTTGTCGATGCCGGCGGCGGCCCCGGCTCGAACTTTTGATCGCCGTCTCCACTGTGAGGTGCACAGGGCCGGGGGCGGGCTCAGGTAGGTAGATCGCGCTCGGCGCGCCTGGGGTACGGAATCGGTACTCAGGCGCGCTTTGGGCGCGTTTGAGTTCCGCTATGGACCTTCAGCCACCGACGCGGCTTGGGCGGCCCTCAATGCGCCGGCCCCCTGATACGCCGTCCGCAGCCCCATCACCAGCACGAAAACGGCGAAGATCTTCGTGAGCGCGTCGGCGTCGAAGCGTAGGGCGGCCTCGGCTCCCGCCCACGCCCCCGCCATCCCCCCCGCCCCCACCAGGGCAGCGTGACGGAAGAAGACGTAGCCGTTGCGCACGTGCGAGACCACGCCGACGATGGCGGTCGGGACGATGACGAGCAGTGAAGTGCCCTCGGCGACATGCTGGGAGCGGCCCAGGACGATCACCACGAAGGGCACCATCACGAGGCCGCCCCCGACGCCGAAGAGAGCCGACATGACCCCGTGGCAACCCCCGCCGCGATCACGAGAGCGACGAGCTCGGGGCTCACGCGAACAGCAGCTGGACCGAGACGGCGATCATGAGGGCTCCAAACATCGTTTTCAGCAAGCCGGGGCTCGTGCGGGACATGACGTGCGCCCCCAGGGGAGCGCCGGCGAGGCTCCCTACCGCCAGCAGCCCTGCGAGCGCCCACTCGATGCGACCGTCCACTGCGAAGCGCGTCGCCGCCACCGCCGCAATCGGGACGATGGTGGCGAGCGAGGTGGCATTTGCCTGATGCTGAGACAGAGCCGCGAAGGCCACCAGCAAGGGGACGATGACGATTCCGCCTCCGACCCCAAGCAGGCCGCTGGTGACGCCGGCGACCACCCCAATGCCGAGTCTGACGAGAACCGACTTCACCCCAGAAGTTCGCCGAGGCGCCTGAGCCCCTCAACGAGGTCTTCGTCCGAGAGGGCGTAGCTGAAGCGGGCGTAGCCGGGAGCGCCGAATGCCTCTCCGGGGACGATTGCCACCTTCGCCTGATCCAAGGCGAGGGCCGCCAGCTCCAGACTCGAGGACGGCTTCTGGCCCGCGATCGTCCGCCCCATCACGCCCTCGAACGAGGGAAAGCAGTAGAACGCCCCCTGCGGCTCGACGCAGGAAACGCCTTCGATGTCGTTGAGCATCTTGGTCATCGTGAGCCGACGGCGGTCGAACGCCTCTCGCATGGCGGCGACGGCCTCCAGGTCGCCGCTCACGGCGGTCAGCGCCGCCGCCTGCGCGACGTTCGAGACGTTCGAGGTGGTGTGGCTCTGGAGGGAGGAGGCCGCGGCCACCATCTCGACAGGACCGATCATCCAGCCCACCCTCCAGCCCGTCATGGCGTAGGACTTCGCGACTCCGTTGACCACGATGCAGCGCTCACGCGCCTCCGGAACGACCACGGGCAGGGACGAAAAGCTGTTGTCGCCGTAAACGAGGTGCTCGTAGATCTCATCGGTGACGACCCAGATGCCGGCGGCCAGGGCCCAGCGCCCGATCTCGGCGACCTCCTCCGGGCTGTAGACGGCCCCGGTGGGGTTCGAGGGTGACACGAAAACGAGGGCCCTGGTTGCCTCGGTGCGTGCCGCCTCGAGCTGCTCGACGGTCACTTTGAAGCCCGTCTCTTCGGTCGTTGAAAGCGCTACCGTCCTGCCCCCGCAGAGCGAGATCATCTCGGGGTAACTGACCCAATAGGGAGCCGGCAGCAGGACCTCGTCACCGTCGTCGATCAGGCTCGTGAAGGCGTTGAAGAGGGCGTGCTTGCCCCCGTTGGTCACCAGCACCTGGGAGGCGGAGACCTCGAGGCCCGAGTCTCGCCGGGTCTTCTCGGCGATGGCGGCGCGCAGCTCGGGAAGGCCCGGCCCCGGAGTGTAGTGGTGGTAGGGGACGTGACGGCAGGCCTCGATGGCGGCGGACACGATGTGCTCGGGAGTGGGGAAGTCGGGCTCGCCGGCGCCAAAAGACACGACGTTCTCGCCCTGCGCCTTGAGCGCCTTGGCCACTGCCTCGATGGCAAGGGTAGGTGACTCGGTGATGGCGAGGACTCGGCGAGAGGGCATGGGCCGCATGATAGGGCCGACCACGACGAGCAACCGATCACGACGAGCAACCGATCACAAGAGGGCTATGGACGAGAACATCACGATTCCGGAGCACATGCTGCCACACGACGGGCGCTTCGGATCGGGGCCGTCCAAGGTGCGCCCCGAAGCGCTGCACGAGCTGGCTCACGAGCACTCAAGCCTGATGGGGACGAGCCATCGCCAGGCGCCGGTGCGCGCCCTGGTTGGTGGGCTCAAGGAGGGCCTGGCCGACCTCTTCGGTTTGCCGGAGAGTTACGAGGTCGTGCTCGGCCTCGGCGGAGCCACCCTGCTGTGGGACGCGCTGGCGTTCTCTGTCATCGAGCACAAGAGTCAGCACGTGGTTATCGGCGAGTTCTCGGCCCGCTTTGCCGCCACCATCGCTGCGGCCCCCCACCTTGCGGCCCCCGAGCTGATCGAGGCCCCTTTCGGCACCGCGGCCGGCCCTCGGGCTTCCACCGAGGTCGACGTCTACGCGCTGATCCACAACGAGACCTCGACTGGCGTGTGCCTCCCCGTGCACAGAGTCGACGGCGACGGCCTCCTGGTTGTGGACGCGACCTCTGCGGCGGGCGGAATGTTGGTCGACCCCCTCGAGTTCGACGTCTACTACTTCAGCCCGCAGAAGTGCTTCGCCTCGGACGGAGGCCTGTGGGTGGCGCTGTGCTCGGAGGCGGCAATAGAAAGGATCGCGTCGGTCACGACCGGGCGTCGCGTGCCGCCCTCGCTCGACCTGGGGCTTGCGCTCGACAACTCGCGCAAGAACCAGACCTACAACACGCCGGCACTGGCGACGTTGATTCTGATGCTGGACCAGATCGAGTGGATGCTGGCAGCGGGCGGTCTCGCGTGGGCCGCGGCGCGCTGTCGGGAGTCTGCCTCCTGCCTCTACTCGTGGGTGGAGCGCTCCCCCTACGCCAGGCCCTTCGTGGCACAGGATTCCGCCCGCAGCCCTGTGGTCGGCACGATCGACTTCGACGACTCGGTCGACGCCGCCGCCGTGGCTCGCATCCTGCGCCGCAACGGCATCGTCGACACCGAGCCTTATCGCAAGCTCGGCCGCAACCAGCTGCGGATCGGCATGTATCCGGCAGTCGAGCCCTCGGATGTGGAGCGGCTGACGCGCTGCGTCGATTTCGTGGTCGGTACGATGAGCGCATGAGAGTGCTGGTAACCGAGCCGCTCGCCGCCGCCGGACTCACTCGTCTGAGAGAGCAGGTCGAGGCCGACGAGAAGTTCGGGCTCGGCGCCGAGGAGCTGGCAGAGGTCATCTCCTCCTACGACGCCCTCATAATCCGCTCCGCCACCCAGGTCGATCAGGAGCTCTTGGAGCATGCCCCGAGTCTCAAAGTGGTGGGCAGGGCGGGGATCGGCCTCGACAACGTCGATGTCGACGCCTGCACCCGCAGGGGCATCGTGGTGGTGAACGCCCCCCAGTCGAACGTCTTGTCGGCCGCCGAGCACACCCTTGCCCTGATGCTGGCCCAGGCCCGCAACGTCCCCCAGGCCCACGCTTCTCTGATCAAGGGCTCGTGGGCGCGCGAGCGCTATCAGGGGGTCGAGCTCCACGCCAAGACGCTCGGGATCGTGGGGCTGGGGCGGGTGGGGACTCTGGTTGCGCAGCGCGCCGCCGCCTTCGGCATGCGCCTCATCGCCTATGACCCGTACATCTCGCAGACACGCGCCGCCCAGATGGGCGTGGAGATGCTGAGCTCGGTCGTTGAGGTGGTGGAGCGTGCGGACTTCCTCACGATCCACCTCCCGCGCACCGAGGAGACGATCGGCATCATCTCGGCCAAGGAGCTGGTCCGGGCCAAGCCCGGCCTGCGTATCGTCAACACTGCGCGCGGGGGCCTCGTCGATGAGGACGCCCTTGTTGCCGCTATCGAGCAAGGCCAGGTCTCAGGCGCCGCAATCGACGTCTTCGAGGACGAACCGGTCACCGACCACCGGCTCTTCGATCTCCCGGAGGTTGTCGTGACTCCCCATCTTGGAGCCTCGACGCAGGAAGCCCAGGACAAGGCGGGAACGGCCATCGCCGAGCAGGTTCTGCTTGCTCTGCGCGGCGAGTTCGCCCCCTACGCGGTGAACCTCGAGGTCGGCCCCGATATCCCCGAAGCGGTGCGGGCCTATCTCGGGCTGGCCGCGCGCCTGGGCAGGGTCGCGGTTGCGCTGGCGGGCTCCGGAGTGGACTGTCTGCGCTTCGAGTATTACGGCCGCATCGCCGAGCACGACACCCGCGCTCTGACGCTGTCGGGGCTCAGGGGGGCGTTCTCGGCGGTGGTCCACGAGCCGGTGACGTTCGTCAACGCGCCTCTGATCGCCCGCGACCGGGGAGTTTCGGTCGAGGAGGCGCGCTCGTCAGAATCGCACGACTACGTCAATCTGATCGAAGTCCACGCCTCTTGCAAGACCGAGGTGGTCTCGGTTGCCGGCGTGCTGGTCGGCAAGCGCAACGACGAGCGCCTCGTGCGCGCCTACGGGTACGAGCTCGATACCGCGTTCTCACCGATCATGGTGATGTTCCGTTACGAGGACCGCCCCGGCATCGTCGGCATCGTCGGGGGGCTGATGGGGCGGGCCCAGGTGAACATCGCCAGCATGCAGGTAGCGCGCTTCTCGGAGGGCGGCGAGGCGCTGATGACGATGTCGGTGGACTCGCCCATACCCGATGGCGTCCTGGATGAGATAGTTGCTCAAGCGAGAATGCGAGACGCCCGGCTGATCGTGCTCGGTCCGGCCGATCTCAAGTAGGTGGTTTGGATGATCGTCGAAGCAGGAGAGAAGAGATGCCCATAGCCCCGGTCGACAAGGTGTGGATGAATGGCGAAATGGTGGCGTGGGAGAACGCTACGGTGCACATACTGACGCACGCGCTTCACTACGGCTCGGGAGTGTTCGAAGGCATTCGCTGCTACGAAACTCCGCGGGGCCCCGCGGTCTTCCGACTGCGAGAGCATCTCCAGCGCATGGAGCGCTCGGCCAAGATCTTTATGATGGAGATCCCCTACTCGGTCGACGAGCTGATGGACGCAACCTTCGAGCTCATCAAGGTCAACGGCCTGCGCTCCTGTTACGTGCGACCGATTGCCTACCGAGGCTACGGCGAGATGGGTCTCAACCCCGAGCTGAACCCCGTCGATGTCAGCATCGCGGTGTGGGGGTGGGGCGCCTATCTAGGCGACGACGCTCTCAAGCACGGAGTGCGCATGACGGTGTCGTCGTGGCGCCGCCACGACCCCAACATCATCCCGCCTCAGGCCAAAGTGACGGGGGCCTACATCAACTCGTCGATGGCTAAACTAGAGGCGGTGCGCTCGGGTTACGACGAGGCGATCATGCTGAACCCACACGGATACGTGTCCGAGGCCACGGGCGAGAACCTCTTCGTGGTCAAGGACGGCGAGCTTTTGACCCCGCCGCTAGCCGCCGGCCCCCTTCCGGGCGTGACGCGGGCCTCGGTCATGGCGATCGCAGCCGACCTCGGGATGCCCGTGTTCGAGAGGCTCATGACGAGAGCGGATCTCTACGTTGCCGAGGAGATCTTCTGCTCCGGAACCGCAGCCGAGGTGACTCCGGTGCGAGAGATCGATTCCCGCGTCATAGGGGAACCGGGACCGATCACGCTCACGCTGCAGCAGAAGTACTTCGAGATCGTCAAGGGTCAGGACGAAAAGTACAAGGACTGGTTGGACTTCCTCTGAATGCCACCTGCAGCCGAGGCCCGAGCGGCGAGCGATAAGCACACTGGACCATGGATTCATCATGGCGTGCATCTCGCCGAAGGCGACCTGGTGACCACCGACCTCTCGTGCGCCGGCTCTGCCACGAGGAACTCGACGAGGTCCGCAAGAAGGTGGGCGACGAGTTCTTCTATAGCGAGGGCCGGCCCCTAAGAGTCGAGCGTTGTTCGAGGCAGTGGCGCCGGCGAAGACTGTTGTGGAGTTCCACAGGATCCCGGCCTGCGAACACCTCGACTGAGGCGATAACGGGACGAAAGGGGTGCCGGACACCTTGTTTGCGGTGTGGGCTTCGTCAGTGATGAGGTTCCTGATGCTATCGAGATTGTATTTTACGGAGAGAGTGCATACACTTTTCACAAGAGGTCCTCGGGGGACTTCCTGTAGTTGAGAGGGGCCGATTCCGGCTCACTGACGAGGAGGGGGAGATGGGAGTCACAGAGGAGAGTCCGCAGACTGAGATGGGGGCCTATCCGCTGGGGGTCAGCAGGCCACCCCTGGATCTATCGGACCTTCCGGAGCCCGAGGAGGTCTTCGGTGTCAGCAACATCGGGTTCAAGGAAACGATCAAGTACGCGGTCGGTCCGAGCCTCATCGCTCTGGGGGTCTCGATCGGATCCGGCGAGTGGCTGCTCGGGCCCCTCGTCATCGGCGCCGGGGGCTTCAAGGGCCTCGGCATCGTCGTGTTGGTCTCGATCCTGTTCCAGACCTTCTACAACCGCGAGATAGCGCGCTTCGTCATGGCCACCGGCGAGGTCCCCGTGGTCGGGTTTGGGCGCGTTCCTCCCGGCGCCGCGTTCTGGGTCCCGATCTCGCTGCTGCTCTTCTACGCCGCCTTCATCCTCGGCGGCTGGGCTGCTGCGGCGGGCCAGGGCCTCAACGCCCTGTTTACCGGCGAGACCGCGGATCCCACCTCGACCGGGGCACGCCTTATGGCCATCGCTCTCATCGTGGTGATCGTCGTCTTGACCATGTCGGCGCGCAAGATCTCGCGTTCGCTGGAGATCGCCAACTGGGTGATAGTGACCACAATCCTGATCACTCTGCTCGTCATCGACGTCCTCCTCGTGCCGGCCAGCAAGTGGATCGAGGGGATTACGGGCTTGATCACTCCGGCGCTGCCTCCGGAAGGCACCGACGCCACCCTCCTCGGCGGCCTCTTCGGGTTTGCGGCGATGTCGACCGGGCTTAACTGGTACATGATGGGCCACTACCGGGATAAGGGTTACGGGATGGGACACCGGGTCGGTTTCATCGCCGGTTTGCGTGGCGAGTCCCAAGAGGTTCACTCGGTCGGCGTGACATTCCGAAACGACGACAAGAACACCGCTCTGTGGCTGAGGTGGAAGCGCTTCTTGAGCATCGACATGTGGGGCGTGTTCTTCGTCGGAGCTCTGTTCGGCATCCTTTTGCCCACGCTCCTCGTTTCGCATCTCGCCGACGAGACCGGCGTCAAGCCGACCGAGGAGACCATCCCTACCTATGCTGCCGAAGCTTTGAGGGACTTGTACGGCAGCGGGATGTTCGTTATCGCGCTGCTGGTCGGAGTTATGATTCTGTTCAGTACGCAGCTGGGCATCTTCGAGGCCCTGGTTCGCAACTTCGTTGATGCTGCAACCGCGATGAGCCCGAAGTTGCGCGAGCGCATCCACGGCGATCCCCGGCTTTTCTACTTTCCCTACATGATCTTTTTGGCCGTCGTCATCTCGGTCATCATCTTCCAGGCCGTTCCGGGGACGTTGATCCTCATCTCGGCGAACATGTCAAACCTCGGAGGGATGATCTTCCCGTTCGTGTTGATGTACTTGAACGGCAAGCTGCCTCCGGCCGCCCGTCCACCCGCATACACGAACGCCGTGCTGGTGATCTTTGCCTTGCTGTGCAGCTTCTTCTTCATCAACTTCGTCTTCGACACGTTCTTTGGAGGGCCGCTGGTCGCCTTCTGATAAGGGATCGATCGGCCGGACCACGCCGGTTCAGCGCGCCGCCCAGCCGGATCCATAGGGAAAGTCGTGCCGGTGAACAGCTCCGAGCAGCATGGCAGCGGCGACCTCCTCGGGCTCGATGAGTCGCTTGATGGCGTGAGGGGCCGGGATGACGTCGTTCAAGACGCGCTCCTCGAGGAGGCCGTGCGCCTTGGCCTGGCGACTCGATTTGGCGCTCGACCAGCTGCTTGCGAACAAAGCCGGGGCAAACCGCCACCGAGGCGATGCCGTGCTCGGCGCCTTCCAGTGCCAGCGCCTTCACGAGTCCGAGGACGCCGTGCTGTGCGGACACGTAGCCGGCCTTGAACAGCAACGCAACCAGCGCATGAGAGGAGGCAATGGCGATGAAGCGGCCGGTCGCTGGCGCGCAGGTGCGGCCTTGAGCACTCGGCGAGCAGGAACGGGCTGGTCAGCAGAAGCTACAGGAGCGCGTCCCACTTGTCCTCGGGGAACTCGTCGCTGGGTGCCACGTGCTGAAATCCTGCATTGGCCACGCCGCGTCGAGGCGGCCGAACCTCTGATGCAGGCCTCGTTGCATCATGAAGCCGCCTCTCCCGCCGGCGCGTCGGCCGGGGGCCGCCGCGACACCAGCAGCTTGAGCACCGGGGGGGTCACCAGCGTCGTGAGGATGCTCATGGCGACCACGACCCCGTAGAGATCACGGCCGATTATCCCTGCGTTGAGTCCCACGGAGGCCACTATCAGGCCCACCTCTCCTCTCGGGACCATGCCCACGCCGATTATCCACATCGACCGCGCTCCCAGGCCCCACGAGGCACCTCCGCACCCGACGAGCTTGCCGATGATCGCGAGCCCGGTAACCGCCGCGACGAGCCCTGCTGTGGAAGGATCGACCAACACGCCGGGATCGACCCTTGCTCCGGTGACCACGAAGAAGAACGGCACCAGCAGGTGGTAGACCGGGTCGAACTGTACATGGAGCTCCCACCTCCGGCGCGTTTCCGAGAACGCCATACCGGCGAGAAAGGCTCCCACGATGGCGGCGAGACCGATCGCCCCCGCGACGACCGACAGCCCCAGGCAGATCGACAACGCCGCGGCCAGTTCACCTCGTTCGATCTGTGCCTTGTCGATGCGAGGAGCCAACGCCCTCACGATGCGGGTCCCGAAGGCGACGACCACGACGAAACCGATCGCTCCCACCGCCAGAGCTGCGAGCCCGAGTGCCGAAGCATTCCCTCGGGTCAGTCCAGTTATCAGCCCGAGGACAAGCAGCCCGAGGACGTCGTCCACCACTGCTGCTCCAAGAATGATCCGGCTTTCCGTTTCGTGCACCACGCCGAGATCGGCCAGCACGCGCGCGGTTATGCCGACGGACGTAGCCACCATCGCGGCACCCATGAACATCGCCTCATCAATGGATCCGGCGACCGCATAGATCAATCCCGCTCCGGCGAGAAAGGGCAGCAAAATACCGGCACCGCCCACGGTCAGAGCCCGAGGGCCCACCTTTTTCACCTCTTGGAGGCTCACGTCCAAGCCAACCATGAACAGCAGCGAGATCGCTCCGAGCTGCTGCAGCGCGATGTTGACGTCGGTATCCCTTATCAGGCCCAGCGCGTGGCTTCCGAGGGCCATCCCGACGAGGATCTCCCCGATGACCGGGGGTTAGTGGATTCGTTCTAGGATTTCGCCGGCCACTTTCGCGGCCGCAAACATGACGAACAGCTCGAACAGGATCCGCTCGGACTCCACTCCCGTAAGATACCGGCTCTCTTTTCGAAACAAGCTCGGACACATCACGTAAAGCGGAACGTGGACGTCTGCCCACGGAAACTGGGTAAAAGCGGACCGCGGACATATGCCAACCGCTGGGTGGGTGGCTTAGGGCTCATCGCTCGAAGTCGCCCGTCGCCCGAATACCTCGGGCTTGAGAGCCGGGATCGTGGCCCCTGTAGAGAGCAAGCAGGCTTAAGCGTCCGCGAGGTGGCGCTCGAAGGGCCCTTGACACCCGCCCTTCTTGGCCGCACGGCACAGGCGCTCAGCCTCGGTCTCGGCCCTGTTGGCGAGGGGCACTCCCACGTGAGGTTCCAAGAGGAGGTTGATGGTGATCATGCCGAGCTCGTCCCGGTAGCTGCGAGCCCGACGGGCCTCGTGCTGGCGCTGGGCCAGCCCCGGGTGCTGCTCGGCTTCCAGCACCACCCTTCTCGACTTCTCTGTGAGCGCCTGGAAGGATTCCTCTTGGGCCACCTCTAGGAGTTCTGTTGATGAGCCAGGGGAGGCCTCCTCGGCCTTGGCGATCTTGCTCGCCCGCCCTCATGCTGCCTATAAGGACTTAGTGCTCCAGATCATAAGTTCGGTGACGGATTCTTCGCGCTCTTACGCGGCCGGTCGTAGATCTTCGTTGCCCGCGATTCGCTTCATGAGCTTGGCGAGATCGGTGCGGGTGAACTTCCA
>Ga0136633_1001472_pt1 | contig 17338 bp, 18 predicted proteins | sample AntDrymeUQ832206_2_FD_105494 | JGI IMG/M metagenome (GOLD analysis project Ga0136633, IMG submission 105494) | Polar desert sand microbial communities from Dry Valleys, Antarctica - metaG UQ83 (22.06) | ecosystem: Environmental > Terrestrial > Soil > Desert | place: Antarctica: Dry Valley...
CCGTCTCACGGCTGCCGGCCTCGCCCGCTTCAAGAGCGCCAGGCCCAGCCATCTGCGTGGGGTTCGAGAGCACTTCCTGTCCCGCCTGCCTACCGCACAGCAAGAGGCGCTCGGAACCGCGTTCGATCGCATCCTCCAGGGTGCGGGTGAGGACGTCCCCGGTGGCCTCGCCAAGAAGCCGTTGCCGCCGGGGACGTCGTCACCCCGACCGGAGCCGGAAGGTGATCTCTGATCCCGAACCGTCTCGAAAATGAGACCTCGCCGTACCTGCTCCAGCACAAGGACAACCCGGTCGATTGGCATCCGTGGGGCGAGGAGGCGAAACAGCTTGCCCTCGAGGCGGACCGTCCGATCCTGCTCTCGATCGGCTATTCCGCCTGCCACTGGTGCCACGTGATGGAGCGTGAGTCCTTCGAGGATCCCGAGACCGCCGCCTATATGAACGAGCACTTCATCCCGGTCAAGGTCGACCGCGAGGAGCGCCCCGACGTCGACGCGATCTACATGGAGGCCGTCCAGGGGATGACCGGGCAGGGCGGCTGGCCGCTGACCAGCTTCCTCGATCCCGACGGCGTGCCGTTCCACGGCGGCACCTACTTCCCGCCCGAGCCCAGACACGGGATGCCGAGCTTCCGGATGGTCATGGAAGCCGTCCACGAGGCCTGGATCGCACGACGCGAGGAGATCCGCGCGGCGGCAAGCCGCACCGGCGAGCAGCTTGGCGCGATCGCGCGGATAGCCCCTTCGACCGATCCGCTTGGCCCCTACCTCGTCGCCGACGCGCTGACCACCCTGCGTGGCCAGGCCGATCTCCAGAACGGCGGCTTCGGCGGCGCGCCCAAGTTCCCCTCGGCCGCCGCGATCGACCTGTTGCTTGCCCGCGGCGAGCGTGAGATCACCGAGCGCACCCTCGACGCGATGGCGTCGGGGGGGATCTACGACCAGCTCCGTGGCGGCTTCGCCCGCTATTCCGTCGATGCGGTCTGGCTCGTCCCTCATTTCGAGAAAATGCTCTACGACAACGCGCTGCTCGCCCGCGCCTACCTGCACGGCTACCAGGAGCTCGGCCACGAGCGCTACCGGCGGGTCTGCGTCGAGACGCTCGACTGGGCACTGGCGGAGATGCGCGGCCCCGAGGGCGGCTTCTACTCCGCCCTCGACGCCGACTCCGAGGGCGAGGAGGGCCGCTTCTATGTCTGGGCCTATGACGAGGCGCGATCGGTGCTGGAGGCGGCCGGCCTTGAAGCTGCTGCGCAGGAGCTGCTCGACTGGCTGGGGATCACTCCCGCCGGCAACTTCGAGGGCGCCCGCAGTGTCGTTCACCTGCCCGCCGGCGCCTGGTCGGAGCCGCCGGCCGACTGGGAGGCGGCCCGCGATGCGTTGTTGGCCGCCCGTGAAGGGCGGATTCGTCCCGGCCTGGACGACAAGCGCCTGGCCTCCTGGAATGCGCTGATGATCGGCGCGATGGCCGAGGCCGGCGCCGTCCTCGGCGAGCAACGGTTCATCGCTGCGGCCGTTGAGGCCGCCGACTTCGTGCTCGAGACGATGCGAGACGACAACGGCCGGCTGCTCCGCACCTACAAGGACGGCGAGGCGAAGCTGAATGCCTACCTCGAAGATCATGCCTACCTACTCGAAGCGCTGCTGACTCTGTATGAGGCGACCTTCGACCCGCGGCACTACGACTCGGCAGTTGCAGTTGCCGAAACGATGATCGAGCGCTTCGGCGACGAGGAACGTGGCGGCTTCTTCACCACCTCCGACGACCATGAGGAGTTGATCGCGCGTCGCAAGGACATCGACGACCATCCGATCCCGTCGGGCAATGCCAGCGCGGCGCTCGGTCTTCTGCGCCTCGGCGCCTTGAGCGGGGAGCGCCGCTACGAGGAGCTTTCGGTCGGCGTGCTGCGGCTTCTTCACAAGGCGGCGGAGCGGCATCCCAACGGCCTCGCCTACCTGCTCCGCGCCCTCGACTTCCACACCAGCGGAGCGAAGGAGGTGGCGCTGATCGCGCCGCAGACGTCGGGCCTCGACGGCGTGGCCGAGCTTGCCGCAGTGGCGCGCGCCCGCTTCCGGCCCAACACTGTCCTCGCAGGCGGGGTCGAAGGCAGCGCCTCCCCCCCGCTCCTGGCCGATCGTCCTGCCGTCGCCGGCGCCGCAGCCGCTTACGTCTGTGAGCGCTTCACGTGCAAGGCGCCGGTGCAGGGTGCCGAGGAGCTCGCGGAGCTGCTCACGTAGCGCCCGCATCGACAGCTCGGAGCATTTTGCACCGCCTGCGGCGCAAAATCGACCAAGTTGAGCTCGAGCGCTCGAGGCGACCCGATGTAGGCTGCGCCGATGAGCCCCACCGCCACCAAAGCCAAGAGCAAGACAGCCTCTGCCCGTAAGGGCCCGACGACGGTCGCACGCGCCTATCTCGAGGCGATCGACGCCCGAGACCTCGATACGGCGACAGCGCTCTGGAAGCCAGGGAGCATCGATCGGCTGGTCGGGATGGCCGATCTGCGCGCGCCCGACGAGATCAAGGCTTACTTCGAGAACCTCTTCGCGGCGATCCCCGACTTCAAGCTGACGATCCTCTCGATCACGGCGCAGAAGGAGTCCGCCGCCGTCCGCTGGAGCATGACCGGCACGTTCGACGGCACGACCAGGATCGAGGGCTTCGCGGCCAACGGGGCGAGCATTGAGCTCGAGGGGATCGACCTGCTGACGATCCGCGAGGGCAAGATCGTCGACAACGTGGCCTACACCAACGGCGTCGAGCTCGCCCGCCAGATCGGTGCGATGCCGCCGCAGGGATCTCGAGCCGAGAAGGCAATGTGCGCCGCCTTCAATGCGAAGACCAATGCCGGCGGCCTGCTCGGCAAGCTGCGCGAGCGCCGAGCCGGTTAGCTCGCCAGCGGCGCGCCCGCGCTGAGGCGCCCGCGCCGCACGATCGCCAGGGTCGCGCCGAGGGCAGCGGCGAGGACGCCCAAGAGCACCGCCTCTTGCCAGCCCCTAGCCTCGATCACGGCGCCGCCGATCGCCGCACCGGACGACAGACCGGCGATCAGCGAAGTCAGCACCCAGGTGAAGGACTCCGTCGCTGCCCCGGGCGGCGCCACCCAGGCGGTCAGTTCATTACGAGTCGCGATCAGCGGCGCGATCGGCGCTCCGGCGAGGATCACCAGCGCCGCCATCGCCGCCGGCGAGTCCGCCGCCGCAAGTGGCAGGCAGGCGAGCGGAAAAGCGATGCTGACGAGCACATAGGTCTCGACGATTCCTCGCCTCGGCGGCCGCGTCCCGAAGATCAGGCCCCCGACTCCGCTCCCCGCCGACCAGATCGCCAGCAGCACGCCCGCCAGGGCCGCGCTCCCCATCGCCTCGGCGAAGGCGGGCAGGGCAACCTCGACCGTGCCGATACAGAAACCGAACGGCAGCGTGGTCAGCGCCAGCATGCGAATTGTCGGCGACGAGAGTGGCCCCCAGATCCCGGCGGATCCACGCTCTTCATGCTCCGCCGGCGGCGGCACGGGCGGCAAGTTGGCGACGAAGAGAGCGACGCCGAGAACGACGAGCACGGCGGAGACCCCGAGCGCCGTCCCTGGCCCGGCAAGGGCGACGATCGCTGCCGTGATCAGCGGGCCGGTGACGAAGGAGACCTCGATCGTCACCGAGTCGAGCGCGTAGGCGCTGCGCAGGAGCGCGTCATCGTGGCCGAGCAGCTCCGGCCACCGCGCCCGCAGCACGGAGCCCGCCGGCGGCAGGAGCGCCCCGGTCAGGAGTGCGGCCGCGACCAGGGCCGCGGTCGGAGCGTCGTTCGATCCCAGCGCCCAGACGCCGAGGATGCCAAGGCCATTGCCGAAGGCGATCGGCAGCAACATCCCGGCGCCGCGGCGATCGACAAGGCGGCCGGAGAGCGGCCCACCGAACGCGCCACCGAAGGCAATCGCGCCGGCTACGAGCCCTGCGATCGCGAACGATCCCGTCTGCTCGCGAAGGAAGAGGATGACCGCGAGGCCATTGATCGCGAACGGCACCCGGGCGAGCGTCGAAGCGAAAACGAGTACGGCGATGTCCTCGGTTCGGAGAATTCGCGCATAGGCCGCCACCTTCCGAGGTTAGATGACCTCGGAGGCTCGACGAAGACCCGCGCCAAGGTCCGCGGCACCTGATCAAGTACCGCTTCCGAGCCGAGCCTTACAGCACCGGCAGGTAGCGGTCGATCTCCCAGGGCGAGACCTGGACTCGGTAGTCCTCCCACTCCTGGCGCTTGATCTCGATGAAGCGGTTGAAGGTGTGCTCGCCGAGCACGCGCAGGACCAGCTCCGACTCAGCGGCGATCTCGATCGCCTCGCCGAGTGATTCGGGCAGCTGCTCGATGCCCTGGCGCTGGCGCTCCTCGGGGCCGAGGTGGTAGAGGTTCTGCTCCATCGGCTCCGGCAGCTCGTAGCCGTGCTCGATCCCCTCGAGCCCGGCGTGGAGCATCGCGGCGAAGCAGAGGTAGGGGTTGCAAGCCGGATCGGGGCAGCGCAGCTCCGCTCGGGTAGCGCCCTCCTTGCCCGGGTGGTAGAGCGGCACGCGGATCAATGCCGAGCGGTTTCGCCGCGACCAGGCGAGATAGGTGGGCGCCTCGTAGCCCGGCACCAGGCGCTTGTAGGAATTGACCCACTGCGCGAAGAGCGAGGAGATCTCACGGGCGTGCTTGAGCTGGCCGGCGATGAAGGCCTTCGCCGTCGCCGAGAGGAAGTACTGATCGTCGGCGTCGTAGAAGGCGTTGCGAGAATCCTTGCCCAGCGACTGGTGGACGTGCATCCCCGAGCCGTTCTCGCCGGTCAGCGGCTTCGGCATGAAGGTCGCATGCCAGCCGTACTTCTGCGCGAACTCACGGACGGTGATCCGGTAGGTCATGCAGTCGTCGGCCATCGCGAGCGCGTCCTTGTAGCGCATGTCGACCTCGTGCTGGGAGGGGCCGACCTCGTGGTGGGAGTACTCGACGTGGATCCCCATCTGCTCGAGCGCCAAGACCGTGTCGCGGCGAACGTCGGAGCCGGCGTCGAGCGTGGTCAGGTCGAAGTAGCCGCCCTCGTCGAGCACCTCGGGGATGCCGCCGGCGGGACGGGCTTCCTTGAAGTAGAAGAACTCGAGCTCGGGACCGACGTTGTAGGTCTCAAAGCCCATCGCGCGAGCTCGCTCGAGGGCACGGCGAAGAATCCAGCGGGGGTCGCCTTCGTAGGGCTCGCCGCCGGGGACCTGGATGTCGCAGAACATTCGCCCGGTCGGCTTCTCCTCGGGCCGCCAGGGCAGGATCGTGAACGTCGAGGGATCCGGCATCGCGATCATGTCCGACTCCTCGATCGGGTTGAAGCCCGTGATCGAGGAGCCGTCGAAGCCCATCCCGCCCTCGAGCGCGTCATCCAGCTCGGAGGCGTTGATCGAGAAGCTCTTGAGCTGGCCGAGGACGTCCGTAAACCAGAGCCGGATGAAGCGGACGCCATGCTCGGCGACGACGGCGCGAACTTCTTCGGCGCTCTCGGTCTTGATCGGTTGCTCGTCGCTCATCGGCTGCTCGCGTGGCATCGTGACGGATCGGCGATTCGCGCGTAGATCCGATTGGTGTGAAGCGCCGTAGGAACTTGCGGAACACCCTTCCGATGTGTATATTCAGCGCAGCTACTTACGGAACGTAAGTTACCGGCTAAAAGTAAAGTAAAGGGTCCCTAATCGGCCGGTAAAGCACCCTGATCAACCAAAATCGGACCCACTCTGGAGAGTCGCCATGACAGTCAAGACCGATGTTTCCCGGTTCCACATCCACGACGAGCTGACGGCGCCCGAGGGCAGTGACAAGCTGCTCAAGAGCATCGCTGCATCCGGCGGCCAGATCTCCAAGATCGTCGGCGCCCTGGCAGGCTCGCCGACGACGCTTCGCGCATTCGCGCGACTGCGCCGAGAGCTCCGCTCCGGCCTGCTGCCCGAGCAGACGCAGGTCCGGATCGCCCTTGCGATCGCCGAGAAGCGCGGCGATGGCTACAGCGTCGCCCAGCATGCGCGCGAAGCGCGCGCCGGCGGCATGGGGCTGGACGAGATCTCACGGGCTCGCAGCTTCGAGTCCGACGACGAGGCCGAGGCGGCGCTGTTACGTCTGCTCAAGGCCGGCGTCGAGACCGACGGCCACACGCCGATTTACCTGGTCGAGGAGGCCCGCGAGGTCGATTGGACCGACGAGCAGATCATCGAGGCGCTGGCACACGTCGCTTTGAACGAGTTCCAGAGCCTGATCGCCAACGCCAGCGGGTTGCCGATGGATCAGACCGATCCGGCGATCCTGCCGTCCGCCGCCTAAGTGCCTATCTCGGTAGGGGCGTGCGCCCGGTGGACGACTGGACCGAGCGGGGCGGTGAGGCGATGACGTCCGCATGGTGGTGCCATGTGGACGTCATCGACTTGCCGCAGCCGCGATGTGTCCAGGCGTTCATCCGGGTGTGCGTCCCCTATTGAGATAGGCCCACTAAGCGGCAGGCCTGCCGAGCAGCAGACCGTTCGAGCCGTCGCCGCTACTTCGCGGCGACGGTGGCGCGAACGTGGTCGGTGTACTTGAAGTTGAGCTGCTTAGCCGCGCCGTTGGTGAGGTCCCACTTGGCGTGGTTCGCGAAGGGACCGCGATCGATCACCTTGGTCGTCACCGTGCGGCCCTTGTACTGGAAGCTGACGCGGGTGCCGCAGGGAAGCTTCTTGTGGGCGACGCCGACGGTCTTGCGCTTCAGCGTCTGACCGCAAGCTGTCTGGTTGCCGTAAAGACCGGGGCCGTACCAAGTGGCCAGATCGCGGCTGCTGGAGCCCTTGACTGGAGCATCGCTTCCGGTCGCCGCCTCCTCGCCGGGGATGCCGACACCGCCGCTGGCGCCATCCGCGCTCGAGACGAGAGCAGCGAACATCACGCCGACAGCCATCACGACCGCCCACATGGCGATCCGATCAGGCGCGGCGCCGACCGAGGCCTTGGGGGCCTGTCTGCGATTTGGGTTCGCCGCAGGGCGCGGCGGGGTACGGTCGTACATGAAGTCCTCTTTCTGGCGCTTACGGAGTTAGCTGTCGGGCTCGCGCTTGAAAGAGCTGCGCTACGCGGCGGATGCCACTGATTCGCCCCTGTAGTTACTTGTGGAGGTGGGTCCCCCGTTCTCCGCGGTTATGTGGCGGAGATTCAGCGAAGGCGGCAGACTACCAGAAACCTCGGCGGATGCTGACGGTTTGCTCACATTTCGTCCGCCGGCCTCACAAACACCTGCGAGCGGGCGATTTCGTGCCATCCGGGTCAAAGCCGGCGCCGCGCCGGTAGCGGCGTATGATCCGGGCTGCGGGCCACGCGATCGCGGGGGAGTTGATCCCTCGAGGAAAGTCCGGACACCGAAGGGCAAGGTGGTGGGTAACACCCACCCGGAGAAATCCGCGGGAAAGTGCCACAGAAACAACACAGCCGATGGCGCGGCCACACGTGAGCCGCGTACAGGCAATGGTGAAAAGGTGCGGTAAGAGCGCACCAGCGTCGCGGCGACGCGGCGGCTGGGTAAACCCCGCCCGGTGCAAGGCCAAGCAGGACCGTCGACCCGGCCCGGCGAGGTCCAGGTAGGCCGCAGAGCCACGGAGAACGTGGCTCCCTCGGGGCTCACGCCCCGGGGAGATAGATGATCGCGCCAGACAAGATCCGGCTTAACGGCCCGCTAACGAGAGAGCCCCGCCTAGGCGGGGCTCTCTCCATTTAGTCTTGCTTGAACTCGCTCTAGGTCCTGCTCTCGAGGTTCGCCGCCTCGCTGCGCTTCTCTGATGCCTCGCGCTCGGCGTCGGCCGCCTCGTCCTTGGCCTCGCCCTTGCGCTCTTCGCGAACGCCTTGCTTACGGGTGCCCTCGTCGTCGGTCAATTCTCCGACCGTCTTCTTGACGCGACCCGAGATCTTGTCTGTGATTCCCATTGCCGTCTCCTTCTGAATCTGTGCTGGTGGACACCTCTTGGATGCCCGGCATGAGCGTTCGCAAACAACGCGGTGGCCGGCTTCGGGAGCGGTTCGCGAGCTAGCTCAGTTGGCTTCCGCAGCTGCCGCAGCCGTCGGTCGTCATGACGCCGCGCTCGCAGATCAGGCACGGCGCCGGGCTTCCGGATTCCATCGCGGCCCAGGTGAGCTGGACGACTTCCTGAAGCGTGCTCAGCTTGGGTCCGGGGCGAAAGCTCAAGAACTGCCTGTCGGTTCCCGTGCGTCGTGGGATCGGCCGATGGCCGACGGTGGGTCCGCGCCGTGTTCCGCGTCGAGGGGCGAGTCTCTGGGTGGTTGCGCTCACTTGACGCTCCTGAACACACCGATGACCCTGCCGAGCACCTCCGCGTCACTCGACTTGATCGGCTCGTAGGCCGGATTCTCGGGTTGCAGGCGGATGCCGTCTGCCTCCCGGAAGAACCTCTTCACGGTCGCCTCGTCTTCGAGCAGCGCGACCACGATCTGGCCGTTGTCCGCGTCGTCGGCGGGCCGCACGATGACTACATCGTCGCTGAGAATCCCTGCGTCGCGCATCGAGTCGCCGCGGACCCGCAGAGCGAAGTCGCCATCTTCGGCGCCGATTACTGCCGGGATCTCAAGCTGGTCCTCGATGTTTTCCTCGGCGAGGATCGGCTGACCCGCGGCGACTTGGCCGACCAGGGGGATCGACGGCCTGAGCACGCGCCTGGCGCGGTCGACGAGGATCTCGATAGCCCGCGGTTTCGAGGGGTCGCGGCGCAAGACGCCGGACTTCTCGAGCTTGGCGAGATGGGCGTGAACGGTCGAGGGCGAATGCAGCCCCATGGCGCTGCCGATCTCGCGGACGGTCGGCGGATAGCCGGTCTTGTCGAGATATCCCTTGATGAACTCGAAGATCTCGCTCTGGCGCTTTGTCAGGTTCAGGTCAACCATCTGAGGGGAGCCTCCTGGGCAGTCGCGCGGGGCGCGAGTCGGTCACTTGACGGGAACACATGTTCGTAGACTAGGGGACTGCTCGGACGGAAGCAAGCGCACACGCGTTCGCCTCTGGTTGCTCGCCGGGCGGCGGGCGGCATGGCATGCCCCCGCCCGCCCCGTATCTCTAGACTGGCCGCTCCCTCAAGCGGCTGTGGCGGAACTGGTAGACGCGCAAGGTTGAGGGCCTTGTGGGGTGTATAGCCCCGTGGAGGTTCGACTCCTCTCAGCCGCATCTCAGCTCGCTGCCACCGCGGCGCGGGTAGCCGTCCGCACCGGCAGCGCTACGGCCCGTCGGGCCCTCCGGCGCGATCCGCCTGCTCCCGGACGAACACGGTCAGCAGGCGCAGGATTCCTCCGAGGCCGGCCAAGACGCCGGCTCCGGTCGCCCCGGCAGCCAGGATCAGTAGCGCCACGGGCCCTCTCCCCTGCCGCTGTAGTTCGTCCAAGCCGGGGATCGTCACCTCGGTGACGGCAATCAGAAGACCGGCGGCGAGCGTCAGAGCAAGGACGGCGCCGGCGGCTGCCAGCAGGACCGTCGCCAGGAGCTCACTGCGCCGCAACAGCTCGGGCGTCAACGCAGTCGCCTCAGCCCGGGCCCGGGGCGCCGCAAACTCGATAGCGGCGGACGAGCTTGACGGCCTCACCGCTGCGATTCTCGCCGCGCACTCGCAGGACTGCCACCCGCTCGCGGTAACCACGCAGGTCGAGCGCGACGACCAACCGGCCGCGACGGCGCTCGACGGCGATGCGCTCACTGGGCTCACCGCCGAGCGTGATTCGCACAGCCCGCAGCGGCCGCAGCTTGATCCGCAGCTGCCGCTCCGCAACACAGTCCCGATCGCGGCCGCGGGGCTGGCATGACGCCGTCGTGTAGCAAGCCAGGGCCGGCTCGGCCGGCACGCTCTCCGCCTCGTAGCTGAGGTATGAGTCGGCGGCCTCCGCGCCCGCGATCGGCCCGGTGACGGGATCGATCCCGGGGTGAAAGATCTGCGCGCAGGTCGTCAGCGGCACCCGCGAAGGGTCCGCCGGCCCCGGGTTGATCAGGGCGTCGATCGCCAGCGCGTAGGCGACCGGGTCGATCAAGCCGATCAAGAGGTGCTCGTTGACCGCGGTCGGACAGACGTCCTGGGTGGCGACGTTGGTGATCTCGCCGTCGCCGGTGCGCAGCGAGGAGCTGCCGCTGTCGTCGAGATTTGGCTGGACGATCTCGTCGGTACGCGTATAGATGTTCGTATAGGAGACGCCCGCGAAGGTCTCCTGGCGGGAGTTCAGCGCCCGCATGAAATCCGCCTCGTCACGTTGTTGCCAGCCCGATGGCGAGCAGGGATCGCTCGCCGAGCAGCGCGCCATCGTCGTGCCGTGATTGCTCGGCGCAAAGCCGATCACGTCGTCGACGATCGCGCGGGAATCCGGCCACCAGCGCAGCGCCCAGCGGCCGACCATGCCGCCCTGGCTGTGGCCGATGATCGAGACTCGTGTGCCGGTCGTCTGGTGCATCGATCGCAGCGCCTGGAGGACGTACTCGCCGTTCAGTTGGACGTCGCCGGTCGCCTGGTCGGGCAGATCGACGTGGCACCAGGGGATCCCGAGCTTGTCGAGCGCCGGCTGATAAGTCCAGGACCAGTTGTCCTTCGCAGTCGCTCCGGTCCCCTGGATGAGCAGGACCGGAATCGTCTCGGCCTGATCGAAGCCGGCCGAGCAGCCGATCACCGACTCGGCCTGAGCGGCGGTGATAGTCGGCTTCGATCCAGGCGTGTCGACCGGCGCGAACTCCTCGGCGGCAGCGACCGCGGGCAGCAGGGCCAGGGCCGATCCGATCAGCAGAGCGAGCGGGCAGCAGAGGGAACGAGGCAGGCGAAGCACCCTCTGAACTTAGCGCAGCGCCGGATCACATCCGCGAAGTGCTCGAATCAAGACGACGCTGACCGACCATCCGGAAATCTGGGAGCCGCACCGAGCGCCTCTGAACCGCCGCGGTCCTTCGCCGCTGCGCGAGCGATCCGCTTGGCGTGCTTCGGCATCAACCTGATCTGGCCTGAGGGCGAACCCCAGAAGCCGGCGAAGTAGAGGCGCGGGGCGGCGGGATTCTCGGGTGCGGCGTGAGGGTGGGTCGGCAGTCCATCAGGACGCAAAACGCCGAGGTCCCCGACGATCGGCTCGAGGCCCCGGCGGTAGCCGGTCGCGCAGATGACGACGTCGGGTTGTAGACGGCTTCCGTCGGCAAGGATCACATCGTCGCCCTCGAAAGCCTCGACCGTCGCGACCACCCGGGTGCGTCCGGCTTTGAGCGCGGCTACGAAGCCGTCATCGACCGCCGGGCCGGTCAACGTCGTCCGGAACCTGGTCTGGAAGCCGTCGGGCGCCGCCGGGATCCCGTAGGTGGTCAGGTCCCCGAAGATCAGGCGCTGCATCAGCCTGCCCAGCGCGTCGCCTACCCGGGCCGGCTGGTAGTCCGCGGGGATAGCGGAGGGCTGCAGCGGAACGCCGTGCCAATCGCGCGGGAACAGGTTCGGGGCTGTGCGCATCGCGACGGCGACCTTCGCTCCAGCCTCGATCAGGTGGCCGGCGATGTCGATCCCGGTGTTGCCGGCGCCGACGATCAGGACCTCGCGGTCCGCGTAGGAGAACGGCGAGCGGTACTCGGCTGCGTGGATCAACTCGCCCGAAAAGCCCTCTCGCCCCGGCCATTTCGGAAGCTTCGGAACTGCGTCGTAGCCGGTTGCGACAACCGCGTAGCGGGCCGACAGCGGACCGGTCGACGTCTGCAGCGTCCATTTCCCCTGATCGCCCCGGTCGATCCGCTCGAGCGCTGTGCCAAAGCGAACGTCGAGACCCTGATCAGCCGTGTAGTCCTCGAGATAGCGAACGAAATCGTCGCGGGACGGATAGCGGCCATAACGCTTGGCGATGCGCCGACCCGGCAGGCTCGAGAAGCTCCGCATCGTGTTCAGGCGGAGACCGTCGTAGCGACTCCGCCAGCGAGCCGCGACAGCGTCGCTGCGCTCGAGGACGATCGTCTCGAAGCCACGCTTCTTCAACATCGCGGCGACCGCCAGTCCGGCCGGGCCCGCTCCTGAGACAACCGCCTCATGACGTTCCACGGGACCAGCCTAACCGAGCGCGAATGGCGGTCGCGTCAACCGGAAAGCCTCCCGGTCGAGGCGAGCCCGCCCTTTATCGCCGGCTCAGCGCAGGGTGGTCAGCCAGATGTCGGCTAGGGATTGGTCGGGGCGGGTTGAGGCCAAGCCGCGGACGGAGCGGTCGACGCCGATCGGGGGCTTGGCCCGTTCGTCGATCACGCTCAAGAGCGGGGCGCCTTGAAGCTCCTCGACGGCGTCGCCGTCGAGCTGATCGGCGATCTGCGCTTCTCCGGCCACGAGAGCTTCGAGCCGGCCGGCGGGGTCGGGCTCGAGCATGAGGACGATCTGATCGACCCCGGGGCCGAGCTCGAAACCGGCTCCCCACCAATCCGAGTTACGGGCCAGCGCAGTCTCCCCGACGAGTCCGGGCGCATCGACGCGGAGCTCGAACGGGCCGGTGCCGGAGCCTTCGCGGACGACCTCTCCCCCGCGGGTGGCCGCGAGCGCAAGTGGGGAGACGATCCCGAGTCGCCCGTCGGAGAGGGCCAGGTCGGGATTCTCGACCGGGGCGAGAAACAGGAACCGAACCAAGCCGGGGCGGGGGGAGTCGGTGCCGCTCAGTCCCGGCAGTAGCTCCGCCGCAACCCCGTCGGCAAGCCAGCGCTCGACGTTGGCCGCCACGGCGTCGGAGTCGAAGCGGATCCCGTCTTGAAAGGCAACCCCGGTGCGAAGCCGGTAACTCCAGATTCGGCCACCGCCACGCGGGCCGAGCGGCTGCGCCAGGCCGAAACGGGCGCGAGTCTGGCCGAACGGCCCGGACTCGGTTGAGATCAGCGGCTCGTGGATCTGGCGGGCCGCAAGTCGCTCGGCTCGGCTCTCGGCGAGGACCGGGTCAACCGTCTGGACTCGATTCGCCATCGCGATGCGAAGCAGCGGAGCGGGGGCGGGGGTGAAGGCGGTGGGTGCCTCCTTGGCGTCCCCATCGCCGCCCCCGCAGCCGGCAAGGCCGGCGATGACGATCAGCGCAGCCGCGGTGCGCGGGGCGAGCGCCCGACGCGATTGTGCAACCCGGTACCCGATGCCGACGCGAATTGCACAATCACGTGGGATCCCGCGACCGCGGATCGCCGGCGCTGGTGCGGACAGGCGGGACGTGCCGCTAGACCTTGAGGAGGACGATCGTGTTGACGACGAAGAGCACCGCGAAGAAGATCGTCCAGCGGTCGAGGTTGCGCTCGACGAGCGAGCCGCTGCCGAGCGAGCTGCCACCGCTTCCGATCCCGAATGCGCCTGAAAGCCCCGCGTCCTTGCCGGAGTGCAGCAGGATCAGGAAGATCAGGATCACCGAGACGAAGACTTGAACTATGCCGAGCATGGTCTCCATCAGCGGCGCAGTCTAGCTGGATGGCTTGGTCGACTTCTGATCATCCAGCGCGCTGAGGATCTCGACCGCCTCGGCGCGCAACTCGGCGTCCTGTCGCCTGAAGTCCTGCTCGTCGATCTTGCCCTGGGCATGGTCGAGCTCGGTGTCGCGGATCTCGCGATATTTGGCGAGCTTCCGTGCTTCGAGGTCCTCGAGGTCGGCGGCCGCGGCGATTGCCGCCGGCTGCTCGGATCCCGAGCGTCGCAGCGGCACCGCGACGAAGGCGGCGACGGACAGGATCGCGACGGCTGCAAGCAGGTATTCCATCTGCCTCAGCCCGGCGAGCTCGCAAGCTCGCGCGCGAGCCGGGCGGCGTAGATGTCGGAGACGACCTCGCGGCGACGGGCGCCCGAGCCCGGCCAGAGCGCCAGCAGGGCGCCGAGGACGGCGATCCCTATTCCGGCCCAGAGCCAGAAGATGAACGGGTTGACGTTGAAGCGGATGTTGGCCGCCGGCGAGTTGAGCACATAGAACTGGGCGAAGCGCGCGATCGCCTCGCCCTGATCGGTTGCCAGTTGTCGCATCGCCTCGACGTCGCCGGGCTCGATCTGCTCGATCCGCTGCGCGAACTGTCGATCGACCTTGGTCATGACCAGATCGAGGCTGGAGAGATCGGGCTGGATCGCGGTCCAGACGTCGGTAGTCAGGCCTTCCTGGCGGCCGATCTCGCTCGTCGCCTCGCCCTCGAAGAAGCTGCGCAACGGCGCCGCGCCGTCGCTTTGGGAGTTGACCGAGAAGTACTCGCGGGACGGCGCCAGGATCATCGACTCCGGCTCACCGTCTCGCCAAACCTCGATCACCGCTCCGAAGGTGAGGCTCTGCTGGGCGCTGTCTATCGACTCGGTCGGCTCGACGTATCGAACGGTGTAGTCGGCAACCCGGGCCTCCTGGCCCGGCTCGAGCCGCAGATCCTCGCTGGTCTGGAAGCTCGAGGAGGCGGCGATGCCGATGAACATCACCGCAATCCCGGCATGGACCACGTAGCCGCCATAGCGGCGCCGGTTGCGGGCAACGAGTCGCCCCAGCGACAGCAGCAGCGGGTCGCCGGTCAGCGAGCGCCTCGCCGCGGCGCCACGGATCAGCTCCTGGCTGACCGAGGCGATCGTGAATCCCGCAACGACAAAGAGGACCAGCGCCAGCGGCTCTCCGCCGGCATCGCCGAGCAGCCAGGCCAACAGCCCGGCTAGAGCGGCGGCCGCGGTCGGGATCATCAGCGAGCGGCGAATCCCGGCCAGGCTGACCCGCCGCCAGGCGAGCAGCGGCCCGATCCCCGCGACGAAGAGCAGGGCGATCCCGATCGGGGTCGTGAAGCGGTTGAACCACGGCGCCGCCAGCGAGGACTCCTCGCCGCTTAGCGCCTCGGAGATCAACGGGAAGAAAGTGCCCCAGAAGACGACGGCGGCGAGCGCTACGAGCAGGAAGTTGTTGACCAGGAAGAAGGACTCGCGGCTGGCCAGCGAGTCGATCCGCCGCTCCGAGCGGAGATCGCCGAGGCGCGAGACGATCAAGAGCGTCGAGCCGATCAGGATCGTCGCGATCAGGATCAGCAGGGGCGGTCCGACTTTCGACTCGCCGAAGGCGTGAATCGATTGGAGGATCCCGGAGCGAACCAGGAATGTCCCCAAGAGCGAGAGCGCGAAGGTGAGGACGATCAAGGAGACGTTCCAGGTCCGCAGCATGCCGCGGCGCTCCTGGACCATGATCGAGTGAAGGAAGGCGGTGCCGGTCAGCCAGGGCATCAGCGCGGCGTTCTCGACCGGGTCCCAGGCCCAATAGCCGCCCCAGCCGAGCTCGCTGTAGGACCAGCGGGCACCGAGCGCGAGGCCGATCGTCAGTAGCACCCAGGCGATCAACGCGAAGCGGCGAGTCGAGCGAATCCAGCTCGCGTCGAGGCGGCGGGTGATCAGTGCCCCGATCGCAAACGCGAAGGGGATCGTGAAGAAGACGTAGCCCGCGTAGAGCATCGGCGGATGGATCGCCATCAGGGGGTGGCGAAGCAGCGGATTCAACCCCTGGCCCTCGACGGGCACCGGGCTCAGCGCTGCGAACGGCCAGGTTTCGGCGCCGGGGAAGGCGATCCCGGCCGCGATCAGTCCGGTGAAGAAGACGGCGATCCCGCCCATCACCGCCGTCGCCCAGGGCACGACTTCGCGATGGTGGCCGCGGGTCATTGCCAGCACCGCCGAGGCGGCGATCGAGAGGACGGTCGCCCAGAGCAGCAGCGATCCCGCCTGGCTGCCCCACATCGCGGTCAGCTTGTAGGGCCAGGTCGGGGTCGTCGTCGAGGAGTTCTGGGCGACCAGCGCGAGCGAGAAGTCGTCGCGCAGGAAGGCGAGCTCGAGCGAGAGGACCGCGATCAGCAGCAACGCGCAGAGTGCGTAGACGGCGCGGCGCGAGGAATCGGCCCAGCGGCTGTCGCCGCGGGTGCCCAGCAGCGCCGAGACGACTACATAGATCGCGGTCAGGAAGGCGACGAAAAGGGCGGCGGCCCCGACCGCATTCACGGCATCACTCGACGAAAGTGTTCTCGGGGATCGACCCGTCCTCGGCTACGAACTTCGACGGGCACTTGGTGATCAGGCTGTCCTCCTCCGCCACAAAGACTCCCTGCTCGCTGAGTTCGCCGGTGACGATCACCTCGCGCCCCTCGCGAAATGGGTCGGGAATGATCCCCTCGTAGGAGACCGGGAGCGTCTCGCCCCCGTCGCGGTCCTCAATTACGAACTCGAGGCTGCCGCCGACGCGCGGGCCCTCCTCACTGACCTTGCCGGTCAGCTTGTAGGTCTCCCCGTTCGGCCCGGCCGCGAGCAGGTCGGATGGTTCGCGGGCTTCTGTGCCCGCGCTGAACGACGTGTAGACGAGCGCGGCGGCGAGCAGTACTGCGACCGTCAGCGCGACGCCCAGCCGAATCTGACGCTTCCGTGCCGGGTCCATCGCAGCGGATTATCGCAGGGGCGAGCGTTTGCCTGGCGGCTTCAGCGGGCACCCATGCCGGCGATGGATAATCGGAGGACCCAACGGAAGGCGAGGCACTGATGGACGCGACGGACAAGACGATGCTGATCACGGGAGCCAGCACCGGGATCGGAGCGGCGACTGCGCGCAGTGCGCTGGCCGAAGGCTTCTCGCTCGTTCTCTCCTCTCGCGGCGAGGAGAAGCTGCGGACACTCGAGTCCGAGCTCGACGGCGGTGACCGTGTTCTGATCCACCCAGCCGACGTGGCGGAGTGGGATCAGGTCGAGGCCCTGGTCACCGCCGGGAGCGAGCGCTTCGGATCGATCGACGTCGTCTTCGCCAATGCCGGCTTCGGGGCTGCCCGAGGGTTCATGGAGGAGACGCCCGAGCAGTGGAAGCAGATGATCCTGACCAACGTCCTCGGCGTGGCGCTGACGATCCGTGCGACGCTGCCAAGGCTGCTTGAGCAGGGCACAGGCCACTTCGTGATCACCAGCTCTGTGGCGGGACGCCGATCCCTTCCCGGCTCGCTCTATTCGGCGACGAAGTGGGCGGTCACGGGGATGGGCGAGTCGCTGCGTCAGGAGCTTCGCTCGATGCATGAGAACACCAAGATCCGGGTCACGCTGATCGAGCCGGGGATGGTCGACACGCCGTTCTTCGACAACAAGCCGAGCGGCGCCCTCGAAGCCGACGACATCGCCCGCGCGGTGATGTACGCGATCGACCAACCCGAGCACGTCGACGTCAACGAGATCCTGATCCGCCCGAGCAGTCAGCCGGTCTAGTGGGTCGTCCGGGAACGTTCGCCCGGAAACGGCGAGACCCGGGCGTCGCCAGGCAAGGACGCAAGGAGCCGGAATAGCAGCGCTATTTCGGTGACTGAGGACGCCGCATGGCGGCGATCCGGGGCCG
>Ga0136633_1001473_pt1 | contig 17332 bp, 13 predicted proteins | sample AntDrymeUQ832206_2_FD_105494 | JGI IMG/M metagenome (GOLD analysis project Ga0136633, IMG submission 105494) | Polar desert sand microbial communities from Dry Valleys, Antarctica - metaG UQ83 (22.06) | ecosystem: Environmental > Terrestrial > Soil > Desert | place: Antarctica: Dry Valley...
GTCGGTCACGAGCTGGCGCTGGACTCCGATGCTCGGCTTCAGAAGCTCGTGCAGCTCGCCGTCGATCTCGGTGTCCGTCGACAGCACGATGACCTGATGGCTGGCCGCGGGCAGGTAGCGCTCTACGACGTGACGGCGATGACCGGCGTCCAGGCGCCCCAACGGGGTGTCGATGACGACGGGTAGTGGTCTACCTGCGGCGCGAGCCAGTGCCCACAGCAGCGCGAGCGCAGCGAGTTGTCGTTCCCCAGCTGACAGGGCTTCTGGGCGCAGTTTCATGCCGTCGCTATCGCTGAGCGTGAGCGCAAAGGTCTCTGGGTTGATCGCGACGGCGCCGATTAACCGGTCTTTGCGCAGCAGCTGCTCGAGGCATTGCATCGTGTAGTCGGCGATCCGGCCGACGTGGCGTTCGGACACGCGCGTGCCCAAGAGCGCCAACGTCGTCTTTGCCTGTTCTGCGTGGCGGATCACGCGCTGTTGACGTTCTTGGCTGTCTTCAAGCTCGGCGAGTCGCGTCAACTCCGCGTCGCGGCGATCGCGGGCTCTGGCGAGCTGTCCCTCTGTGGCGTTTACGAGCTGCTGTTGTTCTAACATCTGCGTCGTGAGCTGGTCGATGCGGTGCTGGCTTTCGTCGACGGCGTCCAGCAGGAGCCGCACTGAATCGGAGCTCGGGATCCGAGAGATTTGCCGATCGAGCTCGTCGGTGGTGGCGGCTGCGTCGTCGAGCGCGTCTGTGAGCCCGAGGGCGCTAGCTCGCCAGCCGGTCAACCGCTCCCCGACGACCTCCCGAACGACAGCCGGTGAGGAGCGCGGATCGAACGTTGCCTGCTCGCCCGACAGATCGCCCCGGCGCTCGCGATCACGCGTCAGGAGGCTCGCCAACTCGCCAGCTTCGATCTGCCTGCGGTGAAGTTCGCAGACGAGCCACTCGTCGCGTTCTTCGAGGATCGTGATGATCCGCTGGTCGTCGTGCTGGCGTTCGTATCGGTTAGCGGTGGCCGCCAAGTCGCGCAGCAGTTCGGGCACCAACGTCAATGGGCCGAGTGGGTCGCTGGCCAACTCTCGCAGCTGATTCCAGAGTCCACCTTCGACGCCTACAGCCGCCTCGGCGTCGGCTTGCAGTGCGGTGCGCTGGTGCACAAGATCGCCGCCGGCTGCGCGCAGCGCGTTGAGGAGCTGGTCGTGATCGCTCTGGGCATCGCTGAGTGCTCGTTGGAGCTCATCGCGACGTCGGTGGGCGCTGGTCGTCATCTCGCTGGCCGCCGCAAACGCGCTTTGGCGGGTCTCGAGCTCGGCGGATGACGCCGAGTCGCTGGCGCGCAACACGCGACGTTGCACGGCGACTAGGTCAGTTCGCAGCTGTTCGACGAGGTCAAGTCCCAGCAGTGAGCCGACGGCTGTTCGCAGGGAGTCCGCGGCGGACTCCAAGTCGGCTAGCGCCTCGATCTTCTCGCCATCAAAGAAGAACAACCGCGCGATCCCCAACGGGGCGATCTGCTCGATCGTTGCATCCCAGCTCTCGCTGAGCTCCTCGTCATAGGCGCCGGCGACGAAGACGTCGAGGTCTTCGGTCGCCGTACGCGTCGTGCGTCGCCACTGTCGACGGACCGTGAGCGCGGAGCCATCGCGCAACCCCGGGATCGTCAAGGTGAGCTCCAGCGACGCGGTCTCGCGGCCGTGGTGGATGCTGTCGGCCAAGAACGCAGCGTAGGACCGGCGTTGGCCGAACTCCGACAGGCCGCGCGTGCCGTAGAGCACGTGAAACAGCGATCGGATGAGCGTCGTCTTGCCCGTGCCGTTAAGCCCGCCGATCAGCGTTACGGGGCGCCCGTCTTGGTGTGCGAAGTCGAGAACCTGGCGCTCGGCGTAGGGCCCGACGCCATCGATTGTCAACGTGTCGAAGATCACGTCGTCGTCTCGCTTGTCAGGGGTCGGATGAAATCGGCGACGAGCGGATCATCGTTGTTCTTGCGCTGTCGCCGGCGCAGGGCGAGGTCGAGTGCATCGTCAGCGTCGTCGTAGAAGTGGCGCTCGAGTGTCGCCTCGAGCTCGTCGAGCAGTCCGCGCCGACGCAGGCTGAGCTTCTGCTGGCGCTCGACGTCAAGCAGGTCGCGTACGAGCTGGTAGTGCAGGTCGTTGTCGCACAGCTCGCGAAGCTCCGTGAGCTCGTCAGCTCCGAGCGGCAGGTGGCCGTCCAGTGTGCCTTCGTCGAAGGGTTCGCCCATCGTTTCTTCGTAGACGGCTGGAAGGCGGTCCTCGAACTCGTGCTTGTCGACAACCCAGATCCGGCGGATCTCGCGCAGCTCGTCGCGCGTGATCAGCTGCGTGTCACGGACGTTCTCAGGTGCGTGCTCGCGGATCCACGACTGCGCTTTGAGCAGCTCGTGCAGCCACTGTTCGCGTGCGGCCTGGGTGTAGGGGCCGTGGATCAGGCGATCGCCGTGCAGTTGAATGCGGCCGGTCAGGCGCCGGAAGTCGCGGAGGTGGCGGTCGTCGGGCGTATCGAGGAGGTCTCGGAGCGCCAGGAGCGGCAGCATCCATTCTTTCTCATGGTCGTTTTGGATCATCGCCGACATCGATTTGTCTTTGTCTACAAGCGTGCAGGTCCAGCAGCCAAAGCGGCTGTCGCCGCAGCTCGGCGTTGACGAGTCGACGACCAGAGGGCACTCGCCGTCTTCCGAGGCGCCTTGGTACATCGTCAACAGATCCTTGTTGTCGTAGCCCCATGGGTTGGGGCGCTGCATGAGGTAGGTCCACACGTCGTCGTTGGACCAGTTCTCGATCGGGGAGTAGACCAGCGAATTGGGCAGGCTCGCGTTTGGCGACAACAGATCGCGCACGCGCGCGGCTTCCTGTCGGTTCATCGACCGCGTCCGAACTGCGCTCTCCGCCTTGCGGATCCCGAGCACGAGGATCGCTTCGCCGTGATCTGAAACGACCTGGCGGATGAAGGCGTTGGACGGGTTGATCTTCATCCGCTCGGTGCACCAGCGGAACTTCGGCCGCGGCGCGGGATAGCCCTTGCCGATGAGGTTGACCCAGAAGGTGTCTGACACCTTTGGCGTTAAGCGATGGGTCGTGAGCGGGATGCCGAGCATGTCGGCGCTTGCGCTCATGACGTCCAGGGATCGGCCGACCCACGCCGCCACGACCGGGTTCTCAACGAGCGTGTCGGTGCTGATGACGAACACGGGCTTGTGGCGCTGCTCAGAGGCGAGGCCTTGCAGCGCCGTCCAGACGATCTGCAACGTGGCGGTGGAGTCTTTACCACCGCTGTAGCCGACAACCCATGGCACGTCGTCTTCGACGTAGAGGCGTTGCGTGCGCTGGACGAGTTCCTCGACGGTGCCTGCAAAGCCGGCCGTGGTGAATGCGGAAGCGCTCATGCGGCGGTGCGCGCCGAACGAAACGCGGTCTCGGCGTGGGCGTGTTCTTGGGGCAGCTCGACGCCGAGGCACTCCATGAGCACGTTGGCGGTCAGCAGGACGTTCGAAGACGACCGCGATACCCGGCCGCCGATCAGCGCGCGGCCTTCCCACAACGCGACGTTCGATCGCGCCCAGTCGACATCGCGGAGCCCCTGCAGTCGGGTGCCCAGGTCAGCGTCCGGTTCGTGGGTGAGGAGCTGGTTGCCGGCGATGCCGAGTGCCTGCAGTGCGATGCCGTGGCTGTGGATGTACTCGCGGCGTAGCTCGCCGGACGATGCGCGTCGCTCGCGGACGGCGCGCCAGTCAGGGATCGCGTCGGCGCACGCTTCCCAGAACGCTCGTGCCTTGCGTACCGCCTCGTCGCGCTCGGTGCAGTGCCCGCGCAGCAGCGCGCACGTCCCGCTGTACAGGCCGGATAGCGTGAACAGCTTGCGTGAGCGGACTCCAAGCGTTGTGCATTCCATCTCAATCAATCCCCGGAAGACCTGGGATGTCAGCACCATCTCGCGGACAATCGCCGCGTCTTCGTCGCGGTGGTCATAGAGGATCCCGATGCTTGGCGATGGCCGCACCGCGTGGCGGTTGAGGTCGGCGAACATCTGCTGGCTGCGCTTGAGGCCAGCGTCAAGAAAGAAGACGACGGCGATCGATTCGTCTGCCAATTCAGGGCGCTCTCTGAGTGCGAGCTCGATCGCTGCCCGCCGGTGCTGGCCGTCGTTGATGACGAACCGCGCGTTCATCGGCACACGCAGCAAGCCGACGCGCTCGCCGTGGGCGTCCTGACTTGAGGACTCAAATCGGATGTCGGCGTCGATTGATGCCGTGAGCGCACTGAAGACGTAGCTGTCCGGATTGTCGACGATGTATCGAGTGAGCTCGGGCAGACGGCCCTTGTTGAGCACGCGCTGGGCGCGTAGCTCGGCCACGAGCTCGTCCTCGTCGAAGAGAAACAACTTCGAGATGAGCCTTAGCGGGCACATCGAGACGAAGAATTCGCGGCCGGCTTGCTGGCCGCGAATGGCCGGGAAGACGTACTCGAACGCCCCGACCGCTGATGGGTCCGCAGCGCGCGATAGGGTCTGTTCGTGACCAACGAGAGTGCTGTTCGTCATGGCGACACGAACATAGCGGCCGATCCGGACGGAAAAAGTCGGCCTGTCTACTTGGACTGCTGCTCGACAACACCGCTCATCCCAGCGGTGTTGGAGGAGATCCACCGGTTCTTGGCTGTGGAGTATGGCAACGCAAGTAGTCGCACGCACGTCTACGGAGCGGTTGCTCGCGGTCGCGTGAACGTTGCGAGGGAGGAGGTTGCGGCGCTCGTCGGCGCGCAGCCCGATGAGGTGATCTTTACCAGCGGCGCGACTGAGGCCAACAACCTCGCGATTCTCGGGATGGCCGACGCACTTGGCCGGGACGGCCGCCGGCACATCGTGACGTCCGCGCTTGAGCACAAGGCCGTGCTCGAGCCGGTCGCCCACCTGGCGAGTCGCGGCTTCGCGGTAACCAGCATCGGTGCCGACGAGAGAGGGATGGTCGATGCCGACGAACTGCTTGAGGCCGTCACGGGGAACACGGGGTTGATCAGCCTGATGCACGTCAACAACGAGATCGGCACGGTCCAGCGCATCGCACACATCGCCGACCGGCTCCCGCCCCATGTCTACCTACACGTCGATGCAGCGCAAGGTTTGGGTAAGGAGTTTGATGAGATCAGTAACCCTCGCGTTGATCTCATCAGCGGGTCGGCCCACAAGATGCATGGACCGAAGGGCATCGGCGTACTCATCGCGCGACGCCGCGCCTTTCGGCGGCCTCCGCTGACCCCGCTGATGGTTGGCGGCGGCCAGGAGCGCGGCCTGCGCCCAGGCACGATCCCGGTCCATCTCGTTGCTGGCTTTGGTACCGCCGCGCGCGCCGCCGTGCAAGAACGTCGCGCGCGCATCGATCGCAACCGGGCGTTCCGCGATCGCGCCGTCAGCGCGCTGCAGCCCCTTGCTCCGAAGCTCAACGGCGACGTGAGTCGTGTGCTGCCGCACATACTCAACGTCAGTTTCGATGGCATCGACGCCGAAGCCGCAATCGTTGCTAGCAAGGACCTCGTCGCGATCTCCAACGGCAGCGCCTGTTCGTCGCATAGCTATGAACGCAGCCATGTCCTTGCCGCAATGCAGCTTGACGATGACCGCATTGCAGGCGCTCTGCGGATCTCGTGGTGCCACCTCACGTCCGATCCCGACTGGTCCGCCCTCGTAACGCGCTTCGCGGGGCTGCGGACGTGAGAAGCGGCAGGGGTGAGTCAGCGGTTCAACCGCTTCGACTGCGCGTTGGGGTGCTCAGGCGATCACGCCAGCCGCCCGCAGGAGCTCAAGGATGTCTTCGACGTCGTCGCTCTGCGCGGCCCTATCTGTCGAATCCACCGTGGCGGCACCGGGCCAATGCACCGCGGTTGTGACACGCTCGTCGCTTAGTGGCTGGCTGTCTTGGATTGCGGCGATGACTCCAACGACCTCCGGATCGAGGTCTGCCACCTCGAAGGCTCGCGCAATGTCGACCATTCCGGCTGAGCACCCGAACTGCTGCCTGGTCCAGGCGGCGAGTCTGAGGAGGACGAGTCGAGCGGGGACCAGCGCCAGGCGGCCCTGGAGCGAATCCCAGCGGACAGCAATCTCACGCGCGGTGGACGTGGGTGCGTCGTCGAGGACCGAGCCGCGCAGCGACTCCATGATGTGCTCAAGGCGACGCGCGACATCGGCCTCTGACGGCCCCGAGTCGGAGGTCATCGTCCTGAGCGTGCGGGCGATGACCGTCGGATCGAGGAGGAAGTTCAGCAGGCTTCGCCGCGTCCACACGTGCAGCTGCATTCCCTCCTTGGCAGCCGCGTCCCGGCGCGCCTCGATCTCGTGCGACGAGCGTAGGTCGGCAGCGAGCAGGCAGAGCGCGGTGATGGCTTGGTCTCGCGTAGCGGCGATGGAGCGGTGGATCGCGACGGCGTAGGACCAGTCGTCCCACGACTGCAGTGGAAAGGTCGGCAGGAGGTCCAGAGCGTCAGCTGCGCTCGGGGCGACGGTGTCGTGCCATCGCTTCAGAAGCCGCAGGTCGGCTGGAGCGATCGCCAGATATCGGCTTGCCCTCGACAGCCGGGCGAACTGGATGTTGTGCACGCCGCCGACCTGATCGACGACTTTCTGGACGTCAGCGACATCTCGTGCGCGGTGGCTGCGGCGTTGCGCCGCGTCGATCGGTACAAGCTCTGACGGCTCCATCTCGGCGATCATTTCGATCGAGTGGGTGGCGATCACGACCTGCTGCTGACGGCTGAGAAGGAAGCGAATGAGGCGCCGTTGTAGATCCGGGTGCATGTAGACGTCTGGCTCGTCAAGCACGATGGTGCCGTCGTGCTCAGAACGGGCGAGAAACCACATGAGTTGAAGCCACATCTGCAGCCCATGACCCATCGCGGCGACCTCGCCGACGAACGCACCGTCGCGAAGGAAGAGTTCGAGGTGGCATTCTCGACCGAGTCCGAGTATCTCGACGCCGTCGATCCTGAGGCCGGGCCAGGTCGCTTCTGCGGCGGCCTTGAAGTCATCGAAGTAGGGGCTGAGCAGTCGAAGCTGATTGCGAAAATGGTTCGGAGCCAGGGTCGAATCCAGCGCGCCGCGCACATACCCATCCGCGAGCGGCCGTTCGCGTCTGGCGAGTGGGCCAACTTGCGGCTGGATGCCAATCCGGGGTTGCGCGAACAGGCGGGACTCTCGTTTGGACCCGATGGCCAAACCTTCACGGTCGCGAATCACAGCAAAGATGTCTGCCTGCGGTCCGACGTAGACGGTCGTTGAGTTGCCGTTGTCGAACTGCGCAGTGATCACTGCTGGCGGCTCGGCATACTGATGAAAGATTTCTTTGCCTAGGTCGAAGTCAAGGCCGCGTAGCGAAGGAGCGACTCCCCGGGACGATTCGTGGCCCTCAAGCCACTCCGGCGGATTGTCGAAGTTGAGCGAACCGACTCGATTGACGACGATGGAGACGAGTCGAAGCGCCTCGATAAGGGTCGATTTCCCTGCGTTGTTTGGTCCGACGAGGAGGTTTCGAGGACCGAAGTCGACCGTGTACCGCTCGAACTTGCGGAAGTTACGTAGCTTGAGGCCAGTCAGCAAGGAGAGGCTGTCTTGTGGCGTGATCGACCGAGTCGTCGAGGCGGCAGATGCCTCCAAGGATGTCCACGATGCCGCCTCACACGAGCTGTGGTCGCTGGCGATCCCGCGGGCGTCTGCTTGGGTCCACACGAGAGCATTCAGGCACAATACCCGCGCGCCGGGAGGCTGTGGACAAGCGCAGATGATGCTGCCACTGGCCTTAGGTGGGCATGGGCATGCCGACCAGCTCGAACGCCGACGGCGGGCCGACATGTTTGGGATGGGCAATTCGCCGACTCTTGCCATATTGAATTCCCAGGTCAACGCCGGTGCGGTCGATAGGCATGAGATGAAGCACGTCCGCCTCATGGTCCCGCGGGACGTCAAGGTGGCTCGCCTCCATGAGGGCCTTCGCGGCGGACGCACGACACGCGGTTACATCGCGGATTCGATCGTCGAAGGCCTTTCGGCTGCGCGGGAGCGCAGACACTGCCGATCCTGTGGCTTTCCGCTTGGCGCGGGGGAGGCCATCCTGACGTTTCGCTACTGCTGGCTCGACGACCCCGACTACCCGGAGTCAGAAGCCGTGACGCTCCACGCGGCTGGATGTCGACATGGAGCTGCTCATGAACTCGTGACGAGCGGCAGGACCTACCGCACGCGGTTGGCGGACCTTGATGAGGTCGAGGTGGCGCTCTTTGGGATGCACGCAGATGGAGCGAGCAACACGCGGATTGCTTCGGCGGTAGGGACAACGGCGGCCTCAGTTGACCGCGTTCTGCGTGGCATTGCGAAGCGGTTGCGGCTGTCCGGAGATCGACACGCTCGCGCGGTGGCGTCGGACTTGTTGGCGAACGACGGCCCGATCGCGCCTACGACGTCCGAGGATGAGATCGAAGCCTTGATCCGCGAGGTGAGCGCATAGGCTTGCTGCCGCGCATTGCGACGCTCCCTCCCACCGATTACCGCGTCAGCTCGTCGACGACGGCGTCGAAGTCGATGCCGGCGTCGGGCTCCGTGGCGACATCATGCTCACGCTCGAGGATGATCGTGAGCAAGCTGTCCAGATCGGCCTTTGTCTGCGCGATCCGCGACTGGATGACGTCAAGGCCGCCGTTGGCGAACTCCTCAAAGACCATGAGCCGCGCGTCGGACTGGTCGGGTCCAAGGATCGTGACGTCCTCATGCACCGCTGCCGCGAGCATGTCGATGAAGCCCTCGACGCCCAATCGTTGGAAAACATCGAAGTCGATCGCGTCACCGACCGCGGTGAACGGTTCACGGCGGCCCTCGGCGTACCCGAGACCTGCCGCGAACGTGAGGACCTCGGCGAGCGTCGAAAAGGGTCCCTCGTCTCCGGTCAGGCGCTTCATGAGTTGCTCGTGCTCGGCGGGCCGGCGGACGCGTCGGATCATGCGCGTACCGCGACGAGTTCAGCGTGCTCGTAGGCGTTGGTTGAGCGCGTGATGTAGGGGTAGGCGCCTGAGCGCAGCTCGATCGTCTCAGGCTCGAGGTCGGGCTTTGGGGTGTGGAACTCGATGACGTACTCCCGATGGATTCGCGGGGCCATCTGTTCCTGAACGGCGCCCATGCCTTGGCTGCGCGAGACGAGGACGATGACCTGAGGAGCTAGGCGCGGAATGGCTTCAGCGATGCGCTGCTGGTAGTTGAGATCGAGGCTGCCGAACGGAGAATCCATGACGATGGGGTAGATGCCGCCCTGGAAGCTCAGCAAGTCGGCGCCGTCGCCGGCGGTTTCTTCGTGGCGATCACGTGCGTGCTCGGCGAGCGCGCCGACGAAGCTCAGGCTGAGGATCTGGTTTTCGCCCGTGGACTTTGCGACTGATACCGAACGGTCAGTATCGGTGCTGCGGAGATCCAGCCGGAACCCGCTGTCCAGGACGGGTACGTACGCCTTGAATGAGATCATCCGGTACAGATCTCGGATGCGCCGGTCGAGCAGTTCTCGCACCTCGTCGGTTCGCAGCCGCAGGATCTCACGGAAGATGTCAGCGCTGCTGCGCGCGACGCTGACTCGGCGGCGCGCCAGCTCGGCGCGGACGTTCTCGGCGCGGGCTCGCTCGAGTTCGAGTACGAGTTCGCGTTCGCGGCGTTCGAGATCCTCGATGTCCAGTTCTGCGCGGACCATCGTCCGCTGCTCGTCGCGGATCCCAGCGTCGATCTGCTCGCGTCGCTCCTCAAGCTGCTTGACGGTGTCGTTTTCCCCGTGGCGCAACGAGTCTGAGATCGAGCTGAGCTTGTCGATGATGCGTTGGCGCGCCTCGCGGTGACGCGCGAGTTCTTCGAGCGTTTCGTGGATGTAGCCGTAGAGCTCCTGGCGGCGTTGCAACATGCCGCTGGCCAGTGCCGGCATACGGATCCACGCCGCCTCGACGTCGGCGTCAACTGCGCGCTCCCGCCAATCCGCGACTCGCGCGTACGCTTCTTCGCCGGGTGTCAGCTCGCAGCCACAGATGCAGGCGCCGCGCTCCAGCAGATCCTCGACGAACTGGCGCTTGAGGTCGGCAGGGATCTCGCCACGCTCTCGGCGGTCATCGAACACGGCATCTGTTTGGCGCGCAAGACCACCGGCGAAGGCCACCCAACCGTTGCGGGCGACGGCGCCCGCGAGTGAGCCGCGCGAGGCGCGGATGGCCTTTTCGGCCTGTTGGAGGTCTTGTTCGAGTTCTTCGCGTTGGCGCTGCAGCTCGGCTGCTTCAGAGAGCTGCGCAAGTCGATCGTCGACGACCTGTCGCTCTTCCGCATACTCCGCAAGATTCCCGCGGTGCTGCACGACCGCTCGGCCCTGCTCATCGCGGCGTGCGCGGACGCGCTCGAGGTCGTCGGCGAGCGCGCGATCTTCGTCCGTCCCGATATCGCGAAGCTCGCGCTCGAGGTCTTTTCGGGCGTCGTCGGTATGGCCGATTGCTCGTTCGACGACTTCGAGGCCCAGGATACCTTTGATCGCCTGCTCGATCTCCTTGTAGGCGTCGGGCTTGACGAGCTGTTCGATGCGCTCGCCGTCGAAGAAGAAAAACCGATGAAGCCGTTCGGGCAGCACCTCGTTGATCGTTCCCGCGCTGGATTCGTCGCGGCTGTGGTACTCACCGTCGTCGTCGATGAAGCCGACGGTGACCGCGGCGTCGCGTACGCGTACGGGGGGGCCGTCGGCCGTCTTGCGCTCAATGGTTGCACGGGTCACCGTGTACCGGCGGCCGCCGTGGTCGAATTCAAGCGATACACGGGCTGTTACTTCGTCACCGACCGCTGCCTCGTCCCACGCGCGCTCGCTGATGAGATGTTCGGGTTGTTCAAAGCCCGGGCTGAAACTCCGATACAACGCCCACGTGAAGGCGTTGAGCAGCGTCGTCTTGCCAGCGCCGTTGGCGCCGTAGACGACGGTGACGTTGCGGTCGGCGCTGGTCGCTAGCTCCAGGCGCTGCGGGCCGTAGAACTGGCGGAAGTTTTCAAGCTCTAGGGCGGTGAGGATCATTGGACGGCCTCACGAATGGCGTCGAGAATCTGCTCCTTCACGCGGACGTTTCGCGCCTGGTACGCGTGCTCCTTCTCGATGCGGAAGATCGCAGCGACGGCACGGCGTACGTCGGGCGACGCGTCGTGCATGAGCTGGCTGATTTGTTCCTTGGTCGTCATGCGATGTGCAACAGGTTGTACCGCGTGCGGAGGTTTCGCAGTTCGCCGAGCGCTTCGGGACCGTTGACGGCTAGCCCGGCGAACTCCACGACCCGTTCAAGCTCACGTGCCATCAATCGACGTTCAGCGGGGTCCACGCGGTCCTCGTCGCTTGCCGGCGGCACGACGATGAAGTCATAGATGTCGGCGAGGTCCTTGCCGGGAGATCGGCGCAGAACGCGGCCTCGACGCTGGATGAACTGACGTGGATTTGTCGAGCTGGCGAGGATGTAGGCGCGACGGGTCTCCGGGATATCGACGCCCTCGTCGAGGCATCGGATTGCCACGAGCGCGTTGAGCTCGCCGTCGGCGAAGCGGTCACGGAGGTTGTCGCGGCGGTCAACGTCGACATCGGCGGTGTAGCGATTGACGGCCATGCCCAGTCGTTGGCCGAGGGCGCGCACGACCGCCTCGACCTGTCGCTCCTCGTGTCCGTCATCGGAGCTCACTTGTCCATCCCCGCAATAGATGAGGTTGTGGGTGCTGGTTGTGCGCGGGCGAAGCAACTCGACTAGGCGCGGCAGCTTGCCGCGGGCTGACGCGATGAGCCGCGCGCGGCGCATGAGCAGAGCCATGAGTTGCTCGTCACCGTCCGGGTCGTGCGCCGCGATCGCCATCCGCAGCCCGATGCGCTCTGAGAGCTCGAGGTAACGCTCGAGCTCCTCGTCATCGAGCTCGATGATCACCGGGTGATAGCGGTAGGGGGTCAGGGCACCCATTGCGATGGCGTCACCGAGCCCGAGTTCGAAGGCGGTCGCGCCGAAGTAGCGCTGCAGCGCCGCGGTGCCTTCGGTGTCGTGTTGGCGTTCGGGCGTCGCCGACAATCCGAGCCGAAACAGCACATGTTCGGGCAGGGCTTCTCGCAGAGCCGGCGCCCCGAGGTTGTGCATCTCGTCGGCAATGAGCAGTGACGCTGCGGGGAGCTCTGCCAGCATCGATTGAAACGCGCGCGTCGCAAATGTCGCGTTGGTGACGATGGCCATGACGGTTGGCCGTGCTCCACTGCGCAATTCGAGCAGGCGGGTTCGTAGCTCAGCCTCCCACCGCTGACGGCTTCGAAAACACGCCAGGGGCCCAAAGCCGAAGCGATCGGCCTCGGCCATCCACTGCACGACAAGGTGTTGATAAGGGCACAGGACGACGACCGCTAGGCCTTCGTTGCGTTTGGCTTGCTCCTCGTAAAGGCGCGCGGCGATGCTTAGTGCCGTGATCGTCTTCCCGGTTCCGGTCGCCATCTCGAGTACACCGCGTCCGCGAGCGGCAAACCATGCCGCCATAGCCTGCCGCTGGTATTCGCGGATCTCCAGTTCGGTCGGTGCCGCCGGAAGCTGTCGACCACCGCCTCGGCGCGTGACGAGGCGCTCGGCACGGTCTGGGGAGTAGGTTTCGATTAGCGTGCGGCGTGCAGCCTCGGGAAGGTCGATTACCTCGAGGGCGCTGAGCTGACGATCCCATAAGAGCTGAAAGTCCTCGTCGAGCTGGTCGACGAGTTCAGCCTGTCCCGCGTGGGCGCTTGAGAAGACGAGGATGCTCTCGAAGTTATTCACCAGACCGCCTACGGATTCGTTGGCGCTGCCTTGAAAGGCGACTCGCGTGCCTGCGGTGTCGCGAAACACGCCGATCTTCTCGTGGTAGATGCCCGGCGCTGCGATGTCGGATAGCAGTGCAATGCGGACCTCGAGCCGCTCATGGGCAATCAGCCAGCTCAGGCAACTCAGCGTGTCGCCGACGGGGTCGGGCAGGTCCCGGGCCGTGAGCTCGCGCTGCACCGCGCGCGCGACGATCTCCTCGCGGCTCTCATATCCGGCCAGCATGGCGTCCACGTCGGCTTGCGTCAGATGAGGGGACGCGACGAGGCGCATCTGACCCCCGTTGGCGAGGAACGGCGTCAAGGCCGGCGCGGCCAGCGCGAGTGCTCCGCTTGTGAAGTAGCCCACCGCGCGGTCGTACTGACTCGCGGCTCGCAGACACGGCAGGTAGAAGTCGGCGACGAGGTCGTCATCGCCGGTGCGATAACGCGTTTGTAAGGGAAGCTCGGCGAGGCTTGCCATGCCTACTCTCCAAGCTGCATGAGCTCGTCGAGCAGCACGTGGTCGTCTGCTTCGGCACCGTCGGGGACGAGCGCCTCGAGGTCGCTCTGGCGTCGAGCGCGCAGCCGCGTTCGCAGATCCGCTGGGCTCGCGTCAGCAGGCAGTCCGACAGCGGTTGCAATGGCCGCGAGTTGCGCGTCCGACGGCAGGCCAATCTCTCGCGCCAGTCGAGCCACACCGCCGACTGCGGTCAGCTCCGCGCTCGCGACAGCGAATGCTTTCGCGCCATCCTCCAACGGGATGAACAGCAGGTCGCCGTCCGCACAGCCGAGTGTCTCCACAAGCACACGCGTTGAGCCTAGCGTCGGCTGGGTGCCTCGCCACGTGATCTGTGCGCTCCCGTTCTGTAACTCGATCGTGCGTGCTTCTCCGGGCCAGACGCCTGCCGCTTGCGCTATTGCCGTTCGCACGGGACGCCCTGACCCGCGCAGCACGTCGCGGTCCACCACGATGCGGACTGCCCAGGCTCCATGATGCCGGATCAGATCGCGGTCCGATTCGGGTGGCATGCGGACGACGTTGATTGATGTATGGCTATCTGTGGCGACTGCGAGTGTCCCGTCCGTCTGGCGCACGAAACGTCTCGATCCCGCATAGCTGCGGACCGACTGCGGAGACACTCCGAACAGCTCGACGAGCTCCTCTACGAGTTCCTCCACCGCTGCGCGTCCACCGCGTCGTTCGATGGCCTGCTCAATTTCGTCAGCGATAGTCGTGTACTCCTCGCCACCCCACTCTGTCAGGCCGTAGCTGTTGAGACCCATGCGGCGAAAACGATCGTCGCTTTGGACCTGCATGAGCAGCGACCGGAAGTTGACGTCTGCCCCGACGGCGGCGTGGAGCTGCTCTCTGGTCATCGGCTCGCCATGCACGCGCAAGACACGATGCGACTTATCTGCGAGAGATCCCATCCACACGAGCATCCGATCGTCAAAGCGGTGCAGCGGCAGCGCGGCGACGCATGCCGCGCGATGGGCGGAGACGACGTTGCTTGACTCGAGTAGCTGCTCAACTTCCATGTCGGTCCAGGCCTCATCGACGCGTTGAGCCAGTGTCGCCTTGAGATCGGCAAGCTCGGTCGCACGCTGCCAGAAGCCATCGTTGAGGCGGTAAGGCCCGGCCAGATCAAGCAACACACCGCGGCGCAACTCTGTGTCAGCGCCGTCTGGCACAGCCTCGATGAGCGCCGCCGTGACGGCCTTGTTGGGCGCCAGCGTCCCGAGTTGCCGGCGAAGCCTTGCTGCATGGTTTGCGATGGGAGCGCACGCGTGTCGTGAGGCCAGCCGTTCTTGAAGCTCGTCCTTGATCCGCCTCTCGATCTGGCGGATTCGCTCTCGCGTGACGATGAGCATCTCGCCCAGTGCACCAAGGGTTAGCGGCTCTCCGATTGCGAAGGTGCGGTTCTCGAGAATCTTCCGCTCACGGCTGTCGAAGTTCAGCAGTGTCTGCCATGCGTCCTCAGAGCCATCCCTGAGGCCGAGCGCATCATCAAGCCGCAACGACGCAAGCTCGCCCCAGACGTCTGCGAGAACGCCCTCATCTGTGGCGGCCGCGAGCGCGAGTCCTTCGCGCACGTCTTGCGCTCCGGCACGATAAGCGTGGCGGCACAGCTTCAGCGCGAGTGCCTGCGTGTGCGCTGATCTGGACTCGCGCGTAGGGTCGGTCGTTGCTCTCTGCGCGAGCTCCAGATTCCGTACTGGGTCAGGCTGGTGATTCGGTTCGGGATGCGCTTCCTGCGTGTTGACGTCAGCGCGGCGTGTTCGGAGAACCTCCACGTCCGGATGCGCCCAAGCGCGCATGACCCCGGCGACGATCTCCGTGACGACGACCGGTCCCGCGTTGCGCCATGTTCCCAGGCGTTCCGCGCTTAGGTCGGCGATGTCTGCCCATGCATCCGGCGAGCAGTTGTGCAAGACATTGCGCGCTCGCGTGGTCGTGACATGGTCCGATGGTCGTCCATTGCAGACGCGATCGAGACCGGGGAAAAGCTCGCCCAGCACCCGATGGCGCAAGTCGTGGGACTCGACGACGACCGCGGCCGCCACGGTTGCGGAGTTGTCGGGCGGGGCATCGGGTCGCAGCCAAGGAACGACGTCATGACGCCACCAGTCCAACTGTTGAAGTCGCTCCACTGTGGTCAGGGGTTTGCACACGTCGTTGGCGCGCTGCAGAGGACGGGCCACAGAGGTCACCTCTCCTAAGTCGGCAGAAACGCGGTTGAACCTGACACCTCGACTGCATCGATACCCCCGATGCGTCCCTATTGCGCGTCGCGGCAGGCCCACCTACCCACCCGGACCACACGACGAGCGTCCTCCGCAGCCAGGCGCACCGGCAAGTGTCGCAGCGTCGGCGACCTCACGACGCAAGCCGGATCCGTCGGTCGGGGGCACTCGAACCGCATGCGGTTCCGCGCACCAGCCTGAGCTTGAGGTCGTCGAAGCACAGTTGTCCGGCGGGCAGGTAGCGCCCGTCGCGGGCCCCGATCGATCCGTGATCAAAGCCGACGGCCAGGTTGGCGAGTTCGTCGGGGAGCATGACCTCGGCTGCGTGGTAGGGCTGGCCGGTCGCTGCGGCGATCGCCTCGGCAAGTGCCGGATCAGCGAGGCGCAGGACGAACGCTCCGTCCCACGCTGGGTGCTCAGAGCCACCGACCTCGCCCAGCAGTGCGCGGGCAAGCACGCAGCCGCGTTCTGTAACGGGTTCGGCACCGAGGAAAGAAAGCTCGTCGAGCGCGCGCAGCCCGATCGCGGTGCGGGCCTGGTTGACGAAGCGCAGGGTGTGTGTGGCGTCGAAGGTCATGTGGGATCTGGTCGGGTCGCGGGGGCCGTTTCTGACAATCCGGTACGTCGGCCTGTCCGAGACTTGCTGGTGCTGCGACTGTGTGGCCTGTGTCCGCGTTTGAGCCTGAGTCCGACAATGAGCTGCAGCGCCTCAGGGACGAGGAGCTGATCGCCTATATCGCCCGGGCCAGGGACCATGGCGATCTTGAGGCCGCCGGCCGTGGCCTGGCGATCCTCGTCTTCGGCCATTGGAGCAACGTCGAGCGGCGCGTGCGGATGAAGGTGCCCGATGCCCACGTCGAGGACGTCACGGGGGCGATCATCGTCAGCGCGATCCAGTCGGCGTTCAGCGGCATGTCGGTCGGCGAGTTCGTCAAGTGGCTGGCACGGATCACGCAGCGGCGGATCGCCGACTTTCACCGCAAGCCCCGAGTTGACGTGGTCGCGTTGGCGGGCGGCGAGGACGATGAGGACGGCCCGCGCGAGCGCCAGCTCGAGGGCGCGTCAGAGGAGGGCTACGTCGAGTTGCGCGACGCAATCGAGCGCGTCCTGGATCGTCTCAGCGCACGCGACCAGCAGGTCATCGAGCTGCGCATCTTTGAGGATCTTCTGTCGGCCGAGGTGGCTGAGCGGCTGGGCCTGACCGTCGCCAATGTCGACAAGATCGTCTCGCGCTTTCGGCGCGCGCTGCGCAGAGCGCTCGACGACGATGGGGATACTTCGAGCTGATGGCCGACGTGCAGCGCCTGCTCAGTGATTTCATCGCCGCCGACCGCTCGGGCGGTGACCCCGAGCCCCTCGGTTATCTCGAGCGGGTCAAGGGAACTGATCGCGCCGAGCTCGAGGCACTGATCGACGCCTACCTGGCCCGTGCGCCGCGGCGCGCATTTGACGAGGCCGCGTTCGCCGCTTCGCCGGCGCGCACGTTGCGCGACGAGTTGATAAACAGCCTGACGGGCCTGGCTGGCGCGTGGCCGACGCTGCTTCCCCAGCTGCGCCACCGCGCCGAGCTCAAACGCAGCGAGGTCGTCGAGCGCCTGGCCAAAGAGCTCGACGCTGACGGCCAAGAGCAGAAAGTCGGCAGCTATTACCACGCGATGGAGCAGGGCCTGCTGGCACCGGCCGGCGTGTCAGACCGCGTCCTGAAGGCGCTGAGCATGATCCTGGGCGAGAGCGCCGAGGCGCTGCGCCGCGCCGGA